>ENA-OZFZ01000030-OZFZ01000030.1-human-gut-metagenome-genome-assembly--contig:-NODE-30-length-96204-cov-39.291787_pt1 | contig 96204 bp, 89 predicted proteins | sample MGYA00244621_ERZ653640 | MGnify/ENA primary metagenome ERZ653640 (study PRJEB26926, sample SAMN06165019) | human gut metagenome | biome: ENVO:00009003; feature: ENVO:2100002; material: ENVO:00002003... | reverse complement strand
CAAGATGATGTTGGTATGACTAATATGAATGATGCTGATACTGATATTGGTCATGGATAAACCTCCATGTTAATAAATGATAAAATAATCAAGCTAAATTTGGTAATGTCAAACATCCTACTATATTTTAAACTAGCTATGCTAGCAAGCTAGCTTGCAATAGCATAACGCTAGTTTAAAATACAGGTGTAGTAATGTTTAACTTACTGAATATTAGCTAGTTATTTCATCATCCATCCTCCACGGGGGGTCTACCCATGAATTTAGCTATATATTAATTTAGTTATAATTACAGTTATTAACAATTAGAGTTAGTCATACTTATACTACTAGTGATACTAGTAGTATAGGAATTAGTGAGGCTTCAGAACTTGCTTCACAAGTTCTTCGGATTAGCATTACTAATCTAGCTCGTCATGATGATAATCTTGATGGTATTCGTCATGACGAAACTAATGGAGATAGAACTAGTGATGACTTATATTGATACTGATATTGGTCATGGAGATTTACTCCTATAACATTTTGTTATACTGATATTGGTCATGGAGATTTACTCCTATAACATTTTGTTATAGAGGTGAAATTAAAGGTGACGAGAGGTATTGAATGTGGAGAAAGAGGATGTGGAGATGAAAGTGGTGAATGTGGATTTCGTGGAGAATGAGATGGTGGAGTTGGATGTGGCTCAAATAGGGTTAAATTGAGGTTGAATATGGAGTTGGATGTGATTATGATGGAGATGAATGTGGAGATAGGTGTGGAGATGGTCATGCTAAAAAAAACAGTCCCGCTGCCATTCTTCCTAATCCTCTTCATCCTATTAATAACACTCCTAATAATCAATCTAAACCTATTGTCCAATCTCTCTTTCCTCATCTCCTATAACTTTTCGTTATAACTCCTATAACTTTTCGTTATAACTCCTATAACTTCTCGTTCCAACTCCCTCTCTTTCTCTCCTATAACTTCTCGTTATACTATCATAATCTCTAGTTCCAGCATTATAACCTCTATAACCTCTATAACTTCTAGTTATATCACTATTAGTTTCAGTCATAGCATCATCATTATCATCTCATTGACGTTCGTCATGACTATTAGTCATACAATCGTCATTAAGACTAGCTCTAACAGTATTATCAAGTCTATAAGACTTCTAGTCATAATGACCAATAGCATTAGTTCTAGCTAATAATAGCACTATTAATACTATCAGTATTATAATGACTATTAATACTAGTCATGCTAATATTACTGGTGGTATTACTAATGATATTCTTAATATTCTTGATATTACTGATTCTCTTTATACTAATGATACTCTTGATACTATTGATATTTATTATACTCGTGGTAAGTTAATTCCTATTGCTATAATGATTTTAGTTATTTTAATATAGCTATTGATTATTAGTTAGAATTATAGTATAAATAAATTATAATATATTTGGAGTATTATATTTAATTATTATATTTGTCATGTTGTTCAGTAGAGTAATATTGCTACTGATAATAATATTAATCTTAAACTTATAAGTGTTATGGTAAATTTTGATAATGTTACTAGTAATGTTCAATCTAAGCCTAGAAAGAAAACTATGGCTGAAAGTTTAGAAGAAGCTAAACAAGAAGGTAAACTTGTTGTTCCTGAAGAAGATACACAAGTTAATGCTGTTGTTAGTAGTGAAACTATTCAACCTAAGAACAAAGCTAGGAAGAAGAAACAAAGTAAAGTTCGTAAACAGGAAGAACAAACTACTGTTGTTAGTCAAGCTAATGAAGATAATGATTTTAAAGATGCTAAGACTGATAAACGTGGTATTCCTGTTGGAATTAATGTTCCTCAACATATTCTTGATGTAGTTTGTATTGTTAAATTCAATGCTGCATTTAGACGTCATACTTCTCTTAATATTCTTCATGCTCTTGAAGATGATGGAAGAATATGTAATTCTAAAGGTGCTTATGTTGACTTCTTATGGAATAAGTTTAGAGTTACTGCTGATGGTGGACTTCGTAGAGAATATAGATATACAGATGATTTATTCATTGATGCTTTAGTTAAAGCTCATGCTGATGTTGCTAGTGATAGTCAGCGAGTTATTGGTATTATGATTGATACTGAAACTGAACTTCATAAAAAGAATAAAGATTCTGAAGCTAGCTAAGTTTGTAGTATAGACTCCCCGTGGAGGATGGGATAGTGCTGTTGAGCTTATTAAAGCTAATTCTCATCTACTTGCCATTTTTATCCATTTTGTTTATTGGGTTTGTTATAGTTAACACGTTGATGATAATCATCCTCTACTCGGAGTTTATTTTATATATAAAGATATGGAAAGAACTGATATTTATTTTGTTGAAGATGATACATATTTCAATAATAATGTTGAAGGTGTTGAAATTCATGCAGAATGTCTAAGTCAAGATTTTGATGATATTGCTTGGGAACCAATAGTTGATGATAGTCCTATTGTTGACCCTGAAAATGATGTTTTTGGTTATTATGATTAAATAAATAAAATTATGGAAAATATTAATATTAAAGTTATTCTTGATGAAGTTTTTGATAAATCTTGTAATACATCTAATAATATTGCTTGTGATACCTGTAAATATAAAGAAGGTTGTAATCTTCTTAATAAATTCATTAATGATATTAAAGATAAAGGTTTATCTCCAGACCAATATGTTATAGGTTTAGCTTTATTTGTATATGTTCTTAAAGAACAAAAATATATTAATGATTTTGGTAAAACTCAAGAAGATATTATTAAACTTGTTACTGAAGATGAATTTGAACTTGATTGGATTATTAATCGTTGGAATAGTATAATTAAAGATAAAGATACTCTTAAACCTATTCTTGCTGTTTTTCCTAAATATGCTAAAAATATGATTATTAATATTGTTAAAGTTAATACTAAAATTAATAATTTGATTGCTCAACATATTATTGATACTTCTAATGCAGAATATAAGGAAATGATTAAAATGGTTAATCAATCTGTTGATAATAATAAACAAAAGAATAAGTTTAAGAATGTTAGTGATGATGAAATTTATGCTGAACTTAAACGTAGAAAAGCAAATAAATCTGCTAAATAATCCCACATAATTTTGATTATATTTCTAACACTATTGTCTGTGAAGATAATAGTGTTATTTCACTTGCTGATGATGGAGGAATTGAACTCCGAAACTATGATATTGTTATTATCCGTTTTAATTTCTAAAATTGTAGGTTTTGTAATAGTACAGTCTGTGAAGATAGTGCTATTAATATTTATCATAGTCCAAGTGTTATATGTCATATTTGATTTGGTGTTAATAATGTTATTATTGATTGTGAAATTAGTAATAACAATGTATGTGTCAAACATTTCGTTTATATGATTTCGTTTTGTAGATTTGCCTAGCATTGTCTGTGGAGATAGTGCTAGGCTTTTTAGTATGTATATTATTAACTTTAAATATATAATTAAAATGGATAATTATGATTCTTTTATTTTTGATGGTCTATTAGATAGATACATTGAAGAACAAGCTAAGTTTAAAAAAGGACAAGTAGTTTATATGGAATATACTTATCAATATCATAATCAAACTAAGCTTGGTGTTTGTGTTGGTATTGTAACCGAAGTTGGAATTACTAAAATTGAACGTATAGTAGGTAATAATAAATATATTAATTATCCTATTGTATATACTGTAACTCATGCTAAAGGTGTTAGTCGTTGTGTTAGTGAATGTAAACTTGGTTCTGTATCTGAACATATTCTTAAAGAACGTCTTAAACGTGATGGTAAGAATAATGAACAAAATGCAGAGCCTGCTAGTAATGACTAACTATTTATGTTCATAATACATTCATAGATACGGCTTTTTTGCTCTCTGTTGAATTTTTATATATAATCTGATTAATCTATCACGATTAATATTGAGTTCAATACAGGGCAAAAGAACTAGCTAATAAATGTTAAACTAAAAATTTAATACAGTTTTATTATGAATTATATTACTTATAAGAATATTGATGGCACTATTACATCTGGATTTAAAGTTAAACTTTATGATATAGTTACTTTGAATGTTGGTTATTGGAAAGATAAACTTGCTATTGTTCTATATATTAATGAGGATAAAAAACAAATTAAAGTTCGTATTATTGAATGTGGTATGAACTTAACTCTTAAAGTTAAAGACGTTCAATTTGTTAATCATAATAATAGAACTGCTGCTCATTCTTATATTGATTTATGTAATAAACTATCTAAAGCCTTTCGTGATAAATATACTGATAAACAGTATATAAAAGATAATTGGTTTACTGATGAGTTTATTATTAATGATATAACTGCTGATACTATTGCTAAAGGTATTGGTCAATATATTACTAATACTGATAGTGATAGATATTCTGTTAGTGCTATTATGTGGCTTAGTGATATTAAAGATTATATAGATGCTTTACTTAAATATGGTGATTTTGATTTTGTTGCTAAGGCATTTAAAATCTATAATATTACTGATACTAGATTTGAACTCATTTGTAAACTTTATAATTATTTCTATGATTGAAGATGCTATTGGATATGTTCTTGGAGTTTGTGTTGGATGTATTTTATTTCTTATTTATGAAGTATTTAATCTATATAAGAAGATTGAACGAATTAATATAGATATTAATAAACTTCAAATTAAAGATATAGAATTTAATCGCCGTATTGAATATTTTATTGATAAACTTAATAAAGTTAATGATAGTATTAAAGAGAAAGTTTAATGACTAGCTTGCTTCCATCCTCTACGGGGGGTCGCCACGGAGCGTAGCGTAGTGGCTCTACTAATATAACTATTATTGAACTTATTATAGTTTTAACTATTAAATATAATTGTTTTATTAATCTTTAAAAATGTAAAGTACTTATGAAAAAGTATGATGAAGTTTCTGTTGTTCGTCAACTTAATAATGTTGACGCTGTTATTGGAATCAATCCTGCTAGTAAAGTTATTAAAGTAGCTAAAAATAGCGCTATTGGTAATGGAACTAGTGGTAAGATTGATTTTCTTTCTCATTATTGTGGTTATCATGTTGAGATTGTTGATGTTATTCAACAACAAAAAGAACGTGATGAAGAGATTGCTGCTAAAAAAGCTGCTAAAAAGGCTGCTCGTAAAGCTAAATTTGCAGAGGATAATACTTTTAAAGGTATTACTAGTGCTGTTGATAAACGTATGCGTACTATTAAAAGAAAGTAGTATGCTATGGTTAGCTTTAAATTCTCATTTGGAGTTGTAGGTAAATCCAAAGAGAAAGGAATAGTCAATAAATATGTTATTATAGTTGCTAAATGTGAAGGTATTATTAGATATATTGATAGTACTTATAAAGTAGAATATAATGGCAAACTATATAGCATTACAGGTGAAAGTTACAGAACTAAAGGAAAGAAAGTTGTTTATGCTCGTCAATTAGATGAATATAACCATAGAATTAAAATTATAAGAGATAGTGAAAATAGAAAAACTGTTGATACTAGATTTTATATTCCTTTTGCTGCTGGACTTATAGCTAAAGGTAAAATTGTTAAAATGCCTTTTGCTAAGGAATTGTTTCATATTACTACGTGTTATAATCGTGGTGATAGTGAATCTACTATTTTAGCTTTTCAAGAATGGAAAGAATATGAAGATAAAGTTAAAAATAATCTTATTGATGTAAACAACGAATTGTAATGATTGGTAATCTTAATATTGCTAATAGTAATAAAAGAGATACTAACATTAAGTTTACTAAAGACCAAGAAATAGCTGTGCATGAACTTATTGAGTTTCTTGCACAGCCTTGGGATGATAAGAAATATATTAATGCTCTTTGTGGTGCTGGAGGTACAGGTAAGACATTTGTTATTAAATATGTTATTAATAATTGCAAATGGTCTGGTGGTGTTATAGGCTGTGCTGCTCCTACACATAAAGCTTGTAGAGTTCTTAGTAATTCTATTGGTGGAAAAGAAGTTAATACAATTCAATCATTGTTTGGTTTTAGACTTGATGTTAATATTGAAAATTTTGACCCTGAAAATCCTGCCTTTAATCCTGTTGGAAAAGATAAACTAGATGGTCTTAAAGTTTTAATTATTGATGAAGCTTCTATGCTTAATGCTAAACTTGTTAAGTATATTAGTAATAAATGTAAGAAGCTTCAAATTAAAGTTATAATGCTTGGTGACTCTAGTCAGCTTCCACCTGTTAATGAGAAAGCTAGTCAAGCTTTTCTTATTGCTAGTAATACTTATTATCTTAAAGAAGTTGTACGACAAGGAGATAATAATCCTATTAGTAAACTTCTTAAACTTCTTCGAGAAGATATAGATAGTAAGAATGGATGGAGGTTTCTTGATTATATATCTAAAAATAGACAAGATTATAATGAAGAAATTAAAGGATTTTATGTTTGCGGTCAAACTGAATTTTCTGATTTAATTGATACTTGTTTTAATGATGAAGAATATACTAAAAATATTGATTTGTATCGTATTATAGCTTATACTAATAATCGTGTTGCACAATGGAATAACCATGTAAGACATATGATTATTCAAGATGCTGATAAGAGTATTATTACTCGTAATGATTTAATAATGAGTTATACTACTGTTGTTAATGTTTTTAATGATATTATTATAAACAATAGTGAAGAATATATTGTTAAAGATATTGTTGATACAATTGATAATGATTATGAGTTTAAAGGATTTCTTATTAAGTTTCAAGCTATTCATGGTGGTGCTATAACTCAACCTTTATTTGTTATTGACCATTATGATAACTATACATTTCAGATGTATTATAAGAAGTTGACTAGTCTTATTGATGATGCTAAAAAAGCTAGTAGTTCTGAACGTGGAAGTAAATGGAAACAATATTTTGATTTTAAACGTAAATATCTTATCGCTTCTAATATTACGAATAGTAATGGTAAGATTTTATTTAGTAGAGATTTAGATTATGGCTTTGCAATTACTTCTCATAGAGCACAAGGTTCTACTTATAAAAATGTATTTGTAGATATTAACGATATGATTTATGATAAATATGGTCATCCTTATACTAATAGAGATGAAATGCTTCGTAGATTATATGTTGCTTGTTCTCGAGCTAGTAATCAATTAGTATTATCTTATGGCAAGTAAAACTGTTGACGAATATCCTGATTGTGAAAGATGTCCAAATCGTATATTTAATACAGGTAAATATATACAAGGTGGTAGAGGAAGTATTCATGGAGATGTTGTTTTCCTATTTCCTAGAGGTGATAGAGTTTATTGTGAAGGTTATCAATTATTTACTGATATTGGTAATCTTTATGATGAATATTCTGGACGTAATAATACTGAAGATGTGTATATGACTTATAGTATTAAATGTGCTTGTTCTAATAATTATAATACATATCTTACTGCTATTGATAAATGTCGTAATATTCTATGGAAAGAATTAGCTAGAATTAATTATAAGTATCTATTTATATTTGGTGATGCTTATCTTAGTATTAGTAATAATCCAATTCCTAGATTTATGGCTACTGGCGGTAAATATGTATTTAGTAATTATTCTCCTCTTATTAAATTTAAAGATGATAATCTTTATCATATATTTAAACAACGTTTTGCTGATGATATTAATTGGGTTAATCAAAATAGAAATAATTATGGTATAGTATAAATGATTAATTGTATAGCTTATGATACTGAAGTTTTAAGAAATTTCTTTTCTGTTACTTTTGTTAGTATTAATAGTTATCTTAAAGTATTTAAAGATTGTGTTAATGCTGATAATAAAGCTATTCCTTTAGTTCAAAAACTATCTGTTAAAGAAATTAAAGCTCGTCTTAAAACTGTTGAAAAACATAGTTTTTATATAACAGATACAGATGATAGTCAATTACTTTCTATGATAGGTTATATTAATAAGACTAGATGTTATAAAGATTCTAATGGAAATATTATTCGTACTGACTTGTATGGATTTAATAATTTCAATTATGATAATATTATGATTGCTGCTTTACTTAGTTTTTATATGCGTACGAATAGTACGAAAGAACTTATTAATAAGTTATATGAAACTAGTAAAACTATTATTTCTAGTCAAGATGATAAAGATAAATTTAAAACTGATTTTTATCTTAATAGTCTTAGAAAATATAAACTACCATTTACAGGTATTGATGTAATGCGTATATTTGCTCTTAATAAAGCAAGTGTAGTTGTAGATAGTAAAACAGGTGAACGTAAACCTGTTCCTAAAGGTTTAAAGCAAACTTCTATTAATCTTCAATGGTATGAACTTCTAGAATATGAACTTCCTGATATTAATGAAAAAGAAGCTGAACTATATGATGAAATTCCTAGTCTTAAAGGAATGAGTATTAGTCAGCTTAATAAGCTAGTAGATAAATGGGATAGATTTATTCTTGATGAATATATTGAACCTATGATGTATTATAATCTTAATGATGTTTTCATTGTAGCTGAAATAGTTCGTCTTTATCCAGAAGAAATTAAATCTCGTTATGCTATTAGTAAAGCATATGATGTTGATGTTCTTAATTCTAGTCGTAGTAAAACTGCTGATATTCTTTTTGAGAAATTTTATAATAAGTTTAGTGGTCTTGCTCCCGAACAATGGAAAGGTAAGAAAACTGAAAGAACTGCTATGAGTTTTAAAAAAGTTATTTTTCCTTTTATTAAATTCAAAACTAAAGAACTTCAAGATTTACTTGATAAACTTTATAAAACTACTATTTATAGAGTTAATAAAGATGCCTTTAGTGAGAATGTTAAAATTGGAGATATAACTTATACTCTTGCAACTGGAGGTTTACATAGTCAAGATGTTCCTATGGAGTTATATTCAACTACTCCTTATGGTGATTACTTAACTCCATCCTCCACGGGGGGTAAACCTTTTACCATTTATCATTTTGATGTTGCTAGTTTTTATCCTAGTATAATAGGTGTTCATAAAGTTGCTCCTGCTCATATTGATACAAATGCTTTTTGTAATTTAATTAGTTGGATGAAACAAAAACGTGTTAATGTGAAACATAGTGAAGAAGAATACATAGATGGAATTGCTAAAGATATTCTTGCTTTAGTTCTAAAGATTGTCATAAATAGTATTTATGGTAAATTGGGTATATTCAATGCTCAAATAAAATTCCTCTAATTGCTGGAAACTCGTGAAGATAATAGTGCTACAACATAGTTTGAAAAGACAAGTGTGAATGCTAGAAAAACTATTATTATATGACAATCAGCAGCCAAGACTCTAAATAATGATGGAAATCATAATATGAGTAAGGTTCATCGACTAGTCGAAAGACGTACTATTAAATAATATTATATTTAATAGGAAACGGGGAATAATCACCAAGATATTTCGTAACTTTATTATGTTATTAATTTTAAATCTCCTAAAACTATTGGTGGAGAAAAAACAGGTAAAGTTGGTAGACCAAAAGGTTGTAAATTGGTAAATAAAGTTCATAGAGATGGAGAATCTCAAAAAAGATTTGGATATCGAAGTGTAACTACTAGTCAAAACAAAAATAAACAAACTCCTTTAAGCCATGGTTATCATTTAGAAGATTATGATAGACAGTGTATGTATTTACATTATTATGGAGATGAAGATAAACCTTTTTATGTTGGTCAAGGTACTTTACAAAGAGCATTTGTATTTTCTGGTAATAGACGAAATTCTCGTTATAATGAAAAGGCTATTAATGTTGATTTAATTAAAGTTGAAATTGTAGAAATTGATATTACTCCAGATAGAGGAGTTCAACTTGAAAAAGAATTAGTAGCTAAATATAAATTAATTGAAGACGGTGGCACTCTTACTAATATTATTAGAGGAGGTAGAGGTGGAAGTTTAGGGTCAGGTAGTAATAATCCTAATGCTAAGCCTGTTATTCAATTAAACATTTATGGAGAATTTATAAAAGAATGGGGGTCTGTTATAGAAGCCGCTAAAGCTCTTCAAATAGACAGTTCAGCTATTGCCAAATGTTGTCGTCATGTTCCTAAATATAAACGGGCTGGAGGATATGTTTGGGAATATAAAGAAAATTATGGTGATTAAAGATATAGTCAGCCCTTAATTGAAAGATTAAGGATATGCGTTTGAAAAAGGAGATTTATATGACCGTCTTGCTGTTCTTAAAGTTACTGTTAATGGACAACTTATGCTTCTCATGTTATGCGAAGCTCTTGAACTAGATAATATTCATATTATTAGTGCTAATACTGATGGTATTATGGTTAAAGTTTATATTGACCAAGAAGATAAATTTAAAGAAATTACTACTTGGTGGCAAAATATTACTGGTATGCAAGCAGATAGTGATGTTGTTCATAGTCTTATAGCTCGTGATGTTAATAATTATATTACTCAATTTAGGTCTAAAGGTAAGCTTAAAATTGAATCTAAAGGTGCTCTTAATCCTATGATGTATTCTTTAGATTTAACTAAAGGTTATTCTATGCCTATTGTTGCTCAAGCTATTGAAAACTATTTTCTTAAGAATAAACCTGTAATGGATACTCTTCAAGAAGCTACTAATATTCTTGACTTTTGTCTTACTCAAAATGTAGGTAGACAATTTCATGTAGAAGAAACTAAGATTGAAAATGGACAAGTTACTCATGTTGTTTGCCAAAGATATGTTCGATTTTATGTTTCTAATAGAGGCTATATTATTGAGAAAGTTCATAACGATAATGGTTCTCGTAGTAGAATGGCAGCTGGTTCTGTTGTAACAGTTATTAATAGTCTTGATGATAAAGATATTTCTTTTAGAGATATTAATTTTAAATTTTATTATCAAGAAGCTATGAAGATTATTAATCCTATCAAACTTAAAATTTCTCCTAAAGGTAAAGGTAAAAGTAAAATTAAAAAATATAGTGGTATGTATAATCCTATTTTTAATGAAGATGATTTTGGATGAGAAATATAGTTGAAGAAACTTATGATAGACTAATTAATAAATGGGGTTCTAAAGAATATAAAGGTATTGGAACTATTAATTGTGTTCCGCCTGTTGATTATTGTGAAATTATAAGTAGAATTATTAGTCTTATGAGAAATAAGAATGATAATATTAAAATACTTATTGTTACAGATAATTGGAAAAGAAGAACTGAAATTGTTGATGGTCTTAAAAATCATAATATAAATATAGATACTATTAATATTCTTACTCATACTTATGTTAGTAGTAGATATAATTATAATTATGATATTTCTATTGTTGTTGGAGTTAACGAATGGAATTTATCTTGTAATACAGTTTTTAATCGTGCTAGATTTAAACTTATGATTCTAACTGAAAAAACTATTGATACTTCTATGTTAACTAAGATTTATAATAATATTCCACCTATTAATAATATTCTAAATTCTAGTGGTATACGAGCTATACTCCCCGTAGAGGAACACAGAGAGCAGATTTTATTTACTAGTCAAGAAGATATTACTAATTACGATAAATATACTGAATTTATTACTCAGACTATTCAAGTATTTGGTAATCTTGATAATATTAAATGTGCTCGAAATGGTACTCAAGACGGACGTAGTGCTATTCAATATATTACAGAAATAGCTGAATATAATGGATGGAGTGCTGATATGGATATGACTAATCCTTTTAGTAAACAAATTGATGAATGTTATAATCCTCTTGTTCTTGCTGAACGAGTTAAGACTTTTTATAATATTGTTCGTGAACGTATGCTTATATGTTCTGATAATGTTTGTAAGCTAGAAAGAATAGTTGAAATTATTAAAGATAATCCTGATAAACGATTTCTTATTATTAGTAAGAGAGGTGAATATGCTGCTACTGTAACTAAATATATTAATGATAAATTAGGTGAAATTTGTGGTGATTATCACGATAAAATTGAGGATAAAGTTCTAGTTAATGATAATGGTATTCCTGTTTTGTACAAGTCTGGAAGCAAGAAAGGACAGCCAAGAATAATCAAATCTAAGGCTATTTCCACGCTGAATTTGAAGTCTTTTAATGATGGCTTATTAAGAGTATTATCTATAAAAAATAATTCAACTGATAGCCTAGAAACAAGCGTAGACGAATGGATTTTAACCTCACCTTTATGTGATACTATAGATGAACTTATTTATCGTTATAATAATGTTAATTGTAGTCAATCAAAACTTAAAGTACATAAACTTTATATAGTTGGTACTATCGAAGAAGCAAGTCTTAAAAAGGAAAAGTTATCAGCTAATCATGAAGTTATACAGAATATTAATTCTGATATTAGTGCTCAAAATTTTGATGATATTGTTTGCTAGTATAAATATAATAGTTACATTTGTTGTGTAATCAAAATCGCTCTTTGATAGAATGGACGAAGATAAAGAAGTTAAAGTTAATGATACTACTGTTGCTGTTAGTAATAGTGGTATTGAAAAACAACATGGTGTTCAACATTCTGTTGCTCCATATCAGCTTAATTATATGAGTGAAGCTGAAATTGCAAGTCTTGAAGTATTTATCAAACGTGTTATGCGTAGTGATAAATGTGGTATTAAGTCTGTTGAAGATGGTCTTGCTATTGCAATGAGAGCTAAAGACCTTAGACTTCCATTTTCTACTTGCATTGAACATATTCATGTAGTTCAAGGTAAAACAGGTGTTGATGTTCACATTATTAAGGCATTACTTGTCAAAGGCAGCGTGAGTTGGGAAAAAGTAGATAATTATCGCGCTCTGTACGAATATACAGATGGCTTTAATGCTTATGATGAAGATAAACTTCCATTTGACTGTATTAAGTGTCTTACTCCCAAAGAGGCACAAACTAAAAATGCAGAAGATAAAGACCATGAACATATATATGTTTATCCTGTTAAATATTATAAAGATTATAATGGTAATGTATATAAAGAATATCAACTTAATGGTAAGTTTGAAATAGCTACTAATACTGCTGAAGCTAAACAAATTGCTTCTACTGGTAAAGTTCCTATTTATAGAATACCTGCTGTTCCTATTGATTATATTACTAGTTATCGTTTTTATCGTAAAATTGGAGAACGTAATATGGTTGCTACTGGTGAGTTTACTTATAAAGATGCTATTGTTGCTGGATGTTTTGAAAAAGATACTTATAAGAAATATCCTAAAATAATGATAAGTCATAGAGCATTTGTTTATGGTGCTCGTGAAATTGCTAATGATTTAATTATGGGCTGTCTTAGCACAGAAGAATTAAAGACTATGCAAGGTATTGATTTGAGTAATGAAGATATTATTGATATTACTGAAATTCAATAACATAAACAAATTAGAGAAATTATTATTAAACAAAACAGTCGTATGACTGATATTATTAACATTTAAATTGAAAGAAAAATGAAAGATTTTAAGAAAGGTTTGAGTTTTGGTATGGGTATTGTTAATGCTGGTCAAAGAGCAGCTAGTGAAGAACCTGAATTGATAGTTGTTTCTACTCCTGGCAGTTTCCGTATGACTGCCCAAGTTTCTAAAGCTCTCGGCATTGCTCATGGTGAATATGTAATGTTCATTAATAACTGTGCAAATATTGATAATGCTATTATCAATAAAGTACCCGAAGTTGTTGCTTTCTGTGAAGAACAAGGTTTGGATATTGAATCTCCCGAAGCTGCTATGGCTGTTCATGCTGAATTTGATATTTGGGCTTTGGCTAAAGGTATTGCTGAATTAGACAAGAATGGTAATCCTTGCACTACTCGTGTTCGTATGACTAAGAATGATAAGATTAAGTATGTTAATACTTATTTCCAAGAAACTCTTGAAGGTGCTTTATCTTCTTCTAATGAAGAACTTAAAGCTGCTCTTGGTCGTGAAGGTATTACCGAAGATGAACAGAAAGAACTTTTGATTAGCTGTATTCAAGGTGATGAAGTTGTTAAAGTTAAAGGTTCTAAATGTGCTAATACTGCTGCTTTGTCTGGTATTGGTGTAACTCTTAACTTTACTGATTCTAATGTTTGGAAACAGTTGAAAGCTGATATGACTGATGAAGAAGCTACTTCTAAGAATCGTGTTTATACAGTAGATATTGATAACTTGCAAGAAGCTGTTGTTAATAACGGTCATAAAGATATTGTTGTTAAGATTGCAATGCTTACCGAATATAAAGATGAAGAACCTGTTCGTATCGGTAAGAAAGCTGAAAAAGAAGAAACTGCTGAATAATCAAATCTTCGTCCTAGAAATATAGTATCTTGAACATAGAGCTGCATTGTTAGTATTGCTAATGGTGCAGCTCTTATTTTATATAATAATTCTTTTAATTACTTTAATTATGTCGACAGAAAAAGAAATTAAGAATGAAGCTACTGTTGTAGCAAGTACTGAACAAACTGCTAATGCAGAAGTACAAACTCCTAAAAAACGTAGAGGTAGAGGTATTAATAATGATTTACGTGATGTAACTCGTAAAAAGTTTGATGAACGTACTGATTGTAATAAAGCTAATGGCTTGTTTATTGGTCATCTTGAAGATGTTAAAGTTGATTGGACTACATTGAAAGATGATGTTCAAGGTATGCCTTCATTTGCTGGTATGAGTATTCCTTATCTTACATTTACTTTTGCTAGTAATCATGAAAATATCAATGAACGTCGTTATGTAACTCAACGTCTTTTTCCTGCTGAAAGTAATGTTGAAACTATTCCCGGTGGTAAAGGTGCTTGGAAGGTTGATAACATTTTCCGTTTTATGAAACATATATATAATGTATTTGTTCTTAAAGGTCGTGATTTAACAGAAGAAGAAATTGATGCTCTTACTTTGCCTTTTGAAGATTTTGATGAAAATATGCAGTATGTATCTGTTGAGGCTGAAGAAGTTATAGCTGGTTATAAGACTGTGTTTGAAAATTATGTTAAGTTACTTAACAATAATGGTAAGCCTGTTTATAATGATGCTAAAGGTAAACCTATTACTATTTGGATGAAGCTTCTTCGTTTCGTTAAGAATGATGGTAAATGGCGTGCTGTTGTTGGAAGTAAATCTTCATTTGGTGATTTAGGATTTCCTACATTTATCAATGATGGAGTTATTGAACTTTATAAAGAACAATCTGCTCCTAGTTTGCATATTGACCCTTATAAAGAAAGTATTGTTTATCAAAAATCTGCCGAACAAGCTAAACAGCCAAATGTTGCTATGCCTGGTGTTGGTGTAATGCCTGGTGTTCAAAATGCTACTCCTATAAATCTTGTTAGTGGATTTAATGGCGGTGGAGATTTTAGTCCATTTGGTGGTGGTAATGATGCTGCTGGTGCTTTTGTTAATCCAACAGAAGATTTGCCATTTTAAAAAATTAAAGTTAGTTAAATAGTTGTATGTAAGAGGATTGGGGTACTATTTTAGTACCTAGTCCTCTTTTTTTATATGTTCACGATAAAGGTCAAATTAGAAATATTATGAAAAGAAATATTAGTAATACTATTTTAACTAAAGATTATATTTTCTCTAAAGTTAGTCAAATTACTATTTTTAGTACTTATACTGGAATTAGTGTTGAAGATATACAACATTGTATAGATACAGGAGAATTTATATCTAGTCCTTTTCGTGAAGATGCTCATCCTAGTTTTGGTTTTAGATATGATAATAGGAATAAACTTAAAGGAAGAGATTTTGCTGGATATTGGTGGGGAGATTGTATAGATGCTGCTGCAACTGTACTCTCTGAAATTGTTCATAAGCAAATTGATATTTCTATTAAAAGTCAATTTCTATTTGTTCTTAAACATATTGCTTATACTTTTAGAAATATTATTTATGGACAAGATAAAGATGAAAACAACGATTATAATATTGCTAGGGCTATTAGTAATGTACGTAATCATAAACCTATTATTGAACTTGTTACTCGTCCGTGGAATAATTTAGATGCTAAGTATTGGGGACAATTTGGTGTTAATCTTAATTTTCTTAATACTCATTTTGTTTATCCTGTTGACCAATTTTATATTAATCGTTCTACTAATCCTATTCCTAAATATTTTTATGATAAAAATAAAACAGATTTATGTTATGGATATGTTCTTGGGCAAGATAAAAGAGGAATAGTTAATGTTAAACTGTATTTTCCAAATAGGAATAAGAAAACTGAAGTTAAGTTTATAACTAATAGTAATACTATTGAAGGAGTTATTAATCTTGAATTAGATAATTATGACGTTATTATTATAACTAAATCTACTAAAGATAGATTAAGTCTTGAATGTTATCTAAAGAGTATTAATCATTCCATCCTCTACGGGGGGTCTACCCTTGAATCTAAAACTATTGGTGTTGTTAATATTCCACATGAAACTTATAAACTTCGTCAAATTGAATATGATTGGCTTCGTAGTAAACTTAATCGGAATGGTTTTCTTATTAGCCTTATGGATAATGATAGAACTGGTCTTATGGAAGCTATAATTCTTAAGAATGATTATGATATTATACCTATTATTATTCCTAAAGAACTTGGCGTTAAAGATTTTGCCGAATTGAGAAGTAGTTATTCTACAAATGTTATTAATGAATTAACTCAACAAGTTGTTAAATATATAGAAGATAATTATGGAGAAGAAACTGAATTTACTTGGGATACGGAAGAAAGTAATACTTTGCCATACTAAAAGTTTAGCTGGTGTTACATATACTGTTATGCGCCCAATTACTGAAGAGGATGAACAAAATCTTGATAAATTTGAATATCTTGATATAGATAATAAACATATTGATAAAAAAGATATTTATTGTTATGGAGAAATTAATCTATCTTCTAATGATGACGTTGAATATATCAAAAAGTTTAGCTTACTTGATACTGATAATGGTGGAACTGTTCATAGTAATTTTAATTATCAAGAAGGTTATGCTCTTGTTGAAGGAATAGCTAAAACTTATTCTACATTTGATATTATTGAATGGTTTAAATATAATCATTGTCTTATAGGTAAACCAACTCGTATTATTATTTATAAATGTAAGAAAGAAAATCTATGATAATAAAAGGATATGAAGAAAAGCTAGATGATAGAGATATTAGATATATTAATTATGTTATTGATAAATCTACAATGGCTGATGCAATTGAATCTTATATTAAAGATTTAGATTGTACTACTATTTATCCTGATGGTTCTCGTCCTATACAAACTATTAATTATGGTTATCGTATTACTCTTTCTAGTATTGAATATATTCTTGATAAACTTTATCTTATTCTAGAACATCATCCAGAAAAAGCTCAAAGTTATATTGATTATCGTAATAGTATTATTAAAAGAATTATTGATATACATGAAAAAAATCTTGATTTCGAGAGAAGAAATCCAGTACGATATTATAGTAAAGAACCAAGGAAACGCACTAGAAGTTCTAACAGAGTTAATCAATCAAAAGATGTCTTTACAGGTAAACCCATTGATGTTAGCACCGGTATTGCAAAGGCTATTAAGCCTAAAAAGGAAACGATTGCTCAGCGTAAAGCTAAACTTCTAGGTGGTAAAGCTGTTAGTTTTGCATTTAATGGTTTAAAAATAAGTGAACATAATGAATAAACTTTATCGTAGAAATAATAATGGTGCGCCTACTGTTTGGTGGGCTGAACTTGACAGTGGTACTAATAGTATCACTGTTTTTTATGGTCTTGTTCGAGGTAATATTCGTAAAGAAGTTTATGCTGTTACTCAAAAAGATGGTCAAAAAGAACTTGAGAGTAGATATAACGATAAGATTAAAAAAGGATATACATATCTTGATGAACTTTGTGATATGCAGGGTTTACCCCCCGTGGAGGATGGAGATAATGATACTCTATTTAATTTTCTAAATACTTATCTGTCTAAAGACCTTAGTAATGGAAATACTAATCTTCTACTTCCAATGCTTGCTAAAACGTATAGTGGTAATGTTTGGAAAAAAGTCAGTTGTATGTATGGTCAGTATAAGATTAATGGTCTGCGTTGTATTGTTACTGCTTATACTCAAAATGATATGTTTAAACCTGTTAGGCTTCGTTTCCAAAGTCGTGAAGGTCTTATTTGGCATACTCTTGGCTATCTTGAAGATTATTTGCTTGCTACTATTAATACAAATATTATCGACGATATGATTAATGGATTCGCAGCACTTGATGGTGAAGTTTATCTTCCCGGTTATACTGTTAATCAAATTAATCATTTTGTTAAAGATGCTAATTGTGCTGAAAATAAACTTCTTCAGTTTTGGTGTTATGATATTATGATGGAAGGTAATCAAACTCATAGAAATATGTATCGTTGTCATATTAAAAACCCTACTTCTTTTAATAATATTAATGAACATTATAATAATAAAGAACGATTGATTATTCTTCCTAGTATATATATTAATAATGATGATATAGCTATTAAAACCAGAAATCATTTTATTAATCTAGGTTTTGAAGGTCTTATTCTTCGTAATATAGAAACTGATTATCAATATGGTAGACGTAGAGCTAATTATATGGAGAAGTTTAAAGATGCTACTGAAGGAGATTTTATAATTATTGATATTTATAAAGAAAAGAAACGTGATTTACCTATTCTTCTTTGTAAAAATGATATTAATGATGAAAAGTTTGAAACTCGTTTAAGTACTAGTCATATTGTTCAACAGGAAGTTTTATTCGATTCTCAATCTTATATTGGTAGAACTGTTCATATAGAATATGGCGAACGAAGTGGTGTTTCTAGAGTTCCATCTCATATTAAAAATGTTGTTATAAATGGAGATACTAGATTATAATGTGATTAAGAATAATAGTTTTGATAGAACTAAATCTTATTTTAGTTGTTATTATAATTCTATTATTCTATTTACTGATTATGATGCTAAAAGTTATAATTTTGCTGTTAGATATAATGATATAACTAAAAGTAATGAACTTTATGTGATTTTGTATAATGATGATAAAGTTAATAATAGTATTCCTGTTGTTCGAGATGCTAATACTGGATTTAAATTATATATTCCTAACAGAGTTATTAGACTTCTTGATACAAGACTACGTAATACTTTTGTTGTGTCTAAAGATGATTTTAATATTAATGTTAAATTTGTAGAAGAACGTAATGATTTTTGTATTATTTATCATATAGATATTGAATAAGGTGAAGCCTAGTACATAAGATAGTGTGCTAGGCTTTTCTGTTTGTTAGAGGTCTAAAACTATACAGAATACGCTCGTAGATATGATTCTTTTTGCCTGTATTCGATTTTATATATCTAAATGATTAATCTATCACGATAAGATTTGCGTGTCATGTTGAGCCTTAAAATGCGTCATTCTCACTATGATATTTAACATTAAATTCAGCATCATTATTACTAGTAAATTCCTATTATATTTTTATATTTGTCTTGATAAACAAAAACAAATTATTATGAGTATTAATAAAGTTACTATTGTTGGTATTAAAGGATTTAAAGGAAGTGGTAAAGATACAGTTGCTTCTATGATTAGTTATATCCTTCATGATGGTATTATGAAAGCTAATTATGATACTTGGCTTCTTTATCATAAAAATGGGTTTGTTGAAAATGATGAAATAATTATTCATTTTGCTGATAGACTTAAAGATGATATTGCTGCATTTTGTAATATTGACCGTAAACTTCTTGATAGACAAGATATTAAAGAAGAAAATTATTATAATTTTAAAACTGGTATTGTTTCTACTAATATCAAAGATACAGATAGAGTTATTAATAATATAGGGGAATTTAATTATGATAATTTATCTTCACTTCTTTCTTTAAATAATAATATTTCTATTAAAATTAGAATTCTTCTCCAATATTATGGTACTAATGTTATTAGAAATCATTTTTGGCATAATGCTTTTGTTCATTATACTATTAATAAAGCATTTGATATTAGAAATAAACTAGGCCAATGTATTATTGCTGATGCTAGATTTGATAATGAATGTAATGTTATTAAAGTATGTGGTGGAAAAATAATAAGAGTAGATAGAAGAGCTAATAATGATAATCATGAAAGTGAACAAATAAAAATTTGTGATGATGATTATGTTATTGATAATACTGGTACTCTTGTTGGTCTTTTTTATAAAGTTCTTAAATTTGTAACTGATTATATGGTATGAAATTACATCCTATTTTTGGTATAAATGCTCTTGCTAGAGTTTGTATATGTTGTGGTAAAGTTATTGGTTATACTCCGCTTGGAAATTCTGTTGAAGAAGATGCTAGTAAGAGTAAACAAATAGCTGAGGCTATTGTATGTAAAGAATGTATAGATAAGCTTGATAGTGAAACTTGCTTTATAGCTTGTGATATGGATAAAGATAATTATATAACTGCTACTTATGAGATTTTATGGATTAGAAATAAAGGTCTTAAAGAGTTTTTTAAAGAGCTTGATTCTATACAACCTATTAATATTATACCTAAAGAACATTTTTATAGTATATTTGGAAATGTAGTTAAAGATTTTTATAATAATCAAGAAGATGAAAATAATTGAACCAAAAGTTGAACTTTGGCAACAAGGAGATGATTCTAAAGCTCATGTTGCTAGATGCGCAAGAGCTTGTTATGGTAGAGAAACAGGTAATGATGAAGCTACTATTAAACGACTTATTAATGATGGACATTGGAGTATGTTTCGTCATGGAACTTATTATATGATTGCTAATGATAGTGATAAAACTTTAGAAACTATTATTATTAATTATGCTAATACTATTGGTTTTAGTTATCATTATGAAAAACATGTTTATTATATAACTGTTAATGGTAATTGGGTTTTAGACCATAAAGCACAATTTGGTTATCTATCTAAATATATTGTTCCTATTGAAGATTTTCGTAATACTGAAATAGGATTTCATATGATGAGATATACTTTTTGTGTTGATACACAAATTAGTACTTCTCGTGAATTAAACCGCGTTAGTCCTAATAGTATTGCTGAAAAATCAACTCGATATGTTTATGAAGATGGAACGATTTGTAGACCTCATTGGATGAGTGATGAAATTGCTACGCATTTTAATGAAGAGCCTTTATTTGCTGATTGGATTGATGATAATATAGAACATCAAAAAGCATATCATTATATTAATTCTTGTAATGATAGTTTTTTTAACTATAAAGCTCTTATTGATGAATTTGGTATGCATCGTCAAGATGCTCGTGGTGTTCTTCCTCTTGATACTGCTACTAGATGTGTCTATACATATTCCGTAAAAGAATTGCGTCATATTATTGATTTACGTTATTATGGTACTACCGGTAAACCTCATCCTAATGCTAAAATTATTGCTGGTATGATTAGAGATAATTTAATGGAACTTGGATATAACTTCAGAGATTGATAAACTTAAACATTTTCATATTGAAGATTATAGTGGTATTTATTTTACTGATGAGTTAAATGCCGGTGAAGAATTTCTTTATACTACAATTGGAATTAAAGATGATAAAGAAGTAACATTTCTATGTAAATATGTTAAAAATAAACATATTGAGGCTTGTCCTAATTGTGTATTTAATAACTATTTTTGTCATGGTCTTTTATGTAATATTGTTGTTCTTAAAGTAGTTAAAGATGAAGAAATGAGAAATAATAAATAAATTATTAACTATTTAAATATTAAAGTTATGGGAAGAAGATTTTATGGTTTTAATAACCGTTTTAGAACTACTAAAAATACAGAAGCTATTGTATTTGAAAATGGTGGATTTGTTGGTAATCTTGGTTTAGTAAAAAAAACTATGGAAGAAGTATACTGAAGCTATTTATAAATATAGAACTAATACAGGTAAAATGACTGCTAGTGATTATACTCATTTATTTGGTTATTTAAATCCTTATTACCGTTCTGCTTATAATGTATCTAAATGTAGAAAATAATGGCAAGTATTTATAATATTACTACTGAACTTGAGGATATATTTCTTGAGTTAGAAGAAAATGGAGGTGAATTAACTCCTGAACTTGAAGAACGTCTTGCTATTACACAAGATAATCTTAAATCTAAACTTAATGGTTATCGTAAAGCATATACTGTACTTAATCTTGAAGCTGAATCTTGTAAAAAGGAAGAGCAACGATTAGCTGTTCTTCGTAAAACTAAAGAAAACAATGCTGAAAGACTTAAAGGAGTTATGCTTGATGCTGTTATTACTTATGGAGATTTAGGTAAATCTGGTAATAAAGTTATTAATCTAGTTGATAGTAAACTATATACTAAAAATACTAAATGTGTTGAGATTGATGAAAATCTTAATCAAATATTTATTGATTTAGTTCTTGAACATTTACAATCTCTTTGGGATAATGATATGATTGATAGTAATTTCTCATTTAGCAGAGATGTTCTTCTTGAACAAATTAATGATAAATTTACTGAAAGATATCCTGAACAATCTACTAGACTTAGAGAAGAAACTGGAGGTTATTTTACGCTTGATGATTTAGATTGTATTAAAGTTAAATTTGAAATTGAAAAACCTGTTGGTGATTTAGCTAATAAAATTAATTTTGATTTACTTAATACTTTCTTTAATCATCAACATGAAATGACTAGAAGTAGCAGTGTTAATAAAACTACTATGAAGAATATTCTTAATGATGGTAGAGATATTAGTATAGCTAAACTTGTTGAAAATACTAGTCTTATTATTAAATAATTTGGTTATACTCCCCGTAGAGGACAGAATTAAGTTCATCCTCCACGGGGAGTCAACACTACTAATCTTGCTAATTATGGAACTAGAAGAAAAAGTAAAAGAATTAATAAAATGATATATGGATACTTATGGTGTTAATAAAGACCAAGCTGTTAGAGATATTGAAAGTGCTATGTTACATATAACTCATAAATAATATGTATAAAGTAAAAGGTAAACCTTGGGCTTATTCTGGTGCTATTGATGTATCAGATTGTGCTACTGCTAAAGAAGTTATGCTTAAAGCTGGACTTAATTTTAATGTAGCTAAATGTGAACTAGTTGGTAAAATGCCTATTAAACTTACTGGAACTGATGAAGAACTTGACCGAATTATTAAAGAACAAAAAGAAGGCGCTCATGTTTTTGGTACTGACATTTATCGTAAGTGTGATAACGCCTTTGCTACCTATCGTACTGATTACAATATTCCTTTAGGTGTTGTTAAAAGTAAATATACTATTGTACAAAACAATGATGCTTTTAATTTCTTTGATGGCGCTATTGGTAAAAATTCTGCTATTTGGCAAACTGCTGGATTTTGGGGAAATGGTGAAAGAATATTTGTAAGTGCTAAACTTCCTAATAATATTCTTGTTAAAGGTGACCCTGTTGAAAATTATCTAGTATTTACTAATACTCATGATGGTAGTGGTGGAGTTAAGATTTTATTTACTCCTATTAGAGTTATTTGTCAAAATACTCTTAATGCTGCTATTCGTACTAGTAGTAATTATGTTAGTTTTCGACATACAACTAGTGTTCATAATAAGATTTCTGTTGCACAAGAAATACTTGGAATTAGTAAAATTAAATCTGAAGAATTTGGTCAATATTGTAATTTACTTGCTGATATTAAGGTTACTGACGAAGATGTAATTCAATTTATTGGAGAAAATCTTCTTACTAGTGATGAAATTCAACGTCTAAAAGATACAGGTCATACTATTAAAGATATTGCTTATCGTAGTGGTTTAGCTTTAACTGATAGTAAAATAAGTAGTAGAAAAATGAATGTTATTTCTGATACTTATAGTTATTATTTTGATGGTCCCGGTCAAAGAGATATTCTTGGTACAGCTTGGGGTGCAGTTAATGCTATTAGTGGATATTATTCTAATATAGATAATATTGAAGGTACTAAGCGATTTGATAGTATTTGTTATGGTGATAAATCAAGAAAAATAGAAAATGCTTTTGCACTTGCAGAAGCTCTTTAATTTAATAATTTAATTGTATATGAAAGTAAAAGTATTTAAACTGAAAGAGATTAAACTTCTTAGTGGAGATTTTGTAAATGTAGAACAGTATTGTCATGTTCAACCTATTTTACCTACTTATGGCAAAGAAGGTGATGCTTGTATGGATGTTTATCCTATTCTTTGTGAGCGTGATGTAGATAAAGATAGATTTATCTATCATACAGGTTTAGCATTTAATATTGGAGATGATGCTAATGGTGAACCTAATGAAATGTCTTTACGTCCTAGAAGTAATCTTACTAAATCTGACTTTTATATGCCTAATGCTCCTGGTACTCTTGATTGGGGTTATCGTGGAGAACTTCTTATTATTTTTAAGAATCGTACTTCTAGAGATTTAGTTCAGGCTGTATCTACTCTTGTTGAAGTAGTTGATGAGTTGAGAGAACATATGCATTTACCTGATAGTATGGTTGGTAATGCTAGACTTAGACTTAATGATGTTAGAACTACAATAACTAACATACTTGCTAAAGTTTCTACTCCACCATATAATTATGATGGTAAAGATAGATGTTGTCAACTTATTATTAATAGTGCTGAACGTATTAGTTGGAAAGAAGTTGAATCTATTGAAGAATTAGGAGAAAGTGAACGTGGAAACAAAGGATTTGGAGAAGGAACCGGTGGAGCAGCTAAAGCTTAAAGTTGGTGCTCGTTATATTCATAATAAAACGTCTAATGAATATGTTATTGATAATATTACTAAAATGAAACATCCAGATACAGGTGAATGGATTCCTGCTGTTATATATCATAAAACTAGCGAATCTGATATTTTATGGTGTAGAAGTGTTGAAAGTTTTAAAAGTCATTTTAGTGATGCTAAAGTTGAAGGAGATGAAGTTTATCTATGAAAAAGTTAATACTATTTTATTTACCTGATTGTAATGTTAGTAAACTTTTTGAAGAAAGGCTTCATAAAGCTCTTGCTCTACCTGAGTTTGCCGGTAGGTTTAATCTTATTAGGCATAATCTATATACTGATACTGGTAGACAAGAAGCGCGTAGTGCTGGTATTAGTGATGCTCCTACTGCTTATTGTGATGGTGATATTCTACGTGGTGTGCAAAGCGATTACACTATTAGGAAATATCTTCGCAAGTTGTTAGGACAGTCATAGATACAGTTCGTTTGCCCTACATTGAATTTTAATTGTTATTATGATTAATCTATCATGATATGAATATCATTCAATGTAGGGCTTTAAAATAGCTAATTTTATAAATTCTCATTATATTATACGAATACTATGGTTAAAATTGAATTTTATTATAAAAGTGCTGATAAAGATAAAACAGAAGCTATGAGAGAAGCTATTGATATAGCTTTATTTGGCACTAATGTTCAATGTAATTTTAAAAATCTTCCTGACCATCTTATTCTTGAAGATATGATACTTGAAAAGGCTGTTGCTGGTAAGAATATTACTGAATATCCTACTTGTATTATATATCGAGATGATACAGAATATAAACGATATAGTAATTCTGTTACTTGGGAAGAACTTCGTAATGATATTAATTATCTTACTGGAGATGAACCTACAAGACAAACAAATAATATATTTGTTGAAGCGTTTATTGATGAGCATGATTGTATAACTCGTGCTAAATGCGCTGATGCTATTGCTTGGATGTGGAAATATCAAAATACTAAAGTAGAATATATTCAAACTAATGTTGATAATCCTAACAAATTTGCTATTGTGATTAAAGATAGTTGGAGAACTTATGCTACTTATGTATATTCTGATAGTCTTACTACTGAAATGATTAAGAATACTCTTCTTAGAGTTCCTAATACTATTAAAGAAGCTGTTAAAAATAATGCTATTGTGTTATGATACGTATTGATTGTTTTACTAGAGATGGTTGTGATGCTTGTAAAATAGCAATTAAAAATATAACTGATGCTATTAATGAAGCTAATTGTGATATTACTCTTAATATTCGTAATACAAATCTAGATGATATTCTAAGAAAAGAAATTACTAAATTTCCTACTACTGTTATTACTAAAGTCGATAATGATTATAAAAGAAAAGAATTAGCTCGACTTGAAGGAAGTTTTCCTAGTGATTATATTAAAGATATTATTAATAAACTTGAAAAAGAATAAACTATGACAGTTAAAGAACTTATAGAAATGCTTGAAACTTGTGATAAAGAATCAATAGTATATATTAATTGTGGAGATGATATTAATTCTATTGATGAAATATATGATTATAGTAATAATTGTGGAGACTTGTCTTACTGGATTTGAAGTTCATGGTCAAGCAGCTTGTGTAAAACCTGAAAACTTTGATTTAAATGTTGGTTCTAATTATGCTCGAATTAAAGCTGAAGATAAAATTTGGGAAGGTCTTGGATTTGTTCTTCAATGGGCTAAATATGGACTAAAGAAGTAAATAGTATTAATGTTAATGGTTTATATGTTATACGTAAAGCTGGCTCTAATAGAGCTGGCTTTATTTAATTTGATGATTAGCTTGGAACCGCTACGAGTGCTACGCACTCTTCGCTATACTCCCCGTGGAGGATGGAATGGTAGTTGTGCTAGTAATATTAGTATAGTTATTAATAATAATGATTATATTGATTGAATGAATACTAGTCTATTCCATCCTCCACGGGGAGTTGAGCGTAGCGAAGCGGAGCGTTCTACTAATCCTTAAACTTATAGTCGTTGGCATGACTGAAACCTCGGTAGCTAAGCTAGTCTTACTACTGAGGTTTATTTTTATCTTATTGTTAAACTTAAATATATTATAATTATGGTTGCATTTATTGTTCTTCTTGGTATTGTATTTGGTGGTGTTAAACTATTAGCTATTGCTAATAATATTAGTGATAATGAAGCTATGGATAAGTATAGTGGAAAACTATTTGTTGTTGGTATTATAGTTTTTATTATTTTTATGTGTGTTATTGGTAATAATGATGATGGTTTTAATTAAGATATTGCTATTATTAATATTAATTCAATTTATTCCTCTATCTATATAGATAGAGGAATGATTGTAATATTTTGATTATCAATTAATTACAAAAATATTTACTTCCGAAAATTGGAAGATAGTTACACTTTTTTAACATTAATTATTCCGTTTTTTCCTACATAATATTTATATTTGTCATACTGATAATCTAAATAATATTGTTTTTATGACTAGAGTTACATTTGATAGTAAAGCTCTTAAAAAGGTTAGAGATATATATTCTAAAAGAGCTAATGAAGTTTCTAAAAATATTGCTCCTACTGTGTATAATATTGAAGTTACAACAGAGGATAGAGAAATTACTGATAGTCTAGCAACACTTAATACTGTTTTTAAACTTACAAAGAAAACTATTACTAATCGTGAATATGTTACATTTGGTAATGAATTAAGTTCTAAACTTATTAAACTTAATAAAGGTAGTATTGCTATTATTAGTTATATTTGTAATAATATTAAATGGTGTAGTAATAAAATTACTTTTACTGAAAGTGATATAACGAATTATGCTTATATTGATTCAAAAACTTTTTATATTGCTTTAAATGAACTTTATAACGAACAAGTAATTATTAATACTACTAAAAAATCTACTTATGTTGTTAATCATAATTATATATTTAGAGGTAGTATAACTGATTTTATTAAAATTTACCATGATAAATATGATGGTTTAGTTGGATTTCTTGATGATAAAAAACGTATTATTCTTGATGATTGAGATATTAATGTTAAAAGTAAAAGGGCTTGTCTAGGTAGTGATACCATAGGCAAGCCCTTATTTTTTACTAGGTTCAAGTCCAGCTTATTCAAATATATCTTTAGCTATATCTTTATAAGGTATAATACTAAGTATATTTTCATCAAGTTTATAATAACTATTATTATTAGGTAAATCAAGAACTCGATTAATACTACGAACAACAGGTATATTACGAATAGCCATAACTTCAAACTTATTCATACCTTTATATCTACCAGTAGTATATTCCTCAGTAAAATCTTCTTCAATAAGGAATCTAGCAGCCATAGCAGTAGTACCAATTAAGTCATTAATAGTTTGTCCAATAGCAACAGGACTAGACCATAACTTTTTACCTTCAGCATAAGCACCAAATGGAGTAAACGAAGCAGCTTCAGAAGCAAGACGGTCAGCGTGATAAAGCATAAGATTATATATAATACTTTCATCATCATCACCACCCATACCAGTTATAGCAATTGCTCCAATAATAGCAGCACCTACATAAAGTAAATCACCTAAATTACGTCTAATATTTGCTTTTTCATATTCAGGAAGAAGTTCATAGTTAAGTTTGAAATTAACAGCAAATGAAAGTAAATTCTTACCATAAGTTTGGAATGCTTTAAGAACATCACTTACATTATTAATTTCTCCTACGTTAGTTTCTTTAAATGGAATAGTCAAATAATCATAAAGACTAGTATAACTACCTTTTTCAACAGTACCTAGAGTTTCATTATAATAACCATTCCAACGATAACGTTTCTTAAAACCAGGATAAAGATGTTTATGATATTGCATAACCGTACCACCCAACCAATGTTGTTCAATATTAGCAGAACCAAGTTTATCATAAACACCATGAACTTTTTTATTTACTTCACGAACTTTATCAATAAATTTAGCATATTCTTTAAGAGTAAGTTTACTATCAGATTTTATTTGAGCAATTCCATCTTTAAGTTCAAACTGATTATAAATATCTGGAAGTTTAGCAAACTCTTTATCAATATTCTTAATAAGTTCTTTACGTTTAGCTATATATTCTCTTTGTTGTTCTTCATTAAGATAAGTCTTAACAAAATCGAATATAGGATTAGCTTTAAATAGATTATATTTAGCTCGTTTTTTATTATCAGCTTTAGCTTCATCCATGAACTTATTGAATTGTTCAAGTAGAGCTTGGTTCTCTCCTCCACGGGGAGTATTTATTACAGACATAAGAGCATCTTGTTCAGCTTTACGATGATACATTTCTTTACTCATTATATCATAACCACCTCTACCATTATCAACAAGTCTATGAGATTTAAGCATAGCAAATAGCATAACATTTTGCATATAATGTTCACCAACAGATTGAGGACTAAATAGTAATCCACGAACTCTACGAATATTTTCTCTAAGACCTTCAGCAGTACTAACTTCAGTTACTCTATCAAAATCAACTACATGACTAAGTTTAATAATAGCATCTTGAAGTGTACTACTATTTTCACTATACATATTAGCCATATAACTAACAGTTCCTTTAATCCATTCAGATTTACCAGCTTCCCAATCTTTAAGATTAATATATTCACCAGCAGCTCGTTCCATAAATATATTACTAGAACCAGTAAGAACGTTAGCAATACCACCAGTAATGTTCATCATCATATATTTACTACCAGCAATATTCTGAGCAAGAGAACCTAGTTTAACTAGATTAGGAGTTTTATTATCTTTATATTGTTCAAATACAAGACGACGTATAAAACTTCTAAGATGTGCACTAGTTCTAGTTTGTTGTTCTTGTTTATATTCAATTTCACCACCAGCACTAGCTTCTCTATTTTCACTTATACTACCTTTATAATTTATATCGTAAGCAGCATTACTAGTAATAATTTGGTCAGCAGTATAAAGAAGATTTTTAACTGTTTTAATAGCATTATATCTATTACTTTCAATTAAGAAACTATTAAATACTTCTTCCCAATTACGATTAATAATATCATTATGAATCTTATTATTCTTTTCAATAATTTCATCTCTAGCTTTAATTGCAGCAGCTTTACGTTTACTAAATTCTTCATCACTTTCATTAGGTTCTTTAAATTTAGGTATAGTAGGCAACTGTTGAGTATCTTTATTAACTAATTGAATTAATCTAGGATTAGGAATATCATAATCTTTATCAAAAGTTAAATCTTCATTATTTCTCCAACTAGTATTATTAGGAACATTGGCCGTCCAACCAAGAAAACTAAGAGCTTGTTCAAAGTAATCTTTAACAGTCATATCTTTAGACTTAGGTAAAGCTGGAAGATAACCCATATCAACATATCGCTTATTACTATTAGTAAAACAATACTTTTTCATAAGTTCATTTACTTTATTCATAAGTTCAAGTTGATACTCATTAAGACTAGTATAATTAGGATTATCATATCCTGTTCCTACTTTGTACTTATTAACAAAACTACTATATTCTGGATTAACAAGTTCTTCTTTAGGAGTAATATGCATTTGATTAATACGTGGTTCATAATTACCAACAACAGCTGAACCATCATCTTTAATCATTTGCATAGTAGTCCAAATACGAATAGGTTTAATAGTACGAGTATATGGGTCAAAATAATGATTATCTCTATACCATTGTTTATATTCAACACTATCAATACCATATTTATCAAGAACTTCTTTTTCTTTCATATAATAATATTGAGTAGTAGTTTCTCTAGTTCTCTTTTGAAGAATATTAATTGCAGCAGTTCTATCAATATCAGTCCATTTATCTAAATCTTTAGGCTTAATAATACCATAAATAGTTCGATTAGGTCTTTTTGCAATAGTTCCATTTTCTTCAACTTGTTCACTAAATACTTCTAGCCATTTATCATAATACTTTTTACCTTTAGCAAAAGCTCTATTTTTATCAAGTTCATATTGCTTCCAATTATAAGTAACATCACATTCACTTTCAATAAATTCAGCAACACGTTTTGCTTTAGCTTTATCAGTACTCTTTTCACCTCTAGTAATTTTATTAAATACTTCAAAACCAGTCTTGAGTTGTTCTAAATCTTCTTGACTAATATCAGCAGTATTAAGAGTTCTAGTAGCATTATCAAAATATTTTTCAAGTATTTTATTAATAGCTTCTCCTACATTAATTTCTTCTTCGCTCTTAGATTTATTACCTGTAAGATAATTATAGAAATCAGCACGATAAATTCTTAGTTCATCTTCAGCAGAACGAATAATACCAGCATAAGGCATACCATTACCTTTAGTATATTTATATTTTCTAACTGTTTCAGCTTTTATAAGAGCTGCACGTTCTTCAGGTATTTTACGTCCATCAACTACGTTAAATTCATCTTTAGCTTGAAATTCTTTAATAGCAAGATTAAGAACACTATTACCTTTATTAGCATCTTTAAGTTCTTCAAACGCCCAATTTAAATCTTCTATATCTTTAATATCAAGAATATATCTAGTATTCTTACGAATCCATTCTTTAGCTTCACGATATTCAGGAACTTTCATAAGTTCTTCCATACTAATAAGAAGATTACCATTAGCATCACGTTGACTTTCATATTTACTAATAATAGAAAGTTGTTCTTTAAGTTTAGAATCAAATCCTTCTTTAGCTTGCTTATCATAAAACATTTCTTTAACTTTACGAATATTAGTTTGATAAGCACGAAGTCTTTCAGCTACATTCAAGTCATGACCAATCTTTTTATTACCATCTTCATCATAAAGACTAGTAAGACTATCCATTTGAGCATAGATACGTCCAAGTTCTTCATCTTGACTTTGCGTAGTAACATTATCAGTAGCTTGACTTAAAATATCTCGTATTCTACTATTAAGTCTTTTATATTCAGCAAATTCTTTAGGAATACCATCATCTCCTTTTTTAAGTCCTAATAAACTTCTTTCAAGATTTATAATATAAGTAGAATATTCAATAGTAACATCATTACCATCTTCATCTTGAACTGTAATTGGTTTAAGCTGATGAATAGTAGTCATATCAATAAATTTAGCTTTATTAGATAAAGCAATAAGATGTTCAACACTATTTATACCAAATTTTTGTTCAGCTTCAATAGCAGCATCTCTATATTTCTTCATCTTTTCTTCCCAAACAGGATTATTAGGTTGAATTAATCTACCATCATCATCAATTATACTATCAAGACTAACAGATTTACCATCTTTAGCAGCTCTAGATTTAAGTTCTTTAAGATAATTTCTAAAGTCATTAGATTCTTTAATACCATTAAGACGACCTTCTTCAACAGTACCCATTACATCTTTAAGTATATTCTGCAATACAAAATTACGATTAGCACGAATATCTTGTATCCAATAATCCATAAATCCAGTATCACCATAAGCATCAAATTCTTTCATAAGACCACTTATATAATTAGGATTAGTAGTACGTAATTGAATCCATCTTTCAAACCAATCTTTTCTAGCAGAATGTACAGTAGTATTAGAATCAACTTGATTAACTAATTTTTGAATCTTTCTAATATTCTCTTTAGTTTTATCATCAAGATTTGTACTATCAATATCAATTTCGCTAATAAGTTTGTATTTATTCTTAAATGTATTAGCACTAAGAATAACATCTAAGAAACGATTTTGAAGTTGTTCATCTTTAAGAACTTTACTAATAACATTTTTATCGTTAATAGGTTTATCAATACCGTCAATTTTAATAAAACGATTAATATCATTAAGAATATTATTAGCTTCAACATCTATATAATTAGCTATAACTGATAATGAAAATTCAGAATTATCAGAAAGACTACTACTATCAAGATAATTAATTTCAGCATTATTAAGAGCATTAAGAACATTTTGAGCAGCAGGTTGACCATGACGAACAGCACGAGAAATAACTAAACTAGCATTTTTAGCAAATCTACCAATAGGAGTTTGGTCATCAACACTACTATATCTATCAGTATTACTTGTAACTCTATCTATTTCATTTTCATTAATTTCAATAAATAATCCAAGTTTACTATCTTCAATATTAGGATATTTAGCTTTATATTGTTTTAAATCATCGCTTAAATTAATAGCAGTAGTTCCATTAATATTAAGATAAAATTTATCATTAATAGTATATATAGTATTATTCTCAAAAGGAGTATTCATAAAAGGCTGGAAATACTCATCAGATATATATTTACTATATAGTTCAGGAACTTCTTTATAACCTTTATTTACAGCTTCATTAATATTATCTTTAATACCATCAATAAATTTATCTCTTTTTTCTTGTTGAGTAAGACCTTCATAAAGAAGAACGGCTAATGGTTTATGAATATTATTATTAGCTATAATACTAGGCTCAATACTATTATAAGTTTCAAATGATTCAAGTCTATCAATAGGATAATAAGCTAAAGTTCCATCATAAGTTCCTTTAATATATAAATTTCTATTAATTCTAATAACATTAACAGCATCTCCATTTCTTATTATTCCTACATTATCAAGATTTTCTTGACCATTAAAAGTAATAATACCACTTCTTTTTAGACTATAATTAATTTTATTATTAGTAAGTCTTTTAAATGTATAACTAGGACAATTAAAACTATTATAATTCTTACGAATAAAACCAATTATATCTTCAGCATTATCTTTATCAACAAAACCATAACTATTAATACCTTTCATAGCTATATCTCCAATAGCTATTCCGCCCTCACTCAATCCTCTAAGGGGAGTATTACTTATAAGTCTACTAATATTTCTAGTTCTAAATTTATGACCTTCAACAATAAAAGCATATTTAACTAAATCAAGAGCTGTAAGTTTAATAAGAGGATTAGGATGATTCCAAGCTCTATCAAACAATCTATGGGCTTCATCATTAGTAATATCACCTTGTATGTAATTAATATATTGAATATTTACATTACGACGATTATTTCTTTCATCATTAGCAACTATTTCAATATGTTCAAATACACTACCATCTTGACTAAAATTACGTTTAATCCAATCAACTTTCTGAGCAGGAGTAAGTCTAGTAAATACATCAATTTCAGTTTGTGTAGGTTCAAATATATTTTTAACTACAACATCATCAGTTTTAATATTAACTAATGTACCACTAACTCTACCAACTTCTAAAGCTCTAGATTGTCCAGTGCCATATTCTTTAATATATTTAGGATGAACAAAATCACCATTAACAATAGTAACAGGTAAATTAAGATAAGAACTACCATTATTACCTACTTCTAGTTTATTAATAAGATAATCTTTATAATCATTATATAACTTTTCAGTCATTATTCCACCTTTAGTCCATTCTGCTATTCTATATACATAATCAATAAATACAGGATTAGCAGTTTCAAATACTTGTTGAGTAGCTTTAACACTAAGAGCAGTACTCATTTGTAAAAATGCAGCTAAACTAGGATAACTACTTCTAGATATATCTGATTTAATAAACGCATCTATACCACCACTAATATCAGGAAAGACACTCTCTAATAGCAAGGTTTGACCCCCCGTAGAGGATGGAGCATAAATATTACTATTCTCAATAACAGTTCTAGCATCTCTAAACACTTTATCACTAGCATAAAAACTTTGTTTAGCACCATATTTATCAGCACTAAGAATATTAAGATTATTACTTATATCCTGTCCGATTGAGTTTAGCCGATTGAATTGTGCTAGAACATAAATGTCAAATAAAGCCTGCTGAACCCCATTCATTTCCCCTCTAAGACGAGATTTATATGCGTCTGATGAAAATATAAGGTCAGGTGATGAAAATGCGTCAGAAACGCTTAAATTGAATAATTTCTTGAAAGTTTCACCATAACTTTTATCAATAGTTTCAATTAGCTTTTTACGTCCAGCAAAATTAATCTTTTCACCAAAACCAAGACTATGAGCAACTTCTCTAATAGCTTCAGTAAGAGGATTTTTAGTACCTTCTGCAAGAACACTATTAGTTTCTTTCCATTTACGAACTAGTATATCAATAGCAGGTTGCCACATAAATCCAATAGCAGTATCATAATTACTTCCAAAGTCAACAATAGTTTTGAAAGCATTAAACGTATAAGTATTTTCATTATGTATAGCTCCCTCTTTCATAACATCAAGAATATGAGCAGTAGTCTGAGAACTATAAGGATTAATTAAATAACCATCAACATTCTTATCATCTCCAGACCAACCAAAATTCTTATGAGTAATACGAATATGTTTATTACCAATAGTTTCAACATTTTCTTTACCATATCTATTAACAGCTTCTTGCTCACTAATTACATCAGTAGTGTACATAACTTTAATACCTTCACTATGATTAGCTTTAGTAACATTTCCAATACTCATAAAAGTATCTCGATTAACACTGATACCTTTAAGTTTAATACCAGAAGTAGCAGCATCAAACCAATCAAGTTGAGTAAAGAAATCACTAGGAGCAACAGTTGCTTTATTAGCACCAACTATTTCTGCATAAGTTTCATTAGCTTCTTTAACATTTTCAAAATTAGAAGTAGTAGTATTTTCTTCAAATGCAGCAGGATTATTAAGTATATTAATAAATGATTGAATAATAGCATTAGTTCTAGCAGCTTGACTACTTGTATCCTCCACGGGGAGTTTCAAGTATGATTCGTAAGACTTAAGTCCACCATCATTAGCAATTTTTTCAACAACTTTAAGATTGCCATTATAACCTTCAAGAGTAGCATTAATAGCATCTTCGCTATTTTTTAAAGAAGCTCTAATATTACCTTGTTTATTATAAGTCTTACCAAGAATCTTACGACTAGCTTTATCTACATTATCTTTAACATAATTAATATATCCTACTTCATCTTTAGTATATCTAGCATGAGTAATTTCAGTTGGAATGCCTTTAACAAGATTAAATGTTTTAGACATACCATAAACACTATCTACGTCAAAGTCAGAACCAGTTTGAGTAACCCATTCATCAGGAACAACAACAGTACTACCATAAGCATCTGGAAGAAACTCTTTAACATACATAATACATATAGATTGTTTACCTTCAGTAGGAATACGATAACCAATCATAGTACGTAAGCCATCAGGAATTTGTTCAATATTTAACCCTTTAAGTTTACTACTCCATCTAGGAAGTTTAATTTCAGTATAATAAACAGGAGTGCCATCAACTTCTCCAATCTTTTTATATTGAAGTTTACTATCTGTTTGAGTTTGTTTATCAACTTTAAACCCAAAGTCAGATAGCTGAGCAGCATGCCATCCACTAATAAGTTGTCTAGTAATATTAGTATTAAAATAACTATTAGCAATACTTTCAAGTTTACTATTAATGTTAGATAAGAATAAAGGAAGATTATTAAATCCAGCACTATCTAAATCAAAAAACTCAAGAAGAGCTTTTTCAACTCCTTGTTGTTGAGCATTTTCTTTAAATCTATCAAAAAATACAAAACGATTAAGATTTTTAATAGTACCATTAGAATTTAAATCAATATGACCATTATCATCTAATCCAATACCAAGTTCAGCACAAGTTTTTTCAAAACTATTTCTAATATTAGCTACATAATTATTAAATACTTTATCTTTAAGTTCATTAAGTTCAGTTCGATTAGGAAGATTATCAAGCATTTTCTTCATAATCTGAACAGCAGCTTTATTACTAGCATCAACCATATGTTGAGGAACTTCTTGCTGACGATAAAGATAATTATAACTAAATAGTTCAGAATTATCAAATACATTATTATCAAATTCTTTAAGAGCTTCATCAGTTAAAACACCATCATTATTCCAAAGTGTCATTCGATTATGTTGTGCAACTTTAACAGTTTCAACAGTATTAATTTGATGAATACCTCTATTAGTCATTATATTATAAACTTTTTCAAGTTCTGTTCCTTTAATAAGTTTAGGAATAAGAACAAACTCAGCATTCTTTATTTGTCTAGGAACTTCAATACCAACAGTAGTATCATAATATAAATCATAATAGAAATTCTTTTGAATTTGAACTTTATTAGCAAATTTAGTCCAATCAATTTTATCTATTGGAGTATCATCTGTAAGACTTTGAATAAGTCCAGCATATTTATCTAATTCACCAGCAGCAGTAATACGACGAATCCATTCTTCAAGAGTAATATAAGATTGAGCATCATTAGTATTAATTCCTCCTTTAAACGGTTCTAGTATTCTTTCTCTGTCTTTTTTATCAAGTCCAGCTTTTTTAAGTTGGTCATCGAGTCTATCAATAACAACTTTATCAGAAGCTTTAAAAGTATTATAAATGGTAACACCCCTAAATTTATCTTGAAGAACTACTTTTTTACGTTTAGTAACTCCATTAACAGTATAAGGAACAGTAACAGCATTACCTTTAATAGTTATATCATATAAATCAGTAGCTATATCTAAATCATTTTTAGTAAAATCAGTATTACCAAAAGGATTACCACTAGCTTGTACTTCTTTAATACGTTTTAGAATAGCTTGACCATTCTTATAAAAACTTTGGTCACCACCATACATATCGTACATACTATCTCTAACAAGATAATCATTAACTAGAAATTCAGCTAAAGATTCATTATTAATCCTATCATCAATAAATGTGCCATATTTATTTTTAAGTTCTTTATAACCATTAGTTATATATTCATTTAACCAATCAGCAACAGCATCTTCAAGAGCAACACGTTGTTCTCCATTAAGGACTACTTGATTATTAACATAGCTAAGCCCATGTGTAGACCCCCCGTAGAGGACGTCAATAGTCTTACCATATCCAATTAGTTCATTAAACGCTCCATTACTATTAGGAGTAATTTTACTAACTAAACGTTTAAAACTAAATACTCTACCAGCTAAAACTTTATGTCCATCTTTAGTAGTAAATACATTACCTTTTCCATCTTTATGGTATTGATTATAAAAATGTTCAGGTTTATTATTATAAGTATCACTAAATTCAAAATCTCCATTAGTTAAAATAGGATTACCATTAGCATTAGTTTTAAACATTACATTAACAGCTTGAGCCATATTAGTAAGTTCTTGAATAGCTATATTATAATATTGTTTAAATAATGGATGTTCTCTATTTATAATTTTAGTTCCATCTTCTAGTTGACTACGCAATCCAGCAAGACTATATCTAGGAGCAGTAATAGTAAAGTTTTTAGGAGCATCACTAGGTATAGGAAGTAAATAATTAGCGGTAGGAGTTTCAGAATTATTAATATCGGTCATAAATAATCCCATAGCAGTAATTAAATAATCACCATCACTCATACTACGATATAAGTCATTATTGTTATTATCTAATTCGCTAATACCATTAAGAAGAGAAGTTTTAAACATACTACGAGCATATTCGGTAAGTTTAGGAGTTCCATTTCCAACTCTTCTAAATAATCCATAATTAATTATATTACCATTACTATCCCTATGTTCAAGAAGTAAATTACTATAATCATATTGATGACTAGCAAACTTTTGTTTAGCATAAGCTTCAACCATAGCGTTTTGCTCTTCAACAGTAGATTTATCATCATTGATTATTTTAGCAATATTAGTAATAAAACTTCTATTAATAACATCAGAACTTAAATTACCTTCAGGATTACGAGAATTAAGTTCAACAGGAATATAAATAATATCTTTAAAAACATCAGCCATTTGATATATAATAGAAGTATCACCTCTATTAATAAAACTATCAGGCATTTTAGTTCCTTCATCCTTTTTAAGTGCTTCTACATATTTATTATAGTTTTCAACTGTACGATTAATAACATTAGCAAAATTAATAAAATTATTAGCCATAGCTACACGACCAATCTTAGCAATAGCTAAATTAAAACTAGCTTGATTAATATCTGGAAATATTTCTTTAAAAGCATCATATAAATAAAGATTAGCATGAGGAGTATTTTTATATCTATCATATATACGAAACTTTTCACGAGCAGTAGGAACACGATTAGTAATAATATTATTCTTAACATTATTATAAAAAGTATTCTGTAAAATAGTACGAGAATCAGTATTAGGGTTAGTTACACGAGCACGAACATAACTATTACCATTAGAATCAGTTTGAATATAAGTTTCAATTTTAGATATAATAGGTTTATTAAACACCATCATATACTTATTAGCAAATACTTTATTTTTGCTAAGTAAATCATGTAATTGAATTAAACATTCACAATTTGGAATAGTTTCAGATATACGTTTAAGACTAGCTATAAAATTATCTACATTACTAGTATCAGCACTAGCATATAATATTTTAGATAAGTAATTAGCATCAGAAAAAGTAACAACTCCTAATTCATTATTAGTATCAAAAGGATAACTTCCATTATCAAGTTGAGAAGCAGCAGTAAGTTTAGGTAAACTTGCAAGATGATATTTAATAATTTCTTCTACGTGTTTATTAAAATCTTTAACTTCACCAATACTTAAATTCCAAAGTTGAGTCATTAAATCAATACCATCATCTATACTATTTTCATCACCTTCAGTAGAAGTTTCATCAAGATAACCGCCTAATTCTTCATAATCAGTAGTTTGATATAATTCATCTCGTTTAATAAGTTTAGCTACATTTTTATTATTAAAAAGAGCTTCATTAAATTCAGTATTAGTTAAAGAACGAAGTAATGCACCATAATTAAAATCTTGGGCATTACCATATTTACGAAGAAATGCACCAAGACCGTTAATTTTAATAGCAGGATTTGGATTATTAATAAAACTATTAAGTTCATTATTTCTAGCTTCATCATTTCCGGCTAATTTCTTAGCACGTTTAAGTCCAGCATTAATAACAGTTTCATTAGTACGTTTTTTAATTTCATTAAAATTTAATGGAGCGCCATTATATAAAAAATTAAAACTAAGTTTATTCATAATATCAGCCATATAAGTAATAGCTGTATCTCTAGCTTTAATTGTACTAAACAAACCACGTTCTTCTTTTTCAGCAATAGAAGCTGCATCGTCCATATTACGAAGTTTAATAGCTCTAGCTTCAAGAAGAGCATTATAAGCTTGTCTTCCAGAAGTTTTAACATTAATACCTCTATCAGCTACAATCTTCTTAAAGATTGGGTCTTCAACCATAGCTATAAGACTATAATAATCTGCATTATTAGAACCATGTTCTTTAATAATAACATTATTAAGATTATTATATCCTACAAGTTTAATATTTCCACAACTCATAAGTTTATATTTAAGTTTAAATTCATTAATAGTAATACCTCTATGACTAATGTAAAGTAAAATTTTATTACATCGTCATAGAGGCTGTTTTCTTTCGTTTTAAGCGACTTTTATATTTGCTTGATTAATTCTACATACAACTAAAACTGATGCGTCCTGTGTCAAGCAAAGCGGCAAATTCGTACTGTTGGTCTATTGGTAAACGGCTAGTCAATTCAGCCATATTCAGCACTATATCATCATCAACACTACTAAACATATCAAGTCCATCATTAAGACTATCATTATTATAATTATAATCTTGACTATTATCTTCATTAGGATTTTCAGTTTGTTCTGTACTAGCAGTTTCTTCTTCAAACTGAAAAGTTCCTTGAATAGCTTCTTGATTACTTTCTTTAGGCATTTTTTTAATAGCTTTATAAGCATCTCTAGCAGCAGCTAATAAACTATCTTCATTAATCTTAATGCCTAACATATCAGCAATAACTTCAAGAAGTTTACTAAATAAAGTCTTACGTTTATTAACTTTTCTATTATCATATTTAATTTCATTAAGTGCAGTCATAAGAGCATTACTAGTAATACTTTCAACTAGAAATTCTTCAAGAGCTTCACTTGTATTAAAGTTCTCAAATAGATAAGGTTTAAGTCTTTCTTTAGTAGCATCATCTTGAGTATCAAGCCAAGCTTTAAATTTATCATATATAGGTTTAACTAAAGCAAGAGCTTGTTCAGTATTATATTTAGTATAAAGTTGTCTATGTAAACTTTCATGAAGTATAATATTAACAACTCGATAAACTCTTTGACCAGCAATAGCAGAACTATTAAGTTCAATAGTATCTGTATCACGATGATAAACAGCATTAACTTGATTACCATTATTATCAGTGATACTATCTACAACTTGAATATTCTTAGGCAATATACCAATCTTTTGAAGAGAATCAATATAATCAATAGCAGTTTGGTCATTAGCAAAATACTTTTTAAGTCCACGAGTTAAATTCTTAGCAGTTATAGCAGATTCAAAAGCATTAAAATTAATAGCATTAAGAGTATCATCTAACATGAACTCTGATAGCTGTTCAGGTATTGCTCCATCCTCCACGGGGGGTCTATCCTCAAGTTCATAAGTAATATCGAGTTTAGAATGAATATCTATTTGCCAATTACCAGAAGTTTCATCTGTATTAGTATTAGCTAATTTAGTTCTAACTAAACCATTACTAATAATAAAATCTTGATAACTATTATAACTATAAGTTTTACCATCAATATTTATAATAGTTTTACCATTTTCGCGATAAATATATTTATTAGTTTTATCATTAATTTTTGTACTATCATTAATAAAATTTTTACTAATAGCAAATTGAGCATAGTTAAACATTTCATCAATAACAGGACGAAGAGCATTATCTAATTCATCAATAGTACTAGCATTAATACCATAACTTTTACCTATTTTAAAAGCACTATTAACAACATAAGGAGAATTAATAATAATATTACGTTTATAATTACCAGCATCAGAATTAATAGTAAAAGCATAATCTTTACCATTAAAATGTGCACCTTTAACATAAAAGCCTATATTAGTAGGATTAATACTAATTTGAAGTCCAGTATTTCTATCTCCGTTAATAAGTTTATTATTTCCAAATATATCTCCAAGACTTTGTTTAAGTTCACCAAAACTTATTTTACCACTAATATAATCTCTACAAAGATTATTAACTTCATTTTTAATAGAATTAATAATACGTCGAGCATCACCTTTAAGTAGATTACTATTTAATGGAACTTGTTTACAAAAAGCATATAGAGAAGTACCATCACTACTTGGAATACTAATAACAGGCATACCATTAGTAGTAAGATTTTCAATAATAGTTGGTTTACTTTCTCCATTAAGATATACTTGACCTTGTACAACTACACCAAGTTTATTAACATCTTCATTATAATTAACTACTGTTTCTTGTATATCATTCCATTCGCCATTAGCGTCATCAATAGTATTAAGAACTCCATATTTAACATTAACAGCTTTAATCTTACCTTTAAAATCACCTTTTACTATTGTAATAGCTTGGTCATAACTATTAAGAAGATTATTAAACCAACGATTAATACTAGCTTCATGACTATTTTCATAAGGCTGATTAAATATGTATTTAGTAAGATTAACAAGATGCCCAGCTAAATCAAAACTTGCAACAGGAGTAGTAAAATCTCTAACTATATCAGGATATTTAGTTTCAAATTCTTTAAATAGATTAACAAGTTCTTCTTGTGTAACTTCTTCTTTAACAGCAAGTTCATATAAATGACCAATAAATTCTTCGTCAAATCTATCACCATCAAGAATACTAATTAAAGCATCTTTAAGCGGAGAAACAACTTGACCATTTTCAGCATGAATATTATATTTCCAACCTTGATTAACCATATCATAATTACCAAACTTATCAATATTTGGAACTCCTATATAACCAATAATTGTATCATTAGCAAATATATCAATACGTTTAAGTTTAACATTATATATGGCTTCTAAATAATCACCTTGCTTAATACTAGTAAATGCTTTAACATTTTCATTCTCTACTATATACTTAAGATTAACATTATTAGTATGTTCAACTTGAAGTCTTTCAAGACGTTCTTTAGCAATACCGTCAACGTATTGAACAAATTGTCTAGCATTAAGTTTCTTAATAGTTGATTCATCAGTAGCACGATATTTACCTTGATTATTAGTGCTAGCGTAAAGATAGTTTTTTATTTGATTAAATAAATAATTTTTAATAATTTTATTACCTGTAATACTATCTATATATTCAACTAATTGACCAATACTAAGATAGACTTTACCATTAACAATTTTACCTCTAGTATTACCTTCACTATCAACACTATTAGCAAAATCATTCATAACAGCTTCTATATTGCGTTCATTACCTGTAACAGTAGCATAAGTAGCATTAAGTAATAAACGTCTAGTACTATCATCTTGAACAGAACTATATAAACTACCTCCTGTAAGACCGTCAATAATATTATTAACTATGTCAGTAGCTTCCGTTTGTTCAAATCCAGCTTGATTAAGTTTATCAATAAAAGACTGTCTAGCATTAAGTAAATCACTACTAGTAGATTCATGTCCTAAAGAATCTTCTAAATCAGCAATACTTTCATAAACTAAATCAGTACCTATTTGACCGCGTTCAAATTCATCATCTGGAAGAGTATTATTAACTTCAGATTTAGGAGTACTAATAGGTTCTTGAGAAATTGGTTGTTCAGTTTGAGATTGAGGTTGTTCAGTATTAGTAGGCTCACTAGGAACCGCTTCGCTTCGCTCCGCTATACTCCCCGTGGAGGATGGAGATGAGTTAGTATCATCTACATCAGTTTCATTAACTTCATTAACATCAGGATTAACAGGAGCAACTTCCTCTTTAGGAGTATTATTAACATCGTTTTCAATCTCAGCAATCTCAGCTAATTGTTCTATTGTATTTTTAAGATGTTCATTACCTTTAGAACTTAAATCAAGTGCAGCATAAGCATCTCTAATAATTTTATCTATATTTGGTTTATTACCATTATTAGCATCTTTAATAACAGAATTAACATAATCTTTTCCATATTGTTTATAAGCATTACGTAAATCGTCCATAGCTTTATTAACAATTTTTTTACGACTATTATCAAAGAAGTTATTAAGATAAGTTATACGAGATTTAATATTATCATCAGATAGATTAAGTTGATTTTTATTAACTTCAACATTAATCTCAGCATTAACAACTTCTGCTAAATCTTTAAATACTTCATTATATTGTTTTTGAAGTTGAATAGCTGATTGAACATCATTTTTATTTTCAATATCAATAGGAATATAAAGTTTATTAATAGCATCTAGACGTTCATTTAATTGAGCAATACGTTCTTGTTTAACAGAATTATTAATTGCAGCGTTATCTTGAATAGTTTTAATATCTCTTTGAATACTATCAATAATATGTTGATAAATACCATTCTTAGCAGAATTAATATCAACATCTTCAATATGATTATTTGTAATATCTTGATTTAAAACATCATTAGCCCAATTAAGAAGATTATTATAATTTTCTTGACGATTACGAGCATGAACCATTTGAGTAGCTATAATACGACCAACTTCAAATCCGCCACCAAGTCTATTAACTTTATTTAAAGTAGTATTATATTCATTTTTAAGATTATTAATTTCAGTTTTAAATCTATTAATAAGTTCATTACTATCTTGTTGTTGTAATCCAAGTTTATTAGTAATACTATCATTAAATTCTTTACTATTAATAGAACTTTCAAGAAGTCCTAAATTACCAGCGTTCATAGAATTAATAATAATATTATCCATATATTCTTTTTCAGCTATATTACGAAGTTCTTCTTCAGTACCAGCAATAATATCTGGATTAACTTGATTGCCATTTTCATCAGTAATAGTTATAAATGGATTTTTACCATTAGCAATACTATTAAGTCTTTCTTGATATGCTTGAAAAGTAGCAGTACGACCAAGAATTTCATTTTCTCTTTGTTTTTCAGCAGAAGTCCAATCTTTATCAAGACGTTTATTAATAAACTCTCCAGCTTTATTCATAACACTACTAAAAGTAACACCACCAAGAGCACCCCAAAATGCTTGCTCCCATAACATTGGGTCTTGAAGATAATCTTTAATAGTTTGTTGAGAAATATCTTTATCAAATACTTTTTTACCATTATATAAACCATCTTGACTAGCTATATAATTAATAGCTTCTTCAACCCCTTCTGTCCATTCAGCTCTAACACCATGAAGAATATCATTACCCACATCTTTTAATGTACTAGTAATAGCTTGTTTAGTAGTTTTATTACTTAAAGCATTAGTAATTGCGGCAGCATCATCAATATTACTATTAAATGCAATATTTAAATTTCTAAGTCTAGAACTAGTTGTATTACCGCTTAAAGCATTTTTCCATAAGTTCTTTAAACTATAAACTTGCCATACATCAAAAAGAACATTAGCCCAATCTTCAGCAAAAGTAACATCAGCACTATTTTTAGCAATATCTTTAGCTACTTCTTCATCAGACATATCTCTATATTTAGGATTATTATTATAAAACTCTTCTTTTTGTTTATCATTCATATTAGCAAGTTGAGTTTTAGAATAATCTTCAATATCATTATAAGTTTGTCTAGCTTCTTGATAATTTTCAAGATAACGAGAAGGAACTCCAATAGCAGTAGCCTCTGCTATTCTACCAGTAATGGCTCTACTCTTTTGAGTCATATTAATAGCATTAGCCATTTTATTAGCTAATTTATTAAACTTTATACCTTTACCTAATAAAGAAACACCTTTAGCAAGACCAGTACTAGGAACCATAAGAGTTAAAGAACTAGCTATACTAGGAGCATTGCTAGCCCACCAAGCAAAATCTCCAATATCAAAAGCAGTATTAGGATTTTCTCTATATATAGCTAAACGCTCATTAATAGATTCTTTTAAAGATTCAAGTTCAGAACTTATTTCAGATTGATAATCATTAGGACTATTACTAACCATATTATAGAAAGCATCAGCTAAATCTGCAAAACCAATAGCTGTACCAACAGTAATTTCATTACCAATTTGCCCAATCATTCTTAATCCTTGTTCCCAATTACTTTGATTAACAGCACGTTCTTTATCAAGTTTTTCTGGGTCATCAACAGGATTAACATAAACATCATAAGGAGCATATTTATCTATATCATATTGATTAAGATTATATGATTGCCCAGCAATACGACTAAATAAATGACCACGACCCCGGTCACTAATAGAAGTGCCGGGGTTGTAATCAACTAAAGTAGGAGGCTGTATAGCCCCCTTTTTAGTTTTAGGATTATATTCAGGATTAGGTGTTTTATTACCACCTTGTAGAAACTTTAATACATCCATATTAATATAGATTATTAGTTAATTCATCATAGTAATATTGAATAACATAAGGGTCTGAACTGCCACTAAGTTGGGCAAGTTTAGTAGCAACATTTTGTTGAATAGCCTTAACAGCATTTTCATCTACTGTCATTCCAGCTTTAACAGCAGTTACAGTTTGTTCCCATTGAGATAAATTATCTACAATATCAACAGCATTTTCTTTACTTACTAAACCAATAGTTTGATTATTAGTAGAATTAATTAAATTAAAACCTTCACCATTAGGTACTAATTTAAATTTATCAATTCCAGTAAATGCAGCATTATTAGTAAGAGAAATAGGTCTATTAGCATTATAGTAATTTTCTACTTTACCAGCAGCTCTCCAACTAGTATCTTGATTCCAAGATTGAATAATAGAACTATCAATAGCACCACTACCTACAAGTAAAGTAATAGGTTCTCTTTTAAGTTTACCTTCTGTATCATAGTAACCTGCAATATTAATTTGAACTCCAACATCCCCAGTTTTTGGGTCACGAACAATAGTAGGAGTAATTTCATTTTCTTTAGCACTTCTAAGATAAGCTGTATAAGCTTTTCTATCTTCAGAAGACATAGGCTCAAATATTCCATTTTCACTAGTAATATAAGATTCTCCTTGAGTTAAATCAATACCGGCTTTAATAGCAGACATAGCTTGTTCTTCTAATTGTTTCTTTTGAGCAGAATATTTACTAGCAGCTTCTGGATTAGAACTCATAACAAAATTAAGTTCAGCAAGTTCAGGAGTCATTGCAGATATACCAATAGTAGAAGAAGTTATTTGACCGCCATCAAGAACAGTATCATTTTTAGATTTAAGAGAATCAACATAATCAATTAAACCAATATAAGGTTCTTTATTACCTGTTGGTAATCCAGCATGATGTTCTTCACCATTAGAATCAACTCGAACAAATTTATCACCATGACCAAAAAATCTAGTCTTAGCAGAATTAAGAAAAGCATTTAAAGGATTTCTAGTATCTTCAGCTTCTTTAACAGCCTTACCAAAACTATAAATAGATTTATGATAATCTTTTGGTAATTCAGCATATCTATAACCATTACCATCAGAGCCAAATCTTATTCCAAGACTAGCAGCTTTTTTCTCTCCACCAATAGCATTAATAAATGAATTATATACATCATCGTTATTAAAGTATTGTCTAATAGAACTACTATCTCCAAATATCTGATTAACATATTTACTATATGTATCAGAATATTTATTATTAGGCAAATCACTTAAACTAATAATAGAATTATATGTATCAAATCCGTCAATGCTATCTTGCGATTTACCAACTTTAAGACTATTGATATATTCTTGATTATCAATAATATCATTAAGATAACTAAGAGCATAGGCTCTATCAGATGGATTAGTAATATTAGTCATGATACTAGTTCTAATATCATCTGGATTAGCAGTGCTTAAATTAATATTAATATCAGGATTATATTTACTAAGCAATCCAGCTATTGATTGTCTATTACTAGTAATTTCAGCTTGAGCTTGAGTAGGCATAAAATTATCAATACGAACAGGAGTACCTTTATAAGTTAGATTATCAATAGCTTGTTTTCTTTGAGTTGTACTTCCAGAACCAGCTTGTTTAGATAAAGCTAATTGAGCTTTCCATGCTTCACCATAAGTAGTATTACTACTTTGATTATAAAAAGTTGCAGCATTATAGAAAGGGTCAATACGTTTAGCAAGATATTGTTCAGGAGTAAGAAGAATACCATTTTTATCTGTTATATCAGGGTTACTACCATTTTGGTCATATTTCCATTTAGCAATCTTATAATCTTGTTCAAGACTAGCTTTAGCTCCAGGAGTATTTTCAATAACAGCTTTAACAGCTTCAGCAAGTTTAGCTTTACTTAATCTTTGCCAATCACCTTTAGTATGAGAATAAATTTCTCCTGTAACAGATTTAGTAATATCATCAGTAACTTTACCGTTAGCATCAAGCCATCTTGTTTGACTACCGCCGCCTTGTTCTTTAGCAGCCCATTGAAGTGCTTGATTAAGTATTTGGTTCATAGGAATTTCAGAAACTTCTTTATCAATAGGAGTCCATTTACTTCCACCAATAACATTACCATTCTTATCAGTTATATCTTGATAATTATATTTATTAACTGTACGATAATAATTCTTATAATCTTCAGATAAATCAGTACGTTTATCAAGATTATCCATATAAGCTTTATAATCTTGTTGAGCACGTAAACGACCAATCATTCCGGGACTTGAAGTTATATCTCCATAAGTTCCAACTATATCATCAAGACTAGAATAAGCATTACCATATTGCATATTTTCGGTAAGAGCATTACGAACTTTATTAAGTTGTTCTTGACGCCAAGCATCTTCAGCTTCATTTAAATCTAATTGAGCAAGTTGAGCATCAATTTGAGATTTAGTTTGAATAGCTTGTTGATGACCTTGTTCAAGAGTATTATAAGTTCTAGCTAAGACATTTAAGTCAATAGGATTAACTTGTTGTCTAAAAGTAGGAGTATAAAAATTTATCGGCATGATTGTTTTCCTCCAAGTTTTCTACGTTTACGAATAATAAATTCATCATAATCAACTCCAGCATCCCGCATAATTCTATCATCTACATTAGGAGCAGATGCTCTCATCGCACCAATAGTATTATTTAAAGCTTTACGATTTTCATATCTACTAATCATATCTTGAATACCAGCATTAATTCCACTAAATAAATTATTAATATTAGTTATTTTAGCTTCTCTAATACCATTATCAAATGCTGCTTTTCTATCTATATATTGATTGTATTGTTGAGCATTAAATTGACGAACACTTTGTTGATTACGTCTATCTTGATTAATAAGATTAGTTTCTATATTTTCTTTATTACCATAAAGCTCATTAGCAGCTTGACCAGCAGCATTACGGACTCGTTGTTTACGAGCTAAACTTACACGACTACTAGCAGTATTAAAATCAATATCACGATAAGCCTCAAATTTATCTTCTCTAATTCTATCAAGTTGAGGATTAATATTATATTTAGTTTTAAGTTTATTAGCACTAATAAGAGTAGGTTGACCTGGACCTCTCATTTTATTAATAGCTCTTCTACTAGCAAAATAGCTAGCTAAACTACCAGCAACATTACTACCTAATCCAATCCAATCAGCAGTAGTAAGATTTTTAAATTTACCTTGACCTTTACCATCGGAAGATGTAGTTCCTTTAGCATGTGTACTAGTAGAAACAGGTAAAGTAGTTGGAATATTAGCTTCTACTTTAGGTAGATTGCGATTATAAACAGCAGTAGGAGGAGTTTTAGTAGGAACAGATTGAGTTGATTGACTTGACTTACTTCGTCCTCCACGGGGGGTCTTCCCGCTAGATTTAGTTGCAGATAAACTTGGAATATTAGTATTATTCATACTAACACCTTTGTTATTTCCATGACTCCAACCAGCTCTAACTAAACCACTAGTAATTCCAGCGCCATCTTCAAATAAAGGAAGTCTACGTTCTGCATAATATTGAGGACGACGATTTCCATTATCAATATTAGATTTATTAGTATTATTATTTACATTATTATTTGTAATACTATTTTTAGACCATCTTCCATTTCTAAAAGTATAATCACTACCAACAATAGTTTCTCCTCTAGCAGATTTATTAATAGGATAAGCAGAAGTTCTACTAATAGTTCTATTAGTAATAGGAACATAAGCTCCAATTTGTTCATCATATTCCCAAATTCTTCCATGACGATTAATACGATTTCCACCAACAGCAAATTTATCGCGTAGACCCCCCGTAGAGGATGGAGAATGAATTAATCCATTCTTAACATTACCATTAATACTAACAACTAATCCAACATTACCTTTCTTTCTAAGTTCTGGATATTTATTATAAACTTTAGCTTTAACATCATTTCTACCATGTAATCCAGCTAATCTTAAAGCATCAACAGCATCTGCTTTTGTAGGAATAGGATAACTTCTATGTCCACCAGCAAAATCTTTTTTAGCTACACTAGGATAAGGTTTCTTTTTAGAACCATAATCTTTATCTCTACTTAATCCGCCCATAGCTTTTTTATTTTCATTTATATTATTTTTATTTATATAATCAATAGTTCTAGGAAGATTACTACCATGTTTACCGATAGTTGTTCTATAAACTTCTTTAATACCTTGATTAATCCAAGTATTATCAATTTTATTAGCTAAATCATAAATCTTTTGTCTACCTAAATTAATAAAATTAGTAGCAGTTCTACCTATTCTAGAAGCTTTAGTTAAACCTTTAATAAATTTATAATTTCTATTACCAGCTATTGTAGGATAACCACCAATAATTATCGAACCACTTTCAGCGATTTGTCTTTTATATTCATCAGGCGCTTGATAAATTTTGCCACCTTCTTTATATTTAGTTCCATCATCATTAATTCTATTTCTATCTTTAAAATCTTCTTGAGCTTTAAATACTTTATTAGGATTAGCTCCACCCATAACTAATTGAGCAGGACTAGCACCATTAAGTATAGGCTGTGCAGAATAAACTTTAAGTTCATTTCCATTAGTTTCAACTACTTCACCACCTTCTACTTCAATACCAGTTTTATCACTAGGCCCAATATCAATACCACCTTGACTATGTTTTCTTCCATTCATATAAAAGAAATTATTACCAAGAGGTTGAGCAATGCCACCAGCAATTACATTTGGTACTTTACCACCAACAGCATATTGCTTTTGAGGAAGCTTTTTTCCATTACTTCTAGGAGTTTGAATAATATTAAATGGAAATGTTGGCCCAAGTTCATCATCACTAGAAAAAGATTCTTTATTAAAATCTTTAATATAATTAATAAGTCTACCAGCAGTATTATTCATTAATTTTTCTCTATTATCTTTAGATACTAAATTATTCACACCATTATAGAGAAATTCATTACCAAGTCTTATTAAACCAGTAGATTTAGCAACTTTATCATAAGCTCCACCGAGTGGAGGAATACCATTTTGAATAAATCTTTCATTACGAGTAACATTACCTCTAAATGTACTAGGTAAATTACTTATATGAATAACTTTATCTTTTCTAGGCATTTTATATAATATAATGAGAAATTGTAATTTGATTGATTTTAAGGCTCTCTGCTGAACGATAGCCTATCAGTCGATTAATAGTTCATACCTATATATAATAATTCAACAGAGAGCAAAAAACTAGCGTCTATGACCGCCACAGCGATATACATTTAGCCTATCTCGATATACTGATTGAGGCATAATAGGTTGTTGAACAGTACCATTAGTAATCCATTCAGGACGTTCAAGACCAGTTTTAGGAGCACTATAACTAGCTTGGTCAGCTTGTTTAACTTGAATTGGTTCTTGACCTTTATTACCAAACATACCACCAATTAAACTTCCGGCAGCTCCAATAGCAGCACCAATCCATGCTTTTCTACGTCCACCACATTTATATTTATTAATAAAACTAGAACGTTGATACATAGTCATTGGATTAGTCATTTTATTAGAAGTAATATTAAGTTGCTGTTGACCAGCTTGAAGTTGTTTACGTTGTTCAGCTTCTTGAGCAATACGTTTATTTTCATTAATTTGTTGATTAGCAGAAATACCTTGACCTATTGCAGTACCTAATTCACCAAGTCCTTGAACTCCTGTAATAGAACTAGCAAGATTACCTAGTCCAGGAAGAGCTTGAGCAAACTCAGTACCAAAATTAGCTTTACGTCGAACTCTACCACCACATTTAAGAGTAAGCTTATCATTATATTGGCCAACATAATCTTGATTAGCATAAGCACTAGTTAAAGCTTGAGCATTTTGTAAAGCATCTTTATGGTCTTGTGCAGCTTGAGCTTCAGCTTGGGCTTTTTCTTGAGCTTTCTTTTGTTTATTACCTTTAATTATACCACCAGCAATACTAGCAGCTGCACCAATAATAGCACCAATAAAAGCTTTTTGTCTTTGTCTATCTCTATACTGTATCATAATTTTCTAAATTGAGTTTGAGCACATTCAAGACTTTCAAATTCAATGCGCTTATTATCTGAATTATTAAATATAAAACGAATTACAAAATAATTACCATATACTCTACGAAGTTTATCACTTACTGTATTAGGATGTTCTTTAATAGCATTACGGAAATAATTAAAGTTATATTGAGTAAGTTCATACCAAGGTTTTTTATACTTATTAAATTCATTAAGTTTATCAATATTAATATCTATATCATCAGTATCATTATCTTCATTAAATATACGAAGTATATCTCCAGCATAAGGATGTTCTCTTAAATCAACAGGATTATTAATATTATCACTATAAATAGGAATATATATTTTACGTACTTTATATTTAATAAATTCAAGAAATTTAATAAGTTCATAAGATTCATTAACTATAATATCAATATAACTATTATGAACTAATATAGGCTCATCACCAACTTCTTGTTTAGATACTAAATATAGACTTCTACTATCATCACCCATGTGAGTATTAAATCTACCATAATTATATTCATTAGTAAATACATGAAGAGGGCAGTTAAGTCTATCATCGTTATGTTCAGTTTGAAAATAACATTTAGTTTTAGTAGACCAAGCATTATTAAAATAATAATCATGTAAACTAATAAAACTACCTACTTTATAATTAAAACTAATAACTTCATTATGTGATTCTATAATAGATTCTTTAGTATTAGGATTAATATTATTATAAGTATAATCAAATTTAATTAGAATACGATTATTAAATTTATCATGAGCAAATCTAACTTTATTAGGATGATATTTATCTAGCCATAATTTAATATCTTCATCCATTATTTTAAGTTGACCATCATCAAATTGATAAAGTTTATGAAAATCATCATTATAAAAAATATAACCAAATTCTCCAACTATATATGCTAAATCATCTTGCAGTCCACCATAACCTTTATCACTAGTAAAGACTTCTTTATAATCAACTTCAAAAGCATCAGGTTGATATAATTGAACATTTTCATCTCTAGTTTTAAGTGCAGCACTTATATCAAACATAAACATACTATGTTGAGTATGAACTAAAAGATAATATCCAATTCCAACTAAATTAGTTATACTTCCTTTATTTTCAGTAATATTTTTATAACCTTCAATAGGAAATATTCGCCAAGCGTTAACTTCACTTTCATCTTGAATAACATTACTACGTCTTATAGTTTTATCAAAACGAGTAATATTAATAATATCATTACGATATTGAGTTAACAGTTTAGGAACATATTGGTCAACATTTCCAATAGGGTCTTTAAATAAATCAACACTATTCTTAGCTTCTACAAATGTACCAAAAGCAACACTTTTCTTGTCAGTATCTTCTTTAATACTAAAAGCTATCTTACTAGGTTCATTATTAAAACGTTTACTTTCAAAGAACTTATCACTATATAAAGGAAACTGAATATAAACATTGAATGGAATATCAAACCAACATGGTTCATCACCACTATAATAATATTGATTATTAGTAGGAGTATATAATTTATAATTACCTTCGTTCATTATAACTCCATTATCATTATAAATAAGAACACCATCATAAGTCATTCTACCATTATATCCATGTTCGATAGAATAAGTTCCACCATTATAACAAACGTCATTAAGTCTTACAAGTTCTTTTTCTTTGCTAGTATAAATATTTTTAGTACAATTAAGAACTGTTGCGAGAAACATAGTTTCAGCATCAAGTAGTAATTCCTTATAATCATCCATTTCAAGAGCAGTTCCTTTTCCAGCTCTACTATCAGTAACACTATCAGCAACTACTAGTTTATAATTATTAATAGGTTTATATTCATTTCTACTAATAACACCTATAACTGGCATATTATAACTATAAGGATAGGTAGTATTAACTACCATATCAACTACATCATGTTTTTCTTTATAAGGTTCAAATTTGCATTTACCATCAATACGAATAATATTAAAATCATATTTAATACTATCATCAATATCAAATCGACCACTATATAAATAACATTTATCACTAGTAAAATTATTAGCTACAAAACCCGGTTTTGTACCCCAACTATCATTTTGCCAAGTAACATTACTAGCTATATTACAATAATCTTTTCTAGTTAATAATCCAGTATATCTAGTAATAGGTTCAACTTTTTCATAACTAATAAACCATCCAACATAACCAAGTTCTTTAATTTGATTCCATAAAGTAGTATCAATATTAGCACGAATATAAAACTTATTAAAAGTATTATTCATATTATATATAAAATCTCTAGTATGTTCACCACCAACAACTTCAGAATCAAATATCAAATCAGGTATTCTAAATAATTCATCACCATTAATATTTTCGTAATAACCAAATTTAGCTTCATCATCAACACCAATAGCACCTATTACTTGATTACTACAAGGAGTATAACTACCACTATTTATAACTTGATAAACATATAAATCATTATATTTATCTTTATCTTGATAATCAATAAAGTAATTAGATATAAGAGTATATAGTTCATCTTTATTAGTAGCTTCAAGTTCACCAGAACTATTAAGTAATATATTAGTAGTAGGATTATTTATTGGTTCAGCAGTATAAACTACAATTTTATGATTAGCAATATATCTTTTAATATTAGAACTAATAGTAGATATTGGAATATCTCCACTAATAACTGCCCAATATGGAATATTACCATTACCTTGATTGTTCCAATTAAAAGTAATTATAGTACAATGAGAACCATCATTAACAATATTATTTATATACTTATCTTTATTTGACAATTTATATCCTCTACTAGCATCACCATATTTATCAACAAAATGAATAAAAAAGTTATATACTTCTCCAGGAATAAGAGTATCATTCTTTTTACGTTCATTAAAATCATAACTAGGTTCAATAATAGAATGAGTAATTCTCATTTTACAATTATCAATATCAAATATAGTATCTCCAAATAATACTTGTCCACTAGTAAATACAGTATCTTCTGTAAATCCAGTTCCATTATAAACATAACAAGCTATTTTAACTGTACTAGGTAAAGTATAAACAGATTGATTATTTTCATATTTATAACTTGTAGGAATAATAAAACAATGACAAGCAAGATATTCTTTAAGATTATGACTACCTTTACTACCTACTTTTATTTTAGCATTATAATTAATCTTTAAATATTCATGTGCTGCAATACCTTGTATAATTGTATCATTAAATAAAGTTCTAAAAGTACGAAAAGGATATTGATTATTATTGAATACTTTATTAATATCTTTAATTTGCCAATCAGCAGTACCAGTAATTTGAAGGCTAGCCATTTTAAAATATGGACCTTTTTCACTAACTGCATTAACAGTGGTATAATCATTATAATAAGCATTAACAGCTTTATTACGAAGTTTAATAGTAATATCTTTAACAGCCTCTTCTAATGTTTTACCATTATTTAAAGTTCTATCATCGTTATCAGTTTTTTCATTATAATTAGCAATATATATTCTATTCTTATAATTAATGATATTACCAACATTATAATAATTATAATAGTCAGTAGTTAAATCAGCAACATTATATTCAACAAGAACATCTCTACTAAATTTAAAAATATTATTATTTAAATCATCTGTTCTAAACGCTTGAGTACTATCTTTTTTACATACAATAAAACCAAGTTGATAAAGACCAGAACGACCTCCACTAATATTTATTTCAAAAGTTTGATTACATATATCTTTAGAATCACTAAATGAATCGGTATTACCATAACAATAACCGTTTGGTTCATCTTTCGGTTCATAAACATTAGTTTTTCTAAAACAAACTTTATTAATAACTTGTGGAATTATAACATCATTAAAAATAGGAAATCCAATACTATACCATTTAGTATAATTAGTTTTATCTATCTTATATCTAATAAATATAAAATAAAATCCTTTATAAGCTCCACCACTAACATAATTTAAACCACTAATAGTAGGTAAAGTTATTTGTGGAATAACAGACATTTCAGAATCAGGACGGTCAGAATCTAAATCAATATTAATAGTTTTAAGAGGAACATCAATAGAAGCATCACTTTCAGCAATAGCTACTATAAGATGATTTTTAACATTATAAGTATATGTTCCTTTAATCTTACCACCATTATATTTCCAATTACTATTTACTCTATAACAATTATCAGCTTGTTCATTATATCTATAAATATAAGACTCATTAGAATCAGTATTAACAATAAATAAAATAAGTTCAGTACTAGTTGGAATAACACCAACTATTTTAAAATTATTAATACCATCTTCACGAATAGCATTGGCGATTACTTTACAATCTTCAAGTCCTTCTTCATTAACAATCATCCTATCATCATTACTTACTTTAACGTTCTTAGCAGCAACTAATGAATAAGGCACACAATCACCTGGATGTTTATTAAGACTAAGTTTCTTTTGTATATTCATAATTATTTAGGAAAAGTAAAATTATAAAAGAACTCATTCCAACCACTATCATCATCACTTTGTTCATCTAATAAAATACTAGTCTTAATATCTTTCTTCATACTCTCCCATAGATAGAAAGGATTAGTTCCATATTGACTAGCAGAAAGATTAAATACAGGATGTTTATATCCTCTCATAAGCATACGAGCCATACAATAATAAGTAAGACCTTGAATTAATTTACCATTAGCAGGTATAACAGGAATTTCACAATGATAATTATCACTATATTGAGTTTCAATATCTTTATAAACAACTGTTATACAAGTATCATTAAAATTAAGTTCAATAGTATTACCTCCAATAAGAATATAATTATGATTTGACTTATCATATCCTCCACGGGGGGTCTGACAATGAGAATGAACTTCATGCTGACATCTTGGACATTCAGTATTATTATGAACTGTATAAACAACAGGATTACATCCTACTTTACCAGTATCAATAACTTCTCTAGTTCTAGAACCATTAGGACAACAATCATCAGGCATACCAAGATAATCTTTATTAGTAGCACGCTCCGGACTTTCGTCCTCCGCTTGACCCCCCGTAGAGGATGGAGCAGATTCAGTATCACCACATCTATATTTACTAGTATCAGCTCTAGGTACTTCACAACCATTACTATCATATACTTTAAGACCGTCATCAATAAGACAACATTTACTTTTAGCTATCTTATTAATGACGGTTAGTTTCATTTTCTTATCAACTTTACGAAGAACTTTAAGTTCATTCATAGCATCAACACACCAAGCAGGAACTCTAGGAATCCAATCACTTCCATCAGGATTGAAATCATTATCGAGTTTAGCAATAATATGTTCTATTGTAATAGTTTTATTGTTTGCCATAATTTATAAATTTATCAAGAATAACTCTACCATCAGAATCAAGCATAATACCAACTTCTTTATATATGTCAAGATAAACTTTAATAAAATCAGAATAACTACCTTTAAATATCATTTCATGATTAACAACATAAACAGACTGTTTAGTAGTTCTACGAATTATATTATTAGCTTCAAGTTCTTTAATATATCTATGAAGATGAATAAATGAACAAATCTTTTTAGTTTCATCATTTTCTTTAAGTATAATTTTATTAGAATTAAACTTAATAGTTTTAGCAATATAACAAATTAGTTTAACAATAACTACACTTTTTGCGTTATTAGTAATATAATTTAGTAAATCAGTACTTATTTGAGCATATCCTCTACGTTCATAAAAACTTTGAATAATTTTTATTCTAGAAGCTTCAGCTTCAACAATATTAATATCTTTAAGTTCTTTTTCAACAAAAAATGGACTAGGAATTACTTCTTCAAGAATAATTTCAGTTTCACGAACTTTACGAGTAACAACAGGACTTTTAAAATTAAATTCAGGCATACATTTATTTGTTTAATGATTAGTAACTTTATCAATATAACGAAAATTCGACCTCCGGTGGCGATATTTTAGTTAAAATGAGTGTTAAACACGCCATGGGTGGCGTAACTTTTTTTTATTTTTTCTTCTAACTTATTGAGTATCAGCGATTAATAAATGTTAACCCTATCTTATATATATACATACAATAGCAATATTAATAAGTTCAGCATTAAAAAGATTAGCAAAATCATTAGTGGATATTCCCCGTGGAGGATGAGTATAATTAGTATTAGCTAGAATTAGTTCAAGATGCATTTCCATCCTCCACGGGGAGTTGAGTGAAGCGAAGCGGAACGTCAACTACATTACTTTATTTATCACTATATCTAGTTTTATTACCATTATTATGTGCTCCACGTTCATACTTTTGTTGATTAACATTTCTAATATATTTAAATGGAGCATTAGGTTCTCGTTCAAGATAAACAAGAAGTTTACTTCTTAATCCTAATTTAAGATTAAAAATATCATCAACAGTTTTACATTCAGAATTAAGTTGTTTAGCATCTTTACCTCTAAGTTCTGTATTAATATAATTAGCATACTTAAATTTAATAGCACTATAACTATGAGTTCCATTATTAATAAGTTGTATTTCATAAAACTCTTTATTAGTTTTATAAACTACATAAGGAATACCATCATACTTAAGTCCACGAATTTTATATATTTCTGCTTCTTCTTTATCATAAGGTTTAAGACCAGCATCAATAATTTCTTGTTTTTTAAGTCTAGTAGCGTTCCAATCAACATAAGTATCTCTAGGTTTATCTCTATATCTCCAGAAATTAATAACTAAATCACCAATTTCATATTTAAAATGATAAGCATAGCCTTCAAGAACACATTTATGAACACCATAACTATAATACCTATGAATGTACTTTTTATAATCAGAAAGACTTAATTCAGAACGTCTTGTAGCAAGTTTAAGAGCAATAATATAATCGTTTGCTTTTTTAGCTAAGTTACAATAACGCAAAAGTTGGAGAAGAACAATACGTCTTTCTCCAACTGTATAACTAAGTCGATTATTAATTAATTGCTCTAACTTATTAATTAATTCAACATTATCATTAAGAAATTGAAACCCATATTCATTAAGATTAATTTTTAAATCATCCTTAATAACTTGATTTTTACTTTTAATATAAGCACGACAATCAGCTTTCATCTTATTTATAACTTCAAGTTCTTTATTATATTTTGCCATATCGTCATTAGAAGTTTCAATAAACTTTTTATAATAATGACTAATATCTATATCTTTAATCATAATTTATCTAGTTACAAAATTATCAATAGGAGTTTCATTTGTTTGACGAGGAACTTCAATAAGATTACGTTTAAATATAATCTCTTTAAGAGCTCCAATCATATCTTCAGGAATAAGAAATTCATCATCATCGTATTTAGCTTCATCATCAATAGGGTCATAATTTACATCTTTAGCTTTTTCAATAGTTTCGGTAGGAACAAGATAAGGAATTTCAAATGGAGATTCAATAATAATAGAGCCTATATTTTGAAACCAATCTTTATTATTACTAAAGAAATAAATATAACCATTAATATAATCATAAACAGGAAGATTACACATACCTGCAAGATAATGATAAAACTTAGCACTAGCTTCTTTAGCAAAAGGTATTTCTATCCCAGTATGTCCGGTAGTTCTAATTGATTGGAAAGGTAAGTTATTAATAAGTCTAACTGGCTTTGGAACTTCTTGTTTAGTACGTTTAATTGCAGGAAGTCCAAGAGTTTGACTATTATATAGGTCACCATCAGGAACATTAATAATAGAAACACGAATACGTTGTTGCAAACCTTTATCAACATATTTATGATTTTCATAACTTTTACGAATTAGTTCATTACGACCATGAAGAATAGCATATCGAAGATTACGTCTAAGAGGAATACTATTAGGATTGCCAACAGCATGAGCAAATTCACTAACTAATTGATTAAGGCTAGCCATATTAAGATTGACTTGAATTTTCTAATTGATGAACTCTTTTTTCAAGCTCATTAATCTTATCAAAATATGTTTCAACTTTAGCTTTAAGTTCATTAACTGTATCAACTAATTTATTATGCTTTTGTTCTATAACTTTAACTTTTTGTTCAAGTTCAGTATTATTAGTATAATCTATAATAGAATTAAACAATTTAATTAGAAGTTCTTTATCTTTATTAGATATATCACTATTTAAACAACATATAGTTCTAATAACATCATCTTTAAGTTTATCTTTAGTCATAATATATTATGTTTTAAGTTTATTATATTTAATATTATAATAAACTGTTGTAGGAGTAGTATCGAGAAATGCAAAAACAGAAAACAAATTAATTAACCAACTGCTCCTAACAACAGTTCCACGTGGACTTATTTAATCAAGTTTAACTGTAGTAAAGAAGCCGGCATTAGCAAGAGAACTTGACCGAACCCAATTAGAATAAAAGAAACCAGAGCCAGCCGAAGAACCGTAATGAGCGCCACCGCCAAGCAGAAGCACACGAACAGCTTTATCTGTATCTTGCCCATCACTACCTTTTTTCGAATTATAGTCAGCTTTTTTATTAGTTCCAACTTTATTAGGAACGAAATAAGGACCAAATCTAAAATCAAATTCAGTAATAGAACCATCAGTATTAGCTTGATTACCTATAAAATAACATTTATCTTGAATATTATCTATTGTAACATCAGAATGATTAACTCCTTTTTTAAGAAGATAAACACTATTATAATTTGCATTACGATTTATAATAGCTACATCTCTAACAAATGTCAATATATCACCAAAGAAATTTAGAATACCTCGATAAACAGCAGGATAAGTATTAAAATTACTACCATCTGCATTATAATATCCTAGTTCATAATTGTCACCATTTGTACTACCATTACCAATATTATGTTCAGCAGTCCAATAAGTTTGTACAATAGGATTATTGCCATTAAAAGCTGTCCATCTTTCCCAATTTAAATTAGTAACACCAGCACCAAGTCCTCCTTGTTTAAATCCATCACTAGTTAAATTAACATTCAAAGTAGCTTGATTATCAAAATTAGCATACTCAATATAACAAAGAGCTTGTAAAGCACAATATTCAAGATAATCAATCATTGTAATCCAATCTCCACGATTAGCACAAAATTCATTGGCTTTATCATAATTAATTCCAGTTCTAGGTCTACCTTGTAATTTACTAGCAACAACAGAAGAACTTTTATTTCCTCCTAAATATCTGGTATCATCAGGTTTAATACAAGCACTAAATACTTCTTCTTTACCATCTTCTCTAGTTCTAGTCATAGTTTTAGTATGACTTATAATAAAAGGATGAACTCTAGTAAATGTTCCATCAATATTAAAATCGCTTATCCAAAGTTGATATTTAGTACCAGTATCTTTAACGCACATATAAAACTCTGGAACTCTTACCCCAACATCGCCATCACTTCCATCAAGAGGAGGAATAAGACCATTTTCAAGAGGTTTAGCCCAACCCGTAGGATTAAGGAAATAACTGATTTTCTTTTCATTATAGACACAACCTTTAAGTCTATTTTGAATAGGAAGTTCTCTATGAAATTTAGTATTACCAATTCTAATTATATCATTATCATCTTTAGTCCATTCAATACCATAAGCAGCATTTTCAAAAGTAGGAATAAATGCAGTAGAACCCCAAGCTGGATTACCTTGTTCATTAATAATTAAACTATCTCCTTTAGATACTCCATCTAAATTAGGTAGATGTTTAAGTCCTTCTGCAAGTTCATTTAGTATATGCTTGTTAAATCTTAACAAGCCATTATACATTTCTACTAAATTAAAATTCATGTTAAGCTTGTTCTAGAGCATCAACTCGACCATTAAGAGAATTAATATTACTAGTATTTCGATTAACTTGAGTTACAAGTCCTCGAAGAGCAGCAATTATAGCATCGTTTTTAGTATCATTACTAGCTTTCATAGCATTAATCGCAGCAACTATATCCGTATTCGCTTTATTAATAGTAGAATTAACAGTATCAAGTTTATTAACAATAGTAGTTTTCATACTATCAACAGCAGCTTTAATACGGTCTAATTTAGCATCAATTTTATCAAAACGATTATTAAGAAGAGTTTGAGTTTCATCTGATTCACTTTTATGTTGATTTTCAAACTCATCAAATTCAGCTTTAACCATTTCATGTAATTCAGTAATCTTTTGACTAATCTCATCAAGATTAACTATAACATTATTTTCTCCAAGCTCATCATGTTCTTTATTACCAGAAATACTAAGTTTAAGATTATTAATAAGTTTATTAATAGCGTCTAACTTATAATTAACTCTTTTATCATCTTCCATATCTTTAGAATTTAGTTTGTTACAAATATAAATTATATTATTAATAACAAGTAGTTTAACAATATTATTAACATTTTTTTAATTAAGCAGTTTTAGAACTATTAATACCTAGATATTTAGTCCAAGTATAATGTTTACGTTTACTAATATAATTAAGATTATCATCATTAATATGAGCTTCTTCTTCAAAACTTACATCTTTATAAGCATCATGTTGTTTAATATGAAATAGTCTTATAATAAGATATTCAACACCATACCATATATAGAAAAAGATATATAACATCTCTTTCATTTGTTCTGTATGAATAGCTTCATGATTAAGTTCTTTGTTACTTAATTCTCCTTTAGTAAATATAGCACCAAAAAGATTAATAGCTTTATAACCATTAAAAGGAAAATGTTTAGTCTTAATAACTCTCATAACTTTACTATTTTAAAATTTAATATTGTAAATATTTATGTACGTTCATAGAGCCACTTTTTAGGCTCATAGCAAGACTTTCATTAAATCATGTACAGTTAATCAGCTAGGCTTAAAACTAGCCAAATTTGGCAAGCTATACTCCCCGTAGAGGATGGAGCAGGCTTGAATTAGTCAGTCAAACCTAGCTAATCAATCTCATATAATCTTAACCAATAGTATTATCAATATCTTTATAGCCAACTCCAAGTTTCTTTAGAATAGGACTAACAACCCAACTCCAAAACACAGGAGCAAGAATAGCACTATTAACAAGCATAATAGTATTATCATATCCAGTAGCAATATAAATACCAGCCATAGTAGCAATACTTATAACTAATACACATCGTTTTTGCCAAGTAGGAACTTTATTATCACCATTAAAGTAATCAATAACTTTAATAATAATATAAGTTAGAACATTAACAATGAACATAAATCCAAAGTCAAAATTACTAAGGATACCATCTACAATTACATTAATAAATTTGTCCATACTAAAATTTAGATAAATAAAAAAGGGAACTATAACACTTAAACCGTTATCTTTGTTTGGTAATTAACATTAATCTAACTTTCAATAGGACTATATATTGTCAATTCACCAATTTTGTTAAGTTTAGTATATTTTATTTCACCTATTGAAGTCTTACCATCATTAGCTTTTCCACCTTGTGTACCAACATAACATTGAATAGTTTGTTGTCCTCTAAATTCAGAATTACCTGCAACAAAACCAAATCTAAATTTATAGTTATCAGTATAATTATCATTATAAACAGTATTATCTTCATTTAATAAAACTGTATGATATTCATAACTATAATTATCATCACTAGTTATATTAAGAGTTGGTTTATCAAGAGTTAAAGGAGTACCAGTTGTATTAACTTGATTATTCCAAACTTTATATTTATCATTAGGTTTATTTTCATACCAACAATAACCATCGCCATGAACAAGTCCACCACCATGACGAATTATTTTAATATCATCTAAACCAATAGTTTTATCATTAACAGGATTAACTCTAAAATACTTTACTTCATTATTAGATTTAGCAACTCTTTTAATAACTTCACCATACCAACATTCTTTATAGCCACCATGTCCATCAGGCATATTAATAGTTCCATCAGCCAAAGGAAAAATAAACATTCCTCTATTATCAACATCAATTTCGTTATTCTTTAATTGCCAAGCATGAACAATAACTCCACCTTTATAAGCAGTACATTCAACAGTAACATGACCTCTACCCAAACTTCCAAACCAATTAGCACAAAGATTCATTTTCATTATATCAGGCATTTTATCTTCAAGGTCAATCATAGATTCAATATTGAACATAACACATTCAGCACCTGAATCAGTATTATCACCACCCCAATATAGATAAGGAATTTGACTTAAATTCCAAGACCAACCAACAGCTACATAATTTAAACTATTAATAGGAGAATTAACATAATATGATTTAGTATCCAAATCTCTACCATCATTGCTACCCCAAATGTATCTAAGTTGGACACTAGTAAAATCACTAAAATGAATAACAGAAGTAGGCCAAATATGATTAGCACCATCATAAACATGAGCAATATTAGTTTGACCTACTGTTCGTTTCTTAAGAGGTTTAGCAATTCCTCCTTGACGTCCAAGAGTTAAACTCATTATTCATCAACAATATTATAAGTCATTCCAGCAACTGGGGTAATAGTTGCATATTGGGTAGCAGTTCCTGTCCAAATTGGAAGACTAAGTTTATTACTATTTGCACTAGGCATAGTCATATTAACTCCACATCCGTCATTAATAGCTTTTTGAATCTTATCAAGATTAACACTATTAGTAATAGTTTGATTTATTTCTTCTTTAAAGTTATTAAATGTATCATTAGTAACATATCTATTAAGTAAATTATTAACTTCTTCTTTATTATAAGTTTCAGACTTAGTATAATAATTTTTAAGTAAATTATTAATTTCTTGTTTAGTATAACTATCAAATGAAGAAGTATCTCCCATTACTCTCCATTCAGTACCATTCCAATAACAAATCTTTCCATTACGATATTCAATCTGACCTTTAGCCCAATTACTACAAGTTACATTAGGAAGATATTCAGACTCTTCACCGACCATACCTGTAAGTTTACATTTATTTAAATTAATAGTACCATTCTCAATAATACCACCTTCAAATACAAGTTCACAACCAACAGGCATTGTAATAGTTTTACCACTTAAATCAAAAGCATAACGAATAATATAACGAGTATTTTCTTCGTTAACCATATCTTGAGTAAGAACAGCTTTATAATTAAGATAAATATTATTCTTAACTTGAACTAGATTTTCTTCATTAAAATAATATTTAATATTATCTACTGAATTAACATATATAATACCAAGTCTTGGACGTTCATCAGAAAGACAAGTATTATAAATATTATAATCTTCACTATTTCCATAAACAGGAGTGTTGACCCCCCGTAGAGGATGAACTCTATCAGTAGGCTCTACAATAATCCATCTAGTATAATAATTATAAAAACCAACTCCATCATGAATAGTCTTAACTCTAAGAACAAATAATTTATGATATGTATCATAATAAATACTAGCAGTATTACCTAAATCTGTTTTAATAACTTCATACTTATCAGTATTAAGAATTATTTGTCCATATTGTTCACAATAAGTATCATCAAGAAAACCATCAAATAAAAGCTGTTCTGCATTACTAGCATCATCCTCCACGGGGAGTAAGACCTTGCGAACTATTTTATATCCTTTACCACTTTTATATTCAGGCTCATAAGGTCTATCTTTAAGACTAAGACGATTAACATTACAACAACCCGGACTTAATCTTATAGTAATATCTTCTTCGTCAGGATAATTAATAATATTAACTTTACCATTTCCTGCAATCATTTGTTTAAGAGCTTCATTAAGCATGTCCCAATCAATAGTTCCATCAGCAATTGGAATCTTAGCACCATTCTCTTCAAGATACTTCTCACTAAGAATTTTTGTCCAATTATCATCAGAAACCCAACTAGTTTCAACACCAGCTTGAAGATTACTACCTATATAACTTTCAGTTACAGAAAGATTATGTTCAGCATCATAATAACTAATAGTAAGACTATTACGTCTAAAAATAGCAGGAACAGCTTTACGAGTATTAACTCTAGTTCCTTGATATGGAATCCATAAATGATTAAACCTAGAAAGAACAACAGTTAAATCATTATTTGTATCTTTGTCAAGAATATTTTGAAGATAAGTAATAGGAAATACTTTATCATAACTATTCTGACCTAGTTTTTCATATAGTTGTTTATTGTTCATAATTATGTAATTAATTTAAATAACTTTAATAAGTAAATAAACAATATAGGCATTAGCAATATTGTTATATTAAATAGTATTTTCACCATGGTTCAATTAAAACTCTTACATTAAATACTGTACTATTAGAAGTCATAGTAAATTGGCATAATATAGTAAATGAAGAAGTAGTTGTATTAGCAGTAACACTAATAATATTATTATTATTAGATACAGAAACATTATTTGAAGGTGTACTAACACTACTTAAAGTACAAGTATATTTACTGCTACCACCATCTTCATTTTCAAACCAAAATTGCAATTTGCCAGCATTCATTATAGCAGTATTGGTAGGAATATATACATAAACACTAATAGGAGTTTTCTTAATATCATTATAACTTGCTTCTCCTTTATATATTGAATCTACATTTTGACTATCTAAATAAATAGGTAAAGCAACATTTTGACTAGTAAAATAATCATTTTTAATAGTAAGTCTACCACGTAAAGTATTTGCGGCTTGTGTATCTCGAATAGTAGTATTATTAGAACCTAACCATATCCAATTAAAATACCAAGTACGAGCACTACTACTTAAATTAGCGGGAACAACAGAACTAAACATAATTATATTATTACTACCTATATCTTTAACAGTAGTTGTACAGTTAGATTGACTTACAATAGCTACATCTTTTGCACTAGCATAAGTAGTATTTGTTTCACCACTTCCACTAACACCATTCCAAGTCCATGGTTGTGTTTTACGAAGTCTACAATAAGTAATAATTGTATCACCTACAGAAATAACAGGTTCACCTCCAATATCATGTGTTACAGGATAACTAGTATAATCTGTATAATTAGATGAATTCCTATTATAAATATCAGTATGATATGTTATTTGTCCCGTAACTTTACTACCAGCAGATTGTGTAATATTAATAGATTTACTAACTTCATTATAAGTAGCAGTAACAGTTGTACTTCTACTTGTTGTAGTAGTTCTATTACCATAAATAAGTTTACTTCCGCTAGTAGTACCACTTAATGTACCATCTCCAGATTTACTTAATGTAGGACTACCATTTTCAGTTTCAGTATAAGTAGTACCCACTCCATTCCAAGTATATTGTCTACTACGAACAGCACTACAAGTAATAGTAGAACTACCTCCAGCAGCAGCAATATTAGTAGGACTAGCAGAAATACTTACTGACCATCCAGACCAACTACCATAAACTTTACTACCTGCTCTTTGTTCAATATCGCAAAAATTAATAGCACCATTATAATTTGCAGTAACTCTAGTTCTTCTAACACTTGTACTAGTATTATTACTATAACTTAAAGTACTACCACTTAAAGTTCCACCACCACTTCCTGCACTAAGACTTGGAGTAGCATTTTCTGTTTCAGTTCCACCTGAACCTGCAACACCATTCCAAGTCCAAGTACGAGAACGAGAAGCACCATAATAAATAGTAACAGAACCGCCTGATGCCGCAACAGTATAACTACTAGCATCACAATATACAGACCAACTAGACCAACTACCATATGATTTACTACCAGCAGATTGACTAATAGTTATATCTTTAGTAGTTGAATCAATAGTAGCTCTAAATACAGAACTACGGGAACTAGTAGAAGTATTATTACCATAACTAACAGTAGAACCACTTAAAGAAGCTGCACCATTAACTTTACTTAATGTAGGAGAACCACTACCATTTTCAGTATAAGTTGTTCCTGTACCATTCCATTGCCAAGTACGACTTCTAGTAGCAGAAGTAGATAATGTAGCATTTCCACCAGCAGCAGCAATAGTTGTTACATTAGCACTTAAACTAATAGACCATGCTCCCCAACTACTATAAGTTTTAGAACCAGCATCTTGAGTTACAGTAGTATCTTTAGTTACAGAATCCATTGTAGCTCTAATAACTGTACTTCTAGCACTTGTAGAAGTATTATTATCATAAGTTACTTTATTACTAGCAAAAGAACCAGCACCACTAACTTTACTAAGAGTAGGAGTTCCAGTTCCTGTTTCAGTTCCACCACTTCCACTAACTCCGTTCCATGTCCAAGTTCTTGTTCTACTTGCAGAAGTAGTTATATTTGAACTACCTCCACTAGCAGCAACATTTCCACTATTAGAAATATTAACTGTCCATGCAGACCAAGCACTATATTGTTTAGCCCCAGCAGATTGACTAATAGTTATATCTTTAGTAGTTGAATCAATAGTAGCACGAATAACAGTTGACTTACCGCTTGTACTAGTATTATTTTCATAAGTAACTTTAGGATTAGCCCAACTACCATCACCACTAACTTTACTTAATGTAGGACTTCCATTTCCAGTTTCTGTACCACCAGAACCGGCAACACCATTCCATGTATAACTTCTAGTTCTACTAGCACTAGTTGATATAGTAGCTGTTCCACCTGTTGCACCAATACTAGTTTTATCAGCACTAATATTAACAGTCCAAGCAGACCAATTACCATATACTTTAGCACCAGCGGATTGTGTTATAGTAATAGATTTAGAAACACTATTGCTAGTAGCAGTAATAGTTATACTACGACTATTTGTTGTAGTATTATTACTAGCAGTAACAGTTTTACCACTTAAAGTAAATCCACCAGCACTACCACTAAGTGTAGGTGTAGCAGTTTCTGTATCAGTATGTGTAGTACCAACTCCATTCCAAGTCCAAGTACGAGAACGACTAGCATTAGTAGTTATCGTAGATGAACCACCACTCGCAGCTATCGTTTGCGCGCTTGCCGAGATAGAAACAGTCCAAGCAGACCACGCTGAATACACTTTTGAGCCTGCCTGTTGTGTTATCGTAACCGTTTTGGACAATCCTACATAACTAGCTGTAAGTGTCGCTGAACGGGCTGAAACGCTCTCGTTTGATGTAAATTTTATTTGATTTCCACTAAGACTAGCACTACCACTAATACTAAGAGTAGGAGTAGCAGTTTCACTATAAACAGTACCAGTGTTATTCCATTTATAAGTTCTACGAGCAATATTAGCTGTAACTGTTCTAGTGCCGCCTTTAGCTTCAACACTAGTTCCATCAGTTTGTAAATCTAGTACCCAATCAGTATAAACTTTAGCGCCAGCAGCTTGATTTAAAGCAGCACTAACTTCTTTAGTTTGTTTATTTTCTAAAGTAAATATAACAGTTAAAGTTCCACTTTTAGCATTAGTAGATTCATTATTAGGTATAGTTAATACATTATTACTTATACTACCTAAAGTAGTAGAACTAGTAAAACTAGCAGTAAGACTAACAATAGTTTCAATCCAAGTTCCAGCATAAGTAGAACCCTTGGTTATACTCCCCGTGGAGGATGCATAGTCAGTTCTCTTATATCCAGTCTTAACAGAACTAGTAGGAAGTTTTAAATCATAACTTCCACCAGTATTAGCAATACTACTATCAACTACTGTTAATGTACTAGTATCATATATACTAGTTTTACTACCTTTAAATGTAACAGTATAACTATCTTTAGCTTCTGTATCATCAATTAATACAACTAACTTACCATTAGTTATAACTCCTTTTTCTATTCCATCAAATAAAACTTTAACTCCATCAGTAGGAAAAGTAACAGTATAAGAAATAAATCTTTGTTCCCATTCTAATTCTACATTATGAATTATAGGTAAATAACTACTGTGACCACTAATAGTTTGAGATTTATAATGTTCAGCAGTAATATTAGCAGTATAATCAGTATTAACAGGAATAGTAAATACAAATTTAGTATTATTTTCACTTATAACAGGAGTATAACCATTAATAGTAACAGTTCCTGAAACATTTAATTTAAACGTAATAGTAATTTCAGTATTCTCTGGATAAACAAGTTTAGAACCTTGATATATTTCAAATACATCTATACTACCAAGTTTAATATCATGTATTCTAATATCTCCTTGATATATAGCCATAACTTAAGCATCTGATTTAACTATATAAGTAGTATTGTTATCTTTTTGTGCAATAGCTGCATATTGAGTAGCAGTACCAACCCATATTTTAGGATTAACTATTGGCTCAATAGTAAGATTAGATAATCTATAAAGAGTTTGGTCAACTATTTGAATAGTATTATAATCATATGAACCATCTTCTGATAAAGCAACATGATGAATTGCATTACTATTACTCCATTGAATAATTATAATGTTATTTGTATATCTAACATTAAATTTACCATATTTACCATTATAAAATACAGAATTAGGTTTACCAATGGCTGTAGCAAATCCAGCAAAATTAGTAAAAATAGAATTAATAGCAGCTAAAACTTCTTCTTTACTACCTCTATTAGTCAATAAAATAGTAATATTTCCAATATCATAAGATTGAACAATATTATTATTACTTATAAATTTATATGTACTAATATTTTTTAATTCATTATCTATATTTTTAGTCCAATTTAAATCTATTTCATTAAAAGAACTATCTGAATAATATTCAAGGTTAGCTCTTATATTATTTTCAGTTACCGCAATTTTATTAAAATTAATTCTATTACCATTATTATCAATACCAATAAGACTTCCGCCTTTTAATAATATTTCTTTTACTTTATCAAAAGTTTTATCACAAGTAAATTCTTTTTGTCCATTAGTATATATTCCAGTAGGAACAGTTATAACTACACCATAAACAGGAATAAATCCTTCAGGTGTACTTTTATTTTCATATAATTGTTGATTAATATCTTGCATAACTTTATAAACTTTAAATGGTGGCACTTATTCAGTACCACCATAATTAATATTAAGTTGTTTTCTTTTTAATAACAAGTTCATAACCAGCAGGAATTAAAGCTTTAATAGCATCAGCAATAGCTTTATCAACTTCTGCTTTAGTATAAGTATTTTCTACTGTTGGTACATTATCAAACTTATTATTAATTTCTTCTTTAGTATAAACATTATTACTAAGTTCAGTAATTCGATTAGGTAAAGTTTCATCAAGTTTAACTTTATCAGCAGAAGACATACTACCATTAGCAGTTTTACTAGCATTATTTAAAACAAGGGCAACAGGACTTGGAGTATTATATAGATTTGTATTATTATTTTTAATAGATTTACTATATACAATTTTAAGTCCTTCTGTTATTTGTTCAACTCTATCTAGTCTACTAACAAGTTCATTAGATAAACTGTTGACAGTATTAGTAGTTTTCTTACCTTTACCGCCATCATAAGCAGTACCTGTAACTTCACCTAAAGCTAAAGTTTCAGATATAACTGAATATTTAGTGCCAGACCAACGATAAGTCTTACCGCTATGTTCAGTACTTTCACTTATATCAACATAAATTTTACCTTTTTCAGGAGTATAATATACAGGAGCATCTTTTATATACTTTTCAGCAAAATGAGTTTCATCAACATAATATCCTTCAAGAACATCATCGACATAACTAGGTAATTGACTTGCTGGAACTTTACCATCTCCATCAAGACTAGCAATACCATTTGCTACACCACGTTTAGCTTCAATAGCTTCATTACAGAATTGAATAATCTTCTCTTTAATAATAGGATAATTATCTATATTATTAAGGATATGTTCAACTGTAGATTCAACTTTATTCTCAATAACAACTTTAAGGTTAGGATGATTATCAATATTATCAAAGATATTTTCTATATTACCTTTAATAACATTAAGTAGTTCAGTAAAGTTATTAATATGTTCAAATATATAAGTAACTCTAGCTTCTACTTTAGTTTCAATAAGATTCTTAAGAATAGGAAATCTATTAATATTATTGAAAATATAATCAACTCTACTATTTACAGCATTATTAATACAAGTAACAAGAGCTGGATAATTATTAATATTAGCAAATATATTCTTAACACAATTACAAACTAAATCAGAAAGAATACCAATAAGTTCAGGATAATTATTAATATTATTAAATATATAATCAACTCGTTCATTAATATTATTCTGAATAGCTTCTTGTAATTCTGGATATTGACCAATATTCTTAAATATATCAACTACTTTGTTAATAGTATTAGTAACAATAAGATTTTTAATAGCAGGATAATTATTAATATTATTAAATATATTACCAATAGTAGTTTCTACATGAGCATTAATAGCATTAGTTATAAACTGATTAAGAGCAGGATAAGAAGAAATATTATTAAAGATAGATTCAGTCCATTGTTTAATATATTGATTAAATATCTCTTTAAGCTCAGGATATTCATTAATATTATTAAATATATCTCTAATAATAATAGGCAAACTTTCAACTGTACTATTCTTAATAATTTCAACTAGTTTAGGATAATTATTAAGATTGTTAAATACATTTATAACAAACTCGTTAATAAAACTAGTAATAATATCAAGAAAGTCTTTATAATCACCTATATTAGTAAATATCTTTTCAAGTGCTTCTGCTAAATCTTTAATAACAGTATCAAAAGACCATCCCTCCCAATTATTTGGATTGGTCCAAGCAGCATCGCTAATATCATCACTATTATATCGTTGTGTCCAATTAATATTAGTTGCATCACGATAAGTAATAATATATCCTTTACGACGATAAATTTTATCAAGTTTATTAACAGTATCAGCAAAAGTACCTTCCCAAGTTAAATAAACACTATTACAAGCAGCAAGTATTCTATCTAGTCTAGTACCAGTTTTACCATCAAATATAGCTTGAATAACAGTTAAAGGATATATATTATATCTAGTATCATTTTCTTCACAATACTTATCTAGTATATGAATTGGCATATTGCCTTCTTTATCACATTGAACTTTACTAGGGTCAAAAGATTGACAATTAGTACCAACAAAAACATTTTCTTCTTCAGCCATAATTACCACGGATTAGAAACACGTTTAATATAATGTAAAGCAATAGTAGGCATAAGTTTATTAATAGCAAGATAATCACCTGTCCATCTATTACCACTTATTTGACTCCAAATCATTTCACCATTATTACTAATGTTAGGTCCAGTCATATACCAATTAGTAGAACGATTAATGCCAAGATTATTAAATTGACTTCTATCAGTACCATAAGGAAAACCATTTTTAACACCACCATCTAAATCACCTGATATAAATCTCCAGTTACTAGGTGCTATAACGTGATTGCTATTATCACCGGATTTAGTTTTACCAACAGCAACAGCATGTTGATGAAGAGGTAAATCAGTACCACCAATATAAAACGTATATGCATTTATATTACGACCCGGAGCAGCAGGGTCATATGTATCTTTAATATTTTCAAGAACAGTTTTCCAATCAAGATTTCCTTGTTTAGGATTATTATAAATATTAATACCATTAGGTATATAACCCATAACAAAACGTCCTTGTGCAGCAGTATAAACTTCCCAACCATTAGGAGGAGTTGAAGTATCCCAAAGCATAATAGAACCAATAGGAACAACAGCAGCAATCCAAGCTTGAATTTGACTAACAGCAACTCCACCACCTTGTCCACTTCCACCGCCTTGTCCAAATCCTTCTCCAACTAATTTATTTTTAATATCAGTATAAAGAGAATTAAAATCTACATCAAGTCTACTAGGTTTAGTTTCACTATCTGCAAATTTATTCATAACAAGATATTTACCAGTTCTAGCTTCACCAAGTTGAGTAACAGACATGACATTATGAGTGCCATCTCCACCAGAGCCACCATCTCCTTTAAGACCAGCAATAATATCATTAATTTCTTGTTTAGTATAATAATTATTAAGTATAGAATTAATAATATTACGTACTTCTTCTTCGGTTAATCCACCTCCGCCAGAACCTCCGCCAGCAGCATTAATAGTAATAGTACCATCATTGTTTTCAACAAAAGTAATATTAGTACCCGGTCTAATCTTATTTTTAAACATTGATACATAATTACTTTCAAAATATTGTTTATACTCATTACTGATATTACTACCATTTTGGTTTATTTTATTAAGAATTTCTTTAATCTTATTATTAATATATTGCTCAAGATTATTAATACTACCTTCTATACTACTATTTAAATCTCCAATCTTATTATAAATATCTTTAAATTTAGCATTATATTCAGTAATAAGATTATTAATTCTAGTATTAATATCAACAATATTTTGTTGTAATTGAGATATTTGATTATCATGAATTTCAAGATGGTCATTAATCTTTTTAAGTTCTGCAAGAAGCCAAGCATAAAACTTTTCCATCTCTTCTCTTAACTTCTCTAAGAAAGCTTCAAATTCAGCACGAGTAAGATATACAGATAAATCAAAACCCATACTTACCCATTTTTCACCATCCCAAAACCAATAAAAATCATTAGTATAAGTTCCACCCCAACCAACAATTTCAACTTGTTTATTATCTTCACCTAAATCAAGAGGATGATAAAGTATTTGACCAACAGCCCAATCTCCATCAATAGATATAGATTCTTTATCAAACATATCTTCTTGACGATAATTACTAAGAAGTCTACATTGATTTAATTTAACTGCACCATCATACATTCTACCACCTCTCCAAAGAATAATACTATTATCTGGAAGTTTAATAGTTTGTCCAGCTAAACAATAATCATATTGAAGTATATAAATAGTATTAGGCTCGTTAATCATATCTTGAGTAAGAGTATTAACACCACTAATCATATTCTTACGAAGATATTTACGAGCCTTTCCGCTATAATCATTTACATTATAGTCTTTATCTGCAAATTTAAGAAGATTATCAACAACTGTTAAATCTTCTTCATCAGCTGCATTAGTAATCTGTGAAGCAGTAAACATTTGTTTAACAGATTCACTAAGCATTTCAGGAGTAATCTGACCTTCAAGTATTTGAACAGCATTATCTTCAAAATACTGTTTAAGTACTTGTGCCATATAATTAACTACAACATTACGACGAAGATAATTATCTTGAATATTAATACCAAATTCATCAGCAACTGCACGTTCAGCAATCGCTCTTGGAAACATACCACTAAACGATTCTACAAATTTAGAACCAATTTCAGAATCAGCTTCAAGATGCCATTTCTTAGCATTAGTAACAGGAGTTATTTCATCAAGAATATAACTCTTTTTAGTTTCAATAACATAAACTTCACAACCTACTCCAATCTGTTCCCAAGTAAGAGCATCTCTATCTTCCATTGTAGATACTACAATTCTAGCAGCTTTAAGACCTCTTTGAACAACAGCAATAAGTTCTAGTATTTCTTTCTTGAAAGTTTCATAATCAATAACTAAATCTTCTCGAAGTTTAGCAATAGGCTGCCAATACTCTTCATTAGATAAAGGAATACCAGCAGGAACAGCTTTACGAGATATATAGCTAGCATAGAAACCGTCATGAACTATACATAGTCTTTCATAAGGTCTATCATTCCATTGACCATTACAAGTAAGACTAACTTTACCAAGTTCTTCTTCTATTGTTTTCATACGTTCTCTAGGTTTACTAAATTCATAGTGTAGACCCCCCGTAGAGGATGGAACACATTCACATTATTCATTATCATAATCAACATCACTAAGACTATAAGTTTCATTATATTCTTTACCTTCTTCTTTCTTCTCCCAAAGTTTACCAGTTTCAGGGTCAACATAAAATTTAGGAGCATCTCCACAACTAACTATTGCATGAATTTTACCTTCTTCATCAACAGGAAGCGTAATAGAACCACTATACTGAACTTGTTCACTACCTTCATAAATAATATTAAGTTGACCTTTAATATATTTAAGAAGAGTTTCAGCAAGTTTATCTTGACCAAGTTGATATGCTGCCATAGCAGATTGAAACATATTCCAACAAGTAATAATATTTTTATTATTACCTTTACAAGTAGCAGAACAATCATTAAGCATATCAACTCCATATTGTGCCATAAGAACTAATAGTTTATGATAAACACAAACATATTTGCTAGGAACAGTCATATAAACATATTGGGGATTAATCTCAACTTGTTCAGTTCCATCAGCTTTTACATAGACACCATTAACATAATTATCATCTATTTGTTCACTCATTCTATCATCAAGTTATTGTATGAATTAATAATTGATTTTTGTTGCTCATCAGAAAGCAATTCTAAGGCTTCTAGTGCTTGAATCAAAATTTGTCCTTGTGTTAGTTTGCACCAATTTTTTTCGTTCAATGGGAAGCCCAATTCTGCTATTCTCACCTGTTTTTCAGCCATGCTTGCGATACGCAATTGCATCTCTTTCGATAGCTGTTTTGGATTATTAATATAACCTCTTATCATAATATCATCTTATTTAAATGCCTTATTAATAATATAAGCAGTATAATCATTAACTCTAATATCAATACGTTTATTAAACGCAAGAATACGTTGATTAGAATCAAGATTTTTATTATAGACAATATTTATAATATCACTACAAATATCTTCTTTCCATTCTTCTTTCATATAATGACTAAGATAATCTTCATCGCCACGATACATATTAAGTTTAGAATAAGCATCATAATAAACACTATTAACTAAATGTCTAGCGTTATATTCTATTTGGTCACGATTATTATCAATATCATTAGTAATAATAGTTGAAGCAACAAACTTTGCACATTCCGAAGCTGCATTAACCATAGTAATAGAAATAACAGCTTTAGATTTTTCTCTATCTTTTTCAATAATATCTCTAGTAACTATATTAAGAAGTTTGGCAATATCATCTAAAGGATTTCTTTTGTTATTATCAATTATCTTATTAATTATAAGATAAATAACAATAACAATACCGGGAATAAGACCTTGTTCAAAGGCATTTTGAATTAATTCCATTTTTATAGATACAAGAATAGGGACTATCAGTATCAACACTAATGCTAATACCAATAGCCCCTATTCGATTAATATTACCTAATATTTACCTAATCGAGTCGGGTAATAGGTTATGCTTTTTCTTCAGTAGCAATAGCTTTAAGGATAGTTTCAACAGTTGCAATAGCAGTAGCTCCAGTAGGAAACGCTATTTGTACAATCTGATGAACAACTTCATCTCTAGTTTTCATTTCACGCGGAACAGCAAAACGAAGCGTAAAGATAGTATATCCAGCATCTGCACTATCAGGTTGCTTCAAAGGATTAATAGGATATGCAGGATACAGTTCAGTATAAGTATCACGATAAGTATATTCAATACCTGCATCAGCAGCAGCCTTATTAGCTAAATCAGTAATATAAGCAGCGTCACCATAAGCAGGTAAACCGTGAGTTGTAACTGTAACACTAATACCAACTAATTCATCAGCTCCAAGAATTTCATAATCAATACCTTTAGACTCAGCAGTTAGAGTGATTTTAGCATCAACAACAGATGCTTTAATACCATGTCCAACAGTATTATTATTAATTTGGTTAGCTAATTTTTTTGCTACATCATTAGCAGTAGGATTAAGACCAGTATGAATGGTAGCAGTCCAACGATTACGTTCATTGAACTTTAATCCTTTTTTCACAATCATAATAGAATAATCAGAATAAGCATTTACATCTCCGATAGTAAGATTAGCAGAGAAAGTAGTAGCAGCTTGATAAACACCTTTAACAAAAGTAAGATGTTTCTTATAAGCTGGAAGAACTACTGGGCCATTTGCTTCACGACCAAGATTAATGTAAAACTTATCGGTAATCTTAGTACCGTCAGCGTCAATCATTTCCTTGCCATCAGCAAGATAAGTAAAAGCAACCGCTCCAGCAGCAAGAGGTAAGCTCGCTCCATAAGCGACATTGCCCGCTAACAAAAACTGTCTCATTTTTAATTTAATTTAGAGTTTAACTTTGTTTATCAGCTCCATTAGAAGTAGCACCAATACTAGCAAGATAAATCTGCACTGCACGCATAACTATTTCCATATGTAAATAAGGAGGTAAATCACAATTAACCCAATCTTCTTCTCTATCTTCATCAAATTTAACTTTAGCAGGTTCTTTGATATAAAGATATTTAACTAATTGAGGTTTAACTGTATTATTACGTCCAGTATATATATCAACATTGATACCAGATTCATCACCAAATATAGTAACTATTGGAGCATCTTTCGCAGCACGATTACAGAAATCTCTTAGCGTTTGACCTAAATCTTCAGCTTCAATAATTCTACAATCATAAATTGTCTTGCCATTATAACTAACTTGAAAGCCTGTATATAGCATTATTCCGTCGCTATCAATATTAATTTTATAAGGGTCAACTTCTGTTCCACCACCTGTAATATCTCCGCCGTTAACAGTACCCGCTGTGTATAAAGTTCTAAGAGCATTAACAGGACTAATAGAAGCATTTTGTCGAGCAACCTTATCATTATAAGGAACAGGTCCGACGTTTTCTACTATTACATTTCTAGCTTTTTCAATTATAGCAGCATTAAGACAAATATCTATATCTTCCATGAGAATAGCACGAACGGTCTGCATACCCATCTGTTGTGCCAGTTCTCTGAACGTCACGTGCATCTCCCCAATGTTCATAATCAAATGTTTTTAAGTTTATTTTTATAAGCACTAACAAGAGCACTATTAGTAGGATTTTTAAACCATGTAACAGCTTCCTTAACATTAGCACCAATGAACTCACCATCAGGAGTAGTAATATTTTGATTATGAATTGCTCTGATAAATTCTCCACGAGAAATAAGAACCTCAATTAAAGATTTAATAGTAATATCTTTATCATTGCAAAGTTTATTAAACTTAGCAGGTTCATTTGTACTAAATTTATCAAGATGAGTTTGTTTATCGACAGTATCCATAGCCATACCGTTAGGAATATTAATATTATTGGCAACACAGTATTGAATAAATACAGCATCAAACAAATCACTATTCGTGAGAAGTTTAACATAATTGCCTTTAGCAGAATTAATTTCCTGACGATGTTTAGCAAGACGCTCAGCTTCTCTTTGGTCATCTTTAAAATAAAATCTAATAGATGGGTCAGAATTAATAAGAGCAATATCTTTAGCTACATCTTTATACAATAAACAATGACGATAAATTAGATAATCATCAAGAACAATAGGATAACCATATTTATACTTTTCACTTTCAAGAAGATTTAACTTAGTAATCTTAGCTTCAAGAGCTTCTCTAAGTTCTTTAACTCCTTTACGGTCACTATTCATATAAGCAGTTTCAATAGCTTCTTCTTCGGCTCTAAAACGAAGATAATCTCGTTTACGATTCCAAAAGAAAGAAATATCAAAAGTCTTACCTAGTTCATCAACTGAAACACTAATATTATTAAGATAAGCCTTAACCCGTGAAATAAAGTTTTCATTATTAGGAGCAAGACCAATTAAAGCAGGAAAATAAGATTCAATCTCACCTTTATTAGAAGAAAGAGTACGAGAACTACGAACACAACTACCAATCTTATCCATTCGTTTAGGTAATGTTTTATCATTAGCTCTACGATATAATGAATAATTAGTAACTAAATTAATAGTAATAGTTCGTTTTTCAGTATAAGGTTCATCAAGACTTTCATCTCTAAATCCTACTGTATTAGCAGGCTGTTTATCTACTCCATCCTCTACGGGGGGTATAACCTGTTTATCTGTATTTATATTAGAAGCAGCAGGAGTATTTTCTCCTGCTTTATTAGCTTCATTTACTTTGTTAAAATCCATATCTTAAATAGCTTCTTTTAAATGATTATAATACACATTTCAATAAGAACATCTTAGTAGTGTTATCTACCTGCAAACCAATAGAGCCTTTAACTTCATAACGAGCCATATCAATTTCAGTAGCTGCATGATTAGTATTAGGCAATCCCCAGCAAGCAGGAATATCAGTCATACCTTCGATAACTTTAGCTTTATAAGCTTGTCCTTTTTGACGTACTATACGAACATTCTGATTACCTTTATAATTACTCATATCAATTAAAGCAGCTTGATGAGAAGTAATAGGCAAACCTGTAGTAGGATGAATCATACCATTTTGCTTAGCAGCTTCGGCATCAGTACCCTTATCGAAATAAGCATTATGAATAACAGTAATAGTATATCCATCTGGAGTTTTATACTTATTAAAGTAACGTCCATAAGAAAGACCATCACCATTATCTTGAATCATCTTTTCACCAAGAGGAGTAATAAATCCGTTTTCTTTAGCATCAGTTCTGATAGCCATTTCAAAGTCACGAATAAATCCTTTACCGCCCATAAGAGCTACATTCTTATCACCATCTTGAGTATCACGGTCAAGAACATCACCGATTGTACGTTCAAGTTTGTTAAGAGTCAGAACTTCACCATAAGTATCGTAGTTAGATTCACGACAAATTTCTAACATACCAGCAGTACGAGGAATAGGTTTACCATTATCATGGTCTTTCAAAGGAATAGTACCATCAGGTAAACGGTTATATTCAGACTTCCACAAACGTTCTTCGTTCATTACTCTCATGTGCAAGTTGAACTGTCGCATCTCTTCGTTAATCCAAAGATTAGAAGTACCACCATTATCATTTTGGAATTGATATTGAGTAACAACATTAGCAAGATTACCAGCTATTTCTTTAGAATAACGATAAAACTCAAGTTGAGAAGTCATTCCAGCAGGCCCCATAGTATTGCTTCTATTACCTTTAGAATAAGATTCAGAAACAGTAGGAGCACTCATTGCCCAATACATACCTTTAGCCAACCATTGAAGGTCAACATAAGCATCAGGATTAGGAGAAGTAAGTTTCAAAAGATAAGCATAGCCATAAGCAGATTCACCTAAGTCTTTCTGAATACGAACTTGAGTAACGCCATCGGGAGCAGTAAGACCATGTTGTTCAATAAACCAATGAGTAGAAAAATGAACTTCAAATTCACTACCATTTTGACCAGGTTTAGTAACAGCACTATTAAAGTAAGTTACAAAGTCTGTAAACTTCATACGACCCATAGTTTTCCAAGTCCATTGTACAGTAGCAACATCTTTAATACCACGACTACCTTGACCTTCAGTAATAAAACTTAAAGGAAAACGGTCATCATCCATACCATAATTATAAGTCAGAAAACTATTAATTTCTTCTGGCTTTTGAAGCTGAAGATAAGCAATTGATTCTTCATTAGAATAACCTCTATCTTCATAACGAGTTTGTCCAATAACACGTAATGTTTTCATCTACAAATTTACTATTATGTTAATAACCAAAACGCTCATCTTTCAGAGCATCTTTTTTACTGTCAGGTTTAGTTATTTTAATAGCTCCTTTTGTAGATTTACGTTGACTAGCAGTAAGTTTCAACTTTTTAGCTTCTTTATCAGAAACAGCCATTTCTATCAAACTATCATAACCTTTACCTGTATATTTAAGCCAAGCTTTAAGCAGTTCTTCATCGCGTCTTTCAGCAGGAGATAACTTCATTAAATCATTTTCATAACGAGAAAGTCCTTTATCATCAACTTGATAAACATAATTGAAGAAATCTTCTGGAGTAGTAGAAATTTGTTTTCCATTACGTTCAATAATAACAGTTTCAGGAATACGATAACCAGCAATCTGTCGCTTATCAATACAATCTTTAACTCCATTCCAAAATTCCACAAGTTGTTTCTCTTCTTCTGCTTTAACTCGCATAGCTTCTTTAGCATTAGCTTCACGCATTTCGTTATCAGCTTTCTGAAGAGCTTCAAGTTCTTCTTTAGCAACATTGAAAAGTTCATTACTATCTTTAAGATATTGAATATACTTATCAACATTACCACGACGATTAAATTCCTTAAACGCCTCACGAACAATAGCTTCTTGTTGACTTACATTATTTTCATCTACTTCAATACCGCTTCTATCTCGAAGTTCACCAAAGCCTGCAAATGAATTACCATTTGCAACATAATAATTAAGAAAATCACCAACGATAGGATAATCTTCAAATAACTTATTAACACCAGCTTGAGCAAATTCGTCACGTTTTAAATCAATAACGGATTGAATATAACTTGCAACTCCTTGAGGAGTATTATCAAAAGCAACTGGTTTACCATCTTCTGAAGTAACAGAAACACCTACAAGTTCTTGAATTGATTTAACATCAATAGTATTATCTTCTTTAGTATCTTCTACTTCAAATTCTTTAAGATAAGCAGCAACTTCATTTTTAGCTTTAAAGATATTACCTTTATCGTCAATAAGATTACCGTCTTTATCAACAGTATATTTATTATCTCCATCTTCGATAATAGTACCTTCTTCTAAACCATGTTCAGCATCAGCGTCATTCGCTTTACTAGTAGGCTGACCCCCCGTGGAGGATGAAGATTGGTCATCTTTATTAGCATTAGAATCACTATTCCCATCTCCATTACCATTATTAGTAATATCATCAATAGGATTACCATTAGCATCTAACTGCCCTGTTTTACCTGTATCAAGGTCTGTAATGTCGTCAGTAGGTTTTCCATCACCATTAGATGTTTCACCATTAAAACCAAAACTATCAAAATTAGGCATAATTCTTTGTTTTTAATTAATTACTATATCACAAATATAAACTATAATAATAATACGAGTTTTACTTGTATCGTTAAAATATGTTCACCTTTAAGCCGATTTGCCGACTAACATACTATTGCTAACTAGGATATTTATTACTGATAACCTAGCCTGTCGCTTTCAGAGAAGCCGTGTATGAATCAAATTTTATCATAATGATTAATCTATCACGAAATGAATAAAGTGCTTAAAATAAGCTTAAAATGGCTCATGTGATGTAAAGAAAAATGAAAATGGGCTGAACCTACTTTCACAAGCAAGTCCAGCCCTATTATGAACAAAATTTAAAAGTACAGTCGATTATTTACTTTTACTATCATAACGATTTTTATTCGTTTTTGCAATCTTGACTTTATCATCACTTTCTTTAAGTTTAACAGCTAATTCTTTTTCTTTAAGTTGTGCTTCAACAGAAGTCTTTTGAGCATCTAAACTAAGTTTACTACGTTCAAGATTAAGTCTAGCATTTTCCATACGTTCTTCAGCTTGACTCTTTTCAGCATCACTAAGACCATTATCAAAACTCATAATATTAGCATTTGCTTTCATAGCTTCAATCTGACCATCAAGATATTTTTCAACTCTAATTGTTTCTCTATCTTGTTCTGCTTTTCTATCAATCTTAGCAAGTTCAAATTCTTGACGAAGTTGTTCTGTTTGTTGAGAAACACGTTCAACATCAAGTTCATGCTCACGTTGAATATTTTGATACTTATCAATAAGTTTACTAATTTGAGCAACATTATCTCCACGTATAGCAGCATTAGCCATATCCATATTACCATTCTGAGCAGCACTAAATGCAAGTTGTTTATATTGTTCAAGTTTCTCACGTTCTTTAACAGAAGTTTTACAAGTAACAATATAATTGGCAAATATATGACTATTAACATCAAGACTTAAATATCTAATATCACCATCTTTAGTTTTATAAGAAGTATTAAGACCATCAATCCAAGCAAGTTTAGTATAATCCATTTCAGCTTGATAATCTCGTTCTCTCATTTTATCAAATATAAATTCAATAATAACAGAACCCATACTTCCACGAATAACTGCTTCATCAGTAACTCCTTTACCAGCACTATTAGCAATCTCGCCATAACGTTGTGGAGTCATATCACATTCCATTTTAGCAGTCTGTTCAATCTCTTGAATAAGTTGCCCAAGTTCAGTAATATAATTATTCATACGACTTTCAAGATAACGAACATTTTGTGCTTTAACAAGATTAGCATCATCTTCATCATCAATATAAAGCACTCCATCAGCAGCCATACGATATATAGTTTCAGCAGGTTTTTTACCAAGAAGAGATTTAGCAATCATAAGAACATTCATCTTATTTTTAGCAATAGTCATTTCTCTATGATAAGAAACTATATTACGAAATACTTGATAAGGAATAACTGTATCTACAATACTAAATCTTCCAAAACCTGGAAGAAGTTCTGCAATACCATTATAAGGAAGTTTACCATTCCTATTGTAAGCAATAGGACGAGCTTTATAAGGATATATGCTTGTAGCACGAGAACCAATTCTAACGCTCTCATAAACTTGTGGACGCCACACCCATTCAATACTAATATCACCACCAGCAGGGTTAAGCTGATAAGTTTCATCAACAATTCTTGTTGTAACAAATGCTCCATTACTATATGTAAGAATACCTTCTTTTATTTCACCTCTCCAAACAGTATGCCAAACTTCAAATAAACCATTATTAGCATCACGAGCCATTATATTAGTGTTCTTAATATGTTGTAAATCATCTTTATTAAATTTACTACATATATCACCAAAATAATACATATATTTATCCCAATTTAAAAGTGCTTTATCACTAGAAGTAGTAGCACTATATTGATAATATGTATCAAGAGCTTCACGTTCTTTTTCAGAAAGATATTCATAAAATTCATCTATAATTTGTTGTTTAGTCAACATACGACGTTCAGCAAACATATCATAATCTTCTGCAAACATATTATCGTTAGGAACAGGAAAAGCATCTCTAACACTAACAACACGTTTAATTAATTGATTACCTACAACATCTCTATATGTGTAACAAGCTCCAAAAGCAACAAATTCAAAATAAGCTCTAGCGTATATAGTAAAAGCATCAGTAAGGTCATCAATAACATTAATTAAATCTTGTCCTTGTGCACTAATATCATCAATAAAATTTTCATTAAATTCTTTAATAAAAGCTTCAATATCAACAGCTTGTTCAGGATTAAATTGTTCAGGATTATTACCTTCATTAACAAACTGCATATAACTTTCTTGTATTTTCTTAGCAACAGCTTGTTCTGCAAGCATCATAATTTGTTTACCAAGTTCAGCATCTCTAGCAAATACAACTTCTGGATTATTAGCTCCAACAATAAAATCATGTGGATTCTTAATATATTCACCAATATATCTTCTAATAATACCTTTCATCATATCATAATTACGCATAGTAGCTGGAAAACGAGTAAGATTTTCATCTTTTTCATTATAAGGATTAAGAGTTTTTCTATAATATTCTCTAGGAATATTACCAAGAAGAATATTAAACTTTTCTTCTACATTAAAATCAGCTTTACAAGCAATACCAGCTTCTATAACATAATCACAGCACTTAGCATACCAATCAACTTCTTGTTTTTCAGCATAACTAACATGCTGATTAGGGAAATCAAGTCTACCAAAATTATACATATCTTTATTTGTTTAATCTTAAAACCATTGTCTATTAAAAATATCTGTTTTATCATTCTCTTCTGTAACTTTCTTACGACTAGCAAGTTCTCGCTTACCTTTAATATCAATAGACTTCCAATATATACCTAAAAGTATAAGACTAGATATACGGTCAAAGTTACCTTCAGCATTAAACTTTTTAAGTTCAAGAATTGTTTGATAATCAAGAAATCTTTCAAAAACATAAATATCTTCTCCAAATTCATTCTTACCAATAACTTCATATAAGAACTCTTTAAGAAGTCGAAGACCATCTAGTTTCTTAGGGCTACTACCAATATTATAACCATAACTAGTACTAACTTTTTCTTTAACAGCAGAATCCCAAACATATAAAGGTTCATAACCTAGATATTTAGTAGCTTTCCATTTACGAAAATTAGAAACAGTTTCACCACGGTTTATTTCTACAAGTCCAGTACCAATACAATTATACCATTTACATAGTCGATAAAACTTTTCATCGGCTTCTTCTAGTCTTTCAGTACGTCCATAATATGCAGCACATAATTTAGGTTTAAATCCATTACGTTCTCTAGGCATTTCAACAACAAATATACTATTATGAGAATGTCTATCAGTAATTTCTTTTTTATCTTTATCAATACCAACAGGGTCATAAACTGCAACATAAGTACCAGGAAGAATACTTCTTACAAGTCTATCATTAATATATGTTTCTTCATATTCTGGAGCAAACCAAACTCTTATACAGCCCTGAGGGTCTTCGTTACCACGTCTAGGAACTCCTTGAATATAATCATAAGTTTTCATATCAGGATTTTCAATTCTTATACGAGCATTAGATTTAAAATAAATCTTTTTAGTCCCATCTTCAAATAGTTCACCATCAGTATAAAACTTATAACTATTATCAACTCTAAGTTTATCTTCAAACTTATTAAGAGCTTCACTACTAAATATATTTTCATTAGCACTACTAAAAGATTCAGCAGGAAATAAAGCACGCTGACCAAGATAATTAAGATATTCTGCAAAAGTCTTAGCAGTCTTTTTCTTTTCAACTCTTTCTCGTGCAGCAAGTTGAAGTCCTATTCGTAGATTACTATTTCCATCTTCATCAAATCCTTTAACTCCATCTATCTCTCCTTCAAGACCCCAAGCATAAGATTTAAAAAATCCACAAACTTCATTACGAGCATCATTATCAAAAACATTTTCAAAAGCCATAAATCCAAATGCTCTAGGATTATAAAAGTTTTGTTCAAATATTTGCATATTAGCAGCAGTAGCAGTTCCCCAAGCCATAAGAGTACCAGTAGTACGAGTACCAACAGTCATTGTAGGTTCAGTTACATTCATAAATTCATCAAAATTCTGCATTGTAGATAGCTCTTCAACTTTAATTGTAACAGCATCTTTACCAATAGCACAGTCTGAATTATTATTAGCACTAACGCTTAAAAGAGAACTAGACCAACTATCATCAGCTTCAACTCCATTTTTCATACGATAACCAAGTTTAAAACTATCAGTAGTAGAACTATATATACCTCTTTTAAATGGAGTCTTTTCTTCAAAGAACTTTAAATTATTAACAGCAAAATCACTTAAACCTCCTTGTTTAATTAAATATTTATTATCAGCCGCAACATGAATAACAACTTTATGCTTAGATAAATTAACTTCATTAGAACTGTCAGCAGCCATAATATAAGAAAAACCTCCACGTCGAGTTTTATCAATAATAAGATGTAAACCATTACGTCTACAAAATTCTATAATTTGCCAAGTCCAAAATTGAGCATCAATAAAACTAGGAAAACTATAAATCTTTTTAGCAGTAGCTCCATGTTCAGTAACAATAACAGATGATTCATCTGTACGTTCCATACGAGTATAATTAAGAAAATTATAATGACCACCTGTTATCCAAACATCTTCTATACTTCCATCTGGATTTTGCCAACAAGGAGCAGAAAAACCATTACGTCGTCTATCACATTCTCTACGTCTAAATTGTCTATGAGGAATACTATCTACTTTAAATTGAGTATATTTACCTGTGGCTTGATATGTTCTAGCGACTTCATTAAAAAGTTCAGTATTAACAAATTTGCCAGGTCTAATATTTAAAAGAAAGCCACCACTATCTCCAATTAAAAAGTTATTATGAGGGTCATGCCATCCACAATCACTAGCTTTCTTATACTTTTTCTCTTTATCAAGTTCTTCAATGTATTCTAGAAAAGGATATTTACCATCAGCCATAATATTTTATTTAACTAGTAAACAAACAACAAAAGCGATAGCGCAAACAGCACCACCGCTTACCAAATATCTATTCTTACGTTTAATACGTTCAATAGACTTATTTAAATTATCATTTACTTTATTACTATTATCAAGATTATTTTGTAAAATTTCAACTTCTTTATAAAGAGCATTATATTTAATCTTATGAAGATTAATTATACTATCTTGTTCATTAATAATATCTTTATAAAGTTTAGCTTTAATAATTTTAGTATTAGCAATCTTAATCATATTAATAGGAACAAGAACAGTTGTATCAGTAGTGTTGACTCCCCGTGGAGGATGCACTACATTATCAATCTCACTCTGACACCAACTTCTTGAATAACTCCCAAGTAGCACTGTCATTAAGACTAATAACTTTATCTTCAATATCTTTTTCATGTTCTTTAAGTTTATAAACTACACTTTCTCTTTCAGTTATAACTAACTGTATAGAATCAATCCGAACATGATTAATAGCGGTGTCACTTTTATTATATGAATTGACTTCTACACTAAAACGACTTATTGATAAATACAGAGTAACACATAAATTAATAATCGCTATTATAAATATTGCTATTAACATCTTCTTCATAATTCTATACAGTATTAAGTTAATCTTTTATTTCTATAAGTTTATTAAGCAAATCAAGATTCCATCTACCAGTTTCTTTAAGACCAAGAACTCTTTGAGCCATCTTGATAGCTGCAACTTGACCACAATTCACGTTAGTATCAAATAATTGTTCAGCAACTCTCTGACTATTAAAATCATCAAGTTCAAATACATCCCAATAACTTATTTTATACTTTTCCCAAACAAGTTTCTGAAGCTGAACATCATTATCAAGCTTAGACTTAAACTCTTTACTACCAACAGTATAATATTTCTTATAAGAATCAATCATAGTCCAACCTTGCCAAGTAGGATTATATTTACGACTGATACCTCTATAAGTTTCTCCACCAGCATCATCTTTATCGTTTACATAACCACCTTCTTTAATAGATAGTTTTTTAAAAGCATCTCCAAAGTAAGCCATAATTTAATTTATATAAGGATTAGTACAATATCTAAAACAATCAACAGCGTCATAATATTCATCTTCATCAAATTCTTTAATTGTAACCCAAAACCAAAGAACTTTAATTTGAACTTTATAAATCACAAATTCAAAGTCATCACCAATATGATGTTCATCGCCAATTAATCTTATATTTTTTCTACGATTAATAATATACATAACTTATTCATCAAGAGTTCTACGAATCCAACCTCTAAGATATTTGATATTATTTCCTTTGCCAGCAATATCATTATAATATTTAATACGTTCAAGTTTATATTTAGCTACAAAATAATCAGCACTAATAGTAGTATCAGATTTATAAGCGTTAAGAGAATCTTGAGTTCTACGAAGTAATTCTTTAGTTAAAACTAATTCATTAACAGCAGTGGAATCAGTAACAGGAACATAACGAATTTCAGGAACTGGAGTAATACGTTTAGCACATCCACTAGATAAACAAATAGCAAATATAACTAAAACAATAAAACCAATAATTACTCCAATTAAATTGTCTTTATTTAATTTCATATAGCAAGTTTAAATTGAGTTTGAACACCACTAGCTTTAATTTGTAATTCTCTATCTTTAAGAACTTTATTAATATCATCACGTAGATAATTCATAGTAAAAAATTTAGTAGTTTCAATAGGATTTTCTTTAATATGATAAAGACCATCAGAAAATCTTTTTGGCATACCATATTCATTAAGTTCAAAATCACTATCAATATGACATAACCAAATACCTTTAATAGTTAAACCAAGTATATATTCAACAGCAAAAGCATACATACTAAGTTGAAGATTATATATAGCACCATTACAATTAGGAAGATGATTAAGAGGAGCTAAAAGTCGTTCATCTTTATCAACCCAAACATTAGTTTGTTGTGCAGGTTTAACTGTTTTATCTTTCTTATAATAACCACTACTAAATCTTAATCCACCACGATTAGTTTTCCAATCGCCTACAACAGCACAATTAGTATCTTCATTAACTAGAAGAATATCAATAGTTCCACTAATTAACCAATCTATAAGAAACATACCAATCTCACTATAAATCTTATATCCTCTTTCAGTGTACATTTTAAACGCATCATAAATAAGAGGATAACGATTATTAGTAAGTTCAATAAAATCTTTAAGATTAAGAAGTTTATAATTAGCACCAAAATTTGGAATATCAGCAATAGTAACCATTACACCATCTTCTCGTTTATCAAGATAATTAATAGCTTGTTGAAACATAGATGCTCCTTTAACACCATCTTCAAGACCATTGTGAGTATTAGTTCCACGTTCACAAGCTTCTTTAGTAATAGTTGACCATTGTTCCTCTAGTTTCTTCTCACTTATTCCTAGTTCTTTAGACTTCTTTCTCAACCAATAGTTCTTATCAAATTTAGGAGCATAATTATGAAGAATAGTAGTAGTAGAAATATAATCATTACCAAGACTATCGTTATACTTATGTTCTTCTTCATGAAAAATAAGTCTAATATCATTATATCTTTTATCTCTAAGTTCCATATTATTAACACCATTAAGTTCAACACTAGTTTGGACCCGCTTCGGCACTACGTGCCTACGCTAGACTCCCCGTGGAGGATGGAGTAGATTAGCATCAGCTTATTCCTCAATCATACTACTAATAATTTCAACTCCACCTCTACCAGCAACATTCTCTTGTTCATACAGAAGATTTTCTTCAGCTACATTAAGAGCTTTAATCGTGTTTGGAAACTGATTAGCTAAATCATTAATTTGTTTCATATAACCAATAACAACTGGAACATCTTCTAGACTAGCACCATCAGATAATTTGTCATTCAGCAACTCATTTAATTTGCTAGCAGCTAAAGCAACATTATGAATACCACGCTTAATATTAAGTACAGCTTCCATACCTGCACCAGCTTTTTGATTATAATATCTTTTAATAAGTTTCCAAACAAGAATATCAGGCTGATAATTTTTAGGTAAATCAAAGTTTTCAATAGCTTTCTTAAGAGCTTCTTTTTCACTAAGACCTTCTTGTAGACACGGGCCTTTAGGGTCACCAAGATAATAAATAACTCCAACTTCTTTAACATACATCTCTTTATTAGGAGATTTATCTCTAGTATAAAGAAGACTAACATCTCTATCAAGAAGTTGTTTAAGTGTAGGAGCTTTTGGCATACCAGTTTCATCTATGGTCAGCATCCAATCCAATTCCAAACCGTTCATATATTTCTTCTACTTCTTCATCAAATTCAATAATTTCAAGTTTACCCATAGCATATAGCCAAAGATTAGCATAAGCAGCACTATGTTTTTTACTTAGTTTAATCCAAATAGGAAGAAGTTTCTTTTTAAACTTAAGTTCAGTCTTAATCTTTTCTTCTTCTTCATAATGTTTTTGCTTTTCTTCTTCCATAACTTTAACAGTATATTCTTTATACTCTTTTCTAGTCATAGTTTTTCTAGCTTCTTTAAAGTCTTTATAATGACTAATAAGTTTGGAACGATACCAATTCTTTTGAATAGTGCCAATATGAGGAATAGCAACACATTTATCTTTTCGTATATTAATACTAGCTTCTTTTTCAAGACTTTCAATAATAGATTTACAAAGTATTCTATCATCACCTTGAAATCCAATATCATCTAATATATTATTTATATCTTTATAGATAAGAATATAATCATCATCAAAATCTTCATGAGAACTAGTATTAGCAATATTAAAACTAGTATTAGTCTTAAAATCCATAATTGAAAGTTTAAGAACTCTTCTTAGATTACTACTATAAACAAGAACATAAGTACCTATAATTTTAAATTATACATAAGTAGTTCTAAGAAGAGTTCGATTATTTAGACGAAATGGCTAATTAGCTTTTTCAACAGAATGATAAACAAAAGGATTAATAGCTTTATGTTTATCAGTAATAGCAGCTCTTAAATCATTAATAGCTATAACTTTAAATTCAACAAACCAAACTTTCTGTCCTTTTGTATATCCTTGATTTTGTCCAAAAGTACCAACAGTAATAGAACGAGTTAGTTCAGTATCATTAGTAATATACTTATTAACAAATTGAGGACTAAGAACATTATGTTTAAGATAAAGATGATAACCACGTTCAAGAGTAGAACGGTCAATTATAATCTTATCCATTTGGTTCATACCAATAAGTTCAGCATCTTCTTTACTAATCTTAGCAATAATTGGCATAACCTCAACTGTATTAACTTTATTATTAATAACACCAAACAAACTTTCATTTTGGCAAAGAGCAACAACACAATAGTGTTTAGCAACAACTACATTAGTAAGAACAGCGTCAAGTGCTTCACTTGTTATTTCGCTAACGTCAGTAGGTATTTGAATACCAAAATCTTTAAATTTACTTTCAACTTTAATCATAATACTAAATTATTTAGTTTTAATAATACTATCAATACCAATATTTCCAAGTTTAAGTTTACTAGAAACTTTAACTTCTTTTTTATTCCTTTCACCACTATGAAATTCTCTAGTGTATTTAGGTTTAGTTTCACTTTTATCTTTACCCATAACTTAATTGTTTTTAGCAAATGTAAGAGTTTGAATGAATCTACCAAGAGAAAAACTATTTTTAACATTTCAATCGTAGAGGATTATATGATTATAAATATGCAAGTCATACTCCCCGTGGAGGATGGAGATGAGTTAGACTTAATCATATTAGTATTAATGATATTAATAGAGATAATGATATTGATTATAGTATTGATTAACTTGATATGATTGATGCTGATTATATCCATCCTCCACGGGGAGTCTAGCGGAGAGCGAAGCTCGAAGCGGGTCACAGCGAATCTATATAATATATCTATATAATATATCTTTATAGTAATTATAATACATTGATTATCAATAAGTTATAATACATATTATGTATCATGCTGAATACCTAATTCCCCATCAGTATGCAAATTAAGTGGCAAAAATGACTACCTTTGTGCACGAAATCTATTCCATATTGGAATGCATTTCGCTATTTCTTAGAGTAATATATTTTTATGTTGAACTTAATACTATTATTGTTATGACTTTTAAAGAAGATTTTAAACCTAGTCGAGTTTATAATAAACTTGTTATTGATGCTATTAATAAAGATATAGCTAATGATAGAAGTATTATTATACCTAATACTTTTGATATTGATGTTAAAAATAATAATAAAAAATATCTATGTGGTACTGGACGTATGGAATGTTTTGATACAGGTAAAATTATTAAAAGATATTATTCTAATGTTGGTATTAATGCTTGGAGAGAAATAGTTGAATTAAGAAGTATAATTCTTCATGAACTTTTTTATTTTATTAATTATACTATTTGTTTTAATTCTAATGTTGTTAAAATTAGTAAGGATTTATTTGATGCTGTTTGTAGAAATGGAATTAGAAGTGGATGTAATAAACGAGATTTTGCTAATGCTATTGTTACATTAGAAAAACTTAATATTATTCGTAGAACAGATAAACGTAGTATGTTTGAAGTTAATCCTAGAGTTATATTTAAAGGTGATATTAATAAATTTCATGAAATTATTACTAAAGGTAAACTTGATGATTCTAAAATAAAACTTGATAATAATGTTAATTATATAGATAGAATAGGATTAGTTAAAGATGATAATTGTATTATAATTAAAAATAAACAAGTATATAAAAGTGAACTTGATTATTTATATGACGATAATGAAAATAATGTAGATAAAGCAAATAATGAAAATAATGAAACTGAAATAATTGAAGCAGAAGAAGTTGATACTGGTAAAATTGATTGGGATTGGTAATGATGAAAGTAAAAGAATTAATAATGATGATAAAGATGAAAATGATAGTATTGAAAAAGAAGGTTATAAATATAATGAAGATAAATGTAATAATAAGAATAATGACGATGATGATAGTGATAATGATGATGATTGAAAAATTGAATGTATTAATGTGATAGTGAGGCTAATGAAAATAATAAGAATGATAATGAATGAAATGGTAATGAGAGTAATAAAGATGGTAGTGAAGATAATGATGATAAAAGTGATAGGAATAGTAATAGTGATAAAAGTAATAGGGAATAGTAATAGGAATAGTAATAAAAGTGATAGGAATAGGAATAGTAATAGTGATAATTAAGTTTATTAATGTGATAGTGGGGCTAGTGAGTATAACCCCCGGTCATGTTAAACTTGATTGACTACCCCCGCCTAAAGTTGATAGAGTTAATGATAATCCTGCTCATTATCAACATTAAATACATTGAGATTATTCATCTCATTACATTACTAACTATTAACACTAATCATTATGAAAACAAACAAACCATTGTTGTTAGTTGCAATCATACTGATGATGCCAGCTATCATACTAGCATTGAAAGTAGAGCCAACTAGTGATGAACAGATTACTGCTGTTGTATTTGGAATACTATCGGCTATTGTTAGTTATCTTAGTAGAGATTAATCTCTACTAGATGATGTTGCTCATTATCAACATTAAATACTTTGCAGTTGAAATGAAACAACTGTCAGTAATGCTACTGATTAGCGTAATTAAATACTTAATAGTCATGCCAGACGTTAAAAATTTAGCACAAGCTGCACAAGGTGCTGCTGCTCCTGAGAGTGTTAATGTAGTTGAACCAACTACCAGTGTTAACCAACCTGTTCAACCTACTGTTGATACAGATAACCAAAGTTCTGCGCAAGTGGAAACCATTGATGATGTTGTTAGACGCATCTGTACTGATGGTCATAGTTATGTAATGACTACTGTCATTACTAATATTGATTGTCAAGAACGTACAGGTCGTAATGGCAATTCTTATCTCAATGCGTTTATTACTATTGCTAGTCCTGTCAAAGGTGCTCAAAGTATGCCTGATGGCACACATCGAATGGGTATGCTTGGTGCTATTCAGATGCCATTCAATCAGATACTGCTTGTAATGCGCAAAGACAAGTTCTACGGTAGATTTGTCAACTATGTTGGCGAAGCTGCTGAAGCTGGTTTTGCTAGTATGTATCTGACTGGTGTTGCTGTCAAAGTTCTTTGCCAGTTTGTACCTGCTGGTGTACAAGACCGTAATCCGTTTACTCGTAAAGATAATCTTTACAATGTTGTGGATTATGATAGATATGTATATCATATTGTAGGTATCGAACAGCCTGCTGACCCTGTTCTTGTTGGTGCATATAATGTACTTATCAAGCAGATTATGGAGGACGCTCGTGCTGCCATTGCTGCCAAGCGTGAGGCTAAAGCTAAAGCAGCTAGTTTTGTTGCTACTGTAATGAATGATGACGACATGCCATTCTAATGAACATGGTGCTACTGACCTTCGGGTTAGTAGCACTGATGTTATCAACAATAGTTTTGTTGATGCTGTTGCTAGTGTTCAACATGGAAATGCTCATCATCAACATTAAATATATTGTAGCAAATGAACTTAACAGTCTGATAAGTCTTATCAATCATGAACTAGCTGTAAGTTCTGATAAGTCTTGTCCTAATATTAAACATCATGAAAGTACATCGTATTATTACTACTATTGAAGTTGAGAATGATAATTCTATTACTTCTGTTGAACTTATTAATCTTTATCATACTAATGCTGATATTCCTCTTGCTATTACTGATATTACTACTAATGGTAATGCTGAAGATATCAAACAAGTATATGATAGTGTTAATAAGAGCAGACTTGGTATTGCTGGTAAATTAAAAGGTATCGCTCATATTATTAATGATAATCTTGATGATTATGAATGTGATGAAATTGCTGATGATAATTCTACTAATGAAACTAATGATGATGGAATCCTATAACATTAAGCAATAGTCCTCGCGTGCGTGCATATACGCGCGTACCTTAGAACAAAAATTATATATACGTAGTATATATAATTAAGTGGTTATTACACGTGCGCGCGTACCTTAGTGTTATAGTTGCATTTATGCTACGTATAACTGTTATCCCACAATCGGAACGTAGTTCAGTTGTGGCTAAGGATAATGGAGGCAAACTTGCCGATATTATCCGCTACCACTAACAACTCATCTTGTGAAACAAGATGATGTTGGTATGACTAATATGAATGATGC
>ENA-OZFZ01000026-OZFZ01000026.1-human-gut-metagenome-genome-assembly--contig:-NODE-26-length-101041-cov-8.926128_pt1 | contig 101041 bp, 84 predicted proteins | sample MGYA00244621_ERZ653640 | MGnify/ENA primary metagenome ERZ653640 (study PRJEB26926, sample SAMN06165019) | human gut metagenome | biome: ENVO:00009003; feature: ENVO:2100002; material: ENVO:00002003... | reverse complement strand
TTGTGGATAATGAAATGCCTTATGGCAGAGTCCCGCAGGGACATCCGGTGATCGTAGATTATTTCTATCATGAGGAAATCCGTGGGACAGAGAATACCGGAAAAAGAAATCGCTAAATTCAAGTTTATCTATTTAATCCTCCGAAACCCTTGTATTTTCAAGGGAAATCGGCATTTTAATGTTCTTACCTTATGTATTCAGTTGTAGTGCTATACTAATGTTGTAACATTAGTATAGCACTACAGTGTTTGATAAATGCATATAAAAGTTTTCAATAAACACGTATTACTATATCAATATTTTTTGGATAATGTGTAGGTATAGTAGGTGTCAATAATCAAAAGAATTGCTACGATGCCCATTGTCCACCAGAAACAAGAAAAGCCTTTCGTTAAAAAGCATACTATGATTATAATAACCCCGCCTACAATAAATGAAATACCGCCAAAGCGTTGGCTTTTTTTCCACGTTGTTTCATTTTTCATACTCCATACTGTTCTCAGTCCTGCGATTGAGTTCATTCGTAGTTTTGGCATAATATTGCCTAATATAATCATTGCAACACCAGGCAGTCCAAATAAAAGTTGATTAATATCAAGTGCAATTGAAGAAAGATTTTCAATCGAATTGAAATCAGCATACAAGAAATAACCTGTCATAGCGTTAAAAAGTGTAAGAGATACAATTCCTGCCACAATACATACATTTTCGTTGTTACTCCCATTTTCTTCTTGTTTTGAAGAGGATTTAGCCATACCAAGCATAAAGTAGCCAAATAAAACTGTGATCACAGGGAAAATTAATGTTTCGTATTTACTGCCCCAACGTGTTACTTGATTATTGAAATCATAATGAGCTGGAATTCGCTCTGGTAAGAACGGTAAGGCAATCAAAACAACTATCAATGGCAAAAACATAAGACTATAAAAAATGATTTTTTTCTTTTTCATTGTTGACCTCCACGTAATTTACTTATCCACATAATTGTTTCATCAAGGATAGATAAATTTAATTCATAGTAAATAAAATTTTTATATCGAGTTTCGTAAATCAAGTCTGCCTTTTTAGCTTTGATAAATGATAGGATAATGCCTGTGGTATCATATCCAATGCGATAGCTAAGTCGCCTGAGCTTATTTTTCCTTCCTGTAAATTTAGCAGAATTTTTCGACGAGTATCGTCTGCTAAAGCAGCTAACACTTCATTTATAGCCAATCTTCCACGCCCTAATCTATTTCAAATAATCTTTAAATAGTTTATATCAGTTTAGCATTCGTTTTTCAATGGCTATTTCAAAATATTTTTAAATAGCAAAACAAGGGCAGTAAGCCAAAAGCTGGCTTACCGCCCTAATTCTTACTATGCGTAGATAATCTCGTTGTAAATGACTTCTCTAACTCTGGACTGAATTTCATTCATTTTCTGCACCCACAACATAGCATTGTCGGCAAGGTAATAGAAAGAGGTCCTTTTGTAATGTCCCCATTATATTCAATTAGAATTTTATTTCTTTCGGTTCGTCTGAAAATGAGTAAATAGTAGCAATTCCATTATCAAATGCGAATACAGCCATAAGGTTGTCATCAACTGTATACATAGAACTCAAAGAAGCCGTATTGCCTTCCGTTATTGCAACACGGGCTTCACGGCGTGTATCTTCTGTAATGCTGCCTTCTACTCTTATCCATGTGTAGTAAAGCCAAATGGCGACGCGTGGTACACGAATACGAATGAGTACGTGGCAGACTCAGTTGCGTACCTGCCTTGGTGTTATACCATATTTTCTTTTGAACATCCGGTTGAAATTCGACAGATTTGAGAATCCACATTTCTGTGAGATTTCAAGAATCGAATCATTGGTAGATGTGAGCATTGCACGTGCTTCTGTGACACGGAAGTCATTCACATATGAGATAAAGCTCATTCCGGTATGGATCTTAAAAAATTTCATAAAATGCGATGGACTATAGTGGCAAAATTCTGCAATTTCTTCGATGGATATATCTTCATAATAATGTGTGGAGATATACCGGATGATACTTTTCAATTTCTCTTCATGCTTATCACTTTGTGCAGTCTCGTTTACTTTTGGCGGGTGCGTAATCAGTAGGTATACAATCTGGATAAGCCCCCCCTTGATAAAAAGCTGATACGCATAGTCTCTTTCATCGCTTTTTTCATCTAATAAATCAATAATATTGCTGATTTCCTTGTATAACGCGTGCCCGGGTGTCAGATAATGACGAATCTGGATATCTCCGTTAAAAAAAGGATCGATAAATTTTTGCTGCGTCACGTCATCTGCACCAAAGGCAAGAAAGTGCTTTGAAAAAAGTATATTTTCATATTCCATAGTCGAATTCTGTTTACCTTCAATGGAATGAAGCATTCCGGGAAGAACGATTACGATATCTCCGGATGAAACCTTATATCTCTGAAAATTGAGGGTAACGTATCCGCGTCCCTTCTTAATAACGATCATTTCGAACTCGTCATGCCAATGAACCGGTACACTTGCAAAATCCATCGGAATCGAACATATATAGGTGTTATATTGATATTCATTTTGAAAGTGAATCTTGTTTTCATTTAATTCGATATTAGACGCAGAGTCTGGATTTACAATCTCTTTCATGGCAAACACCCTCCTAATTGATAGAATAGTATCATATTATGATACTATTTTGCAAGAGAAACGTTTCCAATTCGTGATATTGTATTACTATAAAAGAGCGTACAAAAGCTCAAGTGAAAACGAAAGGGGTATACGATGAAGGTAAAACAGGAACTTGAAAAACTGCTTGGAAAAGAAATCGCACAAAGCAGCAATGAAGAAGTATATTATGCATTGCTCAACCTGACAAAGCAGTTAGCAGATGACCGCCGCATGGAAGAAACGAAAAAGAAGATTTATTATGTATCGGCAGAATTTCTGATTGGAAAGCTGCTCTCGAATAACATGATCAATCTTGGAATCTATGAGGACGTCAAAAAAGTGCTTGCCGAAAGCGGAAAGACACTTGCGGAGATTGAGGAGATTGAGGTAGAGCCATCTCTTGGAAATGGCGGTCTGGGGCGACTTGCTGCATGTTTCCTTGATTCAATCGCAACACTTGGATTATCGGGTGCGGGTATTGGATTGAATTATCACCTTGGCTTGTTTAAGCAGGTGTTCGAAGACAGAATGCAGAAAGAGCAGATTAATCCATGGATCAAGGATCAAAGCTGGCTTAGAAAAACAGATGTGACATACCCTGTTACATTTGGAAAATGCACGGTGCAGTCGAGATTGTATGAGATTGATGTAACAGGTTACAATAACCGTACCAACAAATTATGCCTATTCGATGTAGAAACGGTGGATGAGTCCATCGTAGATGCAAATCATCAGTTTGATAAAACAGACATAGAGAAGAACCTGACATTGTTCTTATATCCGGATGACAGTGACGAAGATGGAAGAAAGCTTCGTATCTACCAGCAGTATTTCATGGTAAGCAATGCCGCAAGACTCATTATCGATGAGTGTAAGGCGAAGGGAAGTAACCTTTATGATTTGTTCGACTACGCAGTAATCCAGATCAACGACACACATCCAACCATGATCATACCTGAGTTGATTCGCCTGCTTGTAGCGGAAGGGATGAACATGGATGCGGCGATTTATGTTGTAAGTAAGACCTGCGCATATACAAACCATACAATTTTGGCTGAGGCACTTGAGAAATGGCCTAGACATTATCTGGCAGAGGTTGTTCCGCAGCTTGTCCCGATTATTGAGATTCTGGATGATAAGGTAAGAAGACGGTTTAGCGATGAGAGTGTGGCAATTATCGACCGGAATGATCTCGTTCACATGGCACATATCGATATTCATTATGGATTTAGTGTAAATGGCGTTGCGTATCTTCATACAGAGATTTTGAAGAATTCGGAGCTTAATAATTTTTACAAAATCTATCCTGAGAAGTTCAACAACAAGACAAACGGCATTACATTCCGCCGCTGGCTTCTCTATTGTAATGAACTGTTATCTGATACGATCACGGAGTGGATTGGGGACGGATACAAGAAAGATGCAATGGAATTAGAAAAATTACTTGCATTTGTAGACGATGATGACAAACTTGAAAAGCTTCTTGAAATTAAACATCAGAACAAGCTTCGCGCCAAAGAATATTTCAAGGAAACACAGGGAATCGAATTAAACGAAAACTCAATTTTTGATATCCAGGTAAAGCGTCTGCATGAGTACAAGCGTCAGCAGTTAAATGTACTTTATGTTATTCATAAGTATCTGGAGATTAAAGCGGGCAAGCTGCCGACTACGCCGGTTACGGTTATATTTGGAGCAAAGGCTGCACCTGCATACACGATTGCAAAGGATATTATTCATTTGATCCTGTGCCTTCAGGAATTGATCAACAACGATCCGGAAGTGAGCCCGTATCTGAACGTAGTTATGGTAGAAAACTACAATGTTACTCTTGCAGAAAAATTAATTCCTGCCTGTGATATTTCGGAGCAGATCTCACTTGCATCAAAAGAAGCAAGCGGAACTGGAAATATGAAGTTCATGTTGAACGGCGCGGTTACTCTCGGAACAGAAGATGGTGCGAATGTTGAAATCCATCAGCTTGTTGGTGACGACAATATCTATATCTTTGGAGAGTCAAGTGATTCGGTGATTGAGCATTATGCGAAGGCTGACTATGTCTCAAGAACATATTATGAGAACAATCCGGTATTGAAGGAAGCCGTTGATTTTATTATCAGCGACGCAGTGATAGCACTTGGAAATGCAGAAATGCTGCATCGTTTGTATAATGAGCTTCTCAACAAAGACTGGTTCATGACATTTATTGATTTTGATTCTTATGTTGATGCCAAGGAACGTGCCTATAAGGAATATGAGGACCGTAAGGCGTGGGCGCAGAAGATGATGGTGAATATTGCGAAAGCAGGATTTTTCTCATCCGATCGTACAATTGCTGAATATAATAACGATATTTGGAAAATAATAAAATAGGATCCATTGATAGCAAATGCACGCAGAAATTGGTGATAAGTAACAAAAAAAAATCAAAATTGCTGTGTAATTTGACTAAATAAACAAAAAGTTGACTTTTTTGATTGCAAAAAGTTTTTAAATGTTGTATCATTGACTCATGAAATGGAAACGTTACCAAAAACGATACAACAAACGTTTCCAAGGAACGTATACGTAACTATAAACAAAGCAAATGAAAAGATTAGAGGAGGAAAAAGCATGAAGAAGAAATTAGCAGTTTTAGGATTAGCTGCAACAATGATGATGTCACTGTTTGCAGGTTGTGGAGGAAAGGGAACTTCAGGAGGGAAGGATGCATCGGCTGATAAGGGTTCGGTATATTACTTGAATTTTAAGCCGGAAGCAGATGCCCAGTGGCAGGAGCTTGCCAAGATCTACGAAGAGGAGACAGGCGTAAAGGTAACCGTTGTTACAGCTGCATCCGGTCAGTATGAGACAACTCTTAAGAGTGAGATGGGTAAATCAGAATGCCCTACATTGTTCCAGGTAAATGGTCCGGTTGGCTTAGCATCGTGGAAAGATTACTGTGCAGATTTGTCTGACACAGAAGTTTACAAGCAGCTTACTTCAGAGGATTTCGCTTTGAAGGATGGCGATAAGGTAGCAGGTATCGGATATGTTATTGAGTCCTATGGTATCATCTGCAACAAGAAGCTTCTTGCCGAGGCAGGTTATTCCATGGATGACATCAAGAACTTTGCAGATCTGAAGAAGGTAGCAGAAGATATTACAGCAAGACGTGATGAGCTTGGATTTGATGCATTTACATCTGCAGGTATGGATGGTTCATCAGACTGGAGATATAAGACTCACCTTGCAAACCTTCCTGTATACTATGAGTATCAGGCAGACGGAATCAACAACACAAAGGCAATCAAGGGCACATACCTGGATAACTACCGTCAGATCTGGGATCTGTACATTAATAACTCAACTACAGATCCTAAGCAGCTCAGTGTTAAGACCGGTGATGATGCAGTTGCTGAGTTCGTAGCAGGAAAAGCGGTATTTTACCAGAATGGTACATGGGCATACTCAGATATAAGCTCAGTCGGAGATGAGAATCTTGGAATGCTTCCGATTTATATCGGTGTAGACGGAGAAGAAAATCAGGGACTTTGTACAGGTACAGAGAACTACTGGTGTGTAAATGCTAAGGCTTCCGAAGCAGACATTAAGGCAACAGAAGATTTCATGGCATGGCTTGCTACAGACGATACAGCGCTTAAGGCAATCTGTGGTTCACAGGGTGCAATGCCATCCGGAGCAGACGGAATGGGATTTGTTACTCCATTCAAGAAGAACCTTGAGTCAGATAACCTTCTTGTGAATATCGCAAGCCAGTATGTTGCAGATGGCAAGACACCTGTAAGCTGGAACTTCACAACAATGCCTTCTGAGACATGGAAGAACGAAGTAGGATCAGCTCTTACTGTATACGCTTCCGATCAGACAGATGCGAATTGGGATCTCGTAAAGAAAGCATTCGTTGAAGGCTGGGCTACAGAGAGTCAGGCAGCAGGAAACTAGGATCAAGAAGCCTGATAAAACAACCTGTAATTAAAAAGGGAGGATATATTTCCTCCCTTTTTTAGAAGGTAGTTGTTCGAGGGCGTAGGAGGTATAAGATGGAAAAGGCAGTAAAAAAATATTGGCCAATATTTTTGTTACCGACTATGGCTGCATTTTTGATAGGATTTATTATTCCTTTTATTGAAGGTATTTACTTGTCTTTCTGTAACTTTACAACAATCAAGGATGCAAAATTTGTCGGAATACAAAACTATATAGAAGCATTTAAAGATTCAAATTTTCTTGGATCATTCAAATTCACTACTTTATTTGCAATCGTTTCGCTTGTGTTGATCAATGTACTTGCATTTTTGGTTGCTCTGGCGTTGACACAGAATATCAAAGGAAAGAATATTTTCCGTACAGTGTTTTTTATGCCAAACCTGATCGGAGGTATTGTATTAGGTTATGTATGGCAGCTGATTTTTGATGGTATTTTCGTGAAGTTTGATACAGCCCTGAAGTTAAATGAAACATTAGGTTTCTGGGGACTGGTTATTCTTGTAGGCTGGCAGCAGATTGGTTACATGATGATCGTATACATCGCGGGACTTCAGGCGATCCCTGGTGATATTCAGGAGGCGGCTATGATCGACGGAGCTACCAGAATGCAGAGATTGTTTAAAATTACAATTCCTAACATGATGCCATCGATTACAATTTGTACATTCCTGACGATTACGAATTCGTTCAAGTTATTCGATCAGAACCTTGCTCTTACAGGTGGTGAGCCACTTCATAAGACAGAAATGCTTGCCCTGAATATTTATAGCACATTCTATGGCAGAGTAGGAGCTGAAGGGGTTGGACAGGCGAAGGCAGTTGTGTTCTTCATAATTGTAGTAGCGATTGGATTGTTACAGTTAAAGTTGACAAGGGATAAGGAGGTGCAGCAGTAATGAAAAAGAAAGTGATGGGAATACTTGCAACATTATTTTTTACACTCGTTTCAATTATATTTGTTGCTCCAATCTTTATCGTATTGATTAACTCGATGAAGTCGAAGACGTTCATCAACCTTGAGACATTTAAGCTGCCTACAGAGGAAAGCTATGTTGGACTCGAAAACTATAAGACAGCAATTACGCAATATGATTTCCTGAAAGCTGTGGGCTGGACATTATTTATTACAGTATTTTCAGTTGCGGTTATCCTGATCTGCTGTTCCATGACAGCATGGTTTATAACCCGTGTTAAGAATGTTTTTACAAAAATGATTTACCTCTTATGTGTGTTTTCTATGGTTATACCGTTCCAGATGGTTATGTTTACACTTTCCGGAACGGCAGACTCCCTCCATCTGAATACACCTTGGGGAATCGTGATTGTATATCTCGGTTTTGGTGCCGGACTTGCGGTATTCATGTTCACCGGATTTGTAAAATCAATTCCGGTAGAAGTGGAAGAAGCTGCAATGATTGATGGCTGCTCACCACTCCGGACATTCTTCTGTGTAGTAGTTCCTATGATGAAGCCTACATTCATTTCCGTAGGTATTCTGGAAGCAATGTGGATCTGGAATGACTTCCTTCTTCCATACCTTGTACTTGATATTAAGGAATTCAAGACAATTTCCATTGTCATCCAGTACATGAAGGGAAGCTACGGACGTGTTGATATGGGTGCGATTATGGCATGCCTGATCATGGCAATCATTCCGGTTGTTGTATTCTACTTATGCGCTCAGAAATATATTGTCAAAGGGGTTGCGGCTGGCGCTGTTAAGGGTTAATATATAATCACATTTTTACAGGAGCGATTATATGACGATCAAAGATATAGCAAAATTATCTGGATACGGTATTGGCACCGTATCCAGAGTAATAAACAAACAACCGGGTGTAAGTGAGAAAGCGCGCGAAAAGATATTGAAAATTATCGAAGAGAGCAATTTTGAACCAAACGGAAATGCCAGAAAGCTGAAACGATGTGGCGGAAATACAGTTACAATTATCATGAAAGGCCGGCACAATAGTTTCTTCATGGAGATTCTTGACCGGATTACACTTCTGCTGTCAGAGCTGGACGAGGTTGTATCCTGCCAGATTATCGATGAAGATGGGGACGAGGTTGCAGAGGCATTAAAATTCGTTCGTGACAAAACCTCAAAAGCGATTATTTTTCTCGGTGCGAATTTAGCTCTTTTTGATGAACGTATGAATGAACTTGAAATCCCCTGTGTTGTTGCAACTACGAGTGCAAGGGAGTTAGCGTTCGACAATGTTTCTTCCGTATGTGTCGATGATGAGGCTGCAACCATGGAGCTCGTGCAGTATTTAACAGGCTACGGACACAAAGATATTGTCGTAATGGGGGGCGAGATTTCAGATAAACAGATCAGTTTCTCGCGTTATCTTGGGTGTAAAAAAGGCTTTGAAAAAAGTGGTCTGGAGTTTGATCCGGATAAGAATTATATGGCTTGCCGGTATTCGTATGAGGCAGGTTATGAGACAACAAAAAGGTTACTTGAAAAGAACATACATGTGACAGCGATTGTTGGGCTGTCAGATACAATTGCGGTTGGCGCAATTCGGGCAATCGAAGATGCCGGTAAAAAAGTACCGGATGATATATCGGTGGTAGGCTTTGATGGTACAGTCATATCGAGATTTTACACACCGAGAATTACAACAATGGGTCAGGACATAAACAGCATTGCGAAGCGGAGTGTGGAGCTTTTGATGAAGCATATACATTATACACTGGGGTGTGAACATGATTATGCCCCACACAATCTGATCGAGGGTGAAAGCGTACGCAGAGTATAATTGTTTTGCCTTGACGTATATGGAGGACATATATGGATAAAACAGCAGGAATATTGTTTGCGATTTCCAGTCTGCCATCAAAGTATGGAATTGGCTGCTTTTCCAAAGAAGCATATAAATTTGTGGATTGGTTAGTGGAAGCCGGTCAGACGTTCTGGCAGATTTTACCTTTGGGACCTACCGGATATGGAGATTCTCCATACCAGTCGTTTTCCACATTTGCCGGGAATCCGTACTTCATAGATCTGGAAACATTAATTAGCGAAGGTTTATTGACAAGAGAAGAATGTGATAGTGTTGACTTTGGAACAGACGAACAGTTTGTTGATTATGAAAAACAATATAATGGACGGTATGTATTGCTCCGCAAGGCTTGTGAGAGAAGCGGGCATAAGAACAGTACAGAATATAAGGCGTTCTTAGAGAAGAATGAAGCGTGGGTATATGACTATTGCTTATATATGGCGGTAAAAAATCATTTTGGTGGAATGAACTGGACTGAGTGGCCGGAGGCAATTCATAGTCGTACAGAAGAAGGTTTACGTGAATATAAGGAGAAGCTGGCAGACGAGATTGATTTTCAGTTATTTATGCAATTCCAGTTTTTCAACCAGTGGTATAAGCTCAGGGCTTACGCCAATAAAAAAGGAATTAAAATTATCGGAGATATTCCGATTTATGTATCATTGGATAGTGCAGATGCATGGTCGCATCCGGAATTGTTCCAGTTAGATGAACAATGTACACCGAAGGCTGTTGCGGGATGTCCGCCGGACGGATTTTCGGCGGATGGGCAGATGTGGGGAAATCCTCTTTATGATTGGGATTACCACAAAAAGACAGCGTATGCATGGTGGATCGAACGGCTTTCATTCTGCTTCGAGTTATATGATGTTGTACGTATTGATCATTTCCGTGGTTTCGATGAATATTATTCCATCCCATATGGGGATAAGACCGCGGTAAATGGCAGTTGGAAGAAAGGTCCGGGCATGGATTTGTTCCATACAATCGAAAAGAAGATTGGCAGAAAATCCGTGATTGCGGAGGATCTTGGCTATATAACGGATACCGTCCGTAAGCTTGTTGCGGATAGCGGGTTCATGGGGACGAAAGTGTTGGAATTCGCATTTGACACAAGAGATACGGGTTCGGCGAGGGAGTATTTACCTCATAATTATATTGAGAATTGTGTAGCGTATACAGGCACGCATGACAATGAGACACTGGTCGGCTGGTGGCAGGAGGTCGATGACCAAGGCAGGAAAAAAGCAAGAGATTATCTGTGTGATTACTATACACCGGCAGATAAAATGTATATTCCGCTCATTGGCGTAATCATGCGAAGCAATGCGAAAATCTGTATTGTTCCGATTCAGGATTACCTTGGCTTAGACAACAGGTCGAGAATGAATACGCCTTCTTCGGTTGGCAGCAATTGGAGATGGCGGGTAGACAGCAAAGCGTTAAATAAGACTTTAGCCAAGGAGATAAAAGCGATTACGGTTCGGTATGAACGCTGTAACTAATTTATAACTGACGATTTATTGAATGCGCCCCGGGGTTTTATGTTACCAGGGGCGTTTTTCATAGATACGCCGGATAAGCAGAAAAGCCTGCAGGATTATCTTAATATGGCGGATCAGTCTATGTATGAGAATAAGAGAAAAAAGAGGACAACATAAGACAAAGGGACGATTATGAGGAGGAGATCGGTTATGATAAATGTTACAGAGATTATGAAGCGTGGAGCGGAGAACAGAAAACTTCCGCCATGGGTGAACATGCGCCATGCGTGGATGGCGAATGATGGATTGCGCGACAAAGATCTGGAATATCCGGGAAATATTGTACAGATTAAGAATTTAGATTATAAGAAAAGATTGGATGCAGAGCGGTTTGCTGCGATTTTGGATGGCTGGAAGATGGATAAGCAAAGGGAAATATTGTATGCATCATCCGGGGATGCGTCGGACATTGATTCAGACAGTTATGTATCGAACAGTCTGTTTGATCTTTGTGTGCCGGCATCTTATATGGGAGACTCGGATAAAGCATATCCGGTGATTGTCAGTGTGCATGGTGGTGGTTGGTTTTATGGAGATAAGAAACTGTATAGCCATTATTGCTGTCATTTGGCACAAAGCGGATTCGTAGTTGTGAATTTTAATTATCGTCTGGCACCGCAGAATAAATATCCGTCTGCCATAGAGGATGTAGCATATCTCGTAAAATATATTGATGATCATGCGCGGGTGTTTGGCCTGGATATGAATCGGTTTTTCATGTTGGGAGATTCGGCGGGAGCACAGCTCACTGCGCAGTATTGCATTGCTGCGTCAAATCAGGAATATCGGGAGAAACTGGATTATTTTACCTATGATAAGCTGCCGGTTCGTGTTTGCCTGAATTGTGGTGCATACGACATGGGAAAACGGGATGACATGATCTCAAACTGGTATCTCAGGAAAGATGGCACGCTGGTTGTGTCTGAAGAACAGTACCAGTTGTTCATGGATCAGTTAGCATATATGAATGCGGATTTTCCGGAAGCGTATCTGATGTACAGTGTGAATGATGATCTGCGGTTTCACACGATAGAGCTGGATAAGAGGATGAATGATATAGGTGTAGCACATGTAACGCGGGCGTTTGGTGCGGGCCATCCGGAAAGTGGTCACGTATTCCATCTGAATCTTCGAAATTCGGATGGTGTACAGTGCAATGAGGAAGAGTGTTTATTTTTCAAAAACAAATAGAATTACAAGTTTAATGATTAGTAGAAAAATACGCAGGTACAAAGTGCTTGCGTGTTTTTTTATAAATACAAATTGACAAATTATAGAATTATTATTATACTGAAATAGTAATAATTACTATTACTAAATAAATGTGAGAGAAAGGGGAACAAGTTATGGAAAATAATAAAGTAAATGCAAAAAAAGCGGTTATGATTGGTTGTGGATTTGTGGGATCGGCATCCGTCTTCGCTTTGATGCAGAGTGGGTTATTTACAGAGATTGTATTGATTGATGCAGACAGAAACAAAGCAGAGGGAGAGGCAATGGATATCAGCCATGGAATCCCATTTGCTTCTCCAATGCGGATTTATGCAGGAGAGTATGACGATGTGGCAGATGCAGCAATCGTGATTATCTCCGCGGGAGCCGGACAGAAACCGGGGGAGACAAGACTGGATCTGGTGAACAAGAATGTTGCTATTTTCAAGTCTATTATCCCGGAGATTGCAAAGCGGAATTTTAGTGGAATCCTGCTTGTGGTAGCGAATCCGGTTGATATTCTGACGCAGGTGGCAATCAAATTGTCCGGACTTCCGGAGCAGCGGGTGATTGGTTCCGGCACAGTGTTAGACAGTGCCAGACTGAAATATAAGCTGGGTGAACATCTGTCTGTGGATAGCCGGAGTGTGCATGCATTTATCGTGGGCGAACATGGCGACAGCGAAGTCGTTGCATGGTCATCTGCAAATGTCTCTGGTGTGGAATTAAGCGAGATGTGCGAGATGCGTGGACATTACCAGCATAAGGAAAATACGAGGGAGATTGCAGATGCAGTAAAGAACAGTGCATATGAAATTATCAACCGGAAGCATGCGACGTATTATGGAATCGCGATGTCTGTAAGGAGAATCTGCGAGGTGATCATGCGGGATGAGAAATCGATCCTGCCGGTTTCGCATATGATACATGGTGCGTATGGTATCGAGGATGTGGTTCTGAGTATGCCTGCGATTGTCGGTGCAGATGGCGTGGAGACAGATATTCCGATCAAGTTAAGCGGCGAAGAGGCACTGAAATTGAAGGAATCGGCAGATGCATTGAAAGAGATTCTTGCATCGCTGGAGTTATAGAAGGAGGAATCGTCATGGATTTACGGGTTGGAGTGTCCGCGGTTGTTATGAATTGGCTGATTCTGTTATATTTCATTATTTTATTTGCAGAACGTGTACAGAGCATCGTGCGTTCTATAAGGGATAAGGATGTGAAATTGTTCGGAAGCGGCTTCGATAGTTATGTGTATCTGGCTGTGTTCTTATCGCTCGCTGCATTTCTTGTTTTATTGGCAGTGGGGAATGCAGCGTTCCTGCAATCATTATTTACGCTGGATATAAATGTGTATCATTCCATTGATTACCGGATGCTTTCCATAACCGCAGGAGTCATTCTTGTGTCCGGAATGGTACATACGGAATATACGATTCCGGGAATCCAGTTTGCATCTTACGGAATGCTGATTGCAGCTTTGGTTATCAAGACGGCATGCGTAAACGCACAGGCGGAAGATCGTGTATTGTTATGGATGTCTTTAATCTACCTGATATTATTTTCCATGGCAATTCCGGTCATGTATCATTCGGAAATTGAGAAAGCCATCCTCTTTCATGTGATAGAGGCGGTTGTTTCACTTGCACTTGTTGCAGCGTTCGCAGTCTTGATGTACAAAGTGCTGATAGGAAATGCAGTCAATCTATTCTATGTAATTCCGGTAGCCATTGCCGTAATCGGAGATACAATTATCGTGGCGATGCGTTGGAAAGAAAAGGTGAATGGCTTTGTTCTGATATTCCTGATCGCAGCGTCGGTCATGTGGATTGCCGGAAGGATCGCGGCAGCGGTGCGCCTGCATGGATAGGATATAAAAGTTGTTGATAAAGATAGAATGAAACTGTTGTCAATGTTAAGTTATGCAAGCATTGACAGCAGTTTTTTGTGTGTACAGCTTTGTCGAAGTATGATAGAATCAGACATAAGTATGTAATCATTTTCTAAGAGAAAATAGGGAGGAACTAATGAAAGAATTATTACAGTTTTTATTGGGAATCGCACTTACGATCATCGGCGTGATTATCTTCTTGCAGAACGTCGTTGTGAGCAGCTTCACGCTATTTTTCCGGATGGGACGCGTGAATGTCGGAGGTATTCTGATTGTACTCATCGTTGTGGCATTTATCGCATTTATCGTGAAGCCGAACATGCTGACCGGACTTTCACTGATCGGATTGTGCATTGCGTTTTTCGTGTGTCTTGTGATTTCGCTGAACGTATCCATGCGTTATATGTCCGGTCTGGAGCTGGCACTGATCCTCGGCACAATCGGCGTCGGTGTCGGATTCATCATCAAGGGTCTGCTCGGTGTAAATAAAGCAGACAAAGAAGGCAAGAAACAAGGAAAAAAATAGAGAAGATAGAGGACAATTGCGAAACGAGAAATTATACGGATAATCATATATTTCGATATTGATTCGTGAATATATACGATATGTTTGGAGTTTAGAAGTTCTTAATGTTCTATGAAGATAGAAGCCATGTTTGAACACGATGTTCAAACAAGCCGCCACTGAGCCATGGACGGCGAATTGGCGGCGGTGGCGTATAATATGATTTGTGAATTAGAACATTTAGAACTTCTTAACTTCAATACATTGTATATAGAATGAATCAATATCGAAATATATGTTGAACGTATATACGTTTCGCAATTGCCTGAAAGGAAAAACAGATGATTTTAAATGTTGAGAACTTAACGCACGGTTTTGGCGACCGTGCAATCTTTAATAATGTATCGTTCCGTCTACTGGCGGGCGAGCATATCGGCCTGGTCGGCGCGAATGGCGAGGGAAAAAGTACGTTCATGAATATCGTGACCGGCACACTTGCACCGGACGAAGGCAAGGTGGAATGGAACAAACATGTGCGGGTTGGATATCTGGATCAGCATGCCGTGCTGGAGAAGGGCATGACGATTGAGGATGTTCTGAAGTCCGCTTTTTCGTATCTATTTGATATGGAGCAGAATATTAACGAGATTTATGAGAGCATGGCAGATGCGACGGACGATGAAATCGCGGAGATGATGGAAGAGGTTGGTACGCTGCAGGATATGCTGACGAACCACGATTTTTATATGATCGATGCGAAGGTCGAACAGGTGGCGCGGGCACTTGGACTTCTGGAACTGGGGCTTGACCATGATGTGACGGATTTAAGTGGCGGACAGCGTACGAAGGTACTGCTTGCGAAGCTGCTTTTGGAGAAACCGGAAATCCTGCTTTTGGACGAGCCGACGAACTATCTCGATGCGGAGCATATCGAATGGCTGAAGCGGTATCTGCAGGAATATGAGAATGCATTTATCCTGATCAGTCATGATATTCCGTTCTTAAATGATGTTGTGAATATCATCTATCATATGGAGAATCAGGAGCTGAACCGCTACGTCGGAAACTACGATAAGTTCTTGGAAGTTTATGAGGCGAAGAAGGCACAGCAGGAGGCGGCCTACCGGAAACAGCAACAGGAAATCAATGAGCTGAAGGATTTCGTGGCAAGAAACAAAGCGCGGGTTGCCACACGAAATATGGCGATGTCGAGACAGAAGAAGCTTGACAAGATGGACGTGATCGAGCTTGCCAAGGAGAAACCAAAGCCGGAGTTTTATTTCAAGGAAGCCCGGACACCGGGCAAGATGCTGTTTGAGACAGAGGATCTTGTGATTGGATACGATAAGAATGCACCGCTTTCCAAGCCGATCAATCTGCGGATGGAGCGCGGCGAGAAGATTGCGATTATCGGAACAAATGGAATCGGTAAAAGTACGCTCTTAAAGAGCCTGCTTGGTATCGTTCCGGCGCTATCCGGCAAGGTGGAACTGGGCGACTATCTGTACAAGGGATATTTCGAACAGGAGATGGCAGGCACGGACAATACCTGTCTGGAGGAGATCTGGCAGGAGTTTCCGGGATATTCGCAGTATGAGGTGCGTTCGGCACTGGCAAAATGTGGTCTTACAACGAAGCATATCGAGAGCAAGGTGCGTGTCTTGAGTGGTGGAGAACAGGCGAAGGTGCGTCTGTGTAAGCTTATCAACCGGGAGACAAATCTTCTGATCTTAGACGAGCCGACGAACCATCTGGACGTGGAAGCGAAGGACGAGTTAAAGCGTGCTTTGAAAGAGTATCACGGTTCGGTGCTGCTGGTGTGTCATGAGCCGGAATTTTATTCGGATATTGTGACGAAGGTATGGAATCTAGAAGAGTTCAGCCGTCTGGCTGTATAGAAAATAAAACTTGCTATCCCTGTGAAAAGGGAATATGATGAAACGTAAGTGTCAAGCAGAGGAGGAATTTGCCGGATGGCATCGAATAGAAGAATCTTAACGAAATTAGCCGGGGAGCTGCAGGCAACACGGACAGGAATGGGAAGCCAGCTGCATGGCGTGTACCGGGGATATACATATGTCGTGAAACCGGGTACCGGTTCCGGCAAAAAAATGATGATGGTTGCATTTTCGGTTTCAAACGATCAGACACCAGCATCTGTCGATGTGTGGGGAACGATGCGCGCGGTACTTCCGAGCGGCGGCAGGATCATACCGAAAGGATTTAGCATTGCGGTATATGTTCCGGTTCGTGGTGGCACAAAAAAGAACGTGCAATTGATCAAGAATCTGATAGAAGGTATGATCACGCAATTTGAACGATATCAATATTATAATTGTGATGCCAGGGGCGTGCAGGGGCCAACGAATGTCTATCAGGTGGAGGATGGCTATTCCTTTTTAAATGAGGAATCTGCGAAGATGACGGAATATGCGTTGAAACTGAACCAGGAAGAGGATTATGTTGTGCGTGAAAATTATGCACTCGGTCTGCTCGGAGCGATTGGTGGTGGCGTTCTGGGTGCGCTGTTGATTTTCCTGATCGCACGCATTGGATTCGTGTCAAGCTATGCCGGGCTTGCGATGGGAGTCGCGGTTATCTATGGATATAAGTGGAAAGGCGAAAAGCTGTCGACCATAAGTTTTCTGTTGTGTGTTGCGGTATCAGCTGCATGGCTATATCTGGCATTCCGGGTAGACATGGCAATGGTAATACAGGCATCTGAACTTTCAGATCATTACTATAGAGCTTCTTCGTTCCAAAGCTGTTTTGTACATGCGAAGGAGCTTATGAAGTGGTCTGGCAATCTGGATACCTATTATGAAAGTCTTATCAAAATGATGGCGTTTGGTATAGTCGGCGTTCTGGCATTTGGATTTACAGAAATACAGGGACAGCGGAAAAAATATAAGATGAAAAAAATGTAGAATACGATAGAAGAAAGAAGTGATTTGAAAAAAGTTGGCAAATATGCTTTAAAATCATGAGAAAAACGAAATTTTTTGTGCAATTTCAAGGTGATCACGGACAGATTCGTCAAAATTCATATAAAAATTTTATATAATCAAAAAAAATTGCTAATATATCCAAAAATATTCTATTCTTTCCGGACCTCATTCCAAATATAATGAATTTAGTCAATGAGACAGGGAATGATTCAAAAAAAATGTACAAAATGAACAAAAAGTACGAAGGAACATTTCAACAAGTATTTCATTCATAGGAGGAAAGAGTATGAAGAAGAAAAAAATTTTAGCTGTAATCGCAGCAGCAACAATGGCACTGTCAATGGTAGGATGTGGATCATCAGGTGGAGGTTCTTCATCAAGCGGAGTTGCAAACAAGGATAAGCCGCTTGTATGGTACAACCGCCAGCCATCCAACTCATCAACCGGAGAGCTTGACAAAACAGCCCTTAACTTTAACAAAGATACTTACTATGTAGGTTTCGATGCGAATCAGGGTGCTGAGCTTCAGGGTGAGATGGTACTTGACTACATCAAGAAGAATGCAGCAACGATTGACCGTAACGGTGATGGCGTAATCGGATATGTACTTGCTATCGGCGATATCGGACATAACGATTCCATCGCACGTACAAGAGGTGTCCGTTCTGCACTTGGAACAGGCGTTGATGCAAATGGCGCAGTTGATTCAGCACCAGCTGGTACAAACGTAGATGGATCTGCAAAGGTTGTACAGGATGCAACACTGGAAGTAGACGGAAAGAAATACACAATCCGTGAGCTTGCTTCCCAGGAGATGAAGAACTCTGCAGGTGCTACATGGGATGCAGCAACAGCAGGTAACGCAATCGGTACATGGACAGCTTCTTTCGGTGATCAGATCGATGTAGTTGTTTCTAACAACGATGGTATGGGAATGTCAATGTTCAACGCTTGGGCAAAGGACAACAAGGTTCCTACATTTGGATACGATGCAAACAGCGATGCAGTAGCAGCTATCGCAGAAGGCTACGGCGGAACAATTTCACAGCATGCAGACGTTCAGGCTTACCTTACACTCCGTGTTCTTCGTAACGCACTTGACGGCGTAGATGTAGACACAGGTATCGGTACAGCAGATGAAGCTGGTAACAAGCTTGATGAGGGTGTTGATTACAGATACTCAGCAGAAGAGAGATCTTACTACGCTTTGAACATTGCAGTAACAGCAGATAACTACCAGGATTTCACAGATTCAACAAAGGTTTATGACAAGGTTTCTAAGCAGCTCGACTCTAGCAAGAGCCCAGAGAAGAAGGTATGGCTTGATATCTACAACGCTTCTGATAACTTCTTAAGCTCAACATACCAGCCACTTCTTCAGAATTACGATGATCTTCTGAACCTGAAGGTTGATTACATCGGTGGTGATGGTCAGACAGAGTCTAACATCACAAACCGTCTTGGTAACCCTGGTGAGTACGATGCATTTGCAATCAACATGGTTAAGACAGACAACGCAGCATCTTACACATCAATTCTTAACAAGTAAGAGAACTGATTGAACGAACGGTAAATGATTTAACCAAAGAAGGGTGTCACCTAAAATTGATACCCTTCTTTTTAAGAAAGGGAAGTAGAGATATGGCAGATGATAAGAATAAATACATCTTATCGATTCATGGCATGAGTAAATCATTCGGAAGAAACAAGGTTCTTAACCACATTGATTTGAATGTGAAGCCAGGATCCATCATGGGACTTATGGGTGAGAATGGTGCCGGAAAATCGACAATGATGAAATGTCTCTTCGGAACCTATCAGAAGGACGAAGGAACAATCGTATTAGATGGCAAGGAAGTTAATTTCTCTGGACCAAAGGATGCACTCGAAAACGGAGTTGCAATGGTACATCAGGAATTAAATCAGTGCCTGGAAAGAAATGTAATTGATAATTTGTTCCTCGGTCGATACCCAAAGAATTCGCTTGGCGTGGTCGATGAGGGCAGAATGAAAAAAGAAGCATCTGATCTGTTCAGAAAGCTTGGAATCACAGTGAACCTTACACAGCCGATGAAGAAGATGTCTGTATCAAAGCGTCAGATGTGTGAGATTGCGAAGGCAATTTCATACAATTCAAAGGTAATTGTATTGGATGAGCCGACTTCATCCCTGACAGCACCGGAAGTAGCAAAGCTCTTCAAGATGATGCGTCAGCTGAAGTCACAGGGAATCTCCCTGATTTATATCTCCCATAAGATGGACGAGATCTTCGAGATCTGCGACCAGATTTCCGTATTGCGGGATGGCAGTCTCGTAATGACGAAGGACAGCAAAGATACAAACATGAATGAACTCATATCAGCCATGGTAGGCCGTTCTCTGGATAACAGATTCCCGCCGGTTGATAATACACCGGGAGAGACGATTCTCTCCGTGCAGAACCTTTCAACAAAATATGCACCGAAGCTCCAGAATATCTCCTTCGATGTGAAAAAAGGCGAGATATTTGGTTTGTATGGATTGGTCGGTGCAGGTCGTACAGAGCTTCTTGAGACGATATTTGGTATGCGTACAAGAGCAGCCGGAAACGTTATATATGATGGTAAGATGATGAATTTTGCATCTCCGAAGGACGCGATGAATCATGGATTTGCCCTCATTACAGAGGAACGTAAGGCAAATGGTCTGTTCTTAAAAGCAGATATAACATTTAACACAACCATTGCAAATATGAATCATTATAAGAGTGGACTTGCACTCTCACATGATGACATGGTGCGGGCAACCGCAGAGGAAATCAAGGTCATGCATACGAAATGTATGGGACCGGATGATATGATTGCAAATCTGTCTGGTGGTAATCAGCAGAAGGTAATCTTCGGTAAATGGTTGGAGCGGTCTCCGAACATCTTTATGATGGACGATCCGACAAGAGGTATTGATGTTGGAGCAAAATATGAGATTTACGAGTTGATCATTAACATGGCAAAGCAGGGTAAGACAATTATTGTTGTTTCTTCTGAGATGCCGGAGATTCTCGGAATCACAAACCGTATTGGCGTTATGTCGAATGGCCATCTGGCAGGTATTGTCAATACGAAGGAGACAAATCAGGAAGAATTATTAAAGCTTAGTGCGAAATATTTGTAATAGAGAGGAGTTTTGGCGATGGCAGATAAAAGTATGATCCTTTCGGCAGAAGCGGAAGCAGCGCTTTTGAAACCGATTGATGAATATGTAGGAAAAATACAGAAGCAGATCGATGCACTTCGTGTAGATGGATCTGACAAGGTTCGAAGCTTAAAGAACCATATCGCAATTGCGAAGGAAGATAAGAATTTAACAAAGGAAGAGAGAGCAAAGATTATTGCGAAGGATAAGGCGGACTTAGAGAAAGCAAAATCTGTAGAATCTGCAAATAAGGATAAGGTATCCAAGCTCATTTCCGATGCAGAGAGCTATCTCTCCAAGCATTACAAGAGTGACTACTATGAGAAGGTAGTTGCGAGCTGTGAGGCAGAGAAGGCAGCAGAGAATGCCTCTTATGACAAGATTGTGGCAACCATTAAGACAGAGCACGAGCAGGCTTTGGCAAAGCTTTCTGATTCTGAGGAAATCAAGGATGAGAAGTATGTATATCGTAACCGCCTGTTCGATGCACAGATGACACATGAGTCTAAATTGCAGGAAATCAAGGATAGAAAGCACGATGCATTTGCACATAAGTTTCATTTGATCGATCTGCTCCGTATGTCTAAGTATACATTTGGACAGAAGCAGGCACAGAAGGTAGAAAACTACAAATACACATTCAATACAACACAGTTTATGTATAAGAATGGTCTGTACATTGTAATTTTACTCATCTTTATTGCATTGTGTATCATCACACCGATTGTAAAGCATACACAGCTTTTGACACTGACAAATATCCTGAATATTTTGCAGCAGGCTTCGCCTCGTATGTTCTTAGCCCTTGGTGTTGCCGGCCTGATTCTGTTAACAGGTACCGACCTTTCCATCGGACGTATGGTAGGTATGGGTATGGTAACCGCAACTATCATCATGCACAGCGGTGTAAATACCGGTGGCGTATTCGGACATATCTTTGATTTTACAGGTATTCCGGTAGCGGGCAGAGCAATTATTGCACTTGTTGCATGTATCATACTTACAACCGTATTTGCAAGTATTGCCGGTTTCTTCATGGCGAAGTATAAGATGCATCCATTTATTTCGACAATGGCGAACATGCTGATTATCTTCGGACTTGTAACATATGCAACAAAGGGTGTATCCTTCGGTGCAATCGAGTCAAGCATTCCGAACATGTTTATTCCAAATCTTGGTGGATTCCCAACCATCATTATCTGGGCAGTTGTAGCAATCATCGTTGTATGGTTCATCTGGAACAAGACAACATTTGGTAAGAACCTTTACGCTGTTGGTGGTAATCCGGAAGCAGCTTCTGTATCTGGTATTTCCGTATTCAAGGTAACAATGGGAGCATTCATCTTAGCAGGTATCCTTTATGGATTTGGTTCATGGCTTGAGTGTAACCGTATGGTTGGATCCGGTAGTGCCGCATATGGACAAGGCTGGGATATGGATGCGATTGCAGCCTGCGTAGTAGGTGGTGTATCCTTCACAGGTGGTATCGGTAAGATCTCCGGTGTTGTAACTGGTGTACTGATCTTCACATCCCTTACATACTCTCTGACAATCCTTGGTATTGATACAAACCTTCAGTTTATCTTCGAAGGTATTATCATCCTTGCAGCTGTAACACTTGACTGTCTGAAGTATGTTCAGAAGAAGTAATCAAAGGAATCAAATAAAGTTGTAAACGAAGGAAGGGTCGCCTTGTCTATCGAAGAGGATGGAGAGGCGGCTTTTCCTGTATATTGTATATAATGTCAAAACGCAATAAAACAGTGCCACATATATACTGGTTTTATTTTGCGTTTTTAATATATGAATTGGAGTAGGAAGTAAGCTGGTTGGAGTAAAAACTTGAAAATGAGGGAAAATCCCCCAATAAGGCAGGAGTAGGAAACAAGTCAGTTGGAGCAAAAACTTGAAAATGAGGGGAACTCCCCCAATGGAACAAGAGCAGGAAGCAAGCTGGTTGGAGCAAATTCTCGAAATAGAGGAAAAATCCCCAATGGAACAAGAGTAGGAAACAAGTCAGTTGGAGCAAATTCCCCAAATAGAGGAAAAATCCCCAATTGAGCAATAGAAGGAAGCAACCAGCTAGATATTTAGGTATCTTTATAGTGATAACTTTGGTATAATAAGGACAATAAAACAACAAAGAACAATAAGAATTGCCGGGTAGTTCGGAAGCATCCTAACCAAAGACCAGATGCTTCCGAACTACCCGGCAGGCGATAACAAGTGGGGTGCAACATGGAAAAATATAAAGTGCTTTTGGTGGATGACGAAGCAGAAGTCATCGAAGTAATTGAACAACGCATACAATGGGACGACCTTGGATTTACCGTCGTTGGAAACGCAACCAACGGAGTGAAAGCACTTGAACTGGTAGAGAAGCTTCAACCGGATGTCGTAATTACAGATATCAAGATGCCATATATGGATGGATTGGAGTTATCCCGTCGTTTAAACCGGGATTACCAGAACATTCACATCATTATTTTTACCGGGTTTGATGAGTTTGAATATGCAAAGGAAGCGGTGCATCTGGAGGTTGAGGAATATATGCTGAAACCGATAAATGCAACGGAACTGTCTGATTGCCTGAAACGTCTGAAGGACACACTGGACCGGGAACGGGAAGAAAAACTGAATGTAACACGTCTGGAGAATTATTTCAATGCAGCACTTCCGGTACTGCAGAATAACTTCTTTGTATCTCTCATTGAGGGACGGGTGACAGAAGAAAACTGCGGGAAATTTTTTGCCGCGTATCAGATTGATATGAAAGGACCATATTATGGATGTGCAATTTTCCACACTTCGGAACATCATGTGCCGGACGGTATGAATCCGTTGCTGCTTGCGATGTCTGTTGAACATGAGATCAAGGAACGGCTTGCGACAGAGTGGAAGAGCCGGGTATTCTCTTATCTTGGCAATACACTGATGCTGATAGAGCTTTCATCGGAGGACGCGATTGTGCAGTTTACGGATTCGTGTGATCGATTCTGCAAATGGGCTTATCGTGTGATGGGGGCGGTGGTTACGGCAGGTATCGGTCGTGTATGCGACAATATGGCGAATATTAAAACGTCTTACGATGGTGCCAGAGAGGCAGTATCATACAGGGTACTGTATGGAACGAAACGCGCGATCAATATTGCCGAGCTTGCACCGAAGGAACAGGAAACGACCTTGCAGCCGGAAGATACAAGAATGCATGATTTGTTCAAAGCCATTCATTTAGGGTTAAAGGAAGAGATTGAGAAGGTCGTTGTAAACGAAATAGAAAAGCTGCACAGCAATGCACAGACGGTCAGTCAGTATAATCTTGCAATCATGGAGATGGTGGGAGCATTTTACAGGTTTTGTGCAAATAATTTCCTTGATTTTAATGATTATCTGCACGGAATCCAGAATCCTTACGAGACGATTCCGCAGATGGATGAGAGTACACTTACGGCATGGATGCAGGGAGTTTCCGTAGAGCTTGGGGAACAGTTGAAAAATGCTCGAAACAGTACATCGAGACGGCTTGTGACCGATGCGCAGAATCTTGTACGTGAGCGCTATATGGAGCCGGATTTGTCATTGGACACGATCTGCTCTGTGCTCGGGGTATCGAATTCGTATTTTTCGTCGGTGTTCAAGAAGGAGACAGGAAAAGCGTTTATTACGTATCTGACGGATTACCGGATGGATCATGCGGCAACACTGATACTGGAAACAAATGAGAAGAGCTATCAGATCGCTGAGCGAGTGGGATATTTGGATGCGAATTATTTCAGTTATGTATTCAAGAAACGATTTGGCGTGTCACCGTCGAAGTACCGGGCACAGCATACGAATCAGTAAGAAAAAAATAGGGGAAATGGATTGAAAACAAGAGAGATGGGAAAATTGCAAAAGAAGGAAAGCTGGCTTCAAAAGTGGATGAAAAAGCAGGGCTGGACACATCATAGGAGATTTATCGGACTGGATATCCAGTCAATCATTATGGCGGTTCTTACTGCACTTACGTTGATTACGACAATTACAATTGGCCTGCTTTTGTATAATCGTTTTAAAATGGCGATGAAGCAGACGGCTGTGTCGAATGCAGAGAGTATGGTCGAAAGCACGGTGGATAAGCTGGATGCGGAGTTGTTGAATGTCCGTCAGATAATGAATGCAGTGAATTATAATATCATTCAGGAAAATGATATCTCCAGTGATGATTTTAACCGCCAGTTCAGTCTGCTTTATGAAATCAACACAGACAAGGTTCAAAGCATGGCGCTGTATGACAGCAATGGTGCACAGCTTATGGCGGAGCCGGTTTCGGAACGCAAGAAGGGCGTAAAGGCATCCGAACAGGACTGGTATACAAACGCAGAGGAGGAGATTGAGAATGTGCATTTCTCCCTGCCGCATATTCAGAATCTGTTTGAGGATGGCACATACCGGTACTACTGGGTTATTTCCCTCAGCCGTTCCGTGGATATTAACGATGGGGAAAAACCGCGCAGCGGTGTACTGCTGGTAGATATGAAATATTCTGTGATATCAAATACGATGAAGCGGATCAATGAGTCCTCAAACGGTATTTATTATTACCTTTGCAGCCGGGATGGACAGATGATTTACCATCCGAGACGTGCAGATATTGACCGTGGATATTTTTCGGAAAACTGTGAGATGACATCGCAATTAGAAGACGGAACGTATGAGCTTTCGCTGAACGGTAGACCGGGAAATGTTGTTGTGAGTAGTGTGGCATATACCGGCTGGAAGCTGGTCGGTGTGATTCCGGAGCGTGTACAGACAGCAAATATTAACCGGTTCCGGTATTATATTATCACAGCCATCCTGATTTTGATGATGATGCTGCTCGAAGTAAACCGGATCATATCAAGAAAGATCTCGCGTCCGATCCTACGGCTGAATGAGTCGGTCAAGGCATATGAGGCAGGCGGAGATACGGATATTTATATTGGTGGTTCCTCGGAGATCAGGCATCTTGGATATTCGGTCAAGAAGTCCTATGAACAGATAGAGAATCTGATGCAGGAGATTATCCGGGAACAGACTGAACGCAGAAAGAGTGAGATGGATGCACTGCAAAGTCAGATTAATCCGCATTTCCTATATAATACGCTCGAATCGATTACATGGATGGTTGAGGCACAGAAGAATAAGGAAGCGGTTCTCATGATTTCGGAGCTTGCCAGACTGCTTCGGATCAGTCTGTCAAAGGGAAGAACCGTAATCCGGATCGCGGATGAGCTGCAGCACAGCCGGAGCTATATGAATATCCAGCTTGTGCGCTATAAAGAGCGGTTCCGCGTGGAATTTGATATTGATGAGGAAGTCAATGATTGCTGTACGGTCAAGCTCATCGTACAGCCGATTCTGGAAAATGCAATCTATTATGGCGTTGGAAATATGGACGAGGATGACGGCGGTATGATTACGGTACGCGGCGAGAAAAAGGGAGATGATATCTATCTCTCGGTCGAGGATAATGGCATGGGTATGAGTGAGGAAACGGTTGAAAATGTCCTCAAGGATAATAATAAAGTACCAAAGCATGGTTCCGGGGTAGGACTCATCAATGTACACAATCGGATTCAGCTGATGTTTGGTAACGAATATGGTCTTCTTGTTTACAGTGAGCCTGATGAAGGAACGAAGATCGTGATACACATTCCGGCAATTCCGTTTACGGAGGAGAACCGGCAGCAGCTCGAGGCGCAGAGTTATAGAAATGGGAGGGCTACAGATGAAACGAGATAAATTAACATTTCTCATTGCAGAGCTTATTCTGATTGTCCTCGCAGCCTTCTTCATACATAAAATCTTCCAGGAGGATGTCGCTCAAAAGCGTGTAGCGGTTATCCTGCAGAATTCCGGTGACACCCGGTGGGAAGGTGTAATCAATGGATTAAAGCAGTCTGCGAAAACCAATAATCTTCATCTGATTATCTGTAATACGGATGATATTGTAAGCGCGCAGGACGAGCGGGAGCTGATCGAGGAACAGCTGGAAAACGATGTGGATGCATTTATCCTGTGCCCGGCACCGGGGGCAGATACAAAGGAGATGCTGGACTGGCTCGGCGAGCAGAAGAAGCCATTTGTACTTCTGACAGAAGATGTTTATACCGGTGAACAGTCAGAGGCAAGCGGGTATGCGACAGTCAAACCGGATAATTACCAGATTGGATACGCACTTGGCACGCAGCTTATTACGCAGGACGAAGATGGGCTGAAAGGAAAAAGGATTGGCGTGATTGCCGGACGATCCAAGACGGAGGCAAGTGTGAATCGTATCCAGGGACTGAAGGACGCATTGGAGAAACAGGATTGCGAGATTGCATGGGAGTATAATGAAGAAAGCGACACTGATATCTGTGCGGTTGTTGATGCACAGGAGTCCGTCGATTATATGGTGGTAATGGATACGCAAGCCTTGGATACGCTGGGTGAATACGCGGAAAATGGTGTGTATAAGGATGCGAAGATCTTTGGCGTTGGTACGAGCATGAAATCGATTGCACTGCTCGATGCAGGACAGGTGCAGTGTCTGGTAATCCCGGATGGATACGGGATTGGTTATGAGAGTGTCGAGGAAATTGAAAAAGAACTGACACGGACATTTTACACGTTGAAGAGCCATGAGAAGGAAGTAAAAGTTATTTATAAAGAAGATTTGTTCTCGGATGAGATAGAAAGGTTTTTGTATTCGTATGAGTAGAAGAGACGTAAAGAAGAATATGATAGCATGGTTGTGCGTGTGGGTATTTTTGATTTCACTGACAGGCTGCGGAAAGCAGGACACAAAAGCCGATCATATGTTGCGTGTTGGTGTCGTGACATATACACCGGACGACCCGTTTATCAATGCAATGACAGATATAATAAAAAGTAATCTGAAAGCAAAAGAGAGCAATATGATGAAGGTAATCGTATCTGTAAGAAGCGGTGACAATGACCAACAGGAGCAGGACGAGATCGTTGAGGAAATGATTGATGCCGGATGTGATGTCCTGTGTGTGAATCTGGTTGACCGGACAGCACCGTCGAATATCGTCCGTATGGCGCGGCAGAATGATATTCCGGTTATTTTCTTTAACCGGGAGCCGGTGCAGGAGGATCTTCTTCAGTGGGATAAGCTTTTCTATGTTGGCTGTGATGCGGCACAGTCCGGTGAGATGCAGGGCGAGATCGCTGCGGAATATATTAAGAATCACCCGGAGGTCGATAAGAATGGCGATGGCAAGATCCAATATGTGCTTTTAGAAGGGGAAGCCGGACATCAGGATGCGATCAGCCGGACAGATCTGTCGGTTAAGACGATGATTGAGAATGAAATAGAACTGGAGAAACTCAGTTATCAGTTTGCAGACTGGAACCGGGCACAGGCAGAAAACCGGGTGAGTCAGTTGATCGATCAGTATGGTTCCGAGATTGAGTTGATTTTATCGAACAATGATGAGATGGCGCTGGGGGCTGTAGAGGCGTACAAAAATGCCGGTTACAGGCAGGTGGAGCGACCGATTATTTTCGGCATTGATGGTCTGACCGATGCATTAGAGGCAGTGGAACATGGTACGATGCAGGGAACGGTCTATAACGATAAGGAAGATCAGGCGAGGATGATCGCACTTTTGACGGTCGCATTGTTTCAGGGAAGCGATATCGAAGGGTATGGTCTGGAGGATGACATCTATTATATGTCACAATATCGTAAGGTAGACGCGGACAACGTCGATACATTCCTTGGAAAGTAAGGAAGGCTGCAACTGGAATTATGCAGAAAATGAATGCACGGATGAATGGATGTATGACTGAATGCGCTGCAGACTAAATGCGTGGATGAATGGACGCACGGATGAATGGACGCACGGATGAATGGATGCGCAGATGAATGGATGCGCGGATAAATAGATGCAGATGTTGATTGGCAGTATAAAAAGAAACGGAGAACAGATATGCAGGAGACATGGTTAGAGCAATTTTATAACGAAATGGACGCGGAGAAGCGGCTGGACATATTGAATACGAATGCAGATAAAACTGCGAACACAAGTGAAATGGCAAATCATTCCGCAGAAAATCCGGAAGAAGTGGATGTGGCGTTTATAAAGAAACTCTGGGTGGCGCGTTACGGAAAGCGCAAACCGAAGACCGATGCATTCGTCGGGTATCTGATGCAGCTCAAATATATTGCGGAGAGCGGGGCAAATGATATCGGTGGACAGAAGCGTAAGCAGGCAGTTGAGACCGTCTCCGGATTGTGCCTGTTTGATGTGGAGAAACGGCCGGAAGCCGAACAGGAAATCCTGCTGTCTGAGATGACGCATGCATTCCGGAAGTTTATTGATGTAAGCAGAAACGGCAGAGGTTTTACGTCGATTGTTTTCGGTATGGGGCAGCTTTCCGATGAGGGTGTGGCGAAGAAAATCGCAGAACAGATCAGCGCGATTGCATTTACGGCGCCGCACATGCTGCATATGGAGAAGGAATTCGCATTGCTGCAGGAGGCCGCGAAGCGGGCATTCCGGGCGGAATACCCGAACCGGGAGCATTTCCTGAAGAAATTGTAATCTGAAATTAGGCAAGGGGTTGTCTCTTTCTGTATTGGGAAGGAGAGACTCCTTTTTGTTTGCGGAATAACCGGCTGAAGTAGAGCTGGTCATCGTAACCGACGATCTTCGCAATCTCGTAGATGGAATAATTGGTCTGTTCCAGAAGAATCTGCGCATTGTTGACGCGCAACGATACGATAAACTGCATCGGTGTCATGCCGGTGTATTTCTTGAAGTTCCGGATAAACCAGCTCACACTCATGCCCCTGGTCTGGGCGTAGTTTTCAATACTGATATCCTGATTGTAATTCTCGTTGAAATAGGTAACAGCACTGTGCATCTCCCGATCCAGATATTCGTTTTTCAGGATGTGCTCGCACGTAAGTTCACGCTGAAATACAATAAGCAGATGGCGAAGCAGCAGGGCAAGCATTTCCTCGTAGTGTTCCTGACATCGCTGTAATTCCTGAATAATCTGTTTGAAAATCTGTTCGTATTCGAGAGAGGAACCGACCGGAAATACTCTCTGGTTATCTTGCAGACCATAGCTTCGCAGGATGTTTTTTACATCGGAACCTGTGAAGTGAATCCAGTACACTTCGGTTTTATCTTCTCCATAATATTCATATTTCTGTAATTCTTTTGGACGAAACAACACCATGTTTCCGGCAGGGACGATCGTCTCATTTTCCGGTTTATCGAAATGAAAATGTCCAAGCCCGGATGCGATATAGATTATCTGATAATCCAGGCGTCCCTTTGGGCGGTAGGTCGGCATCCTCGGATCGCCGCTCAGACGATAGATGCCGCAGCTTCCGACGACGAGCGGGCGGCTTTTGTCCTTGAAATCCAGATGGGAATGATTTAAGTAACCGGTATTGATATACATAGGGACACCTCCTATTGCTAATTGTATCATGTCGTCTGCGGCTCCATGTTTGTATTCGCATTATGCTGGTATGTGCAAGCACATCCCATCGCAATGCTCATTGTATCATTTCGTCCATATTTTGTCCATTCCTGTTCATAGACTTTTTATACGGAAATCAGTATTATAATATCAGACAATACGAAAAGACAGAAAAATGAGCGGTTCATTTAAAACAAAAAAATACATATACAAGGAGGACGATTTATGATTATACCACGTTATTATGAAGATTTGGATTTCTTACATGAACATACGATGCCGCCAAGAGCGTATTATATACCAGCTTCCCACCGAATGGAGGATCTGGTGGAGCATCGGGAGGCATCCGACCGCGTACAGATGTTAAACGGCATGTGGAAATTCCGGTATTTTGAGAGCATCTATGATGTGAGGGATGCATTTTATGAGAGCGGTTATGATACGTCGGATTTTGATGAGATTCCCGTGCCTGGTGTCTGGCAGATGGCAGGCTATGACACGCATCAGTACACGAATTTCCGCTATCCATTTCCGTTTGATCCGCCGTATGTGCCGCAGGATATTCCGTGTGGTGCGTATGTGCATACGTTTTCTTATGCGAAGGATGAGAAGGCTCCGAAGGTGTACCTGAACTTTGAGGGCGTGGATAGCTGCTTTTATGTATGGGTGAATGGCACCTATACCGGATACAGTCAGGTGTCCCATGCAACGAGCGAGTTCGATGTGACAGACGTGATAGAAGAGGGCGAGAATACGATTGCCGTACTTGTCTTGAAATGGTGCGATGGTTCGTATCTCGAAGATCAGGATAAGTTCCGGATGAGCGGTATCTTCCGGGATGTCTATCTTCTGAAGCGGCCGGAAAAGGCGGTGCAGGATTATCGGATCACGACGGAAATCACGGAAGCGTGTGCGAAAATTACATTGGATATCAGCTACTATCAGGAGACTCCGGTTACCGTATCCGTGGAGGATGCGGCAGGAAATGTGGTTGCACAGACGGAAATCAGCAAGGCTGGAACTGTGACATTGGAAATTGCAAACCCGGAGCTTTGGAATACGGAACATCCGTATCTGTACACGCTCATCCTGCAAAGCGCGGATGAGACGATCGTGGATGCGATTGCTTTGCGCACGGTAGCGATACAGAACAGGGTGCTATATTTCAATGGACAGGCAATCAAGCTGCGCGGCGTGAACCGGCATGACTCGGATCCGGTCACAGGATTTACAGTTGATGTTGCAAAGATCAGGAAAGATCTTGTCTTGATGAAAGAGCACAATTTCAATGCGATTCGTTCGAGTCATTATCCGAATGCACCGTATTTTTATCAGATGTGCGACCGCTATGGATTCCTCGTGTGCGATGAGGCAGATATCGAGGCACATGGACCATTTATGCTGTACCGCAAGGAGGATACAGACTACAACCGCTTCAAAAAATGGAACGAGAAGATTGCAGATGATCCGGCATGGGAGCAGGCGATTCTCGATCGCGTGAAGCGTATGGTTGCGCGTGATAAAAACCGATTCTGTATCATTTTCTGGTCGATGGGAAATGAGAGTGCGTATGGATGCAATTTTGAAAAGGCGCTTGCATGGACAAAGAAATACGATCCATCCCGTATCACGCAGTATGAGAGTGCGCGGTATCGGAATTACGATGTGACGTATGATTACTCAAATCTTGATCTGTACAGCCGGATGTACCCGGCACTTTCCGAGATCGAAGAGTATCTCGAGAAGGATGGCAGCAAACCGTTTCTGCTTGTGGAATATTGCCATAGCATGGGGAACGGGCCCGGCGATCTGGAGGATTATTTCCAGATAATCCAGAAGGATGCACGGATGTGTGGCGGATTCGTCTGGGAGTGGTGCGATCATGCGATTGCGCACGGACAGGCGGAAAATGGAAAGACGAAATATTATTATGGCGGCGATCACGGCGAGACAATCCATGATGGAAATTTCTGTATGGATGGACTGGTGTACCCGGATCGTACACCACATACAGGATTGCTTGAATATAAGAATGTGTACCGTCCGGTGCGTGTTGTATCTTATGATGAGAAGACCGGCAGACTTGTGTTGCATAACTATATGGATTTTGATGATATAAGCGACTATGCAGACATCTTGTATGAAATAACTGTGGATGGTCTGTGCGTGCAAAAGGGTGTGCTGGATGAGGTATCGATCGCACCGCACAGCGACGGTGTGATGACGCTCAAGTTGGACATTCCGCAGAGCGGCAAGGTGTATCTGAAGCTCCGGTATCAGTTGAAAAAAGAACTTCCATTGCTTCCGGCAAAGCATGAATTAGGATTTGATGAGGTGCTGCTTGCCAATGTCGATGGCAGAAACCAGACGGAAGTCAAATGGCTGGCAGAAGCGGAAGAGAAAAATGAGATCAGCGTCAGCGAAACCGATACAGAGATCACATTAAAGGCGAGCGATTTCACATATGCAATCAGCAAACGAACCGGACTTTTTACGAAGCTTCAATATGCAGGACGGGACTATCTGAACCATCCGATGGAACTGAACATCTGGCGGGCACCGACGGATAATGATATGTATATCCGCGCAAAATGGGAAAACGCACATTTTCACGAGGCGTACACAAGAGCGTATAAGGTGGAGACAATTCAGAACCAGTACGGCGTGATTGTGATGAGTCATGTCGGCGTTGTAGCACCAACGGTACAGAAGATTCTGGATGTCGAGCTCGTGTGGAAGGTGGAAAGTTCAGGAAGAATTACCGCATCCATGGAGGTAAGCAAGGATGCAGAGTTCCCAGAACTTCCGAGATTCGGTGTGCGTGTATTCTTCAACAAGAATCTTTCTGAGGCTTCGTATTATGGCATGGGACCGCAGGAGAGCTACCGTGACAAGCACAGAGCTGCGAGTCATGGATTGTATCGCAGTGCGGTGAAGGATCTGCATGAGGACTACATTATGCCACAGGAAAATGGCAGTCATTTCGATTGTGATTATGTCGAACTGTACAACGGCCGGTATGGAATCGCGGCAGTGTCTGAGACACCATTTTCATTTCAGGCGTCAAACTACACACAGGAAATGCTGGCACAGGCAAAACACAATTATGAATTGGAAGAATCGGACAGTACGGTATTATGTATTGATTATGCGTTAAATGGCATTGGCTCCAACAGCTGTGGACCGGAGGTGCTTGCGGCATATCGATTTGATGAGAAGGAATTTCAGTTTGGGTTTACACTTGTTCCGTATGTGAAGGGATGATATGAGGAGAAAAGCTATGGAAGAGAAAAAATATTTAAAATGGTATAACAAGGTGGGCTACGGTTCCGGCGATATCGCCGGAAATGTAGTATATGCATTTTTGACATCGTTTGTCATGATCTATCTGACCGAGACGGTTGGGCTTGCGTCCGGAATAGTTGGAACTTTGATCGCATTTTCGAAGTTGCTGGATGGATTTACAGATGTTTTCTTTGGTTCACTGATCGACAAGACACACAGCAAGCTTGGGAAAGCACGTCCGTGGATGCTGTATGGATATATCGGCTGCGCAGTCACGCTGGTTGCATGCTTTGCGGTACCGACAAGCCTTGGCAAGACAGCACAGTATACGTGGTTCTTTCTGGCATACACACTGTTAAATGGCATTTTTTACACGGCAAATAATATCGCGTATTCGGCACTTACATCGCTGATAACGAAGAACAGCAAGGAACGTGTACAGATGGGATCTTACCGGTTTATCTTCGCATTTTCGACAAGTCTTTTGATCCAGTCGATTACCGTTGGATTTGTTGACCGCTGTGGTGGTGATGCGGCGGCATGGAGACTGGTTGCCATTATCTATGCGGTTATTGGACTGGTGGTAAATACGATCTCCTGTCTTTCCGTGAAGGAGCTTTCAGAGGAAGAGCTGAACGAGGGTAAAACGCAGGATAATGAAGAAAAGTATGGACTGATTCAGGCGTTCAAGCTGCTTGTGAAGAACAAATATTACATGATGATCTGTGGAACATATATTTTACAGCAGTTGTACAGTGCGATGATCGGTGCTGGCTTGTTTTATATGACATGGGTGCTCAAAAATAAAAACCTTTTCGGATGGTTTGCATGGGCGGTCAATATTCCTCTGATTATTGCGTTGATCTTCACGCCGACATTGGTAGGAAAATGGAAGGGCATGTATAAATTAAATATGCGAGGCTATATGCTTGCTGTAATTGGCAGGGCACTGGTTGTCGTGGCAGGTTATATCGGCAATGTGCCATTGATGCTTGTATTTACAGCTGTTGCTGCGCTCGGTCAGGGACCGTGGCAGGGCGATATGAATGCCATGATCGCATCCTGTTCGGAATACACCTATCTCACACAGGGAAAGCATGTCGATGGAACGATGTATTCCTGCACGTCATTGGGCGTGAAGATTGGTGGCGGTATCGGAACTGCGGTTGTTGGATGGCTGATGGAATTGAGCGGCTATGTTGGCAAAAATACGACACAGCCGCAGTCTGCATTGGATATGATGCAGTTTATGTACTTGTGGCTGCCGTTGATCTTCGATGTATTGATTCTGGTTATTCTTTCCAAGATGAATGTGGAAGCAGAAAACGAGCGGATAAAATTGCAGCGGGGTATTGGTTCGGATATCCGTCATGAGATATAGGAAGCTGGAACGCAAACAAAAAGCTGGGACAAAAATCCCAGCTTTTTATGCTTATGTAATTACTTGCGCAACAATTTACCCACGCAACAGCAATTCCTTCTCGATCATCTTTCCATTCCGGTAGTAGAATCTTGGAACCCGCTTGCTGACGGCACAGGTTAATTCGTATGGAATCGTGTTTGCCAGAGCTGCCATAACGTTGATGGAATTCTTCTTTCCGAAGATTTCAATCTCGCTTCCGACATCGATTTGCATCTTGTCAGTCAGATCAATCATACACATGTCCATGCAGATCTTTCCGCGCTGGTAAACCGGACCTTCGTCCGACATTAGCGTGCAGCGGTTAGAGAGCGCACGGAAGAATCCATCGGCATAGCCGTAAGGGATGACGCCCATACGCGTTGTCTTGTCCGTTACATAGATGCCGCCGTAGCTGATTGCGGTACCGGCTGGGTAGGTCTTGATTGTGCTGACAGTTGTCTTTAAGCTCATGACCGGCTGAAGTCCAAGTTCGTCTGCGAATTCTCCATAGCCGTATAACAAAAGTCCCGGTCTTACCATATCAAGCCATGTTTCCGGATAGCGTGCAACCGCACCGGTATTGGCACAGTGGCGGATGGCGAACCGTCTGCCGAGCTTTTCCTCGACGCTTTTGATCACGTCAGTAAATAACTGGAACTGATGCTCCGTGTAGGCTTTGCATGCATCGCCTGGCTCATCCGAGACAGCAAAATGTGTAAAGATACCTTCGGCGTAAAGCCCCGGAAGCGAGCAGCCCTCACAGATACCTTCCACACCAGTATCAAAATAATCCCCGTCGCACAGATATCCCAGACGGGACATTCCAGTGTCAACCTTGATATGAATCTTCAATGTGCCACCGCATTTCACGGCTTCTTCGCTGTATTCAAGTGCCTTTGCTTTACAGGTGACAGCCTGTGTGATGTTGTACTCAATCAGGCGGCTGACCTGCTCCTTTGGCGTATGTCCAAGAATCAGAATCGGCATGGTAATGTCATTTAAGCGAAGCTCAATCGCTTCGTCGATGCTGCTGACCGCCAGATAATCAGCACCAAGCTCCTGCAGCAGGCGGCTGACCTGTACGGAGCCATGTCCGTAGGCATCTGCCTTGACAACGCCTAAAAATTTGACACTTGCGCCAATGCGGTCACGCAATGTTTTATAGTTATGAGCAAGGGCATCCAAGTCGATTTCAGCCCATGTTCGTTTCAATGTGGAATCCATCTTTCGCACCTCGATTATGCAATATTTTTATACCTATTCTAGCACAAACCGACAAGAGATTCCATAGATGGATGCAGGAAAATGAATCAGTTTCTTTTTTGTTTAGAAAATATGCTTCCGTATGCTATAATGATAAAAGTATAATTTATAAGAACGAAACATATGGGAGGAATACGCGTGATTACAGGCGATGTGATATTTGATTTACCATTTTATAATGCAAAAGGAATTCTGACGGGGGGCGATATTTATGGACCGCGGTACCGGATCGCAAAGCTCACGGTCGAGCATGAACCCGTGGAGGAAGGTGGCGAGACGACTTCCGAGAATTTCTTTGAAGTGTGTATATGGCATGCAAGTACCTGCTATGAGAAGACACCGGAGGAGCAGATCACAAGGAAAACATTTCCGTTTGATGCAGAGGGAAGGGAAGCTGTGCTTGCATGGTTGAATGAACAGATACCGGAGAGGTGAGAGTATGAAGTTTTTACATTTGGCAGATTTACATCTGGGAAAAACATTGGGGGATTTTGATCTGAAGGATGACCAGCGGTACATCCTGCAGCAGATTTTGGAAATTGCAGAGACAAAGCAGGTCGATGCGGTTCTGATTGCCGGAGATGTGTTTGACAAGACGGTACCAAGTGAAGGGGCGGTGCAGATCTTGGACGAATTTATCTGTGAGTTGGTTGAACGGCATTTGCAGGTCTATATGATCAGCGGAAACCATGATTCGGACGAGCGGCTGAATTTTGGAAGCAGCTTGTTTGAGGCAAATGATGTGCATATCGCTGCCAAATATCAGGGGAAATTATTTCATCATGTGATAGAGGATGCTTATGGAGCCGTACATATCTATCAGCTCCCGTTCGTGAAAGCATCGCAGGTGAAGCGTGCGTTCCCGGAGGCAAAGATCGAGACGTATGAGGATGCGGTGCGGGAGGTACTGGCACACGCAGAGATCAATCAGAAGCAGAGAAATATTTTAGTGGCGCATCAGTTTGTATCAGGAAAGGGCAAAGATCCAACACTGGGCGGTTCTGAGGGTGCATTGACGCAGCATGTTGGAACGGTAGAGAAAATCGGGTATGACTGTTTCGATGCATTTCGTTATGTGGCACTTGGACATATCCATTCCTCGCAGAGTGTCGGCAGAGAGGAAGTGCGGTATGCTGGTTCCCCGCTCAAATATTCTCTGTCAGAGGCTGGTCCGGTGAAGCAGATTCCGGGCGGCGTGCGCGAGCGGGATGGAGCAAAGCAGGTGCCAATCGTGACAGTGGATGGAGAAGGACAGGTGACGATCGAGCTGGAGAAGCTCGTTCCGCTGCGGGATCTCATTCATATCCGGGGAACATTTACAGAGATTGTAAAGGAAGAAAATCAAATCGAACATACAGAAGATTTTGTTTATGTAACGCTGACGGATGAGGACATTGTCCCGGATGCAATGCGGATCATGCGACAATATTATCCGAACACGATAAAGCTGGATTATGATAATTCCCATACGCGAGAACTTTCCCATGTGGATGTGGTACAGGCAACACAGAGCCGGTCATATGAGGAACTGATTGGTGATTTTTATAAGCAGATGTATGGTGCCCAGATCAGCGAAGAGGAAATGGATATGATGAAGGACGTTGCGAAGGAGGTGGGAATCTATGAAGCCGACTAAATTGGTAATGCAGGCGTTTGGGACGTATGCAGAGCAGACGGAGATTGATTTTACCCAATTTGAGGAGAAAGGTCTGTTCCTGATTTGTGGAGATACAGGTGCAGGAAAAACAACGATCTTTGATGCGATCAGCTATGCGCTTTATGGGGAAGCGAGCGGAAGCTACCGCGATACGAAGAATCTGAAAAGCGAGTACGTGGATAAGAAAGTGGAAAGCTTTGTCGATTTTTATTTTACGCATCAGGGCAAGGACTATCATGTGTGCAGAAAACCGAGCTTTAAGTATACCAACCGAAATGGCAAGCCGGATGAGCAGGCAGAAAAGGTGACTTTCTATCAGCCGGATGGAACAACGCTCGAAGGTGCGAAAAACGTTGATGGAACGAAAGAGAAGCCAGGCGCGATACCTCAGCTTCTGAATATGGATGCCGGACAGTTTATGCAGGTTGCGATGATCGCGCAGGGAGAATTCTGGAAGCTGTTAAATGCAAAGACAAACGAACGTACAGAGATTCTTCGAACAATCTTCCAGACCGATGCCTATAAGAAACTGGAACTGAAACTGAAAAATCGTATGGATGTAAGTTTTGCCGCGCGTAAGGAAAGGGAGCAGAGTATCTCCCAGTCGTTCCGTGAGGTAAAGGTAGAGCCAGCGGAGATTTCAGAAGGAATATCTGGAATTTTGGCAGAGGACTTGGCGGAGGATTCGGAAGAACAACCGCGGTCGGTGGTACAGCGTATCTGTGACTTGCAGGAGAAGCTGCAGGACAGCAAAGCGGTGTGGAATATCGAGGAAATGCTTACGTTGCTGCAAGCTGTGATCGGGGAAGATACAGAAAAAGCAAAGCAAAAAGAAACTGTGCTTGCACAGGCGGAGGAAGAATTACAGAAGTTACAGGGCACACTCGTATCGGCAAAGGATAACAATGCAATTTTAGAGCGGTATGCACGGACGAAGGAAGAGCAGGAAGTATTAGAATCACAAAAGGGATTATTTGAAGAACGAAGGATACAGCTTGATCGCACGAAGCAGGCAACCTATAAAGTAAAGCCGGAGTACGATGCATGGAGTGCCAAGGAACATGAATGGGAGCGGACAAAGCAGCTGATCACAGATGGCGCGCAGACGCTTGCGGATTGTCAGACACGTGCCGGGATGGCAGATGCAAAAGTGAAAGAGACGGAAGCTTTACGACCAGAAGCGGAGCAATGCCAGAAGATCGTGGATAAGGTGCGCGAGGAAGAACCACGTTACAAAGAGCGGGAAATGCTACAACACGAACTTGGACAAATCCAGTTGCAGCTTGCTACACAGGAACAGCAGGAAGCGGCACTTGTAACAGCGGAACAGATGTTACAGAAGCGGATTGGAGAGCTACAGGAGCAGCAGGCAATGTGGAAGGAAGAGCCACAGCAACTTGCGCAGGCACAGGCGGCGCATGATAAACTGCTGGACAGCCAGAAAAAGACAGAATCCATTGCAAAGAATCTGATTCCTGCATGGAGACGGAAGCAGCAGGAGTTAGAGGAAGCACAACGTGAATACCGGAAAAATCAGGATGCGTATGAGTCTGCGAAGGAAGCATTTACTCATGCAGACAGACTTTATCGGGCGAATCTGGTAGGAATTCTGGCAAGTGATCTGGCAGAGGGCGATCCGTGTCCCGTGTGTGGAGCTACGCATCATGAGAAGCTCGCGACGCTGGTTGAGGCATCTGTGACGGCGGAACAATGCAAAGAATTAAAGGCAGTGGAAGAGAAAAAACTGGATGCTTTTAATCAGGCAACTGCCAGCGCTTCGTCTTTGCGAGCAGATGTACAGGCAAAGGGGCAGCAGATAAAAGAGGAGATACGGGGATACATGACACCTGAGTTTATCGGTGGTGTTGAGGCATTAGAGGAATTGATTGTAAGCTTCGAGAGACAGCGGGAAAAGCTGGTGAATACTGTTGCGCAAAGCAGAGAGCGGCTGGATACATTACAGCAAAACTGTGAGAAGCTGCGCGAGGTGGAAGCTATGCTTGCACGTGCACAAGGGACAGAGATGGCGCGGCTTGCAGAGCAGCGAAAGTCGCTTGTAGAGGAGCGACAATCGCTCATTGCGAAGCAGGCTGCTTCACAGGCGACCTTAGCAGCATTACAGACATTATCGTATCCGGATTGGGAAGCCGCCATGCAGGCGGGGAATCATGCACTGGCACGTGTGACGGAGATTCAGACAGCACTTGATACAGCAGCGAAAGAAAAGAAATCCGCAGATGAGGCGGTAGCACGTGTACAGGCGTCCATAGCAACGCAGAAGCAGGCACTCGAACAGCAAAAGTCCGATGCGCAGATGTTAAAACAGCGATTAAATGAGAAGCTGACGGCATGCCAGTTTGCATCGGTAGAGGAAATGCAGGCGCAGGTGGCAACAGATGCAGAGATACATGCGGAGGAAACGAAACTGGCAGATTATGACAAAAAGGTAACGGAGGTTGCCGCCAGACTGTCACAGTTAGAACAGGAGCAGGATGCCAGACATCGGACGCTGGTTGATCTCGAACAGTTACAGCAGGAGCATACAAGCAAACGTGTACAGGTGGAAACACTTCGAACGGCTTTGCAGGCGATTACATTCCGTATCCAGAATAACTGCGAGAAACAACAGAATATCCGTGCACAGCAGGTGGCATACGAGAAAGCAAAGAAGGAAAATGATACGAGCTATCGGTTGTACACGCTTGTATCCGGGCAGACAAGAAACGGAAAGATTACGTTTGAGCAGTATATTCAGGCAGCAGGCTTTGACAGCATTCTTCAGGCGGCAAACCGGCATCTGCTTCCGATGAGTGACAACCAGTTTCAGTTGTACCGGCAGACGAATGCAGTTGGAAAACAGACCAATACATTTCTGGATCTGGAGGTGCTGGATATCAGCACAGGAAAACGCCGCCCGGTTGGAAATCTGTCAGGCGGCGAAAGTTTTAAAGCATCGTTATCTCTGGCGCTTGGCTTGTCGGATACAATCGCGGAAAATCGAGGCGGTATCCAGATGGATGCACTGTTTGTCGATGAGGGCTTTGGTACGTTGGATTCGAAGTCGCTGGAGGAGACAAAGGATGCGTTACTCAGCATGTCAGGAGAAAATAAGCTGGTCGGCATCATCAGCCACCGGGATGAACTGATGGATATTCCACAGAAGCTGCGCGTCACAAAAGGCAGAGGCGGCAGCCGGATTCAGATGGAACTGTGAAACTCGATCGTGTAAGTGTGCACGGCTTCGGCGTTTGCGATAAGCTTCTGCTCGCCCGGCTTCGCATTCAGATCTCCGGTGAAATCCATGTTATCGGTACGCCCAATCCAAGGCTCTAAGCAGACATACGGGCCATCCGGTTTTGACCAGATTCCGACGTATGGGAAGTCTGTGCAGGTAAGTGTGACAAATGGCTTCTTGTCCGCATCGACGAGTCCGACACTTGGAAGCTGTCCGTCCTCGAAGACCAGCGCGTCCTTGTCAAACAACGTATCTGTAACAGGAACGTAGGCGTTACCGGCGTCGTTGAATGGATAACTCTTGCTCGTATCGGCAAGTCCGGAACCGGCTGCATCAAGCAGGAGATAGTGCCGCGGATTTGCATCCGGCAGGGCGATGGAATATTCGCTCCGCGCATGTCCCGGTGCAATCTGGAATCCCGGATGTCCGCCGATGGAATATAGCATCTCATCAGAACCAAGATTTTTCACTGTCCATGTGACGTGCATGAGACGAGGATTTTCTGCATCGAAGCGGTGTGTGATCAGCAGTTCAAATTCAAATGGATAAATCTCTAGTGTCTCGTCCGAATACACAAGCTTGTGTGTGATCGAATCCGTGGTTTCTGCAATGCAGGTGAATTCCGCATCGCGCGCGAAACCATGCTGTGTCTTCATGGTGTATGTATTCCCGTTGTATCGATAGGCACCGTCCTTTACCTTCCCGACAAATGGGAACAGCACCGGAGCGTGGCGGTTCCAGACTGCCGGATCGGCGCACCAGATCCGCTCGAAATCCTGTGCTTTATCGTAGACGCTTGTAAGCTCGGCACCGTGGTCGGATACCGTGACTTTTAAATAATCATTTTCGATCGTATGTAACATGTGGTTATTCCTCCTGCAAAATGGATTGTAATATAATTTGTTTACCAGTCGGTTGTCCCGGCTGAAACATTTATTTCTAAATTAAAATAGATTCTCTTTCGTCAACATCTCGTCAACAATTCCCAGAATCGAATTAAGCTCATAGCGGAACCGCTGACGTGCCTCATCAAGGAAATGGTCGTTCTTTTTATATTTGCCAAGCTCAAATGCATCAGTTCCGTTGTTCAATGCGAGCGTCACGATTCCCTGATTAAACTCGATATTCGTGTAGCCATTTACAATCATATCCGCTTGCACGATATGTTCCATGAACTGCGGTGTCAGAATATAAAATGCAAGCTGTGGGTCGGATGTGTCGACCTTGAACTGCTGGTTGAATTGTGCATTTTCTGTCTCAACCGTGTTTCGGTCGATGTTGAACAGATCCGCTGTACCGTTTATGATACCGGAGAAAAATCCCTTCTCCTTGCGCGGATTCTTGCGCTCGCGGATGCGGACATAACCATTTAACGGCTGGCGCAGTGCCAGATTGATGACGGGACCGCGGAACACCGTGTAATAGGAAGTGGTTGTGTTGCCGTCGCTGTCGGTGCTTTCCTGCTCAACTTCGAGATGCAGGTCACAATAGGTGATCGGTACACCGCGATAAGTTCCGCTGATATAGTCGGAGCCACTGGAACGATCGTAGTTTGGAAGAATGCTGCAATGCTCGAGAAAGTCTCTGTTAAAATACTGGTTTGGATTGTACTGCTCAATCGCGATGCGTTCTGCGAGGATTTCTCTGACAACGGATTGTCCGACCAGCTCCTTCATCTTATTCTTCTGATCGCTCAGATGTTCAAGATATTTCGCGGAAAGGATGAACGCAACTATACCGACCAGAATGATGCAGATGCCAAGTGCAGTATTGCCCGACTGGATCGTCGAGATCCCAGCCATAATGATTCCCATGGCAATGAAAAATAAAATGGGAGTCAGGATTAATCCACCCCGTTGTCTTTTCTGGTTGGATGCAATCTGGGATAAGAGCTGTTCATTATCTGAATTTGCCATAGTATGTAATATACCTCCATTCGTCTAAAATAAATTATCCTTCGTCAGAATCTCATCGATGATGCTCAGGATATTCTGGAATTCATCGCGGAACCGCAATCTGGTTTCATCCAGACGGGATTTGCTCCAAAGTGTCTTTGTGAGTTCGAAAGAATTTTTTCCGTTATTCAGTGCCAGTGTGACTTTGCAGTTCTCAAATTCAATCTTCGTGTAGCCGTCGACCTTCTCATCTGCAGCAACAATATGTTCCATGAATTGTGGCGTGAGAATATAGAAGGCAAGCTCGTCATCGGAAGTGATTACCTTGAACTGCTGGTTGAATGGATCGCTCTCCATCTCAACCTTGTTCTGGCTCATGCCGAGAAATTCTGCCGCACCGCTGACGATGCCGGAGAGAAAGCCATTTTCTTTGCGTGGTAACGCGTTCTTTTCCGTCCGTTTTTATCCCGGTAGGTATCCTTATACTGCAGATGCAGATCGCAGAAGGTAAATGGAACCCCGCGATAGGTACCGGATACATAATCCGAGCCGGAGATACGGTTGTAGTTTGGAAGAATGTTGCAGTTTTTCACGAAGTCCGGGTTGATATACTCATTTGGTGCGTATTTTTCAACCTGTACCTTCTCTGCAAGCACGCCTTTGACAAGGTATTCACCGGTCAGAGATTTGATTTTCCGTTCCAATGCATTTACAGACTTTCCGAGTACGACCAGAAATCTGTGATATAATCTGTGAATCAGATAGTTTTGAATCCATAATGTACACCCCCCCACTTATTTTGTAATATTTTGCATTATTATACATGGAAAAAACGATGAATGCAATGGAACTGACCGGTCGGATGCTGTATTATTTTTTGTTCTGCCTGTAATTATGTTTGCGTTGATGGTGATTCAGTTGTATTATGTAATTTGGATTGTAAAATATGTAGAAATATAAGAGATGCCTGAGATGGAGATGATGATAGATGACAATGGATGAATTACAGCCGGGGCAGAGTGCTTATATCACGGCGGTCGGCGGAGAAGGTGCCTTGCGGCATCATCTTCTGGATATGGGACTGACGCCGGGAACGGAAGTCACTCTGCAGAAGATTGCACCGATGGGTGACCCGGTACAGATGAAGGTGCGCGGATATGAGCTTACGCTGCGCTTGAGTGAGGCACAGAAAATAGATGTGGATCATGTGCATGAAAAGGAAGCGGAAGCGCCAAAACAGACTGTGCGTTATGAGTCGATTGAACATCCGGGAGTTGGTGAGTTAGGACAGACGGATCCTACTCATGTACATGACGAGAAGACGGCAGTTCCCAAGGGCGGTAAGCTGACATTTGCGCTTGCCGGCAATCAGAACTGTGGCAAGACGACACTGTTTAACCAGCTGACTGGAGCCAATCAGCATGTCGGGAATTTCCCCGGTGTGACGGTTGACCGGAAGGATGGTACGATCCGGAATCATCCGGAGGCAACAGTGACAGATCTGCCTGGTATATATTCGCTTTCCCCGTATTCAAGCGAGGAGATTGTGACGCGGGAATTCCTGATTGAAGGTAAGCCAAGCGGCATTATCAATATTGTGGATGCGTCGAACCTAGAACGGAATCTGTGTCTGACGATGCAGCTCATGGAGCTTGGAATCCCGATGGTGCTTGCACTGAATATGATGGATGAGGTGCGGGCGAACGGCGGTACAATCCGTGTAAATGAACTCGAGCAGATACTTGGAATTCCAGTGGTGCCAATTTCAGCTGCGAAAAATGAAGGTATCGATGAACTGGTAAGCCATGCCATGCATGTGGCAAGATACCATGAACCGCCGGGAAGAATCGATTTCTGTCCGGACAGTAAGGATGACAAAGATCCGGTTGGAGCGGTGCATCGCTGTATCCATGCGGTTGCGCATATGATTGAAAATGATGCGAAGGAAGCCGATCTTCCTGTGCGGTTTGCTGCAACAAAGCTGATCGAGAAGGATACACCGATCGAGGATGCACTGCAGCTTGCAGAAGATAAGAAGGAAGCATTTGAGCAGATCGTGTCAGTCATGGAGAAGGAAACCGGGCTTGACCGGGAAGCGGCAATCGCCGATATGCGGTTTCAGTTTATCGGGAGATTGTGCGAGAAGACGGTTGTGCGTCCGCATGAGAGTAAAGAACACCGGAGAAGCGTAAAGATAGATAAGCTTCTGACAGGAAAATATACAGCGATTCCGTGCTTCATCGGGATTATGGCGATTGTTTTTGCCATGACCTTCAGCCTGCTTGGTGCGTGGCTGTCCGATGTGATGGCGCTTGGCGTTGATGTGGTCATTGGATGGATCGACAAGGGACTTATCGTTGCGCAGATTAATCCGGTGGTACGTTCTCTTGTGGTGGATGGTATCTGTCAGGGCGTCGGAAGCGTCATCAGTTTTCTTCCTACAATCGTGATCCTGTTTTTCTTCCTGTCGATTCTGGAGGATACGGGCTATATGGCGCGGGTTGCATTTGTCATGGATAAACCGCTTCGTAAGATTGGATTATCGGGCAGAAGCTTCGTGCCGATGCTGATTGGATTTGGATGTTCCGTGCCTGCAATTATGGCGACACGGACACTCTCGAGTGAACGTGACCGGAAGATGACGATCCTGCTGACACCATTTATGAGCTGTAGTGCGAAGCTGCCGATCTACACACTTATGATCAGTGCATTTGTGCAGCGGCAGTATCGCGTGTTTGCGATGGTTGGACTTTATCTGATTGGAATCGTGTGTGCAGTGATCTATGCACTGATTCTGAAGGTAACGAAATTTAAGGGTGAGCCGGTTCCTTTCGTCATGGAATTGCCGAACTACCGGCTGCCGTCTGCAAAAAGCGTGCTGCACCTGATATGGGAGAAGGCAAAGGGATTTATCCAGAAAGCATTTACGATCATCTTCCTTGCCTCGATTATCATCTGGTTCCTGCAGACCTTCGATCTGCGGTTCAATGTGGCTGCATCTGCAGACCAGAGTATGCTTGCCTTAATCGGAAGCCTGATTGCTCCAATCTTCAAGCCGCTTGGATTCGGTGACTGGAGAGTATCCACGGCGCTGATCACAGGATTTACTGCAAAAGAGAGCGTGGTATCAACGCTTACGGTTCTGCTCGGTGGTGATGTGACGAGCGTGGCAACGTTATTTACTCCGTTTACGGCAATGGTATTCCTGATCTTTACGCTGCTTTATACACCATGTGTGGCTGCGATTGCTACTGTGAAGCGGGAAATGGGCGGCACAAAAGCGGCAGTGATCACGGTTATTGCGCAGTGTCTCATCGCATGGGTTGTTGCATTCTTAGTCCATGCGGTTGGATTGGCATTTGGCATTGCGTGATTCGTCCGGGCATTTGTACATACAAAGCGGAAATGCTTCCATGTGGAAAGGCACTGTTAACCGGCTGGGAAATTCATAATTGATAAATAATATCAAAAAAATGCTTGACATTCATTTTCGATAGGACTAGTATGTCGGTAAACAAAGAGCAAATGCTGAGAACAGAACAAGGTTTTCGAAAGGAAATACTTCAGAGAGCTGTCGGCTGGTGTGAGACAGTGTAGGATTTCGGGAATTATCCTCTGCGAGCAGTGCACTGAATTCCTAGAAGGACATTAGGTGTCACCGGTTTTCTACCGTTACATAGAAGCTTATTTCACAGATGACATGTTGAGATGATGCAAAAGATGCAAATATATCGATATGCGGTCTGTAAGATGAGAATGAGTGGTCGCATATGCGGCAAATAAAGTGGTAACGCGGAAGTTTAAACCTTCGTCTTTATGTAAGACGGAGGTTTTATTTTTTGTATGCCGATGAGATTTTTCGTCTGGCTGCAGGATGTATTTACTCTTTGCAAATATTCAGAAGGGAGCCGCCGCGTGGCGGGTGAGGAAGTATGAATGGTTTAGTAATTGTTTTAATCGGAATTGTAGTGTTGTTCGCAGGCTATCTTTTCTATGGCAGATGGCTTGCAAAGAAATGGGGACTTGATCCGAAGGCTGAAACTCCGGCAGTGAAGTACGAGGATGGAGAAGACTATGTTCCATCATCCAAATTCACGGTATTTTCACATCAGTTTTCATCCATCGCAGGTGCAGGTCCTGTAACCGGACCAATCCTTGCATCTGTATTTGGCTGGGTGCCGGTATTGCTCTGGCTGTTGATCGGTGGATTGTTCTTTGGAGCCGTACAGGATTTCGGAGCCTTGTATGCATCCGTGAAGAACGAAGGAAAATCGATGGGTATGATCATCGAGAAGTATATCGGTAAGGTCGGAAGAAAGCTCTTCATGCTGTTTTGCTGGTTGTTCACATTGCTTGTCATCGCAGCATTTACGGATATGGTAGCCGGAACCTTTGTTGGTAAGGGTGTTGCGGATATGGCGAAGGAGACAAGTTATGCAAATGCATCTGCCGCTTCTATTTCTATGTTGTTTATCGTAGCAGCGATTGTATTTGGTGTAATCCAGAAGCATGTAAAGAATATGAACGAAGGCGTCAGAGCGGTCATTGCAATCGCACTTTTGGTAGGTATGTTTGCGCTTGGTATGCATCTTCCTTGGTATGCTACAAAGACTGCCTGGATCTACATTGTTATGGCATATCTGTTCCTTGCATCGGTTATGCCAATGTGGTTACTGATGCAGCCACGTGATTACATGACAACCTTCATGCTGCTAGGCATGATCATCGGTGCAGTTGTCGGTGTTGTCGTAGCACATCCAACAATGCAGCTCAATGCGTATAACGGATTTAATGTCGGTGGAAATTATCTGTTCCCAACATTGTTTGTCACGATTGCCTGTGGTGCCGTTTCCGGATTCCACAGTCTGGTATCTTCCGGTACATCATCAAAGACGATCCGGAACGAGAAGGATATGCCGATGGTTGGTTATGGTGCCATGATTGTAGAGTCCTTGCTTGGTATCATCGCGTTGGTTGTTGTTGGTGCTGTTGCAGTCAATGGTACGAAGCCGGAGGGAACACCATTTGCAATTTTCTCCAGTGGTGTTGCAGGATTCCTTGAGAAGCTTGGTCTTCCGGTTCAGCTCGCAACTGTATTTATGACAATGTGTGTATCTGCACTTGCACTGACATCGCTTGATTCGGTTGCACGTATCGGACGTATGTCTTTCCAGGAGCTGTTCCTCGGCGATACAACCGATACATCAAAGATGCCTGTATGGCAGAAAATTTTGACTAACAAATATTTCGCAACTGTGGTAACATTATTCTTTGGATATTTACTGACACTTGGTGGATATACTAATGTATGGCCTTTGTTTGGTTCTGCAAACCAGTTACTTGCAGCACTTGTATTGATTGCGCTTGCAGTATTCTTGAAGACAACCGGAAGAACCGGCTGGACACTGTATGCGCCAATGTTCATCATGCTTGCCGTAACATTTACTGCATTGGTACAGAAGACAATCGCACTTGTAAAGAACATTGCCGGCGGAAATGCAACGATGCTCGTCGATGGACTGCAGTTTATCGTCGCAATCCTGCTGATGGTACTTGGTGTGTTGGTAGCATTTAGTTGTTTGAAGAAACTGTTCACGAAGAAAGCAGAGGCTGAAAATTAGGAGAATTGCGAATTAATATAATAAAAATCGTACGTATATTGCATATCAGATTTGTATAATATAGGATGTATTGAAACTAAGAAGTACTAAAGATGTTCTGATATAAGTTTTGATAACGGACGCAAACGCCGCCGATTCGCCGTCCATGGCTCAGCGGCGGCTTGTTTGAACATCGTGTTCAAACATTGCTGGATATTTACAGAACATCAAGTACTTCTATGTTCCAAACATATCTATATTCCACAAATCTGATATGTTTATATACGTACGATATTTACAAATAGGTTTCGCAATGACAAATTTTTGACTTTGGAAGGAGATACAGGATGTGTACAGCAGCGACGTATAAGACGAAGAATTTTTATTTTGGACGGACACTGGATTACGAGTTTTCGTATGGCGATGAGGTGACAGTGACGCCGCGGAATTTTTGTTTCCGGTTCCGGCACATGGGTGAAGTGAAGACGCACTACGCAATGATTGGTATGGCGTATGTGGCAGATGATTACCCGCTCTACTATGATGCCGTAAATGAGAAGGGGCTTGGTATGGCAGGCTTGAATTTCGTTGGGAATGCGAAGTATCAGGATGTGCAGGTAGGCCGTGAGAATGTGGCACAGTTTGAGTTTATTCCATGGATTTTGAGTCAGTGTGCAACAGTGTCTGAAGCACGTAAAGCGTTAGAGAAGATGAATCTCGTTGGAACACCGTATAGTGAGAAGCTGCCATGTGCATCGCTGCATTGGATGATTGCAGATAAGGATGCCGCAATCGTGGTAGAATGTGTGGAGGATGGCTTGCATGTCTATGACAATCCGGTCGGAGTGCTGACCAACAATCCGCCATTTCCGGTGCAGATGTTCATGCTGAACAATTACATGCATGTATCACCAAGTCAGCCGGAAAATCATTTTGCCAAGGAGCTTCCGCTTGCCACATATAGCCGTGGCATGGGTGGACTGGGACTTCCGGGCGATCTTTCGTCGGCGTCGCGGTTTGCGAAGGTCGCATTTACGAAGATGCATGCAATCTCCGGAGAGTCAGAGGCAGAGAGCGTGAGCCAGTTCTTTCATATCTTAGGTTCGGTAGAGCAGCAGCGAGGCTGTTGTGAGGTGGAGCCGGGGAAATATGAGATTACGATCTATACGTCCTGTGTCAATGCGGACAAGGGAGTCTATTATTATACAACCTATGAGAATCATCAGATTCAGGCGGTGGATATGCACCGGGAAGATCTGGATGGAGATACACTGCGCCGGTATCCACTGATCAATGAGGAGCAGATTCATGTGGTGAATTAGTAGTCAATAATCATGGTTACCGAAATGATCTAATTTTTTGGTAACTAGAGTTTGAGGCAGTCGATGAGAGTCGGCTGTCTTTTTTATGTTAGTTTGAGTGGTAAATTGGGGGAAAAGTTGGAAAATCGGGAAAATCCCCCAAATTAAAAAAGGGGTTGACAGCAGGCACATTATACGCTAACATAACGGTGTTATGTGAGGAGCCTCCTACAGGCGAAGCCTGTATCAGGATAGAGCGAAAAGGAGCAAGAAAAGTGGAAAAGGAAACAAGGGAGTTGCTGCTGGCGAGTGCCAAGCAGGAATTCTTGGAAAAAGGATATCAGGGAGCCTCGCTTCGATCAATCTGTAAGAATGCAGGGGTGACGACCGGCGCGTTGTACTTCTTCTTTCAGGATAAGGAAGATTTGTTTGCGGCAATTGTGGAGCCGGTTTTGGAGAAGCTAAAACATATGCTGCAACAGCATATGCGTCAGGAACTCATGGAACTGCAACAGCTTCCGGATGCAAGGGAAGATAACATGCAGGATGATATGTTTGCAAGTACGCAGATAATCCATCTTCTATATGCCAACTACGATATGTTTATCCTGCTTCTGACGAAGAGCCAGGGCTCGCGGTTTGAAACATGTATCGATCAGTTTGTTGAGATACTGGAACAGGGATATCGCGTATTTGCGGATGAACAGGCAAAGCAGATGGGGGTAGATCCGCCGGATGCCTATACGATCCATTGGGTCTCTCATGTACAGATCAATGCATTTACCCATTTGCTGCTGCATGAGAGAGATGAGCAGAAAGCGCTACAGCACATGGAACACGTCCTGCCGTATCTGGTTGGCGGCTGGTACGCAATGTTCCAAACCAAATAAAGTAAATGAGCTATGCCATGCATAGCTTTTTATAAGCCTAGAACATAACAGTGTTATGCAAGGGCAAGATAATTCAAATACATACAAGGATTATCGAAATAGGCGAATCTGTCGTTGGAAGCGGATGATTATGTAGATGAAGCAGTTTCTATCTACCAATTCGTGCGCAGACCATTGGAACACGCCAGCACTTAACGAGCTGCACCGAAAGCATGTAGGTGCAGAGAGTTTAGTGCCTGTTGCGTGTGGAAGTGAGCGAGAGCGTGTCTGCGCAGAATTGAGTAGGAGGAACTGCTTCGAAAAAAGGAGGACAAAGAAGATGTATGTAGAGGTATCAGATGTAAAGAAAAGCTACGGAGAGGGTGGCAGCTATATGCAGGTGTTGAAGGGCGTGTCGGTAGGCATTGAAAAAGGAAAGATGTGTGTGATTCAGGGAACGAGTGGTTCCGGTAAATCGACACTTTTGAACTGTATCGGTGGACTGGATGTGGTAGATTCCGGTTCGATTCAGGTCGACGGACAGGAGATGGTACGCCTTAAGATGGATGCGCTCTCCGATTATCGTAGAGATTATCTCGGATTCATCTTCCAGTTTTACAATCTGGTTCCGAACCTTACCGTGCGCGAGAATATTCAGGTGTGCGAGTATCTGACGGATCAGCCGTTGGATATGGATGAGCTTCTGGATGTGCTTGGACTCACCGAGCATCAGAACAAATTTCCATCCCAGTTGTCCGGCGGGCAACAGCAGCGTTGTGCAATAGCCCGTGCACTCATCAAGAATCCGAAGCTTCTGCTCTGCGATGAGCCAACCGGAGCGCTGGATTCGAGAACTTCCCGGGATATCCTCATTTTGTTAGAGAAGATCAATGCGCAGTATGGAACAACGATGATCATCGTCACACACAACAACGCAATCAAGGATATGGTTGATCAGGTGATCGTTCTGAAGGACGGGCAGATTAAGAAGAATTACTACAACGAGACGAAGGTGCCGGCAGCAGAATTGGAGGATTTGTAAGATGCAGAAAGTATTACGCAAACGAATTTTCAGGGATTTCAAAGAGAATCTGCCGCGCTATCTGGCACTCGCATTTTTGCTGATTCTCAGCATGTATATGGTTGTGAGTATTGTTGGAGCAGCAGAGACAGTTATGCGTGGCACAACAACCGAGGCGGAGAAGCAGAACGTCGAAGATGGTCAGTTTTCCCTCTTTGTTCCGATGAAGGAGAGTGAGTGGGACGCATTGACGGATAAGGGAATTACATTGGAGAAAATGTTTTTCTTAGATTATGATGTCGATGGGGATAAGACACTTCGTGTGTTCAAGAATCGTACCAAAATCGACACGATTGCGATTCATGCGGGCAAGCTCGCACAGGCAGACGATGAGCTTGTGCTTGAGCGGCAATATGCGGAGAAAAACGATATACACGTAGGAGATACAATTGTTCTTGGTGACCGTACATATAAAGTAAGCGGTATCGGCACGGTGCCGGATTACGACAGTCCATTGAAATCACTCGGCGACACAGTCTGTGACAGTCTGAACTTCGGTCTGGCATTTGTGACAGATGAGGCGTACACGATACTTCAGAAGGAAGGCAAGAGTGAGAAGTCCGAGGAATATTATTATGCATACAAGTTAAATGATGCGATGACCGATGACGAATTAAAGGCAGAGTTAAAGCAGCTTTCCTTCTCCTCCGACGATGTGGATGATGCGTATTTTCAGGAGTATTGGGACCGGACGCTCGGCAGGGAAGAGGAATTTCGTGATGGAATTAACGAGCTTGCCGATGGGGCAAAGGAGCTTGCGGATGGATTGTCAGAGCTGACAGACAATAATCACGATCTCCAAAAAGCATCCGACCAGATATTTGCAGCCTATCTCGAACAGGCAAACAGTAAGCTCTCTGCCTACGGAGTTGAGATTTTGACCGCAGATAATTTCGAGGAAGTATTAGATAAGCAGATTCGGTACACAAACAATGCAATGCTGCAGCTTGGGCTTGTGAATGCGAAGAGCGAATTGCAGAAGCTGAAAGCATTTTCGGATGGTATCTATGAATATACAGATGGTACTGCGGACGCAGCTGACGGTGCAGCTGATGTACAAGATGGCGTGCAGGAATTAAAGGATGAGACAGAGAATATGCTCGATGAGATCTTCAATGCTGATGCGAATAATCTGCTGTCCTTCGTAACTGCAGAGGACAATGTGCGTATCCATGCAGCCAGTGATGATGTGGAGATGAACAATACAATCGGTATGATTGCCGGCGTTTTGCTCCTGTTGCTGATTGCTTATGTGCTTTCTGTATTCGTGGTACATTCCATCGATCAGGAGAGCGCTGTGATCGGAGCCCTCTATGCACTCGGTGTAAAGCGAAAGGATCTGATGAGGCATTACATCCTGCTTCCGACCTTGATTTCCCTGATCGGAGGTGCAATTGGAACAGCACTCGCTTATACAAAGGTTGGCGTGCGGTACCAGATGCAGGATACATATTATTATTATTCCCTGCCGGATATAGCGGTACAGATACGGCCATATACAATCGTATATGGTGTTGCAATTCCGCCAATCATATGTCTGGTCGTGACAAGTCTTGTTATCCGCAAGCGCCTGTCCCGTCCAGTATTGACATTGCTTAAAAATGAGCAGAAGGCTGCAAAGGGCAAGGATGTGAAGCTTGGCAACATGAAGTTTATGAAACTGTTCCGTATCCGCCAGATCCTGCGTGAGAGACGGACTGCACTTACCGTTGTATTCGGTATGTTTGTCAGTATCCTGCTGCTCGTTATGTCAATGGAAATCTATGTATACTGTCGTGCTGTACAGGATGATTATGTCGCAGATACAAAATTTGAATATATGTATACCTATAAATATCCGGGCGAGGAAGTGCCGGATGGTGGCTATGAAGCTTATGCCAAGACGTTGAAGAAGGAAATCTATGGATATAACTTCGATGTAACGGTGCTTGGCATCAGGGAGAACAATCCGTTCTTTGATGTGACACTTTCCGATTCCGCAGATAAGGTAACAATCAGCTCATCCATTTCTTACAAATATGGATTGAAAAAAGGGGATGTGATCACCCTGAAGGATGAGGAAAATGGAAAGATTTATGCATTTGAGATTGAGGCAGTGACACAGTATGCGCCAAGCTTTATGGTGTTCCTTCCATATGACAAGGCACTTGACTTGTTCGGTGAGCAGGATGATTATTATAATGTCGTATTTGCCGATCATGATCTGGGTGTGGAAAGTGGACGTCTGTATTCGACGATGACACGTGACGATGTGAAGAAAGCAGCCGGAATCTTCTCTGACCAGATGCGTTCGATGATTATTACGATCGGCGCGGTATCTGCCCTGATCTTTGCGATTGTCCTGTATCTGATGATGAAGGTTATGATCGATCGTTCTTCGTTCAGCATTGCGTTGATCAAGATCTTCGGTTACCGGAACAAGGAAGTCAAGAAGATGTATTTAGATGGAAACTACTATATCGTTTTGCTCGGTGCGCTTGTTTCGATTCCGCTTGCGAAGGTACTGCTCGATGCGGTGTACGAGCCGCAGTTCGTGCCGAACATTGCGTGTGGTGTCGACAAGTCCTTCTCGGCATGGCTGTATCTGGCGATGTTCGCAGGTGTGCTTGTATTGTATTTCATTATCAATCATTTACTTGTGCGGAAGATCAAGCAGATGTTACCGGCTGAAGTGCTTAAAAATCGCGAGTAAAATGAGAAAAAAACGCATGTATTTCCATTGAGAAGCATGCGTTTTTTTGGTACAATATACATATCTGAATTATGATACGAAAGGGGATTATGACATGGGATTTTTAGAAGGTAAAGTAGCAATTATCACAGGTGGCGGACGCGCGGTATTAAGCGACGGAAGCTGCGGTTCAATCGGATATGGAATCGCAACTGCCTATGCGAAGGAAGGCGCGAACCTTGTCCTGACCGGACGGAACGTACAGAAGCTAGACGATGCAAAAGAAGAAATCGAACGCAAATACGGCGTGAAGGTGCTTCCGGTACAGGCAGATGTAAGCGCCGGCTCTGACAATGAGGCAGTCGTGGCAAATGTTGTAAAGCAGGCGATCGATACATTTGGAAGAATTGATGTACTGATCAACAACGCGCAGGCTTCTGCTTCCGGTGTGACGATCGCCGATCATACAACCGCACAGTTTGACCTTGCGATTTATTCCGGATTGTATGCAGCATTTTATTATATGAAAGCATGCTATCCATATCTGAAGGAGACGAAGGGCTCCGTGATTAATTTTGCATCCGGTGCAGGCTTGTTCGGAAATTTCGGACAGTGCGCTTATGCTGCAGCGAAGGAAGGCATCCGTGGACTGACGAGAGTCGCAGCAACCGAGTGGGCTGCCGATGGCATCAATGCGAACGTCGTATGTCCGCTTGCATGGACCGCACAGCTTGAGAACTTCGAGAAAGCATATCCGGACGCATTCAAGGCGAATGTCCACACACCGCCGATGGGCCATTTCGGAGATGTAGAAAAGGAAATCGGCCGTGTCTGCGTACAGCTTGCGTCACCGGATTTCAAGTATATGAGCGGTGAGACATTGACACTGGAGGGCGCGCTTGGTCAGAGACCATAATCGGTTCAAAAAAGGAAAATAGAAATTGACAGTTGCCACATAATTCGCTATGATTTGTCATTGAAGAAACGAGTTCCAACGAGGAGTTAAGTATGAGACGATGTGCAGATCACAAGCGAATCATTGTGGCAATTTTAATTGCAGCCTTAAGTATTCTGTGCGCATTTTACGGAAATGACAGCATTTTGGAAGTGCATCATACAGAGCAGGTCTGCCTGCAGAAGTCCCAGACGGCAATCTCCGATACGACACTGCGGAAGATTGAAGGAACCGAAATCTTCGAGACGAATCTCACGTCAAGAATGCGGTCATCTGAGCGGATCGAGCGAATGAAAGCTTCGCGGAAGAACGGATGCGCTGTTTCTTATCTGGCATGTCTTGCCATGCAGCGGCAGATGCAGAGTCTGTCTGTCGGTATCCCGGAAATGCTGGTGCAGAGTGATCTTACACCACGATATTTGGTTATTTTGTATTTACATCGTTCCGATGGAAAAAAGTCCCATCTATTCGCATAACACGATCAGATTGTTATGTATAAAATGAAAATTGAATAGAAAGGACGTAAACTATGATTACATTAAAAGTAATAGGTCTTGGTGTGATTATTTCTTATGGAATCGCCTGCCTGATGAAGCTGACTATGGTTTGTATTCAGAAATTCAGTAAGAGAGGGGAGGACGAGGAGAAATGAGTATCTTAGATCTTTTCCAGGGTATCGGTACGATGTTTGCGCAGTCACCACAGATTGCGATTGCGAGAGTCGTGTTGATCTTCTTAGGATTCTTATTGGTGTATTTAGGCGTGAAGGGAACGTTGGAGCCGCTCATCATGGTGCCGATGGGACTTGGTATGTCTGCGGTCAATGCGGGCGTTTTGTTCCTCGGTGAAAATCAGATCGGAAACCTGATCATTGATCCGCTGCTTTCCACGACCGATGAGCTGATGACATACATGCAGATCAATTTCCTGCAGCCGATTTATAACCTGACGTTCAGTAACGGATTGATCGCGTGTCTCGTATTTATGGGAATCGGTATCTTGTGTGATATCGGTTATGTGCTTGAACACCCATTTATCAGTATGACAATCGCGCTTTTTGCGGAGCTTGGTACGGTTGCAACCTATCCGATTGCGCGTGCGATGGGACTTGACGCCGGTTCTTCGGCAGCCGTTTCCATCATTGGCGGTGCGGATGGACCGATGGTTCTTTTTGCTTCGCTGAAGCTCGCACCGGAGCTTTTCGTGCCAATCTCGATTGTTGCGTATCTGTATTTAAGTCTTACTTATGGTGGCTATCCATACCTGATCAAACTTCTGATCCCGAAAGAAATGCGGGGAAAGCAGATTCCGAAGGAGAAGAAGGTGAGCAAGATCCGTCCAAAGGAGAAGATTGTATTTGCAGTAATTACAAATGCGCTGCTTTGCCTGTTGTTCCCGGTTGCGGCACCGCTGTTTTTGAGCTTCTTCGTGGGAATCGTAATCCGCGAGACCGGAATCTCTGCGTACATCAAGATGATTGGAGAAAATTTCCTGTATTTTGCAACGTTCTTCTTAGGATTGATGCTTGGAGTTCTGTGTGATGCAAGCACGCTTTTGGATGCAACGGTTGTGAAGCTTCTGATCCTCGGTATGCTGTCGTTATTGCTGTCCGGAATCGGAGGTATCATTGGAGGCTATGTGGTATATTTCTTCAAGAAAGGAAAGTTCAATCCGACGGTCGGCATCGCAGGTGTGTCGTGTGTGCCATCTACAGCGAAGGTTGCACAGAAGGCTGCTGCAAAGGCAAATCCGGCAGCATTTATTCTGGATTATGCTCTCGGCGCGAATATCTGCGGCGTTATCACAACGGCAATCCTGACCGGTATCTATATTACGTTACTTAGTTAAATCAAAATCCCCTTCTGTACCGGAAGCAAGCGAAATATGCTCTGGTGTGGAGGGGATTATTTGGTTGAGATTGAGTTTTGTTTGACATAAAATATGATACATAATAGAATTGGTTTAAGAGATAAAAAGAGGTTAACAAATCGGTATTTTTAGAACTAAGGAGGAATTTATGAAAAAGATACTAGTAACAGGGGGAACAACTTTTGTAAGTAAGTATGCAGCTGAATATTTTGTGAATATGGGCTATGAAGTATATGTACTTAACAGAAATACTAAGTCACAAGTTCGGGGAGTAAAACTCATTGAAGGCGATAGACATAATTTGAATGGTATATTGAAAAACCTCTCTTTTGATGTTGTGGCTGATATAACAGCTTATAACGAAAAAGACATTATTGATTTTGTTAAGGAATTAGGTTCTTATGGACAGTACATTATGATTAGTTCAAGTGCTGTGTATCCAGAGTATGGAGTTCAACCATTTCTTGAAGAATCAGAAAAAGCCGCAAATATCTTTTGGGGTACATATGGAACTGATAAAATAGCAGCTGAAAAGGCATTACTTGAAAGAGTGAAAGATGCGTATATATTAAGACCGCCATACCTATATGGGCCTATGAATAACGTTTATAGAGAGGCGTTTGTATTTGATTGTGCCTTAGCAGATAGAAAATTCTATTTACCAAAGGATGGAGATATGAAATTACAATTTTTCCATGTGAAAGATTTGTGCAGGTTGATGGAAGTGATTATAAAGGAAAAACCAGAGGAGCATATTTTAAATGTTGGTAATGCTGAAGCAGTATCTATAAAAGAGTGGGTTACAAAATGTTACGAGAGTTTAGGAAAAAAGCCGACTTTTGTAAATGTCTATGAGGAAATTGAACAGAGAAATTATTTTAGTTTTTACAACTATGAGTACTATTTGGATGTGTCTCGTCAAGGCGAGATATTCTCGGAAACTACAACTTTAGAAGATGGATTGAAGGATGCAGCTGAATGGTATCTTGAACATAACACTGAAGTTAATAAGAAACCATATTTTGAGTTTATTGATGAAAACTTAGTGGAAAGTTAAATTCCAGTTTATAGAGTTAAAAAATATAAGTTAAGGAGGCATGTATTATGAAAAAAGTAATCTATCTGCTTGTATTATGTATGGTGCTGGGAATGGCTGGATGTGGAACGAATCAAGAAAATAAAGAACCTGTGTCTGGAAATGTGTCCGTAGAAACAGAAAATAAAGAAAATGATGATGTAGTACAAAATGAGCAAATAGCAGATACTGGCTCATATCCTCCATGTGTTATGGTTGATGGTGTTATATATAAAGACACAGGATATGTAGCGTCAATGCCTGGTTGTGGAACAATGGATGGAGAAATTGTGTCAACAGTGGCAGGGACAGAGTTACCATCTGAAAATAATCAATCAAATTTCGGAAGCGGATATCATTATCAAAGGAGTTCTGAAGGTCAGCTCATAGTAGTCATTGATGACGAACGAATCATATTTAGAGATATTGAAAAAGATGATACGTCTATTCCAATAGAGGTTATCAATTTTAATGCAAAAGTAAAAGAAATTATCGATGATGGAGAACTTCTTGTAACGCATGTGAGTACAGCTGAAGGCTTTTGTCAGATGAATGATGGAGAGTATTATGTATCGGCAGAAAATTTAGCGGAAGATGTTCAGGTGGGAGATATCGTTACAATATGGTTTAATGGAATGATTAAAGAAACATACCCTGCTCAATTGGGGGTAGTTTATAGAATCATTAAAACACAATAATTAGTCAAATTCCAGTTTGTTGAACTGAATCCGAAAAGCATTAGGGCGCAGAGAAGATAGAATCCTTTGCGTAAAAGACTAACGAACATATTTAATGAAACATCGGAACCATCTTCTTTTTGTTGTCTACCTATAATAACGATTGGAGTAATCGATTATAGACACCCCTGCAATCAAAAAAATCTGAAAATATATTTATCAACATTACATAAAAGTGTGTAGATACACATAAAATGGGAATACATATTGAAATTCAGGTCGTTCTGTGATAGGATCTCATTACTAAAAAGTGTGCAGATGCACGGAAAGGGGGAGCGTAATGATGGAGATTAAAAGAGACGCTTACCTACAGCAGCTGACCCTGCGAAAAGATAATGGAATGATAAAGGTGATTACCGGCATTCGTAGATGTGGCAAATCCTTTTTGCTGTTTACCATCTTTAAGAGATACTTACTGGAGAACGGCATTGATGTTGATCATATTATTGAGATTGCATTGGACGGTATTGAAAATGAGGAACTAAGAGATCCTAAGGTGTGTTTCAAGTACATCAAAGATGCCATGAAAGACGATGGCAAATACTATCTGCTTCTTGATGAAGTGCAGTTTATGTCACAATTTGAGGAAGTGCTGAACAGCCTGCTCCGCATGAGCAATATTGATGTGTATGTCACCGGAAGTAATTCCAAGTTCCTGTCCAGCGACATTGTGACCGAATTCCGTGGCAGAGGTGATGAGATTAGAATCTACCCTCTCTCCTTTGCAGAGTTTTATTCTGTCTATGACGGCGATTATGATGATGCATGGGATGACTACATGATCTACGGAGGATTGCCGCAGATCGTAAGTTTCCAGAGCGAACGACAGAAAGCGGACTATCTGAAGAACATCTTTGCAAATGTCTATCTGAAGGATGTTATTGAAAGAAATAAGATTCAGAACGTGGATGAGATTGGGATTCTGGTTGATGTGCTTGCATCTGCAATCGGCGCACCGACCAACCCTTCAAAGATTGCCAATACCTTTGCCAGTGAGCGTCAGATGACTTATGCTAATAAAACCATCTCCAAGCATATCGACTATTTGACAGATGCCTTTTTGATTTCCAAGGCAAGCCGATACGATATTAAGGGCAGAAAGTATATCGGTGCAAATCTGAAATACTACTTTACGGATCTGGGACTGAGAAATGCACGTCTGAATTTCAGACAGCAGGAGCCTACTCATATCATGGAGAACATTGTTTATAACGAGCTGTTGATCCGTGGCTACAATGTCGATGTGGGTGTCGTGGATATCTTCGATAAGGATAAAGAGGGCAAACGTGTTCGCAAGCAGTTGGAGGTTGACTTTGTGGTGAATCAAGGAAACCAGAGATACTATATCCAGGTTGCATATGACATGACTTCGGAAGAAAAACGGACGCAGGAGTTCAATTCTCTGCGTAATATCCCGGACTCTTTCAAGAAGATCGTCATTGTAAATGGCAGCAAAAAGCCTTGGAGAAATGATGAAGGTTTTGTCATCATGGGAATGAAGTATTTCTTGCTGAATGCGAATAGTCTGGAATTTTAAGTCGATTTGAGTTGTTGCTGTGTTGTTGTTCTATTTCAAAAAAGAGTGAACACGCTGGGAGAATGTCGTGATGTGACAGACCAATATCAAACCGGACGAAGTGCATATTTGCGACTGGGACAATTATTTATGAGATTATTTGCTGGATTGCTATAAGAATCTGATGAAACGACCTTTCAAAAAACAGTTGATTTAGAAGTTAACTGTTTTTGAACCTCTTCTCAGACACAAGAACAGCAGATTGCGGGTCTCGAAGCAACCCAAAGAGAAGTCGATGAGTTTATTAACTTGACGGTAGATCGTGATAATTCGGCATCATCCGAAATCTCACGTGCTAAGAAGGACTTTTACAAACAATACTCTTATCTTAAGCCTGACTGCGAAAAGACCGACTGGGAAAAATTTTGCGAAGGTTTGAAAAAGGTCGGTCAGTGGTGTAAAGATCACTGGAAAGAGATCGTTCTGGTAATTGAAATCGTAGTGGCTATTGTCTGCATTTGTGTTCCTGGCTTACAGGGTATAGGCACTGGCATTCTTATCGGAGCTTTAAAAGGTGCTTTGACCGGTGGCTTGATTGGCGGAATTACCAGTATGCTAACAGGAGGCTCATTCCTAGAAGGATTTGCCCAAGGTGCATTAGATGGTGCCATAATGGGTGGTGCCTTGGGCGGCGTAGGCGGAATCGCCGGCAAATTCATAACCTGCGGTTCTAAATTAGGAAACGCAATCCAGACAACCTCTAAAATCAGCGGGGCCATTTCTAATAGTATGGATGGTTTTGACATGGTATCATTAGGATTGGGGATGATTGATCCTAATAACCCAATCACGGAACTTAACAACAAAATGCATCAGAGCGATGTATACAACAAGTTCCAGATGGGGGTAAGCTTGGTATCTTCGTTCTCAGGTGCTGCTTCTCAGAATATGGCGTGCTTTGTTGCTGGTACATTGGTACTTACAACTGCTGGTCTGCTCGCTATTGAAAAGATAAATCCTGGTGAAGGCGAAGGTCCAGATGATCCTGGGCACGGTCCAAATCGCGGATTTGGCAATAGTGCTTTTCCAGATACTTGGTCCGATGATAATGCTATTAAGGCTGTCGAAGATGTTGCGAATAGTCCAAAATCAATTTGGCAACAAGCTACAGGTCCAGGAAGTGGTCGAAATGCACCGAAAACTATTGGTGGTCCAGATCCAAACGCTCCTCTTACCACAAGAAATGGTAGACCAGTTAGATTTACTGTTGAAGGACAAAACCATAGTTTAGATATTAGAGTGATTGTTGAACCAGGCGGTGAAGGGATAGTAACTGGCTTTCCTATTAATCGCTAATTATGAAAGGAGATTAAAATGGTAAAAGACGCATATGATATGTTCTTCAAAAATATCTCTATGCAATTTCATGACGACTCTCTTGTGAATGCTCTTGTGGAAGATGCTGAAGAACTGGCGAAATATGGAGAAAAACGGGTGGCTCTTGAAAATTTTTTGGAGAACGTTTTAGCTAATGAGGTTACGATTTCAAAAGAAGCTGTCACTTTAGCAGAAAAAGCATTCAGTGATGCTCCAAATGATTATGATATAGAGCTAATAAACGAACTGAAAAAAACCGATGTTACGTAAGGGGATGATTTGGATGCCAATGGACAAAAAAGATCAACTTGCAGAATTAATTTCAAATGCGGAAACTTCCTTTTATAATGGGCAATTACAAGAGGCGTTCAGTCTTTCTTTATCAGCTATAAAACTCGATGAGAACTGTAACATATCAAAGCTCCCGGCAGAGCTCCAATCATGTCAAGGTATATAGCGGAAATGCTGTCAGAAATTACAAATCAATTTATGGGAAAGGCATTCGTTCAACTTATACGGTGCTGCAGATTAAGGCGGATTCACCGGTCAATGGTGCCAATGTGTTCTGGTATGAGGGAAATTGCAGCATTCTGGGCAGTAAGAATGTTTATATAGGCTATAATGATAATTCCATGTCGGTCGTATCACAGTTTGAACTGGTGATGACGATCATAAGCGGTGCATTTTTATTATTCCATGCAGTTTCGGCACGGTTGCTCAGTAAGAAAAATCCATATGGCGGGAAGCTTTTCTGGTTTTTTAAATTTTGACCAGTCCTGTAGTTTATCTTTTGTTTGGATATATTATTATGTTCGCATGGTTAGCCATAATGATAACCGCAATGATTCTGCTTCGAAAAAATAAGGCAAATTTTCTATCTTTTATAATACTGTGGTTCGTGGGATTCGTTGGATGTTTGGTAGTAGTGTTTGTAATACTTTGATTTTCAACGATTATAAAATATGAATCCGACATGATGATGAAATTGTAAGGAAAGCTGAAAGATAATGGGGAAATACAAAAGTAAAGTATTAAAGAGAACATGTAAAAGGTGTATGATTGCGGTGATTATAACGGCTATCCCCGGAATCATTGCCGGACTTTTTAACAGATGGATTTTTTTAGCTTCGCTCTTTGCAATTATTCCTATCATCTATTTGGTCAATCGATTTTTCGTGATTATAAAATGGAATCTGGTCGAGGGGATCATCGAAGATGTAACGTTAGTTAATGATTTTAACCAGCCCTATACCGAAGCTCATATTATATTTAAGACAAAAGATAATATGGAACATGAGTGTCGCTTCACGATCGGGCATTATGGAGATTACGAAGAAGGGATAGAACCAGAGTTAGAGAATATGCTTCAAAGTGACAAAGAGTTATTTATGAAGAAGAAAGTCCCGGTTTTTTATTCTCCAAAAGATGTTAACAGATGTATAGTGTATTTAGAAGATTCACAATGAATATAAAATGCTATCAAGCGTTTTTAAAACTAAGAAATTGGTATTTGTTAGGAAAGGAACTTTATTTATGACAGCTGAAACAGAGGCAATAAAAGCACAAATTCTTTCAACAGGAAACGCTGAAATATTGCTTGAGGAAAACGATTTTCTGATTGTAAAATGGATAAAACCGGAAATAAAATATAGTATGGCAGCATATCAATACGGGAAAACAGGAATGGCTAACAACTATCCATGGGAATGTAGTTTGACGGAGGAACAAATCGCATTTTTTCTGGAACATATCAATGCAGCTGTCGAGTATTTTAAATCAAAACATCATTATTTCCATCTTGAGGTTAAAGAAGTCTCCTACGAGAATATTGTTTCTATTGATGAGCATGGAATAAAATTTAGTGATTTGCATTGGTTGACATACAAAGAATGTACTATAAATTTCAATCGGAAATATCCCAACAGTAGAGGAAACTGTATCGGAGAAAGAAATATCACTGCCGAACCGCCATATATCGAATTGTATAGCACATACGCACATACTAAAATATTGTTTAATAAAAAAGGACTATTTCGGAAAAATAAAAACATGATAGATTTTCATAATTTGCAAAGACATATCAACGAGTTTGGCTATACAACTCTTGATTTAAGTTAAGAACAATTTTATCATTTATCTAACTGATAATTTCCGAGTTTGCTGGATAGTTGATTAGAAAGAAAAATTGGAATATACGGAGGTGGATTATGAGATTAGATGGATTTGGATTATTTGTTGAAGATATGGCGAAAATGATTCGCTTTTATAGAGATGTTCTTGGCTTTGAGATTAAAGAAAGCGAAGACACATCAAATGTTTATCTTGTTAAGGATGGAACATTGTTTTTGCTATATGGAAGAAAAGATTTTGAAAACATGACACACAGAAGGTATGAGTATATAAAAGGTCTAAATGGTCATAGCGAAATTGCACTCTATGTTGATACTTTTGAGGAAGTTGATATGGCATACAACAATGCTATAAAAAATGGTGCAACGTCTGTATTAGAACCAGAGCTTGAACCGTGGGGACAAAGAACTTGTTATATCGCCGATCCAGAAGGTAATTTGATTGAGATTGGTTCTTGGAATAAGGTATACGAGCAAAAAGATTTATAATTTTATCCAAAACTTAATAAAAAATGGTGCCAAGGTTGAAATGACATATGAGTATGAAGTCAGTGGTTATGGACTCAAGACAGAGCAATTGGATATGAAATCGTTAGCCCGGGTAATAAGGTTTAACAAAGAACTTTGGGATGAAGTCGAAAATAATCCGGATTAATTGTATACACGGATAAAGCGGAAGTTTATGGTATGCACATCTGATAGCGGTATGAAATTATATGAGATAGAAGAATATTCGGATCATGAATATATTACCGGATATCATGCATGGAATGTAACTTATTTTATTGACGTCATTTATGGTGCTGATATGCATTATTATATTAGCATGAAAAGGGGCTTTATTATGACACCTGAAACTGAGATAGTAAAAAAGCAAATACTTTCAACAGAAAATGCGGAAATATTGCTTGAGGAAAATGAGGCAAAAAGGTACTGAAACCACGACTTTATGAGAGAGGAGAAGGAAAGATGACGAATCAGGAATTGTTTGAGAGTATTCAGATGGGACATAAAGAAAAGAAGGTTTTGTCCTTATCAAAGAAACTGGTAAAAAAATGTTCGTTTAATAGAGGATCGGATGTTGAAAATCTTTGCCACTTAGCCTATTGGTTATATGTTTATGGGTGTGAGGACGAGGCTCTTAAGTTATGTGAAATTGCTCATGAAGTGGAGTTCCCGGGGAAGGGAGTATGGAATGTCTGGGATAGAATACTACTCATGTGGGGACTGGAAGTTCAAATTTACAAGAATAGAAATATGACAGAGAAGGCAGACGAACTCATCAGGCAGATGGATAATCTGTGGCGATTTCCTCCGACTTTACCGCCGGCAGATTCTGAATTGGAAGCGGAGCGAAGAAATCGATTCACAGTAGAGTTTTGTTCTTATAAGGAAAATATTGAGGGAGAAGATTCGGTGACATCTGCGAATGAATGGAGACTGATTGGATTGATGAATTTGGTAGGGTACGGAGCTACCGGTTTATTCCCGAATCTTGTAAAGGAAAAAGAAACGGTTGATTGTTTGATTGAAGAGTATATGTTGAATCTGAAAAAAGTAAAGTAGTGCCAGAGCTGCAAAAATGACAATCTCTTCAAATAATTTGTTGAATGGAGAAGAACATGAAGCGAATCGGATATGCAATAGCAACTGTGATTTTGTTGCTGACCGAGGTGTTGATTGCGTTATATGTACATGATGCATTTGTAAGACCATATATTGGTGATGTGCTGGTTGTGATTGTGATATATACGTTTATAAGAATATTTGTACCGGAGCGATGCAAATTGTTGCCGCTGTATGTATTTATTTTTGCAGCACTGGTAGAATTTTCACAGATGTTCCATATTGTGGAAGTATTAGGCTGGCAGGATAACCGATTCTTAAGTGTTTTGGTCGGTTCTGTATTTGATTGGAAAGATATCCTGTGCTATGTCGCCGGGGGTATATTGCTTGGAGTGTATGAGGTGTTGGTACGAAATACTGCAAGAAGGAGATAAAAATCGAAATTCTTAAAAGAGATCAGATTCCGTTTTACAGTGCCTCTGTCACGGATTTAGCTTCTCAGGCGGTTGCCTTTAGTAGTGGATATATGCTGTTGTGGACGGATTCTTTTGGTGTTCGGTAGTATAGGATGTAACGATACCAAATCACGATTTACTAAATCGGTATTTAACAAAGGAGTGTGATTGTATGAAAAAGAAATTCTTTGTGGTAATTGCAATTATAGTTGTTTTAGTAATCCTATTAACCCCTGTTCGTATGAACTTAAAAGACGGCGGAAGCGTTAGGTATAAAGCATTAGTGTATGAAGTTACAATAATACACCAACTTGCACCAGAAGTAGATGGTGTAAAACCATATATTGATGGGTTCGAAATCAAAATACTCGGAATGACAGTTTATAGAGAAACAAACGAATAGTCAAATTCTAGTTTGTCAAATTGAAAAATTAGAATTATGAAAGGAGAGCTTGCTTATGGGACAGATAGCAAATCAAATGGCATTAGAATTATTTTTTAGGATTAAAGAGCGAATAAAAGAAAAAAAGAAGCAAAAACAAGACAATAAAAACAATGGTTCAAAGAAATAGACAACTTCCAGTTTTTAAAACTAAGAAATCGGTATTTGTTAGGAAAGGAATAAGATGGTACTTGAAACAGATAGGCTCACTTTAAGAGAATATGTTACAGAGGATTTTGACGCACTTTTTGAGATAGTCTCTGATATAGAAACTATGCAACATTATCCGGCACCTTTTGATGAAGATAAAACAAGGAGTTGGATCCAGTGGAATTTGGATAATTATAAAAAGTGTGGTTTTGGACTCTGGGCAGTTGTGTTGAAAGAAACGGGAGAATTTATTGGAGATTGTGGTATTACTATACAGGATATTGACGGAGAAATGCTTCCGGAAATAGGCTATCATATTCATAAAAAATATTGGAGAAAAGGCTTTGCTAAAGAAGCTGCTAGAGCAGTACGAGATTGGGTATTTCTTAATACGCAATACGATATAATTTATTCGTACATGAAATACACTAACATAGGCTCTTATTCTACTGCTTTAGCAAATGGAATGAAAAAAGTAAAGGAATATCAAGATCCTAAAAATACGATTTCTTATGCCTATGCTATTACAAGAGAAGAGTGGAAAAAAATGAAAGAAAACTGAGTTAATTTCAGCACTAATATCAATGCACAAACTGCATTTTTGATAAAAAGTGCATTGATAAACTGAACTATAAGGGGTTATATCCAGTATGAGCTTTGCTCTTGGTTATACCGTTGGTTCTAAGAGCAAAAATAAACACCAAAAGACCGCCATGTTTGGTAAACTTTGGCGGTCTTTTGGTCAAACATATATCCGGTTTTGTGGTGCGGAAGAATATGCCATAATTATTTTGAATTGTGATACAATGAAAATATAGTCAGATAGAATGTAAACGTCAAACCATGCGCTTACGAAATGTCTGCTGCTTTTTTGCTCTATAAGAAAATGCCATTACCAGAAAATGAATTATTTGAAAAAAATGGGAATAGAATAAGGACAGAAGCAGCTGACTGTGCTAAAATATGCATGAAATGTATTACCAAAATATAAAGAAATTTCAAAAAATGGGAATGGGAGATAGTGATATGCGGTTTATTGTAAGGCAAAAGTATCTAGATGAATTGATTGAATTATATGGGACGCCAGATATAAAAGTAATCACGGGCATCAGACGAAGCGGCAAGTCTGTTTTGCTGCAGGAATTTATCACTTATCTGCAGTCGTTAGAGGAAAAGAGCAATATTGTAATGATAAACCTTCAGGAATTAGAGTTTGATCATTTGCTGGAATATCATGCATTGCATAAGTATATCTTGGGTCAATATAAAGAGGGAATGAATAACGTATTATTGATTGATGAGGTTCAGATGTGCCCTCAGTTCGAACTTGCAATCAATAGTATTTATACAAAAGGAATCTATGATATTTATGTTACCGGTTCAAATGCATTTTTGTTAAGTTCAGATTTGGCAACACTTTTTACTGGAAGAACGATGGAAATAAAGGTATATCCTTTTTCTTTTGTGGAATATCTGACTTATTATGGAATTACGGATGGGTATGATGATGCATTTGATCAGTATGTCCGAACCGGTGGTATGCCGGGAGCTTATGTATATAAGACAGAGGATAGACAGTATGATTATATCAGAGATGTGTATGGGACTATTCTTATAAGAGATTTGGTTGAGAAATATAGAATAAGAAATACATCAGAGTTTGCCAGTATATCTGAATTTATGATGGATAATATTGGCAACCTGCTTTCTCCCAATAATATCTGCAAGACATTAAATAATGACCAAAGAGAGATTACCAGAAAGACAGTATCAAAATACATTGGTTATTTAGAGAACGCATTTCTATTTTATGAGGCAAAACGGTATGACCTAAAGGGGAAAAAATATCTCGAAAACAATAGTAAGTTTTATCTTTGTGATCCAGCATTTCGATATGCAGTCAATGGTACACGAAATATGGACTTTGGAAGGGTTTATGAGAATATTGTTTATCTGGAGTTACGAAGGAGAGGTTATGAGGTATATGTTGGTAAACTTTATAAAAAAGAAGTGGACTTTGTAGCAAAGAAACGAGACACACTGATATACATTCAGGTAAGTGACAATATTCCAGATGAAACAACATTTGAGAGGGAATATTCGCCATTGCTTGCAATACGAGATGCATATCCTAAGATGGTAATTGCAGGGACACATCATGAAACTTATGATTATCAGGGTGTGCAGGTGGTCGATATTTGCAGATGGCTGCGATGCAGATAGATGAATTCCGGGTTATAGGTCTGTTAGAGTATTGATAAAAGAGATTATTCATGATACAATATCCGAAAAATCGGAAATAGAAAAGCAGAGGAAAGGGTATTGCACCATGAAGATATATGAGAAAATATTTGCAAGACTTGAAGAATTACATATGAGCCAGACGGAACTGTCCAGAAGAACCGGTATTGCGACCAGTACGATCAGTGACTGGCGAAAGAAACAGATTAATCCACAGGCGGATAAACTGGTGTCTATATGTAAGGCGCTGGATATGACGCTTGTGGAATTACTTTGTGACGAAGAATGATCAGTTACCTTGCACTTCTTGATGTCTGCAAGCAAATCAACGATAATGCCCGGTTCAAGAAACAGCAGCGGAATGTTTCCGTTATTCAGGATATTGATGGGAACAATATTGGGGATGATCTGCCAAGTGAGTATAGCGGATCAAAATATACACATAGTATCAAAGGAACAAATGCGAAAGCGAAAGCAAATGCTGTACAAGGAATTCCTGAAATGATAGAAATAGCAGTAGGAAAACATTTTCGGGAAAATAAGGAGAGCAAGCATTGGAGAAATGCAATGTATGGCTGGTATCGTTATGATTCAAGATTTGCAATTCCGGTATATAGAGATGATGAAGAGGTGGAGAGGTATAACATTTTTCATGCTTCGCTGATTGTAAGATATTCAGAGGATGGGAAACTGTATTTGTATGACGTAATAGACATAAAAAAAAGAAACGAGCAACCCGATTGAGCCGTAAGGCTGTACACGACAAAAAACCCATTCCTTTTTATGAATAGATGATACAATATAGTAGAAGAAATGTCAATCCGAATATTCGAAAATTAAAACGTTAAGATGGTATTTGTATATAATAAAAGTAGGGCTATGATTACTTGCTGTAATGACGGTACAAGACTTGTTATTTTTAAGATTGAGAGAATAGAAATTGATAAGTGATAAATCGCAATTGATGGAGGTAGTGTGAATTATGAAAAAGATTGTATGTGCAATGCTATGTATTCTGCTTGTATTTAGTTTGAGTGCTTGTGGCGGAAATGTTAATGAAGTAAATACGCATAATGTAGAATCTGAAATATATTCTGAAGAGGACATTGCAACTGCTATTGACACCATAAAAAAAGAGTTTAAGAGCAACTGGAATGGATGTACTCTTACAGAAATTTATTATGCAGGGGATGACAGTTCTAAAGACCATCAAGATTGGGCAGATAGGAACAATGCAGATGAAGTCATTGTTTTGCTATCTTCGTTCGATGTTGATTCATCTGGAGGAGATGGTTCTCTGAATCCAAATAGTACATACAATGATTGGAAGTGGATTTTAGTTAGAACAAATGGCGGACAATGGCAACATGTTGATCATGGATATTAAAATGAATTCCGGGAATTCCACTTCGCCCATAACAAGCCCATCAAACAATCCTTCAAAGAGATCAAGCTCTAAGGTAAGCCCCTGATTAAGCGGAATCTTATAGCGCGTTTTCGCAATCACATTGCCGTCTGCCTTGGCACAGAGTGTCCGGTAAGCATCTTCATCAATCGGAAGTTCAAATTCCTGTCTGGCTAACATACCACTGCTTTTGACAGTCAGGACATATTGGCAATCGGAGACTGCAGATGCTGCGTCGTATAAGGTTTTCTTGCGTACCCGGATCACCGGATTGGTCGTCACATATGCCTGCTCAATGCCGTAATGTGGGTATGTGTCAAGCTGATCTGGCAGTTTATGAAATAAAAATTTACGTTCGATTTCCATATTTTGTTCCTCCGTGTCTGGAATATCTGTCAAGCGTTTTTGAAAAAGTCCTTGACGGCATAGTTTAAGTCTATGTTTGCAGATGGATTTCTCCTGCGAAAGCCAAAGGAGGACGAAATATGGCAAACAGAGAGTACAAAAGTGATGTGCACCGTGTATAATATCAATCCGGGGAATAATGAGGATTTGAAGAAGCGGAGTCAGACATTGCGGGAGTATATGATATTTGTTGGATATGTAAATGAGAATCTCGCAAAGGCAAAAAAGGGCGAGAAGGATTATGAGGTTGCAATCAGAGATGCGGTGAACCGCTGTATTGCAGAAGAATAAAACACTTGAACAGATTGCGGATGAACTCGAAGAATCTGTCAAAGATATCCAGCCAATTTACGATATCGTGAAGAAACATGCTCCAGAATATGATGTGGATGTAATTACCACAGAAGTACTGGAAACACGGGAAAATAAAAAAGAATAAAACTTTAAAAAGAGGTGAAGCGGATATGAAATTTATTCGAGGTATCTACTCAGTACAGTTGATGTAAACTGTTGGCAGATTGTGCTGAGGTGAAAATAAACTTGCTAGCAGTCGTTAACTGTACTGTCCAAATGATTGAAATATAATATTAAAGGAGTACAGTTATGCGCTATATAAAAGAAATTCTAAAAAATAACAAATTATGGGTATTGGCTTACATTGGACTAGGTATATTTAATGCATTTATGGCTAATTACAAAACGGACTATTTTCAGAAGGTTATTGACGGATTGGCGGCCGGAACACTTACATTTGCAGGAGTTATAACCTACGGTCTTATTTTGCTGGTAAATTATTGTATGAATTATCTGGATAATTATCCGGAAAAGAAATTGGAGTATGGTATTTATCTGGATTTTAAGCTTTTATCGCTTAGAAAAATAAGTACAATCGATTATACGGAATATCAGAAAATAGGTACTGGAAAACTTGTTCAAAGGATTGAGAATGGTTCATCCGCAGGCAGAAATGTAGTATTCAATTTCTGGTTGCGTTTGATTCGTGATTTACTTCCTACTATTGTTTTTAGTGTATATTTTATTTGGAAGATTGATAAAAAAATTACTTACATATTGTTTGTAGGCTATATACTTATTTTTATAATAACCAATATTCTGCTAAAGTTTCTATACAAAATAAAAGAAAAGATTTTGAACAGTGAGGAGCTATTCAATCATTTTCTGGTCAGGGGCTTTATGGAAATGCTGGTGTTCCGTATGAGCAAACAGTTTCCGAGTGAAATAAAGAAAACCCATAGTGCAAAAGAGGATATTGTATCATCAAAAGTAAAAATGAATATGATTCATGAAGCTTTTTTTACAATATTTGCGCTACTTGTGGCAATGTTAGATATTGGTATTTTATTTTACGCATGGAAAACAAAAAATCTTACAGTTGGATCTATAGTTGCACTCATTGCGCTGATTGAAAATGCTTACACGCCGATAGCTATTTTTAATGTACTTTATGTTCAATATAAATTGGATAAGGCGTCCTATAAGAGATTTGAAGAATTTTTAGATTTAAAAGAGGATAATCAATTAAGAAATGGTAACGCAATTCATACGGACATTGGTGAAATATCGATAAAAAACTTATCGTTTCAATTTGAAGAACGGAAAATTATTGATGATTTGAGCCTGTTCATAAAACGGGGACAAAAAATAGCTTTTGTAGGTGAAAGTGGCTCTGGGAAATCCACGGTGATTAAGATATTACTGGGATTACTAAAATACAATCAGGGAGAAATCTACTTAGGTGATATGGAGTTAAGTGGAATTTGCCTTAATAATTTGTATGACAGAGTCAGCTACATATCGCAGGATGTTCCTGTTTTTGATGGAACAATAAAGGAAAATCTGGTATTTGAGAAGAATGTGTCAGAAGAACAAATGCTGGACGCATTGAAGGAAGTGCAATTATCTCATTTGGTTGAGAATCTTGCGGAAGGTTTAGATACTGAAATTGGAGAGAAAGGTACTTGCTTATCAGGAGGAGAAAAACAAAGACTTGCATTCGCACGCTTGTGGTTTGAAAACCCTGAACTTGTCGTTTTGGATGAAGCAACATCTGCAATGGATAATTTAACTGAAGAAAATGTAATGAAATCGGTTATGCTAAAAATGAAAGATAAAACGGTCATTGCGATTGCGCATAGATTGAATTCCATTGCCGGTTTTGACAGAATTATTCTCTTTAGAGAAGGGAAGATTGTTGGACAAGGGACTTTTGAAGAACTATTACATACGGATTCTTATTTTAAGGAATTGTATAATGCGAATGTGCAATAATTGAACTTTTTACAGAACAAATAACATCCCCGGAGACATGGTTAACCACCAAAAATCTCCGGGGATGTTTCGTTTGAAAACAACGTTAATTATGCAGAAAGAGACTGTATAAACTGTGCGATTTCTTCTTTGCGCATCGAGCTCATCGTACTGTTGTGGAAATGCGTATCATACGTCACTTCTTTTTTCACTGCAAAAGAATCCGGTAAGGTGTAGTTCTTGGCTGTTTCTTCATCCGGGAATTCCACTTCGCCCATAACAAGCCCATCAAACAATCCTTCGAAGAGATCAAGCTCTAAGGTAAGCCCCTGATTAAGCGGAATCTTATAGCGCGTTTTCGCAATCACATTGCCGTCTGCCTTGGCACAGAGTGTCCGGTAAGCATCTTCATCAATCGGAAGTTCAAATTCCTGTCTGGCTAACATACCACTGCTTTTGACAGTCAGGACATATTGGCAATCGGAGACTGCAGATGCTGCGTCGTATAAGGTTTTCTTGCGTACCCGGATCACCGGATTGGTCGTCACATATGCCTGCTCAATGCCGTAATGTGGGTATGTGTCAAGCTGATCTGGCAGTTTATGAAATAAAAATTTACGTTCGATTTCCATATTTTGTTCCTCCGTGTCTGGAATATCTTGAAGATTTTCCCAAACTATTATATACTACATGTAATTATGGGATGGAATTGTAACATTTGCTGGATACAAATTCGTAAAACCATAACCAATCAATAATTCCTTGTAAATTATAATGTATTTTATAATAGAAGGAAAGTGGAATTTTAGAATATGAATATACATGTTTGCGGGTCGGAAATCAACCGGTTTCATGATGCGCAGGGCAAGGAGGATGCATATGAGTAAAGTAAATGTATATCTTGCAGATGGTTTTGAAGAGGTCGAAGGGCTGACCGTCGTAGATCTGCTGCGGCGCGCAGGCATCGAGACAGATATGGTATCCATTATGGGACGGAAGGAAATTACCGGTGCACGGAAGATTCCCGTGCTGGCAGATAAGCTCTTTGAAGAGCAGGACGATCCGGATGTGATCGTGCTTCCGGGCGGTATGCCGGGAACCCTGCACTTAAAGGCGCATGAAGGTCTGGCAGATCTGATCCGACAAGCAGACAAGGAAGGAAAATTGCTTGCAGCAATCTGTGCAGCACCAACCATCTATGGAGAGATGGGACTTCTCGAAGGAAAGAATGCAACCTGCTATCCGGGCATGGAGGACAAGCTGCTTGGTGCAAACTGGCAGGAGCAGCCGGTCGTTGTCGACGGAAACTTCGTGACAAGCCGGGGCGTTGGGACAGCGATTGCATTTGCACTCACATTGGTTACAATCCTGAAGGATGAAGAAACAGCGAAGTCTTTGGCGAATAGTATAGTTTATAAATGGTAATTCCAATCGGGAGGACGTTATGTACAGATTAACGATAAAGGATATATTGGAAGCAACAGGCGGCGTATTGCTGTGTGGCGATGAAAATACAGAGATCAAAGATGTCTGCATCAATTCCAAGGAGATCAAGCCGGGCGATTTGTTTGTCCCGATCATCGGGGAGCGGGTCGATGCACATCGTTTTATCGAGAGCGCACTTCACACAGGTGCGGCAACCCTGACATCACAGCATACCGATATTGTTGTATCGGAGAAGCCGTTTGTCTACGTGAGTGATACAGAAAAGGCATTGCAGGATATCGGCGCTTATGTGCGCAGGAAGTTTAAGAAGCCGGTTATCGGTGTGACCGGAAGTGTTGGAAAGACGACAACGAGACAGATGATTGCAACCGTACTTTCGGGATGCTTAAATGTCTATCAGACCGAGGGCAATCTGAATTCCCAGATCGGTGTGCCGCTGACCCTTCGACGGATTGACGAGAACGCAGAGGCAGCCGTGCTTGAAATGGGTATCAGCGAACCGGGACAGATGGAGATTCTGTCTGACATGGTGAAGCCGGATATCTGTGTCGTGACGATGATCGGTGTTGCGCATATCGAATTTATGAAGACGCGTGAGAATATCCGCAAAGAGAAGTTGTCGATTATCAATCATATGAGCCCGGATGGTGTGCTGTTCCTAAATGGCGATGATGCACTGCTTGCAGAAGTGAAAGGTGATACCGGCGTCCGTACATTTACATACGGCACTGGTGCGGACTGCGATTACCGGGCAGAGAATCTTCATATGGAAGATTACCAGTATGTATATGATTTCGTGCATGGAGACACGCGTGTGCATGTGCGGCTCAACGCACTTGGCAAGCACAATGTCGGAAATTCACTGGTCGGTCTTGCAATCGCGGATTATATGGGATTGGATCTGGAGAAGGCAGCTGCCGGACTTTCCGAGTTCAAGGGGCTTCGTCAGAAGCTGATCCGTGTTCCGGGCAAATACACGATCATCGATGATACTTATAATGCAAGTCCGGATTCCATGAAGGCAAGTCTGGATGTGCTGGAGGATCTGGAGACAACCGGTAAGAAAATCGCGGTGCTTGGCGATATGTTCGAGCTTGGTGAAAATGCAGAGCAGTATCATTATGAAGTCGGAAAATACGTGGCGACGAAGAAAATCGATGAGCTGGTCGTAGTCGGGGATCTGGCACAGCATATCATGCAGGGCGTACAGGACAGTAATTCTGATATCAACTGTTACAGCTTCAAGGACAACGGCGAGGTTGCTTTGTATCTGCTTTCTGTGATGCAGCCGGAAGATATCGTGCTGATCAAAGGCTCGAATGGTATGCATCTGGATGAAGTTGTAAATAATATGCTTGGATAATAAGATACATGAATTGTGACAGTGGCATGGCGATGAAACAATTTGTGTATCCGATGAGGTTCTATGGATGCATAGGACCTCATTTTTAATGTGGTAAGCAATGGAAATGCTTGTACATATGTTGATGTGTGAAATCATGGGACTATATATAGATAAGAGCGTGCGTATTGTGCGGCTACACTTGCACGAGCCAGTGGAATGTGAAAACACATATGAAATAATCCGGCGGCATGATAGGATGTAATTGTGAAAAATCTGTAAATTATGAAAATACAGGTTGACAGTCAGAATATGGTGTGCTATATTAACAATAACAAAAATGATAATCATTACTGATTTAGAAAATGTGGATCAATCAGTTCTTGCAAGTATCATTTTGTATAATTGCAGATATTATAGCAAAGTATATCATGTGTATAAACATGTGGAAGAATGAAAGGAGATTTATTATGAAATTTGTATGTACAGTATGTGGATATGTTTATGAAGGTGACGCAGCTCCGGCAGAGTGCCCAATCTGCCATGCTGGCGCAGATAAGTTCAAGAAAGTAGAAGACGGAGCGATGACACTGGCTGCAGAACATGAGTTTGGCGTATATGCTTCTACTGTTAAGAACAACCCGGAAATCAGCGACGAGGATAAGAAGTTTATCTTCGATCAGCTTAAAGCAAACTTCAATGGTGAGTGCTCAGAGGTTGGTATGTACCTTTGCATGGCAAGAATCGCACATCGTGAAGGCTATCCGGAGATCGGTCTCTACTGGGAGAAGGCAGCTTACGAAGAAGCAGAGCATGCAGCAAAGTTTGCTGAGATGTTAGGTGAGGACTTAGAGCCAAACATGACAAGCTCTACCAAGAAGAACCTTGCTTGGAGAGTTGACTGCGAATATGGCGCAACAGCAGGAAAGGTTGATCTTGCAAAATGTGCAAAGAAGAATAATCTGGATGCAATCCATGACACGGTTCATGAGATGGCAAGAGACGAGGCTAGACATGGCAAAGCATTAGAAGGATTACTTAAGAGGTACTTTGGTTAAGCTACAAGCCATGCAAAACAGTAAAAATAACGCTCCGCAAGTTTACTTGCAGGGGCGTTTATTTTTGCTGTTTTATACGGCGCCAGCCGTCCATGAAGCGCCCCGAAGGGGTGCGAATGGGGCATGGCTTGTAAGCCTATTCATATCTGCCATACTTAACCATATTGGGGGAAATTTTGCTGTTTTGAAAAACCTACCCAATTCCAATCAGAAAAATAAACTGCAATTGGGTGAAAAATGAAAAATAAGAAAAATCTCCCCAAGCATTTAGGCAAATATATGAAAAATGATTGGGTAAAATTTTCAAATAAGAGATTTTTCCCCAACGGCAACCGGAAACGACAAAACTGCTTGGGAAAAAAATAATGGATTTGAAAAAATCCCCCAATAGCATAACGAAAAACTGCGTGACGACAATCATCATGTATGTGATTGAAGAGAAAATAACAGAAGTATTAGAGAGAAATATCGGAAGTTGACGGAGTTGGAGAAAATCATCGGATTGTCAAATGGGAAAAAATGCGATAGAATATAGGACAATTTATTGAACCGAACGAGATCGGGTGCAGATTGAGGCGACAGACGAAACAATGAGATTTCTTCAGAAACAATATAATAAAAAATGGATGCTTCCGTTGTTGACTTTTGTGGTCGGATGTTTGATTTTGACAGCATTTATACATCATTCTTATGATACAAACCGAAAACAGGTGCGGATGATTACGGAGCTGAATGCAAGCACCTATGCGGAACGATTACGCGACGATATGAACCGCGGAGTTGCTATTACCGATGCACTGAAAGCGATCATAATCAGCGGGAATGGGACAATTGACAATTTTGAAAAGGTATCTGAGAATCTGATGTCAGATTTTGTTCAAAGCATACAAATTGCACCGGATGGGGTTGTCACAGAGATTTACCCGGCGGAAGGAAATGAGGCAGGAAAGATAGACCTGCTTCATGATGAAAAACGTGGGGAAATCTGCCGCTATGGAAGAGATAACAAATGTGTAACGATGCAGGGACCATTTGATTTAAAGCAGGGAGGTCGTGGAATTGCAGTTCGCTATCCTGTCTATCTTGAGGCGGCGGATGGGAATCCTGTATTCTGGGGATTTACCATAGTGATTATCCGGGTTCCGGAAATTTTTGAAGAGTCGGTGCAGGCTCTTACGGAGTTTGGGTATGATTACTGCCTGACCAAGACGGTTTCTCCGCTTTCGGAAGAACGTGAGAGATTATCCTTCTCGAAAGAAGATTTGACAAATCCGGTTACATATACGTTTGAATTCGGCGGCTGTACATTTAATCTGGCAGTCACGCCAAAAGATGGATGGAAGCAAGGGAGGAAGATACTTCCGAATCTGGTTCTTGGATTCTTCATTGTATTATTTTTGACGGGATTGATGGTTGTCATTCTTGTAATCGAATTCCATCGGGAGGTATTAAAGAAGATAGCAATCACGGATCCACTAACCGGACTTTTGAACCGGGATGGGTTTGATGAACAAATCAAAAGTGCAATACAGGATACCCCGGATGCGCATTGCGTGGGAATTCAGACAGACATTGATGACTTCAAATTTATCAATGATATGTATGGACACGAAGCAGGTGATACCGCGCTTCGGATACTTGCGCAGAGTATGCGGAATGCTTTTGAAAAGGATGCGATTCTATGCAGAAATGGTGGCGATGAATTCTCGGCGGTTCTGATAGGAATGACGGAGGCAGAAGCGAAGGAAAAAATCGAGAAATTCACTATGCAGCCTAGATATATCACACAGAATGGAGAGAAACGTCCATTTTATATTTCGCTTGGGTATGCAGAATATCCGAAGGATTGTGATGATGTATCGGAATTAATCCGCTGTGCGGATATGGCACTTTATGCGGTGAAATTACACGGAAAGCATAGCTGCTGTGCGTATGAGGGTAACTACAAAGTGCAGAATAGAAGCCAGTTGGGATTTGCACTTCAGGATGTGTCAAGAAATCTGCCGGGGGCATTTCTGATATACATTGCGGATAAAACGAATGACCGCATCTTATTTGCGAATCAGGAGTTGATAGAATTTGCGGGATGTAAGGATTTCGATGAGTTTCTTGCATATACGGATCAGCGATTTCGGAATCTGATTCATCCGGAGGAGCAGGATGCGGTTGAGACGAGCATCTGGAAGCAGATTGATTCGGAAAAAAGTGGAAACAATGATTATGTCAAATTCCGTTTTGCGAAAAAAGACGGAACGTATCGGCCGGTATTCGATCATGGAAGAATCGTGAAGAGCCGGTATTATGGAAATGTATTTTATGTGTTGATTATGGATTGTGCTCTGATTGATTCATATTATGACAAAATGTGATCGGCAGTGCCCATACATATCAATAAGCAAAATAGAAAAGAGGCAACAACATGGGTAAAAAAGAAGAGAAAACAAATGTGATGCGTCTGCTCGATCAGGCGAAAATCGAATACAAGCATTACTGCTATGCAGGCACGGATGCGGTCGGCGGCATGGAGGTTGTCGAGGTACTGCACCAGGATCCGGATCAGGCATTTAAGACACTGGTCACAGTCGGCAAATCCGGCGAGCATTATGTGTTTGTGATTCCGGTCAATCAGGAACTTGATTTGAAGAAAGCGGCAGAGGCTGCCGGCGAGAAATCCATCGCGATGATTAAGTCCAAGGAATTGCTGCCGTTAACCGGCTATATTCATGGCGGATGTTCACCACTTGGAATGAAGAAGCAGTTCCGTACATTCTTCCATCAGACCGCCAATGATTTTGAGACGATTATGTTCTCGGCAGGAAAGATCGGCTATCAGGTGGAGGTGAGTCCGGAAGCACTCCGGAAGATCCTGAAATATGAGACCTGTGATCTCGTAAAGGAATAAAAAAATCGTATAAATCCCTTTACATTTGCCGATAATTAGCTTATAATCGAGACAATTATAGGGAAAAAGCGTTGAAGGAGACTGCCGACAACAGGACATGACAGGGAATATGGTCACCGACTGAGAGCCATAACATGACACCATGTCTGGTGGAACACTACCGGAGCTGATAAGCTGAAGCCTACGTGGAGCTACATCCTAAGAGGTCTAGGTTTATCCGGAGCATTCACGTTACGAATGAAGAGAGGAATCCGTCTTATATATATTTATTACAGATGGTTTCAATGCGGGTGGTACCGCGGATGTAACACATGTACATTCGTCCCGAGGTCAAAGCACATTTGACTTCGGGATTTTTTAATGCAGAAAAGGAGATAGGAAAATGCAGGCAAACATTTACAGAGACATGACAATGGCGCAAGTATCAGAAGACCTTGTCGGAAAAGAAATCAGACTGGCAGGATGGGTAGAGAACATCCGTGACCACGGTGGTGTATCCTTTGTGGATTTACGGGACATGTATGGCGTAATGCAGGTTGTTATGCGCGATACAACGTTGCTCGATGGAATTACTAAGGAGCAGTGTATCTCCGTAGCGGGACTGGTACAGCATCGTGACGAGGAGACATACAATCCGAAGATTCCAACCGGAACAATCGAGCTGGAAGCACATGAGGTAGATATCTTAGGAAAGGTGTACAAGCAGCTTCCGTTTGAGGTGACAACCTCCAAGGAAGTCCGTGAGGATGTCCGTCTGAAATATCGGTACTTAGACCTTCGTAACCGCAAGGTAAAGGAGAACATGATCTTCCGTTCCAACGTCATCTCATTCCTGCGTCAGAAGATGACAGAGATGGGATTCATGGAGATTCAGACACCAATCCTTTGTGCATCTTCTCCGGAGGGCGCACGTGATTATATCGTACCATCCAGAAGATACAAGGGTAAGTTCTATGCACTCCCACAGGCACCACAGCAGTACAAGCAGCTTTTGATGGTGTCCGGATTTGATAAATATTTCCAGATTGCACCTTGCTTCCGTGATGAGGATGCAAGAGCCGACCGTTCCCCAGGTGAGTTCTATCAGCTCGACTTCGAGATGAGCTTTGCAACACAGGAAGACGTATTCAAGGTTGGCGAGGAAGTGCTTACCGCAGCATTTAAGAAATTCGCTCCGAAGGGATACACCGTTACAGAAGCACCATACCCAATCATCAGCTACAAGGAAGCAATGCTGAAATATGGTACAGATAAGCCGGATCTTCGCAATCCACTTGAGATCATCGATGTGACAGAGTTCTTCCAGAGATGTACATTTGCACCATTCCACGGCAAGACCGTTCGTGCGATTGCAGTACAGAAGAAGCTTTCCAAGGGACAGCATGAGAAGATGCTGAAGTTCGCGCAGTCTATCGGTATGGGCGGACTCGGATATCTTGAAGTATTGGAAGATGGTTCTTACAAGGGACCAATCGACAAGTTTATTCCGGATGATATGAAGCAGGAGCTCAAAGATCTCGCAGGCTTGAAGGAACTTGATACGATTTTCTTCATCGCCGATACAGAGAAGCAGGCAGCTCTCTTTGCAGGACAGATTCGTACCGAGCTTGGTAACCGTCTTGATCTGCTTGAGAAGAATGCATATCGTTTCTGCTACATTAACGACTTCCCGATGTTTGAGTACAATGTGGAAGAGAAGAAGATTGGATTTACACACAACCCATTCTCTATGCCACAGGGCGGCTTAGAGGCATTAAATGAGAAAGATCCACTGGAGATCCTTGCATATCAGTACGATATCGTATGTAATGGCGTGGAGCTTTCATCCGGTGCCGTTCGTAATCATGACATGCAGATTATGGAGAAGGCATTTGAGATTGCAGGCTATGATAAGAGTGTTCTGGAGGAGAAGTTTGGAGCACTTTACAATGCATTCCAGTTTGGAGCACCACCACATGCAGGTATGGCTCCGGGTGTCGACCGTATGATCATGCTGCTTCGTAACGAGGAGAATATCCGCGAGGTTATCCCATTCCCTATGAGCGGAACCGCACAGGATCTCATGTGTGGCGCACCAAACGAAGTCACAGAGCAGCAGCTTCGTGAAGTTCATATCAAAGTACGCCAGTAGTATTCTTAAGCAGACCGTTGAAGCACGTTGGTACTTAATAAGTGACAATTTATTGGCACGAATTTAGTACCACTACGTGCTGAACCGAACGAGAGCGCGTCTGCGTAGAAAATAAATCCGAACATCTCAGAAACAATAATAGGTTTATTGATTATTTTCGCAAACTATAATATGTAGATTCGCAAGCATTATAGGAGGAAAAATATGACGATTACAGACGAAACAATTGATTATGTAGGTATTCTGGCGAAGCTCGAGCTTTCTGATGAGGAAAAAGAGCAGGCGAAGCAGGATATGTCGAATATGCTGGAATACGTCAGCAAATTAAATGAGCTCGATACCGATTCCGTGGAACCGATGAGCCATGCGTTTCCGGTCAGCAACGTATTCCGTGAGGATGTTGTGACAAATTCGGATGACAGAGACAATCTTCTGGCAAATGCACCGGAGCAAAAAGATGGCTGCTATAAAGTGCCGAAGACATTTGACTAAGGAGGGCGGTATAGATGAGTAAAGATTTAATGAAATTAACCGCCGTTGAACTCGGCAAGAAAATTAAAGACAAAGAAGTGACCGTCGTAGAGGCAACGAAGGCTTGTCTGGAGCGAATCAAAGCACTCGACGAGACATATAACTGTTTCGTCACTGTGGATGAGGCAGGTGCACTGGCACAGGCGGAAGCGGTTCAGGCAAAGATTGACAGTGGAGAGCTTACCGGACCGCTGGCTGGTGTTCCGGTTGCCATCAAGGATAACATGTGTATCAATGGCATGCTTACAAGCTGTTCTTCCAAGATTCTGAGTAATTTCGTTCCGACTTATACAGCAACCGCGGTTGAGAAACTGCAGGAGGCAGGCGCGGTTATCATCGGAAAGACAAACATGGATGAGTTCGCTATGGGTAGTACAACGGAGACTTCTTATTATGGTGTGACAAGAAATCCGTGGGATACAGACAAGGTACCGGGCGGTTCTTCCGGTGGTTCTGCAGCAGCCGTTGCAGCAGAGGAAATTCCATATGCACTTGGTTCCGATACAGGTGGAAGTATCCGTCAGCCGGCCGCATTTTGCGGTGTGACAGGTATCAAGCCGACATACGGAAGAGTGTCCCGTTATGGTTTGATTGCGTATGGTTCCTCGCTTGATCAGATCGGACCACTTGCCAAGGATGTCACAGACTGTGCCACAATCCTTGAAGCAATCTGTAAGCATGATGACAAGGATTCTACTTCCTATGCACAGGCAGAGGATGATTTCACATCTGCATTAGTGGACGATGTAAAGGGAATGAAGATTGGTATTCCAAGAGATTATTTCGCAGAGGGTATCGATGAGGATGTTAAGACAGCTGTGCTTGCAGCCGCAAAGAAGCTCGAAGACAAGGGTGCAATCGTGGAAGAGTTTGACCTTGGTATGGTAGAATATGCAATTCCTGCTTACTATATCATTGCATCCGCAGAAGCATCTTCGAACTTAGAGCGTTTCGATGGCGTCAAATATGGTTACCGTACCGCAGAGTACCGTGACCTTCACAATATGTATAAGAAGACCCGTTCCGAGGGCTTTGGTGCAGAGGTAAAGCGTCGTATCATGCTTGGTTCCTTCGTCCTTAGCTCCGGTTATTACGATGCATATTATGTAAAGGCACTGAAGACAAAGGCGCTGATCAAGAAAGCCTTTGACGATGCATTTGCAAAATACGATGTGATCTTAGGACCGGTTGCACCAACGACGGCATTGAAGATGGGCGAATCTTTAAGTGATCCGATCAAGATGTATCTGGGAGATATTTATACAGTATCTGTAAATCTTGCCGGTCTGCCGGGTATTTCCCTTCCATGCGGACAGGATAAGGATGGTATGCCGGTTGGCATGCAGCTGCTCGGACAGACATTTGACGAGAAATCAATCATCCGCGCAGCGTATGCATTTGAATGTACAAAGACTTATAAGCGTCCGGATGCTCTAGGCACCGTGGAAGCAGAAAGGGGGCTTGCATAATGAGTAAAACATATGAGACAGTCATCGGCCTGGAGGTTCACGTAGAGCTTGCCACGAAGACGAAGATTTTCTGTGGATGTTCGACTGCATTTGGCGGTGCACCGAATACACATACCTGTCCGGTTTGTACCGGTATGCCGGGATCCCTTCCAGTGCTCAATAAGGCGGTAGTTGAGAAAGCAGTTGCGGTTGGTCTTGCAACGAACTGTACAATCACACAGAACTGTAAGTTTGACCGTAAGAATTATTTCTATCCGGATAACCCGCAGAACTACCAGATTTCGCAGCTTTATTATCCGATCTGCCGGAATGGTAAGGTAGAGATCGAGGTTGACGGGAATAAGAAATATGTCCGTATTCATGAGATTCATATGGAGGAGGATGCAGGTAAGCTGGTACATGATCCGTATACAGACAGCTCGCTGGTTGATTACAATCGTTCGGGCGTGCCTCTGATTGAGATTGTATCCGAGCCGGATATGCGTTCCGCAGAGGAAGTCATTGCTTATCTTGAGAAATTAAGACTGATTATCCAGTACCTTGGTGCTTCGGATTGCAAGCTGAACGAAGGGTCCATGCGTGCCGATGTCAACCTGTCTGTCCGTGAAGTCGGTGCAGAGAAGTTCGGTACAAGAACCGAGATGAAGAACCTGAATTCCTTCAAGGCGATTGCGAGAGCCATCGAGAACGAGAAGGAGCGTCAGATCGATCTGATTGAATCCGGTGAGAAGGTCATTCAGGAGACAAGAAGATGGGATGATACAAAGGAATATTCCTATGCAATGCGTTCGAAAGAGGATGCACAGGATTACCGTTACTTCCCGGATCCGGATCTGGTTCCGGTTATGATCAGCGATGAATGGATGGAAGAGATTCGCAGCCGCCAGCCGGAGCTGCGTGACGAGAAGCGCATCCGTTACAAGGAAGAGTATGATATTCCGGATTATGATATTGACATTCTGACGAACTCCAAGAAGCTTGCAGATATCTTCGAGGAGGCGATTGCGCTTGGAGCAGCACCAAAGAAGGTATCGAACTGGCTGATGGTTGAGACAATGCGTCTGATGAAGGAAGCATCCATCGATGCCGATGACTTAAAATTCTCAGCAAAGAACCTTGCAGCTATCATCAAGATGGTCGATGACAAAGTCATCAATGGTACGGTTGCAAAGGAAGTGTTCGAGAAGGTATTTGCAGAGGATATCGATCCGGAAGCTTATGTCGAGGAACACGGCCTGAAGACTGTCAATGATGAGGGCGCGCTTCGTACTGTCATCTTAGATGTCATCGAGAAGAATCCGAAGTCTGTCGCAGATTTCAAGGGCGGTAAGGAGAAAGCAATCGGTGCACTTGTCGGACAGACGATGAAGGCAATGCAGGGTAAGGCAGATCCATCCGAGGTTAACCGTATTCTGCGCGAAGAATTAAGTAAATAATTTTGGCTTGCCGGTTTGTTGTACGAACGAACTCCAGGCTGTAAAAAAGTCCACCTCAAAAAATTCACGTTACAATTTTTGTGAGGTGGACTTTTTACATCCCGGAGTTCTGGTAAAGGAAAAACGGAAAGCAAAAAAATTTATGAAAATATTCTTCGCTTAAAACGGTTCGCCTTGTGTAATACAAGAAATTATAATAAAATTAAAGCATAAAGGTAAGCACTACGGAGAAGTAATATCTATATTTGAATAGATATTATTCGCTTAGTTTAGTCTGTAAATTAGGAGGCAAATATTTTGTATATGTATATCTGCGCCATATTTTGAAATATAAATATGTTTGTAACTTAGAAGTACTTGATGTTCTGTGAGCAAACAGCAATGTTTGAACACGATGTTCAAACAAGCCGCCGCTGAGCCATGGACGGCGAATCGGCGGCGGTTGCGTCCTATATCATTATGTGAATCAGAACATCTAGAACTTCTTAGTTACAATACATCTGATATTTCAAAATATGGCGTGGATATATTTAACAAAATATTTACCTCCGTATTCTCTTGATAAGCAAAAGGAAAAACACTATGAAAAAAGAAGGATATTACTCGACAGGCGAGTTTATGAAACAAGCGAATATTACGAAGAAAACCATCCGCTACTACGATGAGAAGAACATCCTGAAGCCATCCTTTGTCAGCGATTCCGGCGCGCGTTACTACACGGAGAAGGATCTCGCGAAGCTCCAGCAGATCCTCCTGTTAAAGTATCTTGGATTCTCGCTGGGAGATATCAAGGAGATGCAGGTGGACGATGCAGATAAGCATTTTATCGTCAACTCCCTGAACATCCAGCAGAAGCTGGTGGAAGACCGCATTGAACAGTTACAATTGGTCGCAAGCACGATTCGGGAGGCAACCGATGATCTGCAGGCAGACCGGGAAGTAGACTGGACGAAGCTGTTCGAGTTGATTCAGGTGGCAGATCTGGAGAGCATCCTGAAGAAGCAGTACAAGGATGCTTCGAATATCATGGCGCGGATCAACCTGCACAAGCAGTATTCGGTCAATAAACAGGGCTGGTTCCCGTGGATCTATGAGCAGATGCAGGTAAAGCCGGGGCAGAAGATTCTGGAGCTTGGCTGCGGTGCCGGAGACCTCTGGGTGGAAAATGCAGAGAAGTTTCCAGAGGATATTTCAATTACAGTTACGGACATTTCCGATGGTATGCTGCGTGATGCAAGACGCGAAATCGGCAGGGAGGATGCAGTGTTCTCGTATGCGATCTGCGGCTGCGAGTCGATTCCATTTGCGGATGCGACCTTCGATCTTGTCGTGGCGAACCATGTGCTCTTTTACTGCGATGACATCGGGCAGGCGTGCCGGGAGATCCAACGCGTGTTGAAACCGGGAGGTGTGCTTGTTGCGGGTACGTATGGCTCGGCGCATATGAAGGAAATCAGCCGGTTAGTCATGGAGTTTGATGACCGGATCATACTTGCGGCGGAGAATCTGTATGACCGGTTTGGCAAGGAGAATGGATCGGATATTCTCCAAAGTACATTTGAGCAGGTGGAGTGGCGGCAGTATGAAGATGCGATTGAGATTGACGATGCCGAACCGCTGATCTCATATGTTTTGTCGTGTCACGGAAATCAGAATCAGTATATTGCGCATAAATACAAGGAATTCCGGACATTTATGAAGAAGAAAATAGTGGGTGGCTTTCACATTACAAAGGATGCAGGAATATTTCTTGTAAAAAAATGAAAAAAACACTTGACTATGCCCTAGGGGCACCCTGTATAATAAATACATAACAAACACATATTCGAATATACCGGATTGTGTTTCGACTCAAAAGCGCGAGACAAAATCAAGAAAATAAAGGAATGATTTAAGGAGGTAGAAAAGTGAGAACGTATTTAGTAACTGGTGGTGCCGGATTTATCGGTTCCAATTATATTCACTACATGTTTAAGAAGTATGATAACGAGATTCGCATTATCAACGTCGATGTGCTGACATATGCAGGCAATCTTGAGAATCTGAAGGATATCGAAGACCGCGAGAATTACACATTTGTAAAGGCAGATATCTGCGATAAGGAAGCAATCTCGAAGATTTTTGCAGAGAATGATATCGACCGCGTGGTACATTTCGCAGCGGAGTCACATGTAGACAGAAGTATCAAGCATCCAGAAGTATTTGTACAGACGAATGTACTTGGTACCGCCGTTATGTTGAACTGTGCAAAGGCTGCATGGGAGCTGCCGGATGGCACATTCAAGGAAGGAAAGAAGTTCCTGCATGTATCGACAGATGAGGTGTATGGTTCTCTTCCGGACGATAAGAATGCATTTTTCTATGAGACATCACCATATGAACCACACAGCCCATATTCTGCAAGTAAGGCAAGCTCGGATATGCTTGTAAAGGCATATATGGACACTTATAAGTTCCCTGCAAATATCACGAACTGCAGTAACAATTATGGACCTTACCAGTTCCCGGAGAAGCTGATTCCTCTGATTATCAACAATGCATTGCAGGGCAAGAAGCTTCCGGTTTATGGTGATGGTAAGAATGTCCGTGACTGGTTGTTTGTTGAGGATCATGCCAAGGCAATCGATATGGTTCAGGAGCAGGGACGTCTGTTTGAGACATACAATGTCGGTGGACATAATGAGAAGCAGAATATTGAGATCATCAATATTATCATTGATACGCTGCAGGAGATGCTTCCAGCAGATGATCCAAGACGTGCACTTGTATCGAAGGATCTGATCACTTATGTAGAAGATCGTAAGGGACATGACCGAAGATATGCAATCGCACCGGACAAGATCAAGGCAGAAATCGGCTGGTATCCGGAGACCGATTTTGCAACTGGTATCAAGAAGACAATCGCATGGTTCTTCGAGCATGAGGACTGGATGAAGAACGTGACAAGTGGTGATTATCAGAAGTACTATGACGACATGTACGCAAATAAATAAGACGTGCGAAATCATCTATAATGCCGATGCGAGCTTGCTCGCAAATCGGCAATTATAGATGATTTCATACGGCACATAATGCGACCGACTCGGAGCGAAGCGGAGAGGAGGTACGGATTATGTGCGCACGTCGTATAATTGAGTGTGTATAGAAATGCGACCGACTCGGAGCGGAAGGGGGCGGAAATTATGAAAAGACAAGCATGGAAGCGAATGCAGGCGTGGCTTCTTGTCGTTGCAATGCTCGTTTCTGTTGTAACAGGAATTGGCACTACGAAAACTGCGAAGGCAGCAACCAAGATGGGTGTTACCTATACCGTGCATGTACAGACCTATGGTGACCAGCAGGGATGGGTTCATGATGGTACGATGGCAGGAACGAAAGGACAGGCAAAACGTTTAGAGGAGATTCGCGTCAAACTGACCGGTGATGAATATTCCGGAAGCATCCAGTACAAGACACATATCCAGAGCTATGGCTGGCAGGATTGGTCATACAATGGAGAGAAAAGCGGCAGCCGTGGACAGGCAAAACGTCTGGAAGGCATTGAGATTCAGCTTACCGGCGAAGTGGCAAAACATTACGATGTTGTATATCGTGTGCATTGTCAGACCTATGGCTGGATGGACTGGGTGAAGAACGGTGTCATGGCCGGAACGAGCGGACAGGCAAAACGATTAGAGGGCATCGAGATTAAACTGGTTCCGAAGAGTCAGATTGTAGATATGGGTGTGCAGTATCGTGTGCATTGCCAGACACATGGCTGGATGAGCTGGCTTACGGATGGGAAGACGAGCGGCACGACCGGCGAAGGAAAACGTCTGGAAGCAATCGAAGTAAAATTGACCGGAAACCGGTATTATGGCGGCATCTCATATCGGACACATGTGCAGACGTATGGCTGGGAGACAAAGATGGTCAGTAATGGTGCCATGTCTGGAACGAGTGGGCAGGCGAAACGTTTAGAGGCAATCGAACTGGAATTATATGGAGAGGTTGCATATTATTATGATGTATACTATCGGGTTCACGCACAGAGCTATGGCTGGCTTGGATGGGCGAAGAATGGTGAGACTGCCGGAACAAGCGGCATGGCAAAACGTTTAGAGGCAATCCAGATTAAGCTTGTGCCAAAGAACAGTGATACCAGTCAGTTTGAGGATGGAAAGAAAGCCTATATCAAAGGGACGCCAACTGCGAACTACTCAACACAGGCACAGGAAGTTCTGGCACAGTGTAATGCACAGCGGCAGGCAAATGGTATTGCGGCACTTTCCTTAGATCCAGAGCTTACAAAAGCAGCCAATATCCGGGCGCAGGAGATTGCAACCTTGTTTTCCCATACACGTCCAGATGGAAGAAAATGTTTTACCGTGTTAGATCAGATCGGGTATTCCTATTGGTCGGCGGGAGAGAATATTGCGGCGGGATACGGAAATTCTTCTGCTGTAATGAATGGTTGGATGAATTCGCCGGGACATCGGAGCAACATCCTCAATGCCGGTTTTAAGAGACTGGGTGTTGGTTATGTGTATATTCCGAATTCAGAATATGGATATTACTGGGTACAGATTTTCTCGAATTAGAATTTAGAATCAGAATTAAAAAGAGAGTCCAAATCGTTGAGATATGGACTCTTTTTTTTCGTTGTATTAAAGTGTATAGCCGTTTTTCTCCAGCAATGCGCGGGCAGTATCGACGGAATCAACTCCTGTGCTGTTCTTGACTGGCGCAAATTCATGCTCGCGGTCGACCTCGAAGATCAGACAGTCGTCCATCTCGTGGATCAGATCGAGAGCCAATGTCTCAAATTTAAATGCATTTGGCTCTGCCGGGGTAACCGGATTACCGGATTCGTCCACGTAAGGAACCTTTTTCTTTACTATATGCAACGGCATGGATTTATCCAAAGTTTCCTTCAATCTCTGGATTGGGAACAGATAGTTCAGGATAGCTCCAAATCCGTAGGCAAGACTGCCATCTGGCAGACGCTTGTTCAACATATCATCAGTCATTTCGTAATACTCGATAATATGTGGCTTGCCATCTTCCTTGCACATGACACCAACTTTTTCTTCCGGACACGCTTTGCGGACAACCTTTGCTCCACTCATCTTTCCACTGTCGATGGTTGCACCTAAGAATACCGGATCGGCAATCCGCTGCAATACATTGTCCACAGAAAATACATTGATCCATTCCAGATTGGATTCAAAAATTCCTTCCAGAAGTCCAGCTTTGTGCATAGAAGAGAACCAACCGCCGTTTCCGTTTGGAGACAGGGCAAGCTCGTATTTGGATTTCAACAGAATCTTTCCGTTAAAGTCCGTAGCCGGGTTCAATTCCTGTACAAAGAAATGTACATAAGCTGGGTTATAACCAAAATAATCATGTGCTTCAAAGAAAGTCACAGTATCCTGATAGTTAATGTTGCTCGTCATAATATAAAGCGGAATCCATGCATCTGCAGCATGCACGATGTCTAACGTGTGCTCAATCAAAAGCTGGAAGATGTAGAGTTCCTTTGTAATACCAACATTGAAACAGCCCTTTGGTTTGTCGAAACCAAGACGAGTGCCCTGTCCTCCGGCGAGAAGCAAAAGGCAAAGCTTTCCTTCCTTGATTGCCTGCAAGCCGATAGAACGATAACGTTCCGAATCTGCCTGGATCTTATCCAGATGCAGTGCATCGATCTCCTCAATCATGGTATCTTCTTTTTTCTTGTCGTTGTGAAATGCCTGTTCAAATCCCCAGTCAACTGCATCAATCTGTGAAAATAAGATTTGCTTTTCATCATCATTTAACTGGTCGAGAAAGCGTAATAGATGTACCTGTTGCTTCCCCTCCAATATGTTCTTTCGTTCCTTAAAATTCATATATTCAAATAAATTCCTTCCATAATATAGTAGTCAAAATTTAATTTAGTATAGCATAGGCATACTTTGTTTACAACAGTCAAAATATGAAAGTTTTTTGAAAAATTAGCAAATAAGGAAAAAGAATATTGTAATTTTATGAAGAATCATGTATGATAGGTAAATAGTTTGGTTTAGAAAAAACACAAAGATGGAAGGATAAGAATATGAGCAGGAAAAAGGCAGGCATGAGTGCAAATGCCAAATGGGGAATTGCATTTCTGATTGAAATCGTTGTTATGTTTTTTATGGTTGTCGGATATTTATTCTTTTATGCAAATCGAAAATTAGACAACATTAACCGCCCGACAAATTGGGATGACAGTAAAGAAAATTTGGATATTAATGAAGATGCGAATGAGGCACAGAAGGGATATCGGACAATTGCATTGTTTGGTATCGACTCTAGAAGCACAACTTCCATGGCGGAAGGAAACCGAAGTGACTCTATCATTATCGCAAGTATTAACAATGATACAAAGGAAGTAAAGCTTGCTTCAGTATATCGTGATTCCCTGCTTCAGGTAGATTATGATGGCGGTATCACGACGAAGATTACACATGCATATGCATATGGTGGTCCAGAGATGGCAGTCCGTGCATTGAATGCAAACCTGGATTTAGAGATTACAGATTTCGTAACGGTTAACTTTACAGCGTTGGCACAGGCGATTGATGATCTGGGTGGAATTACGATCGATGTCCGTGAAGCAGAGCTTGAGATGCTGAATGCATGTATTACAGAGCAGATTGGTATTTCCGGCGAATATTCTGATGGTGTATTTTCAGCAGGTACACAGTTGCTGAATGGTACACAGGCAACTGGCTGGGCACGTATCCGTAGTACAGATCAGGGAGATATCACCCGTACAGAGAGACAGAGAACCGTTATTGCGAAGATGATTCAGAAGGCAAAGAGTTCCGATTTGTCAACCATCAATGATATTATTGATGATGTATTCCCAAACATTTATACAAGCTTGACAAAGAAAGAGCTGATGAGTCTTGCAAAGGATATGTTTGATTATAACCTTGGAGATACAATCGGATTCCCGATGGCATATGCACCAGTCACAACAGATGCAAAGGGTGCCGTACTTGTTCCTGCAGATCTGACAACGAATGTATCCGCATTGCATGAGTTCCTGTTCGGAACACAGGATTACACGCCGACCTCTAAAGTACAAGGCATTAGTTCTTCCCTTCAGAGTGAGACGGGAGTTGGAGCACAGGAGATTGATTTGAATATCTTCAATCCGCCGACCGAATAAAGTTATTATTTTGAAACGTATTATATATAGAAGAAACGCATTTTTTACAGAATACTGTGAGGGATGCGTTTCTTTTTTGTATAAGTGATTATTCAGAAGTGCATGTATTCTGAAATGATAGTGAAAAAACTTTGTGAAAATATGGATTTGCTTGTTATTTTCCACAAAAATACAAAAAATGGTTTACATTTCGAATAAAGTGTTGTATTATAGGCGCATGAGTTGAGAAAACAAAGTGAAAAATATGTTTTACTTGATTTTCGCCAGCACAAGATTTTTTCGAGAAAGGAAAGACAAGCATGACGCAGATAAGAGATGAAAGAGCGCATATCGCAGAACAGGGCATGTATGATAGCAGCTTTGAACATGATAACTGCGGTATTGGTGCAGTAGTAAACATTAAGGGTATTAAGACACACAAGACAGTCAGCGATGCACTTCGGATTGTGGAGAATCTGGAACATCGTGCCGGTAAGGATGCAGAAGGAAAGACCGGTGACGGTGTTGGTATATTGCTTCAGATCTCACACAAGTTCTTCAAGAAGGCAGCAAAGGAGCTTGGCGTGGAGCTTGGAGAGGAACGTGATTATGGTATTGGTATGTTCTTCTTCCCACAGAATGAGCTTCAGCGTAAGCAGGCAATGAAGATGTTCGAGATCATCGTGGAGAAGGAAGGACTGGAATTCCTCTGCTGGAGAAAAGTTCCGACGAATCCGGGAATCCTTGGACATAAGGCTGTCGCTGTTATGCCATATATTATGCAGGCATTTGTGAAGCGTCCAAAGAACGTGGAGCGTGGACTTGATTTTGACCGGAAGCTGTTCGTAGTACGCCGAGTATTTGAGCAGTCAAATGAGGATACGTATGTTCCATCTCTTTCAAGTCGTACGATCGTATATAAAGGAATGTTTCTGGTAGGCGAGCTTCGCTTGTTCTATCAGGATCTGCAGGATGAGGATTATGAGTCAGCCATTGGTCTGGTACATTCCAGATTCTCAACGAACACAACACCGAGCTGGCTGCGTGCGCATCCATATCGTTTCCTTGTTCACAATGGTGAGATCAATACAATCCGTGGTAACGAAGACCGTATGATTGCCCGTGAGGAGACAATGGATTCCGAGTATTTCAAAGGAGAGTTCCACAAGATTACACCAGTACTTGATCCGGATGGTTCCGATTCTGCAAGACTGGACAATGCGCTGGAGTTCTTCGTTATGAACGGAATGCCGCTTCCACTTGCAGTTATGATCCTGATTCCGGAGCCTTGGGATTCCAATAAATATATGCCGAAGGCAAAGCGTGATTTCTATCAGTATTACGCAACGATGATGGAGCCTTGGGATGGACCAGCATCCATGCTCTTTACCGATGGCGATTACATGGGAGCCGTGCTTGACCGTAACGGACTTCGTCCTTCCCGTTATTATATTACCGATGATGATTATCTGATTCTTTCTTCCGAGGTCGGTGTTTTGGATATTGAGCCGGAACATGTAGTGATGAAGGATCGTTTACGTCCGGGTAAGATGCTTCTCGTCGATACGAAGGCAGGAAAGCTGATCTCGGATGATGAGCTGAAAAATCAGTATGCAAATGCACAGCCATATGGTGAATGGCTCGACAGCAATCTGACATATCTGACCGATATTCCAATTCCAAATGAGCGTGTGCCGGAGCTTTCCAACGAGGAGAGAAGCCGTCTGCAGAAAGCATTTGGTTATACCTACGAGGAGTTTAAGACAGCAATTCTTCCAATGGCACAGAATGGAGCAGAGGCGATCGCAGCAATGGGTGATGATACCCCGCTTGCGGTGCTTTCCAACCAAAAGCTTCCGTTGTTTAACTATTTCCATCAGTTGTTTGCGCAGGTAACGAACCCGCCAATCGATGCGATCCGTGAGGAGATCGTCACATCGACGACGGTTTACCTTGGACGTGATGGTAATATCCTCGAAGAGAAACCGGAGAACTGCCGCGTGCTTCGCATCAACAATCCGATTCTGACGAATACGGATATGTTGAAGATCAAGAATCTGAATACAGAGAACTTGAAGGCAGCCGTTGTGCCAATTACTTATTATAAGAATACATCCTTAGAGAAGGCAATCGACCGTATCTTCGTCGAGGCAGATAAGTTCTTCCGTGATGGAGCCAATATCCTGATCTTATCGGATCGTGGTGTCGATGAGAACCACGTAGCGATTCCGTCTCTGCTTGCGGTATCTGCGATGCAGCAGCATCTGGTCCGCACGAAGAAGCGTACTTCGGTAGCTTTGGTCATCGAGAGTGCAGAGCCACGTGAGGTACATCATTTTGCAACGTTGCTTGGTTATGGTGCTTGTGCAATCAACCCATATCTGGCAATCGATACGATCAAGGACATGGTTGATACGCATTTCCTGAACAAGGATTTCTATGCGGCAGTCAATGATTACAACAGCGCAGTCCTGCATGGTATCGTAAAGATCGCATCGAAGATGGGTATTTCTACGGTGCAGTCTTATCAGGGGTCACAGATCTTCGAGGCAGTCGGACTGTCCGAGGAATTTGTAAAGAAATATTTCACGAACACGGTAAGCCGTGTCGGTGGTATCGGAATTAAAGATATCCAGCGCCATGTGGAGGAACTGCATAATTCTGCATTTGATCCACTTGGATTGTATACGAACCTGAGTCTGGAGAGTATCGGAAGCCACAAGATGCGAAGCGGGAAAGAGGAGCATCTGTATAATCCGAACACGATTCATCTTCTGCAGCAGGCAACATGGACAGACAACTATGATCTGTTCAAACAGTATTCTGCAGCGATTGATGATGAAGAAAAAGCGTTCCATCTGCGTGGACTGATGGAGTTTAATTATCCGGAAAATGGTGGAATCCCGATCGATCAGGTAGAGCCGGTTGATTCCATTGTAAAGAGATTTAAAACAGGTGCCATGTCTTATGGATCCATTTCGCAGGAGGCACATGAGTGTATGGCAATCGCCATGAACCGTCTCGGCGGCAAGTCCAATTCCGGTGAGGGTGGCGAGAGCTTGGAACGTATGCGTGGAAGCAAGGACGGCGTGAATCGTTGTTCTGCGATTAAACAGGTTGCTTCCGGTCGATTCGGTGTTACATCCGAATATCTGACAAGTGCGAAAGAGATTCAGATTAAGATGGCACAGGGTGCGAAGCCGGGTGAAGGTGGACATCTGCCGGGCGGAAAGGTATATCCTTGGATCGCCAAGACCAGACATTCAACGCCGGGCGTAGGTCTGATCTCACCACCGCCACATCACGATATCTATTCGATCGAGGATCTGGCACAGTTGATCTATGATTGTAAAAATGCAAATACAGATGCACGTATCTCCGTAAAGCTTGTATCCGAAGCTGGTGTCGGCACGATTGCTGCTGGTGTTGCAAAGGCGGGCGCACAGGTTATTCTGATCTCCGGTTATGATGGTGGTACGGGCGCTGCTCCGGCAAATTCCATCCATCATGCAGGACTTCCTTGGGAGCTTGGTCTGGCTGAGACACACCAGACGCTTATTATGAACGATCTTCGTAACAAGGTAATTCTTGAGACCGATGGTAAGCTGATGACCGGCCGTGATATTGCAATCGCGGCAATCCTTGGTGCGGAGGAGTTCGGATTTGCGACAGCACCGCTTGTAACAATGGGCTGTGTCATGATGCGTGTATGTAATCTGGATACCTGTCCGGTCGGCGTGGCTACACAGAACCCGGAGCTTCGCAAACGGTTCAAGGGTAAGCCGGAATATGTCATGAATTTCATGCGGTTTGCAGCACAGGAGCTTCGTGAATATATGGCAAAGCTTGGCGTGCGTACGGTGGATGAGCTGGTAGGAAGAACAGACCTGATCAAGGCCGGCAAGATGGCTGAGGAATATAATGTTGATCTGTCCCGTATCATAGACAATCCGTTTGCGAATGATGCACAGAGTAAGATCAGCTATGCAAATAAGAATCCTTATAACTTCGAACTTGAGAAGACGGTCGATGAGACGGTTCTTATGAAGAAGCTTGGACCTGCGCTTGAGAAGAAGCAGAAGAAGACCATCGAGATCGATGTATCGAATATCAATCGTTCACTCGGTACGATCTTTGGTTCTGAGATTACGAAGAAATATGGAACAACTCTGGATGAGGATACATTTGTTGTCAAATGCCACGGCAGCGGTGGACAGAGTTTCGGTGCATTTATCCCGAAGGGACTCACACTGGAACTGGTTGGCGACAGCAACGATTATATCGGTAAGGGACTTTCCGGTGGTAAGATCATCGTCTACCCGCAGGATGGTATCCGCTATGATGCATCCGAGAATATCATCGTCGGAAATGTTGCGCTCTATGGAGCAACTTCCGGTAAGGCATTCATCAACGGTGTTGCCGGTGAGCGTTTTGCTGTTCGTAACTCCGGTGCAACGGCAGTTGTGGAGGGCGTCGGCGAGCATGGCTGCGAGTACATGACAGGTGGCCGTGTCGTGATCCTTGGACCAACCGGCAAGAACTTCGCGGCTGGTATGAGCGGCGGTATCGCATATGTACTTGATATGGACAGCGACCTTTACATGAAGCTCAACAAGCAGATGGTCGAGGTTGAGTCTGTCGTTGATAAATACGATGTTATGGAATTAAAGGACATGATCGTGGAGCATGTTCAGTGTACGAATTCCAAGCGCGGCAAGGAAGTACTCGAGCATTTCGAGGAGTACCTGCCGAAATTTAAGAAGATTATCCCACATGATTACAAGAAGATGATGTCGACGATCGGTCAGATGGAGGTCAAGGGACTTTCCAGCGAGCAGGCGTTGATCGAAGCATTCTATGCAATCAAGAATCATTAAGAGAGAGGAGCGTATGACTTATGGGAAAAAGTACAGGATTTATGGAGTATGAAAGACAGACCAGCAAGGAAGTACCACCTCTTGAGCGCATAAAGAATTTTAACGAGTTTCACGAGCCGCTTTCAATGGAAGAACAGCGCAAACAGGCGGCACGTTGTATGGACTGTGGTGTGCCGTTTTGCCAGTATGGCAAGATGATTGCCGGTATGGCGTCCGGTTGTCCGCTGAATAACCTCGTGCCGGAGTGGAATGATAATGTGTATACAGGAAATATGGAGATGGCGTATAAGCGTCTCTCCAAGACGAATAACTTCCCGGAATTTACAAGCCGTGTCTGCCCGGCACTCTGCGAGGCAGCATGTACCTGTAATATCAACGGAGATCCAGTCTGCACGAAGGAAAATGAGCGGAGCATTATCGAAAATGCTTACGAGAAGGGCTATGTGAACTGTGAGCCGCCAAAAGTACGGAGTGGAAAGCGTGTTGCCATCGTTGGTTCGGGTCCATCCGGTCTTGCAGCCGCCGATCAGTTGAACCGCAGAGGACATCAGGTAACGGTATTTGAGCGTAGTGACCGTCTCGGTGGACTTCTGATGTATGGTATTCCGAACATGAAGCTGGAGAAGCAGATTATCGACCGTAAGATCGATTGTCTGAAGAAGACGGGCATCGAGTTCGTGACCGGAACAGAAATTGCAAATGGAAAGAACAACCAGAATCCGGCAGTTGCCAAGGGTGATGAGATGGCAGGTTATCTGACCGATGCCAAGGTGAAGAACATAAAGGCGGAGAAGCTGTTGGAGGAATACGATGCCGTTGTCCTTGCGTGTGGTGCATCGAATCCGCGTGATATCAAGGTAACCGGGCGTGATGCAAAGGGAATCTATTTCGCAGTTGACTTCTTAAAGACAACAACGAGAAGTCTGCTCAATTCAAATTTTGCAGATGGAAAATATGTCAGTGCCAAGGGTAAAAAGGTGCTTGTCATCGGTGGTGGTGATACTGGAAATGACTGTGTCGGAACATCCATCCGCCAGGGTGCGGTTGCTGTGACACAGCTGGAGATGATGCCGAAGCTTCCAGAGACACGTGCAGCAAATAACCCATGGCCAGAGTGGCCGAGAGTCCTGAAGACGGATTACGGTCAGCAGGAGGCAATCGCGAAGTTTGGACACGATCCACGTATCTATGAGACAACCGTAAAAGAGATCGTGAAGAACAAGGATGGTCAGGTCTGTGCAGCAAAATGTGTGAAGCTTGCATGGGAGAAGGATCCAGAGACTGGACGTATGAACATGAAGGAAATCCCGGACAGCGAGTACACGATCGAGTGTGATCTGATTTTGATTGCAGCCGGATTCCTCGGTACACAGAAATATGTGGCAGATGCGTTCGGTGTGAAGCTGAATGCGCGCACGAATGTGGAGACAGCTCCGGGCGAGCACAAGACGAATGTGGACAAGGTGTACACATGTGGCGATATGCACCGTGGACAGTCGCTGGTTGTATGGGCGATCCGCGAGGGACGTGACGCAGCGAAGGAAGTTGACACATTCCTCAACGGCTACTCAAATGATTTCTAGAGGCATGTTTGCCAACCTATGAAAATTTAATAAGAATTGCACACAGTAATATAAAGGCATCTACAGACGCGCTTTCGCTCACTTCCGCACATAACAGACACTAAGCTCTGGAGAAACAATTTTTCAAATTGTCCCTCCAATCGCTAAGTGCTGATGTGCTCCAATGGTCTGTTGATGGCTTATATTATGTGTGCAATTCATATTATCGTATCGAAGATTGGCAAACATGCATGCACACATTCTCATTTATGATTGTGCGGACGTGCCAATTCTATTCAGAATGAGTGCCACAACCTTGAAGTATGGAGAAGATATAGAATTATTAGTGCGGTTTATGCGCATCTGTCCCCTTAAGGTCTGGGTATGAGAAAACCCGTATAAAAATTGGCAAGTGATAATCGTGCAGGAAGCGATATGTTTGTAACCTAGAATTACTTAGTGTTCTTTTGATACATAAGCAATACCTGAACACGACGTTCAGGTAAGCCGCCACTGAGCCACGGATGGCGAATTGGCGGCGGTTGCGTATTAAGCATATATCTTAATTAAGAACACTTAGTAATTCTTGGTTGAAATACATTGCTTCTGCATGATATCACTTGCCAATCTATTATACGGGTTTTACTTCCCATAAACCTTCGTCAGATGCGAAACATCCAAATAGTCCGCGATACCGTCCGCGTAGTCCGTTGGAACTTCCCCGGCGACGAGCGGTTTCAAATACGCAATCATTTCTGCGGTCACGTCGTGGTGGTCAGGCGTGATCCAGGAGACAGGCACTTCCTTCGCCTGATTGGCAACTTCACTGACCGGAGTATTGGAAAGCTCGTAGGTGTATGGAGCATTCGACAGACGATGCAGACTTACCATCTGTGCGCTTTCTCCGTTCTTGGCGAGAACAACCGCATGCTTGCCGGAGAGGAACGACTCCGTTAAGTCTGTCATGCTTGCCATATGTCCGGCACAACGCTGTAAGACGTTAACTTCGACGGAACGAACCTTGATGCCGAGCTTTTCCTTTACAAGGTATTCCAGTGTCTTTCCGGCACCGCTCAACTGTGCATGTCCGAACTTGTCAGCGGCAGCATTGGTAGCAGAGATGTAGTTGCCGTCCTTGTCGCGGATACCTTCAGAGACAGCGACGATGACATTCTTGTATTTCTTTACCATTTCCTTTAAGTCTGTGATGAACTGCTCCTTGTCGAAGGCAACCTCCGGCAGATAGATCAGGTGTGGAGCAAGGCTGAATTCATTTCTTGCAAGTACGGAAGCGGCAGTCAGCCAGCCAGCATCCCGTCCCATGATCTCGATGATATTGACACTTTCCAAATCGTAAATATAGGTGTCATAGGCAATCTCACGGATGGAACTTGCAATGTATTTGGCAGCAGAGCCAAAGCCTGGTGTATGGTCTGTCATGATCAGATCGTTGTCGATCGTCTTTGGCACACCGATGATGCGGATATCATTGCCGATGGAAGCCGCGTAAGCAGAGAGCTTGGCAACCGTATCCATGGAATCGTTTCCGCCGATATAGAAGAATGCACCGATGTTCATTTCCTCAAAGATGGAGAAGATTTCTTCGTACATAGAAACGTCGTCCTTCATATCTGGCAGCTTGAACCGGCAGGAACCGAGGTACATGGCTGGTGTGCGTGCAAGCTTCTGGATGAATGCGTCATCCTTGTCTGACAAATCCAGAAAATGTTTCTTCAGCACGCCCTGAATTCCGTGAATCGCACCATAAATTTTATCATATATTCCAAAATCTCTGGCAGCGGCAACAACGCCGGCAAGAGATGCATTGATAGCGGCTGTTGGTCCGCCAGACTGTGCAACGATACAGTTTTTACTCATGATAACTCCTTATTCTACTTTAAATATAATCATTTGGTATCAGACGTAAAGAATGATTTCGATTATAGTTGATTTACGCCATACAAAATTATATTAGCATATTCATACAGGGATAGCAAACCTAAAATCCGCGAATCTATGCATCGTCGAAAAGTGATAAAAAATTCTAAAAAAAACGAGAAATCCAAAAACTGTCTCTTATACACATCTGACGCTGCCGACGA
>ENA-OZFZ01000017-OZFZ01000017.1-human-gut-metagenome-genome-assembly--contig:-NODE-17-length-119805-cov-48.071065_pt1 | contig 119805 bp, 78 predicted proteins | sample MGYA00244621_ERZ653640 | MGnify/ENA primary metagenome ERZ653640 (study PRJEB26926, sample SAMN06165019) | human gut metagenome | biome: ENVO:00009003; feature: ENVO:2100002; material: ENVO:00002003... | reverse complement strand
GCTAAGGTACGATAGTTTTTTCAACTTCTCAAACACAGGGTTTTGCACATGAGCCAACGGTACTGGTCAACGGCACCTGTCGCATTTGATGCGACATTCTTCGTTGTACTGCATGAAACCAGCAACAGCGCTCCAAGCGCGAAAAGGACTAATTTTTTCATAATATAGATCACTAAAAGTTAATCGGCGCGATAATCCACAAAAAACTGACACAACGGTCTAAAACCTCACAAATGTAAGAATAATTTCGGTAAAATCCTCACATTGTAAGGCGCGACGGAGAAAAAAGTGAAGCCGGAATCATACTTCCGGTAAACAGGCGGGGAAGATTCTCCTCAGGCTCAAGAATATGCGAAAACCGTGGCCTCGCGGACATATTCCCGCAAGCCACGGTCACTCTCTGACTTCCTGTGGACGACTACTTGTAGAGGAAGCGCTTGATGCTCATCTTAGGAGTCTTCTCGAACGGCTGGTCCACAATCTCAACCTTGGCGATCTGGCTGTAGTTCGGAAGCTGTCTGTCGGAATTGATGCGGATCCTCTCAGGAAGGTCGGAAACCTCCTCCTGGTCAAGGCCATCCTTGCGGAGAGCCTCCTGGTCGAGATAGACGAGCGCCACGAGCTTGGACGCGCGGTCCACCACAACGGACTCCTGCACATAAGGCTGGTTGTTAACCACGGCCTCAACCTCCTCCGGATAGATGTTCTGGCCGTTGGCCGAAAGGATCATCGACTTGCTGCGTCCCTTGATGTAGAGGTTGCCGTCGTCGTCGAACAGTCCAAGGTCACCGGTGCGGAGGAAACCGTCCTCGGTGAAGGCATCGGCGGAAGCCTCGGGATTCTTGTAGTAGCCGATACAGATGTTGTCGCCTTTCGCCTGGATCTCGCCGACTATGTGCCGCGGATCATCGGAGTCAATCCTCACGGTGGCGCAGTCGACAGGTTTTCCGCAGGAGCCGGCGACATATTCAGAACTACCGGCATAGGCCAGCAGCGGCGTCGCCTCGGTCATGCCGTAGCCCACGGTGTAAGGAAGCTTGATCTTCTTGAACCACTTCTCGATCTCAGGGTTCACCGGCGCGCCGCCAAGGATGAACTCCCCTACCTCACCACCGAAAGCATTGATCAGGCCGTCATGTATCTTCTTGAATATGATTGTATTGATCCCGGGAATCCTGGTAAGGATCTTAATCATCGGCTTGTCCAGCACAGGCTTCACCTTGGACTTGAAGATCTTCTCCATCACAAGCGGCACGGTGATGAGCTGGTAAGGCCTGACTTCCTGGAAGGCTTTCATCAGTGTGCTTGGCGTAGGGGTCTTTCCAAGCCAGTAGATAGACGTGCCGTTGCAGAGCGGGTAGATGAACTCGGTCACGAGGCCGTACATGTGGGCCATCGGGAGCATGGAGATCATCCTGTTCTTGTCAGAGGTCGGACGGTGAACCTGGCTGTACTCGATCGTGGCGCTGAAATTCCTGTAGGTCAGCATCACGCCCTTCGGGTTGCCGGTCGAGCCGGACGTGTAGTTGATGACCGCCAGGTCGTCCATGTTGTCAGTCGGGTAGACGACATCCTCCGGGCCGAAGCCGTCAGGGTACTTCTCGGCGAGGAGATTGTCGATGTTGTTCCAGAGCGCCTCGATCTCAGGCTTGCGGCAATAGAGTATCTTCAGGTTGTCCACATCCATAACAACCTTGACCTCAGGCATCTTAGCGATGTCAAGCTTAGCCCATTTGTCTGCGTTGGTCAGCAATGCCATGCTGTCCGAATGGTTCACGAGGCTCTCCACGCTTTCCGGAGTGAAATCCGCCAGTATCGGCACGATGACGGCCTCGTAGGTGTTCACAGCCAGATAGGACATGCCCCAGCGGGCGCTGTTGCGGGCCCAAAGGGCGATGTGCTGCCCCTTCTGAAGACCGGCCTTGTCGAAGAAGATGTGGAACTTCTCGATCAAAGTGGCCATCTGTGAATATGTGAAGGATTCGCCGCCAAGGGTGTTAAGCGCGGACTTGTTCCAATATTTCCTGGTAGCGTTCTGCAACCGTGTCAGGTAATGATCCATAATCTCCTCTATTATTTATTACAAAACAAAATTAACTGAATCCATCGGATTCTTCACAAAGAATAAATATTATATTTGCAGAAATCGGTTATTTGTGGCGAAATTATGAAGAAAAGACCAATCGTAGCACTGATTTACGACTTCGACGGGACCCTGTCTCCCGGAAATATGCAGGAATTCGGATTCATTCAGGCCATCGGGAAGACCCCGGATGAGTTCTGGAGGATGAGCGACGGGCTGGCCGTCGGGCAGGACGCGAGCAATGTGCTGTCCTACATGAAAATGATGTTCGACGAGGCGAGGAAGAACGGCATCACGCTCCGCCGGAGCGACTTCCGGAAGTTCGGCCGACACATTCAACTCTTCGACGGCGTGAGGGAATGGTTCGGCATGATCAATGAATATGGCGAGTCACGCGGCGTGCAGATCGAGCATTACATCAACTCCTCCGGTCTCAAGGAGATCATCGAGGGCAGCCCGATCGCCAAGGAGTTCAAGCACATCTTCGCCTGCTCCTACATGTACAACAAGGACGGCGAGGCCGAGTGGCCGGGAATCGCCGTCGACTACACGGCGAAGACCCAGTACATATTCAAGATCAACAAGGGAATATTCAGCGCCCACGACAACAAGATGGTCAACGAGAGTGTCGCCGAGGACAAGAAGAGAATCCCCTACCCCCAGATGATCTACTTCGGTGACGGTGAGACCGACATCCCTTGCATGAAGATCGTCAAGATGTTCGGAGGGCACGCCATCGCCGTCTACGACGAGAGCAGTCCGAAGAAGAAAGCCTTCGCCAAGACCCTCCAGCACCAAGGCCGCGTCAACTTCACCGTCCCCGCAAACTACACCAAGGACAGCAAGACCTACAAGGTGGTCTGTGCCATAATCGACAAGATCAAAGCCGACTACGAGCTCAAAAGGCTGAGCAAGTCAGCCTTTTGAACCTTCTTGCGTCGCTTCGCGCTGCGCGCGCATTCCATTGCCAAAGCCAGATAAACCATAGAGACCCTCTCTACTGGAAGTCAATTCCTGTAATAGTCCTTGAATGCGGTCCAGGAATAGAAGGAAGGGGCTACTTGCGGGATCGGGAGGGAGGCTTCGTGGCCGTTGTAGAGGACTTTGACCAGGATCTCCGGGGTTCTTTTGCTGCGGTAGAAGATCAGCTGGAGGTTGGCGGCCATCGGAACCTTGTCACTTCTCCAGTAATTCCTCACCTCTTTCGGATCATCAACAACCGCACCGAAATTGTCCAGGCGCATATAGGAGACCAACGGCAGAATAGCGGTGTCGTGTGAGAAACGAAGCCTCAACTGAATCCCGCCGGAAGCCAGGTCACTATCGGCCTCCTCTATCATGTTCTCAAGAATCGCGGCGTTCTTTGTGCAGCCGGAATTGTCTGTCAAAGGCGAGCGTCCCATATAGAGGTAGCCATTATAATTCCGAACCTCCCAGATGCCGAAGAGTTCATCAAATGTGAATATGTCCGAGAAATCATCCGACGGCTCGCCGTCAAGGCACTGCAGGCCAACCACCACCGTTCGGAGATCGGACTCAAACTTCCACGTCCCGGACGTGGATTCAAGATAGTCGATGTCATTGAAATATCTGGAGCAGAAGGCCTTGGAATCAATCAGAGCCGCATGCATCGCCGCGGACGAGGCCTTGGCATCGGCAGGGATCAGGGTCTTAACCCTGAACGGATTCTGGCCTCCGTCCGGCTCCAGGACCGGAAGATAGGCCCTTCCGGCATCAACGGAATACGTCAGGTCTCCGTCCAGCCCCTTCAACTCGTCCAAAAATGACATCATACTCAGCATCACACGAGGGACAGCCGTGGAAAGCACATCAGCCCTGGTCTTACCCTTGAATACTTCAGGAAACTCCCTGTGCATCGTCGAGGCTATCAGGCGAAGCTGTTTCTGTCCCTCCTTGGTCAGATCCCCTCCCCTATTGGCTACAGACGGATAGAACCTCTCGTAACGGACGAAAAGATCCTCACCGGCCTCCGTCAGTTTTCCGGCGGCATGAGCGTCTGAAAGCACCTTACGGACCGCCTCATAGACTCCGTCTCCAAGGGCATATCTAGCTCCGTGACGACCGATATGGCTGATGTAGACCGGCTTGTAGCCCTTCGGAGCCGGAGTGATCCTCACTTCGTCGAACGGGTACATGTAATACTCACCGCCAAGAAGATTGCGGTCGGCCATCATCTCGGCACGGGTGTCGTACTTGCGGACTGCGTCCTTGACACCAAATTCAGCCTCAACCGCCGCCCGACGGTCCAACGTCGCGGGTGTCTGGGCAAATGAATATGTCCCTGCGGCAAGCAGCGCGGCCACCGCAAGGACAATGTCTTTCAGGATTATCTTTTTCATCGACGCAAGGATATTCATTATTTACCGTAGATTAATTCCACGTCTGCCTTGATGGCTTCCGGCGCGAAATCAGGAACGAACCTCCAGGAACCGACGACATTCGGATCGCCCACCACAGCCGGATCGATGGAGCCGTTCTTCTTGAGATAACGGTACAGGATTGTCCTGAACTCGGGTCCGCGGTAGATGATCCTATCCTCGACCGACCGTGCGTCCATAAGGCCGGCAGCCTTCATAAGGCCACCGGAGCCAGTTGAACGATAGGAAGTTATGGCGACGGAATAGTCCTTGTCCATCTCGAACGGGCTGCCGTCGGCCATTCCGGAGACCGTCACACGCGAGCCGTAAGGCTTGGTCACGTCGACGGTGTAGCGGATTCCCGCGGCGGAATCGAAGTTCGCCGGACTCTTGGCAAGCTTCCACTTCATGCCGCCGGTGGCATAGTCCTTTGTCTGGGTGATCCTGAGCACATGGGAGCCTTCCGCCGGTCCTGGCACCGTGCTGATCCACGCATCATAGCTCGCCTCAAGGTACCGCAGGATCTCGGCTCCGGTCAGGCGCAGGACGACCAGCTTGTTGTCATAAGGATAGATCTTACGGATGTCCTGGTAACGAACCTCGCCGGCAGGAACCATGCCGTCAATGAGCAGCGTCGCCGAAAGCGAGATGTCTACCGGCCAGGCGCTGAACGCAAGGGCGTGAAGGAAGTTCATGTAGTCACACTGGCGATAGTAGAACTCCCTGGACACCAAGTCTTTCTTTACCTCGCCGACATGGCTGGCATTGAAGTCCCGCACCTTCTCGTAGTCGGACTTGAAGGCTTCCTCCATGGCGGTGTCATAGTTTTCCGAACCGAAGGACTCGACCTCGCCGGACAGCGAACGGCTGATCACTTTCCCGCCTCTCACGACCAGCTTGATGTCGGCAAGACAGGCGTACTGCCCTGCCCTGCCGCAATCCAGCAGAACGGTGCTGTCGGTTTTCAGCACCTTGGTGGAATGGTCGTGACCGGTGACAAGCACATCGACACCCTTGAGACTGTTGAACAAGTCAAGACCCTGACGCTCAAGGTTCTGCCCGTCCCCCTTGCCCATCGAAGTGTGGGCGACGACAATCACGACTTGCGGCTTCTCCTTTGAGCGCACCTTATCGACATCCTCCTGGACCAGAGGCAGGAGGGACTTGAAACTGATGCCGGAGACACAGGAGGCGTCCATCAGCGAGGCGTTGGCGGCGTTGGTGTAGCCGAGAACCGCCACCTTCACCCCGCCTTTCCTTACTATTGAATATGCCGGGAGATACCCTTTGCCGGTCCTTTCCGACACGGCGTTGCCGGCCAGAAACGGAACGCCGGCTTTTCTCATCTCCCTGGCCACACGGTCATAGACACGGTGACCGGCCTCGAAATCCGAGTGTCCCGCCACCACGGCGTCATACCCCATGTAGGCGGCGAGCCTCGGGTACAGATGGGCGGATGTCGTGTCGACAAAGTTGTAGTAGAATGGGGCTCCGCCGCCGGAGAAGTTGTCTCCGGCATCGACAAGGATGACATTGTCCTCGCCTTTGGCCGCCCTGACACCTTCCACGAATCCACTTTGCGACATCAGCGAGCCTCTGGCCCGCCCTCCGTCTTCTATCGGTTTGGCAAACCAGTAGCCGTGGCCGTCACCAGTGGCGACAACCGACAGATTGTACTCTCCGTCCTTGAGGGTAGAGCAGGCCGCGACGGCCAGTACGGCCATCACCGTTATGATTGGTTTTATCTTCATCTAATGAATATGCTTGTGTTTTTCCGGTCGCTTCGACAGGCTCAGCGACCGGAGAGGTTATTTCTGGCTCTGGAGGGCGGCGTTGACACGAGCGAGAAGGTACTCGTAGTGAGCCCTGTCCTCGGACGGAGCGGAAGACCTGCGGGAAAGGCACAGTGCCTTTACCTTATTGAGGAATATTATCCTGCAACCGTCACTCTCGTCGATGGTCTGGACACTCACGGCCTTCTGGAAAGGGGACTGTCCCTCACCGAGGCTGTAGTCTTCAAAACCGCACCAATCCTGTCCGCCAAGATGTTCATCAGCCTCTGTCTCCTCCGCAAACGACTTGGACAGCACTGACTTGACATCCTTTGACGAAGCCGTCAGCATCTCCCTCTGGAGGGTCTTCTCCTCAGAGGCGAGCCTGCGCCCGGCAATCGATGAGGCGAACACCTCGGCATAGAGGTCGTCGTAATATTCCTTGACCGTGTAAGGTCCGGCCACTCCTGGAACGGCGGATGAAAGCATCACATTCGTCGGAACCGTTGAAGCGAGGGACTTCGCCACGGCGGCGCAGATCTTGTTGGACTGCGGGGCGGCGAGAGGCAGGTTGGAAGTCACCGACGGCTCATTGATCCATGAGGAGGAGCGCAGCTGCGCCACCACCCACTTCAGGGAAGCCCTCTGTACCTTTCTGGCGACCGGAACTGACGGCTTGACAGCCGATCCGTCCTTGACGTTGTTCAGGTATATTCCTCCGACCTGCGCCATCACATTGCCGATGTAGCGGTAGTACTGGTTCGTCAGCTGGGTGTAAAGATCGCCTCGGTGGGTAAAGTCCTCGTCATCAGCGCCTATCCACTCGTTCATCCTCGGAAGGATGTACTTCAGGTTCCTGATGCCGTAGTCACTAGACTTGATCGGATCATCGCCCAAGTCCTCCGTCCTGGCGCTTGGATCATAGGATCCGTAAGCCGCGGAGGTGGCCATCTGCTGCGCTCCGTAGCGGTAAAGCGGATCACCGGCCTTGGCCTCGATGATCTTACCGGCGATCTCAGCCTCCTCCCAGATGTCCTTGGCTCCCGGGACAGGTGTGTAGAGCCACTTTATGGCATATTCATCATAGACTCCGAGGGTCGGAGGGACGAGCCTCACGCCCTTGTCCCCGGGCTGTGCCACATAGTTGAAGCGGGCATAGTCCATGATCGACGGAGTTGTGCCGTGCTTTGCGGTGAAGGCTGCGTCGCGTAGCGAATCGGTCGGGTAGGCCGAGGAGGCTCCCATATTGTGCATAAGTCCGAGAGTGTGGCCGATCTCGTGTGAAATCACATAGACCATCGACTCATCGATGATGTCCTGCGGCATCTTCACGGCACGGACCTTCTCATCGACCTGAGCTGTCTGGACGAAACGCCAGTTGTTGATCAGCTTGATGACATCGTTGTAGACCAGTACGGAGGCGTTGAGGATCTCGCCGGTAACAGGATCCACCCAAGACGGCCCCATAGCGTTCATCGTCGCGTCAGGGACATACCTGATGCATGAATATTTCAGGTTGTCAGGATCGAACTGAGGATCCTCCTCCGCTGTAGGGAAGTCACGCACCTGCATCACGTCCTTCAGTCCGATGGCCTCGAAAGCTTTGTTCCAAGCCAGGACTCCCTCCTTGATCGGAGCCTTCCAAGCCTCCGGGAACGAATTGTCCACGTACCAGACGATCGGATTTCTGACAGTCACCTTCTGTCCGTTCTTCCAGGCGGTCGTGTCGGAGAGCTCAAGCCTCCAGCGGGATGCCAACACATAGCCTTTGAACCCATCCTCGGCGGATGTGAGATTGTACTTCACACTTCCCTCACCCGGGCCGACAGGGAACACTCCTATCCTGGAGTCCTGCACACGGGCTGGCATCGGGTTCTCAGGGAGAAGCATAAACGAGACCGTGTAGGCCATCGAGCCGGAACCAACCTTGCCTTTCAGCATCAGGAAGGTCTTCGTGAAGTCCACATTGGAATGCACTTTCACGGAAGCGTTGTCATTGAACGCCTTGAGATCGCTGAACCATGTGGATTTCTCGTCAGCCGCCTTCGTGAGGGAGAAATTCTTTCCCTTCGGAGCGACCGAATTGATGAGCGGAGTCACCTCGAAGATCACCTCGGAGCTGTCCTTGCTCGTCGCCTGCACGGCGATCCTTCTCAAGACCTTGGGAATATAGCTGCGCTCAAGGGCGGTCTGCATCCCTGGATCGGAACTCGTGGCGTTTGCGCCCGGAACACTCAGCACCACAAGGCTGTCCTTGAGGTCAATCTGGAAATATGTCGGCTTCACGTACTTATACCCGACGTTCAGATAGGCCGGATTGCTTGTGGCGGTGATGGTGCTTCCCACGAGCATCCTGCGTCCCATCATATTCCTTGGAAAGCCCATATAGATCTTGTCCTTGGACGTGCGGTAGAGGTTGAACGTGCCGCCGCAGGCCGAATCGGCGACCTCCTTCATCAGCTTCTCGTAAGGGGTCTGCTTCTTCTTAGGAGCCGGTTTCTGAGCCGCTGTAGCCTCCGTCTGAGCCTTTTTCTTCTTTTTCTTAAACACGGACGCTGCCGCGTCTGTGGATGGGACCAACAGCGCGGCGGCGATCAAAGTCAGGATAATACTCCTTTTTGTCATAGTATTTTTTTTAGTTATGATTTATTATCAATTCACTCTGTACTTGTAAAGCACGGAGACCGGATCATCGCAGATTCCCTCATAGGAACGGACAAGCGAGTCATCAGAGAACGAGTAAACATAGAGACTTCCTTTCTTGTCACCGGCTCTTGATGGATTGTAGGTCACGACATAAAGAAGATCCTCTCCATCATCTCCCTTGCCACGTCCTTTGAAATTAGTGGCTATGTCACGGATCTGCTCTCCGGCAGGAAGCGTGATCGTCGGTTTGGTGGCCGGGGCGCTGATCAGGGACCATCTGTAGATGGCGTTCCCGAAGGTGTAGTAGACATCAGCCGAGTGCTTGGTGTTCACGAACTTGCTGTTTTCGTCCATCTTGAGGTCCGACGTGGTGAAATCCACCGACGCTCCCCATTTCTTGAATGTTCCCGTTCCACCGACTCCGTCCGTGCAGCGAATCATATAGTTCTCCGGATTGGCGTTGTTTCTGAAAAGGATGTAGAGTCCGTTATTCTTGGAAGTCCTCATCGTGGCCATATTCACGACAGAATAGCCCTTCTGCGAGTAGTAGAACACGCCCGCGGAGGCGCTTCTCCTGATGCACAGGGTGTCGTCCGTGTAGTAGATCGTGGTGCGGACGGATTCTGTTGTCGGCATAGTTCTGGACAGCCCTCCGAAGACCCTGGTCATCGGCTTGATGTCGGTCATGTCTGTGTAGTTTCCAAGAAGCATGTCGTAGCGGTAGATGTGGGAGTTGTTGCCCAAAAGGAAGGCCGCGAAGCCGGATGTGTTGGCGATCTCGCCGCCGAAGGCCTTGAACGAAGACCCAGCTCCGGCCATTCCGGCTTTCTGGAAAAGCTGGAATGTCTTTGCCTCCATGTGCCACATGGTGCTTCGCTCATCGTTCGTCGCGATGAGGATGCCTGAATAGTCAACCTTCTTGACAGTCGCGTTGGACATGAACAGGGCCACGCCGTTCTTGAGCGTCTGCCCGGGATTGATGGAAGAGAACACGTCCGGGAACACCTCGCGCTCCCCGGCGGCGCTCTCCTCCGATGTCAGGGTCTTGACGAAGGTCAGGCTGCCGTTGCCGGCCTTGTCGTTGCTCAGGATGGCGACACCCTCGTCATAGCCGGAATTGACATTCAGCGTGAAGTACTTGTAAGACACACTCTCCCCGTTGTCAAGACGCAGGCGCAACAGGAAAGTACCGATCTTGGAGAAGGTGTAGTCGATGGTCGGCGAAGTGGAGAACTTCTCGACCGTTCCCGGCTTGAAGAGGTGGTCGGCTATCGTCTTTCCGTCGGCCGGCTGTCCATAGGTCCACTCGAATTTCACATCAAGGCCGCTTTTCACAGTGAGGCCTTCGTATTTCAGCTCGACTCCAAGATTGGCGTTGATCGTGTCCGAAGCCGCGACGACTTCGATCGGTTCCAACTCCAACGAGCCTCCCTCATCGATCTTCCAGCATGACGGAAGTACGAAGAGCAGGATGGCAAGCGAGAGTACGCAGTATTTTAGATTTCTCATAATGCTCTATCTATAATTTAGTTAAGAAAACCGTATCTGCCGCTTCTCGGATCTCCCCAGCCAATCAGCGCGTTGATGTTCACACTCTCCGTCCCCATCGGCTCGAAGTTAGGGTCGTCCGGATGATCCTTGTAGTACTGCTCATAGTACTCGAAGAGAGGACAGAAGACCTCGGAGGCCCAGGCCGCCATGTAAGTCTGGCGCCAGAACCTTGTCATCTTGAAGTTGTCGGCGTTCGGCTCGGCGTCAAGATTCTCGCCATAATGCGCGACACAATACTCATAGAAGGTAGGGTTCGTCTCGGCGGTCTTATGGTAGAACTCCAGGAGCTTGCGGAACTTGGAAGGATAGAAGTTGCCAAGGTCGTAGTCCCAGCCGGCCGGCTTGCTGGAAGCAAGCCTCCACCATGTCGGGCAGGCCGGATCGCCGTCGTTGACATAGAGCTGGAACTCCGGAGACATGACCGTGGTGTTGATCGTGTCCGCCGGAAGCGGCTCGAAGTTCCCGTACGGCACAAGTCTCAGGTGCACCCTCACATAGCTTCCGCCTTTCATCTCAGGCTGACGCTTGAGTCTCACATTGATGGTCGTGGAAACCTCTCCGGCAGGAATCACACAGTCCTCCACCTCAAAGTCGACACCTTCCCTGGCGGAGATCACAGGGTACTCCACGCCTCCGAAAGTCAGCACCGTGCCGGCGGGAGTGTCCACGCTCTCCACCTTGAACGGCCTGTCCACATCGGACACGTTGCCCATCACATAGACATTGGCGGCGACATCAATCTCATCCGTGGACAGCAGCGCGAAAGACTTCATGATGGTCTGGATCCTGTCCTGGAAATAAATGTGGTCCTTCTGGCCGGTGTCATACATCACCCAAGTCCCGTCGCACGAGGCAAGGAACGGAAGGCAGGCGATCAATGAATATATCAATCTTTTCATCTTTGTTCCATTTTTAGTTTAAATCTCAATATCCTTTCTGGATTCCCATTCTTCATCAGGGACAGTCAGCATGTAGGTGGCGGCGACATCCCCGGGCAGCACTTTGCCTGAGACCGTCAGGATGTCCTTCCGCTCCATCTTCATATCGTACCAGGTGAATCCCTCACAGTAGAACTCGCGTTTCCTCTCTTCGAAAAGGAGATCCTTGGTAAGCGCCTCACCGGACTCCTCAAGAGTCTCACGGCCTCTGGATTTCAGAACCTTGTCAAAATATTCCTTGGCCTTGGCGGGATCCTTCGTGATGTTCGCCTCAGCGATGATGTAGTACAGCTCCGGGAGACGGATGACATCGTAGCCGAGTATGGACTTCCCGTTGTAGGTGTTGTTGCCGGCGATGAATATGCTGTTGACCATCTTGCGGCAGGCCGGGATGGCCGGGTCGAACCATGCTGAAAGCCTGTAGTCGGTGCTGGCGCCCGCATTCTTCTCATAGAGGACGGCATAGTCGGTGGCCAGATTCAAGGCTGAAGCACCGACCGTCTCGGCCAGGGAGAGTTTCTTCATCATCGCTGTCTCATCATTGACAAAGAGTCCGAAGATCGTCTCGTGAAGGTCAAGGGTTCCGTTGTCCGGCTGCACGAAGGCGCTGACCGGACGGAAAGAGAACTTTCCGCTGGAGATGACCTTCTCGGCATATTTCTCCGCATTGTCAAGGTCGTTCCTGCTCCAGTAGACCTTTGCGGTCAAAGCCTGCACCGCATACAGGTTCATGTGCGCTATTCTCGCGTCCGTGAAGGAGTTGGCAGTCTTGTTTCGTTCAGCAGGAACGAGTGCCTCGTCCTCGGCGAGATATTTCTCAGCCCTTCCGAGATCCGAAAGGATCGCATCGTAGACCTTGTCATACGAGTCAAAATCCTTGATGTCAAAGGAATAGTTGGTGACGTAAGGAAGGACCTGCTTCTTCACGGCATCCTGAGCCCAATAAGGAGGGCCGAAGAGCTTGAGAAGCTCGAAATGCGTCAACGCCCTCAACGCCAGCGCCTCACCGAGGTAAAGGCCGGAATGCCTGTAGGTGTCGATGTCGTCCTCGGCATGCTCGATGATGTTGTTGATGTGGTTGATGGCGGCATAGGCGGATTTCCAGATCTCCCTCTTCGTCGCCGAGGCTCCCTGGGTGGTCATCTCACCTTCCGCGAGTTCTGAATATTTATAGTCAGTCGTCGTGAAGTTCTGGCTAAGCACCTCCGGAAGCAGATAGAAGTTCTGCCCGTACAGGTTGCTGCCGGTCAACTCGTTATAGACGCCGTAGAGTGCGTCCTCATATTCCTCCGCCGTCTCGAACATGTTGATCTTCTCACCCTTAGGATGCACGTCAAGGAATTTGGAACACCCGCCGGCAAGGACCGCCGCGGCGGCTATGATTGTCATGAATATTGATTTGCTTTTCATTGTCTGTCCTCCTTATTAGAATGTTGGGCGGAAAATCAGGTTGATTCCGCGACAGTAAGGATAATCGGTTCCCCTCTCGAACTTGACGGTGGAGATGTGCGCTATGTCAGACAGTCCGAAGCCTATCGCAAGTTTGCGGAGACCGAGCCTCGTGATCGCCTTCGGAGCGAAGTCGTACATCACCTGAATGCTGGAGATGTACAGCTCGTTACGCTTCTCAACGAATCTTTCGGAGTACTGGGAAGAACTGCTGGATGTGCCGATTCCAAGGAAACGGGTGTGGTCGCCAGGCTGCTTCCACCTGTCGGTGAACACCCTGCGGTCCACGTTGTAGTCAAGGTCGATGTTCTCCACCTTGTTCTTCAGGGTCGAGTTGTAGTAGTCCGAGCCGAAAGTGTAGGAAGTGGCCAGACTGATGGAGAAACCCTTGTACCTCACAGTGTTCATCCATGAGCCCTGAAGGATAGGGTTCGTGTTTCCGACAGCCACTCTCTCGTTCTCGTCGTATTTGAAGGTATACTCACCGTTCTTCTTGATGAATATCTCCTTTCCGGTGGCAGGGTCGATTCCCGCCGAGCGCATCGCGTAGATGTCGTACTGGGATCCGCCCTCCACGAAGAGGATCTTCGGCTTGGAGGAATCGTAAGGGTTGTCGATGTCATTCTTGAGACCCTGGGAGATCTTGCGGATCTGGTCCATGACATGGCCGCCGGTCAGCGTCATGCTCCAGAACCAGTCCTTGTTGCGGATGATCTGGGCGGAAAGCGAAAGGTCGAGACCTTTGTTGTTGAGCTGGCCGAAGTTCACGTTCATTGATGTCGTGCCGACAGAAGGCGGCAGATTGACGGACATCAGCATGTCGTAGGTCGTGTTGGAATAGAAATCGAACGAAAGGTTGAAACGGCTGTCAAGGAAGGCCGCCGTCAGGCCGAAGTTGTTGTTCAGGGTCCTCTGCCATTTCAGGTCAGGGTTGCCCATCTGCTTCGGCAACGCTCCGATACCGGAGACATACTGGTACTTGGAGTCGTACTGGTAGACGGTCTTGGCCTGGTAGTAGTCAAACGAGACGCTTCCCGTGTAGCCAAGAGAGTACCTGAATGTCAAGGTGTTGACCCAAGGAAGGTTTTCCTTGATGAACCTCTCGTTGTGGAGGTGCCAGCCCGCTCCCAGCGCCCAGAACGGGGCGAAACTGTTGTTGGAGCCGAACTTCGAGGAGCCGGAAGTCCTGTAGGATCCGTCCACGAAATACCTGTTCCAAAGGCTGAAGTTGGCGTTGACGAAGAAACCCACCGAGGTGGCTACCCTGTCGGATCCGGTCGGATGTCCGGAAGGGTAGGTCAGCGCGAAGGACAGGTCGGAAAGTTCGTCCTTGATGAATCCCTTAGCAAGGAAAGAGGCATTCTGCCGGCGGCTGTACTGGATGTTGCCACCGGCGCTGACCCTGAACATCGAACCCTTGGTGTCCAAAGACTTACCATAGTTGACAACAAGCTTGCCGTCAGTACTCAGGCCGTTACCGGTCGCGAGGCTGTAGCGTCCCTTGTCAGCCAGCTTGCTGTTCTCGTATTTCGCCATATCCGGAGACTCATATTTGTCCGAACGGTTCCATGTCAGGTTCAGGTTGGCCTGACCGGTGACATAGAGTTCCTTAGTGATGTTCCATCTACCTGAAAGCGAGTTGGTCCACGACTGGTTCTGGCTCTTGCCGAAACTTGAGAGCGTGGCGTCGTACAGAGGGTTGGCCGTCTTGTAGGACGAAGTGCTGAGCGGATTGAAATAGTAGCTCTTGATGTAGTTGCCGTCCTCGTCCGTCATCGGGTTGTACGGATTCATCCTGGAGTACTGGGTGTAGCTTCCGTACGGAGAATCAACACTCTTGTTCAGGGAGAAGCTGTTCTTGTAGGAAAGGGTCAGCTTGTTGCGGAGGTGGTAGTTGATGCTGAAGTTAAGACCCAGATTCCTTCTGTTGTCGGCCTTCATGACTCCGTAAGTGTCTCCGAAGTTGGCGTTCGCCCGGAACTCCAGCTTCTCGCCCCTGGAGCTGAGCGCCAGGGAATGGGTGTGACTGAACGGCACGCGCAGCGGAGCGTTGAGCCAGTCCGGATTGACACCCTTGCGGATAAGCTGAAGCTTGTAGTCGTAGGCCTCGTCCATGGAGCCGTCAGCCGTGTCATACTTTCCCGCAAGCCTTTCTATCTCAAGTTTTTCAGCGGGACTACAAAGGTTGAAGGAGCTGAGATCCGGCACGCTGAACCTCGGCACGAAGTTGTAGCTGAGCCTGAGTTTTCCTTCCTCCGAGCGTTTTCTCTCGACGACGATGACACCGTTGGCTCCCTTCTCACCATAGAGGATGGTGGCGGATGCATCCTTCAGCACATCGATTCTCTCGATGTCGAACATGTCAAGGTCGTAGAGTTCCTGGATGCTGATCTCCACACCGTCCAGCACGATGAGAGGGTTGTTCACACCCTCCTCGCTCTCATTGGAAATCAAGGTGTTGGATCCACGGATAAGGATGGACGGCACAGCGTTCGGGTTGGATCCCGCGCTGTTGTTCTCCACCAGCACCATGCCCGGGGTAAGGGAGGCAAGACTCTGCATCAGGTTCGTCGAGGACACGGCGATCAGCTGGTCGCCGCTTATCGTAGTGGCCGCGCCTGTGAAGGTTTCCTTTGTCTGAGTGTAGAAGCCGTTTACCACCACAGCGTCGAGGCTGGAGGTCTTCAGCTGCACATTCAGCCTTGTCGAGGTGCTGACATTAAACTCCTTGGACTCTGTTCCGATGAATGAATATATCAGGATGTCCGACTTGCCGGGGCTTCTCTGAAAAGTGAGTGAATAATTACCGTCCGCATCGGCGGAGGTTCCGACAGATGTGCCCTTGACGAGCACATTGGCTCCCGGGAGCGGCTCATCGTGGTCGTCCGTAATCCGTCCCTTGACGGTGATCCGTGGGTTGCCCGAGCTTCCGGAAGCGCTCTTGCCCTGATTGTTCTGGGCCTGTGCCGAATCCGCGAACCCTGTGACAGCCACCGCGGCGCACAAGGAAAGAACCAGAGTCCTAAGCCGACAGCCGGCTTTCTTCGTCAATTTACCTGATTCCATAAACATTGAATAAGATGAATAAAAATTCGTTGATCACCCCTTTCATAGACTTGCAGAAAAATGTAAAAGGCCTCTCAACTTCGTAGGTTGGCAAATATATGTAAATTAATATTCAGAAACAACCCAGCCGCATCCCTATTTCTTGGTATTTTGGAGAAAACCTTGTCTATTACGAACCATACCGCCACACAAGGGTGTCGCGCGACACTCTCTGGCAACATTTCCGGCAATTCCTGCCACTCGAAGGGTATTAATCAATCCTAAAAAAAAGGTAATGCTACTTGCCGTAGCGAAGAAGTATCGGATCGTAGGCGTCTATGCGGCGGTCACGAAGGAACGGCCAGCCACGGCGGACATATTCAGTGCGCTCCAGGTCGATGTCCACAACCTTCACGCCCTCCTCATCGGTGCCGAACTGCGCAAGGATCTCCCCCTGCGGCCCCGTGGCGAAGGAATATCCCCAGAAATCAAGTCCAATCGTGCTGCCGGAAGGATCCTCCTCGTGACCCACACGGTTCACGGTGATGACCGGCAGGCCGTTGGCGACGGAATGCCCCCTCTGGACAAGCTGCCAGGCCTGCCTCTGGGTCTGCTGCTCCTCCTTGGAATCCGTGCCGACCCCACCGATGGCGGTAGGATAGATCAGCAACTGTGCACCGTTCAGAGCCATGAGCCTTGCTGCCTCAGGGTACCACTGGTCCCAGCAGACCAGCACGCCGAGGCTCCCCACCGAAGTCTGGATAGGCCTGAAGCCCAGATCCCCCGGTGTGAAATAGAACTTCTCGTAGAAACAAGGATCGTCAGGAATATGCATCTTGCGGTACTTGCCGGCGATGCTGCCGTCCTTCTCGATCACGACAGCCGTGTTGTGGTAAAGTCCCGGAGCCCGCCTTTCGAAAAGCGAGAGGACAAGCACGATGCCGAGTTCCCTGGCAATGGCGCCGAAACGCTCCGTGGAAGGTCCCGGAATGGTCTCCGCCAGGTCACACAGCGAGGCATCCTCGGTCTGGCAGAAGTACACCGAATTGTGAAGTTCTTGGAGCACAACCAGTTTGGCGCCCTTGGCGGCGCATTCACAGATGTTCTCAGTCAATTTGGCGATGTTCGCCTTTATGTCTGTCGTGCAGCTCTGCTGCACCATTCCCACTTTCAAGATGCTCATGATGATGTTCCTTTACTGGTCGCGCCACCTCCACATTCGGCGGCCACAACCCTGCAAAGTTAGCAAAAAAACATCAAGAGTACTAAAAATCCCTGTCATCAGCCGTGATGCTCTCGATCTCGGCGCTCTTCCCGGCATATTTCAGGAAATAGACCGTCACTGCCGTGTAGAACACCGTGTAGGTGAAGACGAAGACCGACAGCTGCCAGTACTGGGTGAAGAAATAGGAGGCAAGCGCGAGGATGCCGACGAGCAGGGCGGACACAAAGATCCACGTCACCCCATTGTTCCGGCACTTCCCGAACTCGTCCGCCGTGCAGTTGACTTTCAGTTTATGAATATATTCCTTCCGCTCGAAGGCGAACACTACCGTGTAGAGAATCAGCTGAACTACATAGAATGTGAAAAAGCAGTAACAAATCCCGCGGCCGACAGCGTCATGCTCGATGAATATGAAGTATACGGCCACAAAGAGCAGGATAGGGATGACATTCAGCAGGATAGGGATTCTGCGCACGAGCCTTGAGTTCAGCAGAGCCAATGTGGCGATCGTGAAAAGCAGGGCTTGCGAGGAGCTTATCACCAGATTGCCGATCGAGAAGAACTTCTCGGTCGGTTCGGCAACGCCCTTGAACAGCAGCCCGGCAGTCATCAAGGCGATGATGAGGAACGCGAGACCAAGGGTGATCCGCGCGCTGATGTACCTTTCAGGACGGTAAAGCCTCGTGTCCATCTCCCGGAGGAACCGGCGCATGCATAGCAGAAGAACAGCGTCCGTCATGCAAACCACAACGGAGGTGAGGCAAAGCGCCATGTAGATCTGTTCTTCTGTTATCATCATTGAATACAATCCCTCTTCAGTAATCCTTAAAAAGTAACTTGGTGATCTTTGATTGCCAACTAATTTTTTAACGCTTACTCAGTGGGAAGTCTAATGAAAGTATATAATATTTCGGCAAGAATTCCACTAAGCTCCGGTTGGACAAAAGTACTCAACGATGCGGTAAGGTCAAAACAATGAGGGTGGTAAATTTCTTTAAGACATGAAATTTACCACCCCGTAAGCGTGATTTACCAACAGATTTACTATTCAGGCCGATTCGTCCCGCAAGTTTCCATGAACTCCGTCGGGGTCTGGCCGACCACTTTCTTGAAATGATGGTAGAAATTCTGGGACGTTCCGAAGCCGAGTCTCATCGCAAGAGCGTTCATTGAGACGTCCGGAGTTGCCATGATTATCCTCTTCGCCTCTTCGATCCTCAGGTTGGCTCTCCAGACACGGAAGTCCTGCACCATCACATTCTGGAAGTACCAGCGGAAGAACCGGGGATCCACACCGCTACGCTCGATGATGTAGTTTCTGTCACGTTCAGGGTTCAGGTAGTCCTTCAAGGCCACATATTCATCCAACGATGCCTTAAGTCTGCTCATGAGTTCCTCCGAATCGTTGAATTCAGAGTCCGACACCATCGTTCCCTGATCCGATTTCAGTCCGGCAGCCTCATCAGGAGACGATTTCACAGCAGGGAGATAGTAGTCAGAACGGATGATGTAATTGATGAAGCGGCTGGCGAACCAGACGTAGAAGGCTATGTAACAGCACATGAAGACATTATAGACCGGCTGCGGTACCGTAAGGGACAACAGTGCGGACACCCCGACCGTCAAGGCAGCGATAAAGCTGTTCCTCGCCCAACGGAGCGGCCGTTCATATTCCTCATCATAATAGTCTTTGACCTGCCTGACGAACTTTTTGTAGCATCTTAGGAACAACGCCGAGTAAAGGATAAGCTGGACAATGACAGCGGCGACCGCCACGCATGTGACTATCGGCGAGCCAGCCAACGAATCCACGACAAGAAAGCAGAGCGAACCGACGGCCACGAGAGCCACGTTGATCAATATCCTTCGCATCGTCACGAGAGATGGCCGGATCATCGTTATCAACGTGAAAGTGAACAGCAAGGACTGGATGGACACCGAGACGATCGTGGCGGCGGCTATGTCTTCGGAATCATTCAGTCCGTAGATGTTCAGCCAGTCAGGGACAGCAAGCAGAAAATAACTTGCGGCAAGTATCGCCCTTGCGAAACGGATCTTCCGGCTTTCCTCGTCCGGTTCAATCCTGACGAGAAGCAAGATGAAAGCCAGCGTGGTGATGGCCACGCCGGACACAAAAGACAACGATGAGTAAATGTCCATGGAAGGTAAATCGCTTTCCTGTCCGCAAAAATACAAAAAAGAATCCAAGTCCACGTAAGAAATCCGGGCTGATTCCGTCAGAATTGCCAAAGACGAGCAGCCACTAAACATTCTTTGCCTTTCTTGTTGAATCTGGCCAAACAAAGAAGGCAAAACAGTGTCTAATTTGAAGAAAATTTGTATTTTTGAGAGGAATGATGCCCTCGGGCGTAAAACGAACTTGCTATGGACACGATTCATCAGAGATTTCCCCAGTACGATGAGGGCGGGCAGGCTCTCATCGACAAAGCGTACGCTATAGCTTCGGCGGCGCTGGCGGACGAGACGCGCGGCAATGGACACCCCTTCATCGAGCATCCGGTCAACGTGGCGCTGATCGCGGCGGACGAGATCGGCCTGCCGGCGGACTGCGTGGCGGCGGTGTTTCTCCACGAGGCCACCCGGAAGCATCCTGAGATTGATTTGCACTCTGGCGGATTCCCGGAGGATGTGTACAAAATGGTGGAGGGACTGAACAAGATCGCGACAATCAAGCCTAAGGACACGCGGCTGGAGGCGGAGAGCTACAAGAAACTGATTGTGCAGTACTCGACCGATCCGCGCGTCACCGTGCTCAAGATAGCCGACCGGCTGGAGGTGATGAGACATCTGGAGATGTTCCCTAAGGCCTCCAGAGAGAAGAAGATTCTGGAGACACTGATGCTCTACATTCCTCTGGCCCACCAGCTTGGACTCTACAACATCAAGAGCGAGATGGAGGACATCTACTTCCGTTTCGCCGAGCCGGAGCAGTACCGCGCCATCACCAACAAGCTCAAGGCCACGGAAAGGGACCGCATAAGGCTGACAGAGGAGTTCATCGAACCTCTCAAGAAGACGCTGTCCGACGCCGGTATCCAGTACAAGTTGAAGATCAGGACCAAGACGGCATATTCAATCTGGCGGAAGATGCAGAAGCAGAAGGTTCCATTCGAAGGAGTCTACGATGTCTTCGCCATCCGCTTCATAATCGACTGCGAGCCGGACACCAAGAAGGAAAAGGACATCTGCTGGCAGGTATATTCCTATGTGACTGAGGAATATGAGGCCGACACCAAGCGTCTGCGTGACTGGGTGACCAATCCTAAGCCGAACGGCTACGAGTCCCTTCACATCACCGTCAAGAACAAGAGCGGAGCTTCCATCGAGGTGCAGATCAGGACAAAGAGAATGGACGACGAGGCGGAGAACGGACAGGCCTCACACTGGTCCTACAAGGGCATCAAGCATGAAGCCCAGCTGGATAAATGGCTGACTTCCGTGCGCTACGCCCTTGAGCACCCACACGAAGGCAGTCCGGACGAGCTTCCGCAGCCGCCGTCCAAGGAAATATTCGTGTTCACCCCGTCCGGCGAGCTCAGAATACTGCCTACGGGAGCCACCGTGCTGGACTTTGCCTTTAATATTCATTCAGGACTGGGAGTGCGCTGCTCCGGCGGCCGCATCAACGGCAAGGCTGTGTCCATCAGGGAGAAACTGAAAACCGGAGACGTGGTGGACATCATGTCCGGCAAGAATCAGAAACCTTCCTCCGACTGGCTTAGCTTCGTCGTGACCTCCAAGGCGCGCAACCGCATCAAGCAGGAACTCAATGAGGAGGAATATAAAAAAGCCGCCCAGGGAAAGGAGCTTCTTGGACGAAGGCTGAAGAACTGGAAGCTGGAGCTTACGGACGAAGTGCTGGCCGAACTTCTTAAGAAGCTTAAATATGCCACCCTCAATTCGTTCTACGCCGCCGTTGCCGGTGGCGATGTGGATGTCAATGACGTGAAGAACTACATTCTTGACCGTGACAGGCTAAACGCCGAAGCCATCGAGGCAGCGAAAGAGGCGGAGGCGGAGAGACTGGGGGCAAGGTCGGCGGAATGGGGCAACAGGCACTCATCGGACGACATCCTTGTCCTGAACGCGAGAGACCTCAAGGGGCTGGACTACAAGATGTCCAAGTGCTGCCATCCAGTCTTCGGGGACGATGTGTTCGGATTTGTCACGAGGACCGAGGGCATCAAGATCCACAGGATCTCCTGTCCGAACGCGGCTCGACTCATCAGCGCCTACCCGTACAGGATCCAGAAAGTCAAGTGGGCGGACTCGCCTACCGGCGGTAGTTTCCAAAGCACCCTCAAGATTGTGACGGACAACGAGTCGTCAGTAATAGGCCAGATCACCGAGATCGTCAACACGTTCAAGGCCTCGCTCAGGACGTTCAACGTCAGCGAGAACAACCGTGGCGGAACCTACGAGATCACCATGAGGATCTCCGTCCCTTCCAACATGGAGCTCGACAAGGTGATCTCGCAGATCAGGATTCTCAAGCACGTGACCAAGGTCAGCAGGGCATAGCATTTAGGGCAAACGACAGACTTCCGGTTGGCTCTAGGCAGGCCTCCGGTGGACTTCCGGCAGGCTTCAGATGGACTTTTGGCAGGCCTCCGGTGGACTTTTGGTGGACTATGTCGGCATTCGGCGGCATTCAGGAAGAAATAATTTGCGGATAAGAGAAAAAGCATTATCTTTGCATTCCCAAACAACGGTGCTTTGGCCGAGCGGTTAGGCACAGGTCTGCAAAACCTGCTACAGCGGTTCGATTCCGCTAGGCACCTCACAAAATCCTCCTACAGCCAGCTGTAGGGGGATTTGCTTTTCATAAAGGTTCCCACATGGTTCCCTTGAAGTGCGAGATGGGTCTTGAAGATCCGGCACACGTTATCATCCGACTGAACTGCGGACAGTAGATCATAGAAAATGTATCAAATCCATTTCCTTTCATTGACTATATTGTTGGTGTGACCATGATTCTGTCCTCGGCTGTTGATATTAAACGGACAGCATCCCAAGGAGAGGAAATCGCAGCTCATTTGAAGGCGCATACAAACGAGAACTACGTCGTCTTGGATTATAGTGATGATCTGCTCCGTGACCAATGGTCGCACCTGATCCTTGTCAACGATGAAAATGATTTACGGATACTGATGTATAGAAACAGTTAATACTCTGAATCAATAATTTCGAAGTACCTGATAAAGTATCATTTACGTTTTTTTCAACTCCAGATGAATCTTGAAAAGGCTGGCGATGATGTCCTCTACATCATATCGCGAAATCAAACGTCAACTGCTGTGCCTGAGGTTGCCGTATGCGACTCTCTGCTCTATGCGCAGACACGATGTCGGCCATCGTGTCATTAAGGCGAGTCATATCAAAAGCTTGATATGCTCCCAGCAGGCGCTCAGCCAATGAATCCTCAATTTTGTTCACGTCCGGCATCACGAGTTTACGCAGGTATTGGCTCTGCCAGCGAGGATAGCCGCCATTCATACAATTGGTAATGCTGAGAAGCTGGGTCTTGACATAATCGGACATCAGCATCGCGCTTAGCAGTTGAAGCTGGCGCAATGACCCTCCTGTAATGTAATAAAGGTTGTGTTGTGGATAGAACCTGCCGTCATCAACGAAAATTAACTGATTGCCTGAAACGTCCGGGAGCAGCACCTTGGGAGTGTCTTTCAGCGACGGAACAATCCTGTCAATGGTCTTGTACCATTTCGCGGGGTTCTTCTTGGCGATATGGCGTTTCTGCAAGGCTTCACGATGAGAAATCAAGTATGCAGCGGCCTGGGGATAATCTTCCAGACTAATGAGTTCGCCGTTAGGTTTGTAAGGATTCAGCAGGTATTGGCCGGACCACTGCAGGCGATTACCAGACATATCCCTGGCATTCAAGGCTGGGAGAAGTAGTTCTTTCTCGACCTTTGATGGAAGATCCTTGGCAATGAAGATTGAATCGGCTCCGGTTGCAACTCCGATACCAACCATAAAGCCCATTTCTTCGATGGTCACTAAGGTCTCATCGCTCTGTATGCGATTGAAGGCACTGCTCCAATCGGTCGAAACAGGCGTAGGAAGGAGCCGCCCGGCATCTTTCCCGAGCTGGGAAATTGAGGTCAGTTCTGAAAAAGAGAACGTAGAGCCAGGCTTTGCTTTGGAGATAAGCGTAATGGCCGGATAAGCAAGTACATCTTCCTGAAACGCATCCGTGGCCTTTTCAAGTGAGACAATCGAATCCACCCGGAAAGAATGGGCAATCCAGCCACGCAACTTCTTCCCGTACTCATTTTTGAGCCAACGATTGGAACATACAAAGCAGTGACGTCCACCAGGATTCAGATGCGTCAAGGTCTTCTCAAAGAACAGGATATAGAGATCTGCCCTGTAATGGAAGGTGTGGAATTGCTGCTTGTAGACGGAAAGGAGATCGGCCGGTATCTGCTCATAACGTATGTAGGGTGGATTGCCAACAACGATGTCGAAAGAACTGATGTCAGCAATCAGGAAATCCGCCTGACGGATATTACCGTCAAGAGGAAGGGGGGAAGCAATTTCCGCTATCCGGCTGCGGCACGTGGCGATCTTCGCCTCATCTATATCGTATGCAAACACATTGCTTTGAAACGCTGAAGAAAAATCAAAAACAAATCTCCGGGATGATTCCAGAAGACGCCGGATGATTTCGACAACGAATTCACCTTCTCCGCAAGAAGGTTCAAGTATACTAGTTTTGCTCAAATCCCTATCGGCAGTGTAGCCGACAAGGTCCAACATATACGATACAACTTCTGGAGACGTGAACACATCCCCATGCTGACCGCCGGAGCGGCGCAAGCCGTATCTGCTACTATTGGAACTCATTGATGTTGCCTATCAGATGACCAATGAATGAAAGGATGAACCGCTCAATGGATGTGTCTTCGGACATATCTTCATAATGGTCTGGACCGCTGGTGCAAACCAGTGCGGCCATGGAATAATGCCTTTCCAAAATGAGTTTCTGGCAGAGAACCCGGTAGCGGTCCAGATAACTGGCCGACTTGAATTCCGGAAGGACGGAATAATGGGACTCGTTGTTGCGGACGGGATTCGTTGAACCCTCATCTTTGCCAACGACCGTAAGGTAGCCAATCCACGGAGCAGTTTGGCCGGGGAACTGGTTCTCGCGGAAAGCGGTCCAAAGATCCACAGCTGAACCGATGGCTTCTTCCGTGCGGTTATTGAAATTGTTGCCATAGGAGCCAATCTGGGATTTAAGTTCAACGGCAGCAATCAGCTTCTTATTGGGGGCGATAATTAAGAAGTCCCAGTCTTTTGATGAGCGGAAGTATCCTGGCAGATAAGCCTGGCTGGTGTAGATACACTTCTCGGGTACGCCCTGCTCTATAGCGAGTCTTTTGAGCAATTCGGCAAAGGCATCCAACTGTTTACCCCCAACAACAGCCCCACGGTTGGAGGAATCGCCACTAGCGGTGAGTTGTTTTTGTTTGGTCTCCCAAAAGGACTTGATGGCGGCCTTGATGAGAGCATTGTGGTCGTACTTTTTCATAACCTTATCATTGGCCTTTTACAAAGATATGAAATCTTGTACGATAAGCAATCAAGAATCTGCTATTTCCTTCCTTTTCGCGGAGTTCTCAACCTCGTGGTTGCCCATAAAAGCACGCCAGTCAGGAAGATTGGTGATGTGCTTCGTGCGCTGCTGGACTGTGCCTATGATGTCGCAAATGAGAGCCACTTCAGAGTAGTACCGTTCCAGGGGACGGACATAATCATCCAACCGGCGGAGACACTCCCTTCAGCAATACTAGCCGACATTATTGCGACAGATTCCTTCAGTGCAACGGATAGCTTTACCCAGTTCTCCTTCTTTTTGACATAGAGGAAGGCTCCGATGGCCTTAATGAACTGATGGCACTATCTTCAGTAATATTATCGTCCTTGAACTTGACTTTGGCGAAGAAGGCCTTGCTACTTTGTCAAGGACAGGCACTAGAACGTAATCGCAGATGTACTTCTCAATCTGCGACTCATCGACATTGTTCATCGAATAGTCTTTGAACATCCGGTTATGCAATATAGTCCTTTGAAATAAATTCGAGTGGTTCGATAGGAACAACCAAAAATGAGGCTGACGCTTTCTAGTCAGCCTCATTTGCTTTTCATAAAGGTTCCCACATGGTTCCCTTGAAGTGCGAGATGGGTACAAGACGTAGATCCGCCAGCCCTCAAGGGACGCGGGATGTGGCTACTTCCTGAACTTGAAGATCGCTACGTCGCCTGGCTCTATTGAGAAAGTGTTCGGGTCCTTGGCCAGTTTGACGGCGTTGCCTTCCCGATCGATCGTCCAGGCTTTCGAGCCGAACTCCACATTCAGGTCGGTCGGTGCGTCAAGGGTGCGGCTGACAACGACAAGATAATTCCATGATCCCTTCTCAAGAAGAGACACGACCGCACCTGCGGAACCTGTGGAAAGCGAGACCACATGAGGAGGAAGATCCTCCATCCTCTTGCATCCTTTATACATGTCATCACCCACATGGGCTATCGAGACAACCTTTGAGTTCAAGAACACATAGGCCCTCGCCTGAAGTTCCTTATTCATCTGCTGCACAAGGTAATAAGCTTCAGAGCGCTGCTTGTCCTGATTGATGGGAGCCTCGTGGAAATTCCAGGTCTCGGTTCCAGGATTCCAATAAGTGAAATACTGGAGTCCCTGCGCGCCATAGGCCAGAGCCGTGTAAAGTTCGAGCCTGAGGCTTGCCATCGTCGGAAGTGGATATGGATCATGCGCGGTCGAGAGGGCGAAGGCCCAGAATGGCAGACCGGCGGCCTCCGATTCCTCGTGGACAATCTGGAGGTTGTCGTACCAATAGTCCTTTGTGATTCCGTTGAATGTGACGGGATAGAAATCAAACGACACCATAGGCAGCTTAACCTCGCTGATGAATCTGCGGACATATTCCCTGTAATTGCAGGTCAACGCCACCGAGTCCACGAAACTTGGAAGGAGGTTCAGGTAGAGAGGATGCTCTCCCCCGTCGGCCTTCCTGATCCTCTCAGCCCACTCGGCAAGCATCGGAAACGCCGCCGGAAGAGGTTCGTCACGCAGAAAATAGCCATAGAGTGCCGGATGATCCTTAATGGCGGCCACCGCGCTGTCAGTGGCGGTCTCAAGCTCCACACAAGTCGCCATCACCTTGACCCCGGCCTGCCCGGCCAGATCCAGCGAAGTCTGGAGATCCTTCAATGTGTAAAGATGGGAGAAATTGATGTTGAACCCGCATTCCGCCAGTTCCTGGTACCTTTCCAAAGACGCGTCCTGAGCAGGAATAGAGTACCATGACATGATCGGAAGCACCTCATCGGCCTTCCTTTCCCCGCCGCCCCCGCACGAGCAAAGAGCAAGCGCCGCAAACGCCGTCACACCGACAGCCACAAAATTTTTTAAGTTCATTTGAATTGAATATTTGGGGATTAGTTATTGTTAATTAACGCAGCGACCCAATCTTTCCGCCAAAAAATAAAACGGACACCGATCACTCAGCGTCCGTCTTCGTAGCGGGGGGAGGACTCGAACCTCCGGCCTCCGGGTTATGAGCCCGACGAGCTACCAACTGCTCTACCCCGCGATGTTGGACTACAAAGGTACGGTTTATTTCTGAATATGCAAAATTTTATGGGATTTTTTAATCCGCCTTCAATCCTGGATATTCATAAATTCCTTCATTCCAGGGATGTCTGCCTTGGAAAAAGTTTTCTGGTCACCGGTGGCCAGGTTCTTCAGCTGGATGGTTCCGGCCTCGATCTCGTTGCCGCCGTTGATGGAAAGGAACGGAATGGATCTCCTTTCGGCATAGTCGAACTGTTTCTTAAGTTTGGACGGCTCCGGGTAGACTTCGACGGAGACACCTTCGGAACGCAGAGCGGCAGCGACCGGAAGAATGTAGCGGAGCTCATCGGAACCCATGCAGGCAAACAGAAGCGTGGTGCTTGAGGCCAATGACTTAGGGAACTTGTCCAAGCCTTTGAGGACATCATAGATCCTGTCGGCACCGAAACTGATGCCGACTCCGGACATGTCTGGAAGACCGAATATTCCTGTAAGATTGTCGTAGCGGCCACCTCCGCAGATGCTTCCTATCTGGAAATCAAGCGCTTTCACCTCGAAAATCGCACCGGTGTAGTAGTTGAGTCCCCGGGCGAGCGAAAGGTCGATCTCGACCGGGCATCCGACACCGGCGGCATCGATCAGACCGAAAAGCTCGTCAAGCTCGTCAAGGCCCTTTAGACCGGTCTCGGAAACAATGCCGGAAGCCGAGCCGCCGCTCATCAGGGAACGCATCGAGGACAACTTCTCTGACGTGGAGCCGGACAGCCTCAGGATCTGCTCGATCACGGTGACAGCACTGTCCGTCAAGCCTTTCTCACGCATCTCTTCCTCCACGCTCTCCAACCCGATCTTGTCCAGCTTGTCAATCGCCACGGTGATGTCCACCACCTTGTCCGGGAATCCGCAGACCTCGGCGAAACCTGTCAGGACCTTCCTGTTGTTGATCTTCACCAGCACATTCACATCCAAGAGACTGAACACTTTGTCCACAATCTGCACGAGTTCCAGCTCGTTGACCTGTGACTTGCTTCCTATCACGTCCACATCGCACTGGTAGAACTCACGGTAACGCCCTTTCTGCGGCCTGTCGGCCCTCCAGACAGGCTGGATCTGGAAACGCTTGTACGGGAAAGAGATCTCGCTCTGGTGCTGCACCACAAAACGGGCGAAAGGAACGGTCAGATCGTAGCGGAGTCCTTTCTCGCAGACCTCCTTCGACAGAGCCACGCTGTTGACGCAGCCATCCTTGCAGTAGTCCTCAAGGTTCACCTTGGAGAAACAGTCTCCGGAATTAAGCACCCTGAACAGGAGCTTGTCTCCCTCCTCACCATACTTTCCGAGCAAGGTTGAGAGGTTCTCCATGGCAGGAGTCTCGATCTGCGCGTAGCCGAAAGTCCTGAAGACCTTCTTGATGGTTTCAAAAATATAATTCCTCTCGGCCATGCTCTGCTGACCGAAATCACGTGTCCCCTTAGGGATGGTTGGTTTCTGACTCATGATTATATTCCTACATTTTATCAGCCTTGTAGCCGAGTTTGTTTATGGCGGCGGCAAGGGTCTTCTCGTCGGTCTTGCGCCTGTCATACTTTATCCTGATGGTCTGATCCTTAAGGGATACCTTCAAATCCTTGACACCTTTGAGGAACGCGATGTTCTCATTTATCTTCTTGACACAATTCTCACAATGCATATTAGTCGCAAAGACAACCTCCACGACATTCTTGTCAGCGGGCTTCTCCTTGGGAAAACCCTCAAAAGGCGCAGCCTGAGCCACAGTAAAAGGCGCAGCCAGCATCACGGCCGCGACCGCCATCAAAAGTATTCTTTTCATAATCCACAACCTTGGAATCGCGGCGTAGTTCTCCGCGCCAATGTTCATCTTGCAAAGATAGTGATTTAATCGTTCTTTGTAGCCCTCCAAAGCGTCAATCTGACACCAAGATTAATACGGCGGCCCATAATAGGTCCCCATACACAGCTGGCGTCAAAACCCGGAGTCCACGGAACCAACTCGCCCGAAGAGTTCCTGCCCCCGACCAGAACATGCCTCTGGGTGAAATCCGTCAGGTTCTCCACGCCAACATAGACATCAAAGCCACGGAAGCGCCTGGTGACCTGGGCGTAGAGCAAAGGATAGACGGGAGTGCGTCCGTCAGCGTAAAGAGGCGAACCGTCTTCATCCTTCATATTCCTCATGAAGTTGTAGACCCTCGCCGAACCATTGACGGAGGCCGTGAAATCGAATATCCACCGGCTCAGATTGGTCTTGTACTGGAGGTTCAGCACCCCTTTGAAGCGGCTTAGCATCGGCTTCTCCACCAGTTCACCGCCATAGTTCTCCAAACGGGCATTCGTGTAGCGTCCTGTCAAGGCAACGGTGAAGCGGTCAAACGGCTCAACATAGAAATCAATCTGCCAATTATCTGAATATGATCGTCTTCCATCCGAATCAAAGAAATAAATATTCCTGACTCCAGACTCTTCACCGACGGCTCCGGAGGGTGACGGGACCTCATAGTCCACCATCAACTGCCGTGTGAACCGCGTCCGGAAATAATCAAAACTGATGTAGGTCTTGGAAGGATCCGCACCGAAAGGCATGTAAAATGTCATATTACCTCCGAACGTCCACGAATCCTCAAGCAACCTGTCCATGCAGTCCCCGGCGAAACCGCTGTGCGTGGACATCACGCCGATGTTGTCAGCGACCGGATCGGCGTACCGCAGTCCCCTGCCGCCATTCGCCCTCGCCACGAACCATTCAACCGGGGAATATTTCAACGTCACCCTCGGAGCCATCCTGAACCCGTTTCCCTTGTACCAGTCCGCACTCAGTCCCGCAATGGATGTAAACACTTCACCTGCATGGAAGGTATATTCCCCATAGACTCCGCCGAAGAAATGATCCGAGATTCCTGAATATGGACGCATAACACGTTCAGCCGGAACCACAGGATCAGGAATACTCATGTAAGAGAATTTGGCGACCGTCTCGTCGATGTGGTCGAACGTGCCGGAAAGGCCGAATGTGAAGTCATGGGACTGATTCAACATATTCCTGTAGAGCAGGTTGACGAAGCCAGACCGCTGCCGCGCAATGTAGGAAGACGCGCCGAACCAGGAGTCGCTTTCCTGCCACGACCAGTCCACGATGGCTGCGATGCTTGATGAGCCATCCTCCCGAAGAGGCTTTCCGACCTTCAGGTAGGCGTTCAGCAGGCGGTTGTCTATTTCGGTTCCCCAAGGCTCGCTGGAGAGGACATCGGCTTTGCCGGATCCCTCTACCGGTCCGGAGACCAGTAAGCGCACCCTGTCCTTGTCATAGCCGTCCATTCCGCCCTGACGACGATCCTTCACAGCCTTGACTCCCCAGCGCACCTGTAGTTCCGGGGTGTAGTAGAGCCACCTACTTGCGACATTGAACTGCAACATCTCAGGATCATCCCTAAAGCCGTCATGATTCATGTCGTAAGTCTTGAAGTTCCCGCTGGCATGCCCCAGAACAATCGTGTAAACCTTGGGACTGAGCTGCCATGCCGACGTGAGGTTGAAATCCGCTTTCGTGTCGCTCATCATCGAGGCCTGGATGAAAAGAGGCTTCTCCTCGGTAGGTTTCCTGTGCTCAAGATTGATCTGTCCGGTCATAGACTCAAGCCCGTTGATCACTGACGGAGATCCCTTCGCGATCTGGATGCTTTCCAGCCACGGCCCCGGGACATAGGACAGTCCGTAGGGAGCTGTAATCCCCCTCATCACAGGACGGTTCTCGTCCAACATCTGGGTATATGTCCCGGAGAGCCCCAGAAGTCTGATCTGCCGCGCCCCTGTGACAGCGTCCGAATAGCCTACAGTCACGCTGGCCGAATTCTCGAAACTTTCCGCCAGGTTGCAGCAGGCCATCTTCTGAAGCCCGGAGGCGGAGATCAGTTCCGTCCTCAAGGTCTTACCCCTGGAAATGCTGTTCTCCTGATGTCCGACAAAAACCGCAGCGTTCAGGCTGTCCTTCCTGTCCTTATAGATATAGGTCGTGTCCACCGTCTGTGCAGACAGATCGGCAGAGAGCGACAAGGCGGATAAAATAGTTAAGATTCCCTTTCTCATAATGGTACGGCGAGCCATACGCTCTGACTTCAAAACAAGCATCAAAAAAATAATACACTTTCGCAAAGATAATAATTGAATGTCAAGAAAATGCTTAAATTTGCATGAATATTTCAGTCTACCAAAAACAAAACGATTCAAGACTATGAACGGTAAAGAATTCGTAAAATGGGTGCTGGCCGTGGTGTGCGGCCTGTTTGTCTGGGGCATCGTGAAATCCGTCATGTTCTTCATGATGTTCGCCTCTATGCTTGCAAGCGCCTCATTATCAGGAGGATCCGACGCGGTCATACCAAAGGAGGGCGTGTTGATTATGGACATGTCCAAACTTGCTATCATTGAACAGACACAGGAAAACAATCCTCTTGCATCGATCCAGAACAAGGACATCACCCCTTTGGGCATCAGGGACGCGGTGTCCGCCATACATAAGGCAGCCGAGGATCCGGGAGTAAAGTACATCCTCATCAAGGCCGACGGCGCCGCCACCAGCCTTACCAAACTTGAGGAGATCAGGAAAGCCCTCACCGATTACAGGAAGAGCGGCAAGGCCGTCGTCGCCTACGGGGAGGCTTTCACATCAGGTAGCTACTATCTCGCCTCAGTGGCCGACAAGATCTACACGACATCGCACCACGGAGGAAACACATTCATGCTTGGCATCAGCGGCAGGATGCTGTTTCTCAAGGACTTGCTCGACAAGCTCGGTGTCAGCTACCAGCTCATCCGCCACGGCAAGTACAAGAGCGCCGGCGAGACCTACATCAAGAACGCGCCAAGTCCAGAGAACATGGAGCAGAACCAGGCCATGATCGACTCAATGTGGGAGACCGTCGCCAAAGAGACCGCCGAAAGCAGAGGAGTCAGCGTGGACTCGCTCAACTTCTTCATCGACCACCTCTCGATCGCCCTTCCCGAAGACATGCTAAGGCACAATCTGGCGGACGGGATACTCTCTGTGGAGGAATATAAAGACAAGCTCACCGCCCTCGCCTCCAAGGACAGCTACAAGGACGTGAAATTCATCCCGCTCGCCGACTACGCCGCCGCCAAGGTCACTCCTAACCTCACGGCCAAGAAAAAGATCGCGGTCATCTACGCCAACGGCAACATCGTCGAGCAGGAGGATCCCAACAACATCTGCGGCGACCGTTTCGCAAGGATCATCGCCAAGGTCAGGGCCGACTCCAGCGTCAAGGCTGTTGTCCTGAGAGTCAATTCTCCTGGAGGCACCGTACTGGCAGCCAGCAAGATAAAGGAAGAGATCGATCTTACGAGGGCCGTCAAGCCTGTCATCGCGTCCTACGGCGACTACGCGGCGTCCGGCGGCTACTGGATCTCCAACAGCTGCGACCACATATTCACCAACGCCACCACGCTCACCGGCTCGATCGGAGTGTTCTCGGCGATCCCGGAGTTCGGCAAGACCCTCAAGAATGTGGTGCATGTGAACATGGTTCCGGTAAACTCACACAAGCATTCCGACATGCTTTCCCTCACAAGACCGTTCGACGCCGAGGAGACAGCCTGGATGCAGGTCTATGTGGATGACATCTACAACAATTTCGTCAGCATCGTCGCCCAGGGACGTGACAAGACCTTTGAATCCGTTGACAGCATCGCCCAAGGACGTGTCTGGACAGGTACAGACGCATTGAAGATAGGGCTTGTCGACGAGATCGGCACGCTGGAGGACGCTGTCGCCTACGCCGCTTCCATGGCCGGCGACTCCGATGTGGACAACTGGGGCATCGTGAACTATCCTAAGCCGCTGACGGCTATCGAGCAGCTGATGCAGCAGTTCGGCAAGACGACCACACCTGAGGAGTCCGTGGCGAACGCGCTCGCGGGAACCCCGCTTGAGAGCGTGGCAAACAGCCTTCTCACATGGCAGAGGACCTGGACCAAGGGACAGGGCGACCTTGTCTTCGCAAGGATGCCGTTCGAGATCGAGATCAGATAAGACGGATAATGGTGACGGATGCCGTGGCTTCCGTCACCTTGACAGCGTCATCGATACGATGACCCAGCAAGGCAAGAACGTGAGAGCCTTCGTCAGCGATCACGAGGGCTTTTTCCTTTTCAAGAACATCAAGTTTCAGATCCACGAACATGTCGCTGAGCTTCTTGCGGCCATGCATACCCAGCGGGCGCATCCAGTCACCTGGCCGCCAATATCTTACAACAAAAGGAAACGGAATCTTGGACGTGTCGAATTTAGTCTCGCCGAGAACAGTCCACACATTCCTCACGTCATCGGACAAAGAGACGGATAACCTTACTCCGTTCAATGAATATGCTCCCGGCCCTTCGATGGTTATGCCAGCATCTTCGGCAGACCGCCGGGCTTGTCGAGCCACTGCGCGCGAATCCCGCAGGACACGTATCTCCCGAGCCGAAGTCACGGCAAGATGGTCGCCGGAGACGAATTTCCTGCCGCTGACGGTGCCGCCGCCTTTCAGCAGCGAGACAAGATCCGCCACCGTCGAAGACGTGAACCCGAAAGGCTCAAGGATGCGGAAAAGGGCATATTCCCAATTACTTTTGCTCGTAAGCAACTGATGATCAATGACCGGCAGCCGTCCAGCCCCAAGGCGCACAACCTCCTCCGAAACCGTCCTGACATATTCATCGGCCACCGACTGCACCTGCGCGAACCGCTCCGCATCCTCGTTCAATGTCGCCAGGAAGGAAGGGTTCAACCTCTCGAAGAGCGGGAATATCTCGTTGCGGACGCAGTTGCGCTTGTAGGCCGAATCCGCGTTGGTGCTGTCCTCATGCCACGGCAGACCACGCGAGAGGGCATATTCATGAATATCCTTCCTCGTGAAATCGAGAAGCGGCCTCAGAAGGAGCGTCGGCGAGTCCGGGAGATTTGAGCAGCGTCGCATTCCGGTCATTCCTTTCAGCCCCGTTCCTCGCAACAGGTTGAGAATCATTGTCTCGGCATTGTCGTTGGCATTGTGAGCCACAGCCAGGGCGGCATAATTTCCCTCCCCGCAGACCTGTGCGAACCAGGCGTATCGCAGCTTCCTCGCTGCCATCTCGACGCTGATCCCTCTCGCGGCGGCATGGCCACGGGTGTCAAAATCTTTCTTTATGAACATCACGCCGTGACTCCCGGCCCATTCCCTGACCAAAGCCTCGTCCGAGTCGCTCTCCTCTCCCCGTAGATGGAAGTTGCAGTGAGCCAAGGCGAAACGAGGTCTCAAGGATGAGTTGAGAAATAATTCCGCCATGCACATCGAATCCACTCCTCCGCTGACACCCAAAAGGACCGCCTCCCCTTCGGGAAGCAGTCCCTTCAAGATTCTGTCAAACCTCTCCTGCATGATCGGAACAGCGGAATTATTTCTTGCTCGCGAACGTGTAGGTGAAGCCGAACTGGAGCGCCTGTGCGAACTGGACTCTCCTGCCGACGTTGCCATCCTTGTCGGTGACAAGAACCGTGTCGTCATAGATGAGGTTCGTGGTGATGTTAAGCGAGAAGAACCTGCTGAGTTTCCACATCATGCGGGTGTCCCAGTTCACACGGATGTTCTGAGGCTCCTTCAGGTAGTTGGAGAACAAGAGCAGGTGCGTGGACCCCTCGAAATTCTCGTTGACCCGGACTTTGGCGTCTGCCGTCATCTGCGCACCGAACTCGAAACGTGCTGGCTTATAGTAGTTTCCTGTCGTGAAATAGATGTTCTTATCGTCCTTGGCATCCGGGTACGCCTCGGTGTTCCCGTACTTTTTCTTCCTCTCCATTCCGTAGTTCTTCCTCAGCCTTTCGCTGCCCACGATGGTGAAGCCGCCGGTAAGAGGAGCCAGGTTGACTGTCAGCCACTTGTTCGGCACCCAGTCAATACCAAGACCGAGATTGACCGTACCAGGAGAAAGAATGCTTGACTTGAGCACACGGGCCTTGCGCCAATCCTTGCTTGAAGGCTCCTTTCCCTCCTCCACGGCCGGAGTAGGATAGTTGTAGCCATTGGCGAACTGGCTGAGGAAGGTGAACTTGGCGGAGTAGTTCAAGGTGTTCGTCGCCTTGTAGCCCCAAGTGCTCTCAAAGAGGATCCTGTCCTTGTTCTTCTGCACGATAGGCTTGTCCGCGGAATAGAGGAATCCGTAGTCCAGCTGGAGACGGTTGTTCCAGTACATCTCATTTTTCTTCCACCTGGCGTTGCCGTCGATGTAGGTGCTCAGCGCGTAGTTATTGTAACCTCCCTTCGCCCAGTTGGTAAAACTGCTCTGAACAAAGTTGAGGTTGGTCATCAACGAGTTGGTCCAATAGTTCGGCTTAGGAGGGGTGACCTTTGTCACCTCTGTCTGAGCCAAGACCCTTGCGGCGGCGGCGGCGGCGGACTGCGCGTCCTTCCTCGTCGTGTCGGTCTGGGCGGAAGCTGTCAGCGCCAAAAGAACGAGAGCCGAGGAAAGTACGGCACGTCTGATTACTTCTATGTTCATAGTCAGTTTACCATGTTCCCAATTAATACGAAATGGCGAAAACCACCCTCTGTTTCGAAGGCTTGCCGGAGTAGATGTCCCTGCCTTCCTCCTCGCAGACAAAACTGTCCACAGGAATGCACCTGATCGTGGCCTTGGTCTCGTCCTTGATCTTCTGCTCGGTCTCGGCGGTGCCGTCCCAATGGCAGAGCAGGAACTTGCCTGTGCCGATCTTGGTCTTGAACTCCTCCCAGTCGTCGCATTTCTCGACATTCGAGGCGCGGAAGTCGAATGCTTTCTGGTAGATCGTCTTCTGGATGTCATCAAGAAGAGCGGCGATCGACTTGTCAAGTCCCTCAAGGGCGACGGTCTGCTTCTGCAACGTGTCTCTTCTGTGGACCTCGACGGTGCCGTTCTCAAGGTCGCGCGGCCCCATCGCAAGACGCACCGGTACTCCCTTGAGCTCCCACTCGGCGAACTTGAATCCCGGACGGAGCGTGTCACGGTCATCGATCTTGACCGTGTGGCCCTCGGCCTCAAGGGCTTTCTTTAGCTGATCCATCTTCTCGAGAATCCTGGCATGCTCCTCGTCCGTCTTGTAGATCGGAACCATGACAACCTGGATCGGAGCCAGCGCCGGCGGCAGGACAAGGCCATTGTCGTCGCCATGAGCCATCACAAGCGCTCCCATCAGCCTGGTGGACACGCCCCAGGACGTGGCCCAGACGTACTGCTGCTGACCTTCCTTGTCCGTGAACTTCACGTCAAACGACTTGGCGAAGTTCTGTCCGAGGAAATGCGAGGTACCGGCCTGTAGAGCCTTGCCGTCCTGCATCATCGCCTCGATCGTGAGGGTGTCAAGGGCTCCGGCGAACCTCTCGTTAGGACTCTTGTGTCCCACGACAACCGGCAGGGCCATGAACTCGCGGGCGAATTTAGCGTACACCTGCACCATCCTCTGAGCCTCCTCCTGAGCCTCCTGCGAGGTGGCATGGGCCGTGTGGCCTTCCTGCCAAAGGAACTCGGCGGTGCGGAGGAAAAGCCTTGTACGCATCTCCCAGCGGACGACGTTAGCCCACTGGTTGCACATGATCGGCAGATCCCTCCACGAGGTGATCCAGTTCTTGTAGGTGCTCCAGATGATTGTCTCGGAGGTCGGCCTCACGATCAGCTCCTCCTCAAGCCTTGCGGAAGGATCCACGACAACGCCCTTACCGTCAGGATCGTTCATGAGCCTGTGGTGCGTGACGACGGCGCACTCCTTCGCGAACCCGGCCACATGCTCGGCCTCCCTGCTGAAGAAAGACTTAGGGATGAAAAGCGGGAAATAGGCGTTCACCGCCCCCGTCTCCTTGAACATCTTGTCCAAGGCCTGCTGCATCTTCTCCCAAATCGCATAGCCATAAGGCTTTATGACCATGCAGCCTCTGACGGCGGACTGCTCCGCCAGGTCAGCCTTGACAACCAAATCATTATACCACTGAGAGTAATTCTCAGATCTTTTTGTCACTTCCTTTGCCATGTAATATTGTTGTTTTTGTCAAATATTCTTATTATTGTGCAATATTCCGAAAGGTATGGATTTTGTTTACAGCAAACAATCGTAGGCCGATACCTTGGAATACGGCCACGAAGTTACGAATTTATTGTTAAATATAGGAGATTCAGAAATGAAAACACGCACAATCATCTTTATCTCGGCGCTTCTTGCACTGACTTCGTGCGGTTCAGCTGCGCGCTACGCCAGTGATGCCTCCAGACAGAGGTATCAGGACGGAATCTACTATACGTCCAAAGCCGATGCCCGGGCGGCGGATGTCACCGCGGCGGGAAACGATGCGGAGACAGACGCTTTGGTCGCCAAGACCAAGGACTCCCCTATCTTCATGAAAAGCGGAGAGAAGGTTGACACCCTGTTCATCCCGGAGAACAAGGCGGCAAGGATAGATTTCAACAACACCAACAACACGACATCAGTCTACCTCTACGACAACGGGTTCGACACCTGGAGCGCCTACCAGCCTTGGTACGCCACGTCATGGTACTCATGGTACCGTCCGTTCTACACTTCAATCTATTGGGGAGCCAATCCTTGGTACTATGGCGGATGGTATGATCCGTGGTACCGCGACCCTTGGTATTTCGGATTCTCGTGGAGCTGGAGAAGCCCTTGGTACTACGGCGGATGGTACGATCCGTGGTATTGGGATCCTTGGTACTATAGCGGATGGTACGGCGGATGGTATGGAGGCTGGTACGGCGGATGGCATGATCCGTGGTACTACGGAGGATGGGGACACGGTCCTCACCACTTCCACGACCGCGACTTCTTCGGCCAGGGCAGCGGCAGGGTCTACACACCGCGGCTGACCACGACAGGCTCCGGATCAAGAAGCGGCATCGGCTCCTCCTCAAGATCAGCCGGCGTAAGAAGCTCATCCATGACAAGATCAAGGGGCGCGGCTTCCGCGACAAGAACATCTGCGGCGGCGACATCCACAAGATCGTCAGCCTTGACGGGACGCACGGGTAGCTCAAGATCGTCAATCTCTTCCGTCAGCAGACCGTCATCAGTAAGGTCATCCTCATCCAGATCCTCCGTCAGCGGCTCAAGAGCCAACGTAACGTCATCATTCGGAGCATCAACCGGTTCCGCGGTGAGATCGTCCGGCAGCGGCATGCGCTCATCTTCAGCGACAGTGTACTCCAGGCCGGCCGGCAGCGGCAGAAGTTCCTCCAGCGGGACATCTACCGGAGGATACTCTTCCGGCAGCACCGGCAGAAGCTCATCCGGCAGCTACAGGTCATCAGGATCCTATAGGTCATCCACCGGCAGCGACTACTCTTCCGGCTCAACGTCAACAAGAAGCTCAGGCAGCTACTCGACGAGCAGAAGCTCAAGCTCCTACTCCTCAGGCAGTTCCAGCCGCAGTAGCAGTGGTGGCAGCTACTCGGGCGGCGGATTCTCCGGCGGCGGATCGTCCAGAAGTTCCGGCGGCTCATATAGCGGAGGCGGATCCAGAAGCGGCGGCGGAAGAAGGTAAGACTTAAAATCAATCGAAATGAAAAGAACAATATTCACCGCTCTGTTGTCTTTGACCGCTATCGCGGCCGGGGCGCAGACAATGTACGACGGGCTGAACTACAGCCAGAACAACTACTACGGCACAGCGAGGTCGATAGGCATGGGCAACGCCATGACAGCGGTCGGCGGGGATCTTGGCTCCATCGGGATAAACCCTGCGGGTTCCGCGGTGGCGGGATACTCGCAGTTCACCATCACGCCTAACCTGACGATCAGCTCGATGAACGCATCCTACAGCGCCTACCCGGTCGGTGGCGCCGACAGGTTCACCAACGAGCAGAACAAGAGACTGACCAGGTTCTCGATGCCGAACATCGGCCTCACATTCAACTGGAAGACCGGAAACGGAAGCGGGCTGAAAGCCATAACCTACGGACTCGTGGTCAACGGCACGAACAACTTCACAGGCAAGATGCTGGCCGGCGGACGCAACGACAAGACAAGCTATCAGAGCGCGATAGCGGTCGCTGCGGACGGCTACGACATGGATTTCCTCAACGGCTACTCTATTGACAAGGACGGAAAGAGGGTTGACAGAGGCTGGGACTACCCGTACTACTACGGCGACGACTTCCAGAACGACCCGAACAAAGGGAAATTCGCTCCTTGGAACGTGATAGCGAACGCGCAGGCTGGATCGATCGCCAACTACGGCGACACTGACGATCCAAGCTACTACTGGCGCTACAAAGCCACTACCGAAGGCTACAGCAACACCGGAGAGAAGGACGCGAACGGGAACTACATCTATGATATCTTCCTTGCCGGCCCTCTGAACCAGGCCTACAGCAGGAACATCACCGGAAGCAAATACGATGTTCTTTTCAACGTCGGGTTCAATTTCGGAGACACATTCTTCGTGGGAGCGAACCTCGGTGTCACCTCCCTCAACTACAACTACGACGAGTGCTACAAGGAGGCGGCTGAGAATCCTTCCGCCTTCGAGATCGACTTCGGAGACAAGGGTAAGACCTGCTTCAGCGACTACCGCACCCGCTATTCCTACACCGCCGACGGAAGCGGAGTGTTCGGAAAGATCGGATTCCTCTGGAGACCTGTGGACGGACTCCGCGTCGGAGCTGCTGTCCAGACTCCTACCATCATGGAGATCAACGAGCGCTGGATACAGGACGTGAACCTGAACTACACCGACGCATCCTTCAATGGCTCGGCCAAGACACCTGAGGGGGACTATTCCTACAGACTACGCTCGCCTTACAGACTCAACGCCGGAGCAGCGTTCACCTTCGCGGGAATGGCTCTTCTAAGCGCGGACTACGAGATGACCGACTACAGCACGATGAAGTTCATGAGCAAGGACGGAGGCTGGAGCAACGACACCTTCAGCAGCCTGAACGACCAGATCCGCAACTGCATGGGCGTGTCGCACATGGTCAGGGTCGGCGCGGAATTCAAGCCGCTGCCGGAGATCGCCGTCCGCGCGGGCTACAACTTCACCACCACTCCTGAATATGTCTACGAAGGCAACAGCAAGACAAAGCTGAACGACAGGATCAACGCGTTCTCGGTTGGCCTCGGTTACTCATCAAACGGCTCGTTCTTCGCCGACATCGCGGCGAGGATGACGATGCTGGCCGATGAATATATCTCCCCTTACGCCGACTACCTGTCCGACCTTGCGTCACCGATGATCCTCAACAAGAGGGACATCTACAACGTCACGGCGACGATCGGCTGGAGATTCTAAAGATTTTTCAGATAAGAGATCGAGTCAGGGCCTTCGTTGAAGAGAAGATCCATGATCGATAGATTCGGCACGAAACCGTACTTTCCGGCAAAGACCTGAAAGTACGGTTTTTCCAGTCTCAGATCCTTTAGTATGTTGTCAGGGCGTTTGGGGTGGATCAGCTCACGATAGTCGGTTCCGTAACGGCCTGTTTCCACAGGAATCTCACGGGAGCGCGCGGGAACATATTCTTCAGTCATCCTCAGGTCGGCGCTGATGCCGATCTTGCGGAGGAAGTAGTTGAGGATCAGGACATCCATTTCGAAAAGTGTCGCGGGACGAGAGTCCAGAATCCCGAAGAGCTCGTCCTTGTAGTACTCAAAATAGGCCGAGGACTCATAGGCCGAAGCGATCGCCCTCTCGGTTCGAACCAGCCACGGGGTTGAATAGTCCACCTTGATCTCGGTTATGGGCAGCTCATGCGTACCACCTTCATGGACTATCGGGAAGTTGAGGCTCGCGGGGCCGTCGGCGGCATAGTACCGAAAACGGTTCCGCCAGGACTGCTTCTGATAATGCTCGCATGCCTCCAGATAAACGACAGAAGGCTTCACCTTGTCCGGAGACAAGATGAAGTCTTTAGCTATCAATGCGAAATAGCTGATCGGCGGGAACCAGGCCACACTGAGCAAGGCCGCCTCCTCAGTCCTATTCAAATTCTCCTTTCTCCCTGGAGTCGTTAGCCCTGATGATTCCACGCTTCGAGCTTCTGATGAAATTCAGGATGGTGTCACGCTCCTCGCTCTGAGGGAAGCCGGCCTCCACCTTGGCGCAGCCGTCGGTGATGTTGTAGCCGGAGAAATAGATCGTGTCGTAGATGTCCTTGATGTTGCGCACGACTTCGGAGGAGAAGCCACGGCGGCGGAGTCCGACAATATTGACCCCGGAGTAGCAGATCGGGTCGCGTCCGCAAAGCACATAAGGAGGGATGTCCTTGTTGATCTTGGACATTCCGCCGACCATCGCGTGGCATCCGATCTTCGAGAACTGGTGCGCCTTGGATCCACCACCGAGGATAGCCCAGTCGTCCACAACGGTCTCGCCGGCGATGCCGACAAAGCTTACAAGGATGCAATGGCTGCCGACCTCACAGTCATGAGCCACGTGAACGTAGGACATCAGCAAGGTGTTGCTGCCGATCTTGGTCACGCACTTGCCGCTGGCCTTGGTGCCACGGTTGATCGTCACGCACTCGCGGATGGTCACGTTGTCGCCGATCTCCACGTAGGTTACCTCTCCCTCGTACTTAAGATCCTGAGGGATGGCTCCCACGACAGCCCCGGGAAAGACCTGACAGTTCTTCCCCATCCTGACGTAGGAATATATCATCGCGTGAGGATGGATCTTGCAGCCGTCGCCGATCTCGACATCATCGTCGATGAAGGCGAACGGGCCGATCTCAATGTTGTCGCCAAGTTTAGCCTTCGGGCTGACTGACGCTAATGGTGAAATTTTGTTCATATCTTCAGTAATTATCAGCAAGATTTCTCACGGACGGCCACGGCAGCCCGTGTGTTGATGGTGTGTCCCGGCTTGAAGGCCGTAACCTTTGCCTTGAGGTAGCCTCCGGCAAGCCTGAGATCCCCGATCATATCCAGAAGCTTGTGCCTTCCGCACTCGTTGGGGAAATGCAGCTGGAGATTGTTGAGGTACCCGTTGTCGTTGATGGACAGCTTCGGCACGTTGAACAAGGCCGACAGCCTTTCAACCTGCTCCGGCCGGACAGGATGCTCGACAATCACGATGGCGTTGTCAACGTCGCCGCCCTTGACAAGGTTGTTCTGGAAAAGATACTCAATCTCATGGAAGAAGACGAAAGTACGGCAAGGCCCTATCTGTGTCGCGTAGTCGGTAGACTCGTCCCAGTGGGCGGTCTGAACTCCAAGAACCCTTGAGCCGAAGTCCACGGTGATGTCCATGGACGGAGCGTCCGCCGGGGTTATCCGCACATAGGATCCGGTCTTCTCATCCTTGATCTCAATTTCCTCAGGGATCGTGACATACTGTCTCTCAGCGTCCTGCTCCCTCAGGCCGTCACGGGAGATGGCCTCGACATAGTACCGGGCGCTGCCGTCCAGAATCGGCACCTCCACGTTGTCGATCTCGACAAGAGCGTTGTCCACGCCCATACCCGTGAGCGCCGACATCAGATGCTCTATCGTGGAGACCGAAGCCTCCCCTTTGGAGATCGTGGTGCTTCTGGCTGTTGAAGAAACGTTCCCGGCGAGTGCCTCGACGAATGCGGATTCTCCCAGATCCACCCTGTGAAATACTATTCCTGTGTTCTCGGGAGCCGGTTTGAGAATCATTCTCGAGATTCTGCCGGTATGGAGTCCCTTTCCGTGGAACTCATATTCGCCCGCAAGGGTCTTTTGCTTATAAGAAGTCATAATCTATCTTTTGCAGACTGCGTAAAATACAACAGACTGCAAAGATAGCAATGAATTTTTGAATATTCAAGGATTCCTCCCGCACAATAGTAGCAAAAGGCTACTATTCCTCGCCCTGACGCTTGAAGACGGCGTAGCTGCGGAGGTAGTTCTTCAGAGGGAGGGCCGGGGAGCCGAGGAAGACCTGGCCGGACTTACGGATGTTGCCGATGACTCCGCACTGGGCGCCGATGGTGGTGTTGTCGGCGATGTTCAGATGCCCCGCTATGCCGACCTGACCTGCCAGTATGCAGTTCTTGCCGATCTTCGTGGAGCCGGCGATGCCGCACTGGGCGGCCATCACGGTGTTGTCGCCGATCTGGACATTGTGGGCTATCTGGCAGAGGTTGTCGATCTTCACTCCGTTGCCGATGATGGTTGACTCCATCTCGGACTTGTCGATGGTGGTGCCGGCGCCGATCTCGACGTTGTCGCCGATGATCACATTGCCGATGTGCTCGATCTTCTCCCATGTACCGTCAGGAAGTGGCGCGTTGCCGAAACCGTCCGAACCGATCACGGCGTTGGCGTGGATGATCACGTTGTTCCCGATCACCATACCAGGGTAGATCACCACTCCCGGATAGATGATGCAGCGGGAGCCGATCACCGTGTTGTCACCGACGTAGACATTCTCGTAGATCTTCGTGTAGTCACCGACCTTGGCGTGATGTCCGACATAGGAATGGCTGCCGAGATAGACCTTTTTACCGAACTTGGTGGTCAGGAACCAGGAGGAACGGAATCCTCTGTGTCTCTTGTCAGTACGTTTCTGGGTAGAGACATATTTAAGAAGATCGGCCAGGGACTTGTAGGCGTCGTCAACCCTGACCAGTGTGGAAATGACCTTCTCTTTAGGCTCAAAGTCCTTGTTGACAAGCAGGATGCTCGCCTTGCAGGTATAGACGTATCTCTCGTACTTCGGGTTGGCGAAGAAACATAGTTGTCCAGGTTTTCCATGCTCTATCTTCGCGAATGATGTCACTGTGGCCTGCGGGTCGCCCTCAACGGTTCCTTTCAGCACCTGTGCTAATTGCTTTGCGGTAAATTCCATCTTTTACTGACAATTTTTAGTCTTCAAATTCTTAGGTAATCCTTAAAAAACAGCTTGGCAATCCTTGATTGTTTCACCAAAAAAAATTTTATCGATTACCAATCGGTCTGCAAAGAAAGCAATTTATTTTCATATTCACTAAATTATTCTTATCTTTGCAACGTTGTGAGAGATAGGGGACGAAAGCGTCTCCTATCTTTTGTGTTATCAAACAAGGGTTTTTATGGATAAGGAAAAGATAATCTCCAGCATCGGAAACGCCGTCGGCGAGCGTGGCTGCTTCATCGTGGATGTCACGGTGAGCAGAGACAACGACATCGTCCTGACCATCGAGAAAGAGACGGGAGACATTGACCTTGAGGACTGTGTCAGCGTCAACGACGCGTTTCTCGCCATTTTCGACAAGGATGCCGAGGACTACTCCCTCACCGTCACGTCCGCAGGACTTGACCAGCCGTTCAAGGTTCCAAAGCAGTACGCCAAGGCGATAGGTTCGGCTGTGGAGGTGCAGCTCAAGGGAGGCAGGAAGATCACCGGGATCCTAACCGAGGCCGACGATGAGGGAATATCATTGCGCTACTCCCGGAAGGAAGCCGTGGAGGGGAAGAAAAAGAAGGTGATCGTGGAGCATGAGGACAGGTTCACCCATGAGGAGACCAACTCCGTTGTTCCGCACATAGTGTTCACGAAATAAAAGCAAAAGAGTATAGAAATGGAAAAGAAAGAAGAAATCACTCTCATTGACGCCTTCAAGGACTTCAAGGAAGAGAAGAACATCGACAGACCTGTGATGATGGGTGTCCTGAAGGACGTTTTCCTCACACAGATCGCGAAGACCTACGGCTCCGCGGACAACTTCGACGTCATCATCAATGTGGACAAGGGCGACTGCGAGATCTACCAGAACTTCGACGTTGTGGAGGAGGTCGAGAACCCCAACACCCAGATAACCCTGGACCAGATCAAGAAAGAGACCGGTGACGACGACTACGAGATCGGAGACGTGTACACGAAGAAACTCTCTCTCGCGTCATTCGGAAGAAGGGGTATCCTGAACATCAGGCAGAACCTTCAGGGCAGGATCATGGACATCGACAAGGCCAACATATTCAAGGCCTATTCCGACAAGGTCGGAGAGATCTTCTCCGGCGAGATCTACCAGACATGGTCAAAGGAGGTCATCATCCTCGACGACGACAACAACGAGCTGCACCTTCCTAAGGCCGAGCAGATTCCTGGCGAGAGATTCAAGAAGGGCGACACCATCCGCGCCATCATCAAGAGCGTGGAGATGAAGAACAACACCACTCCTTACATCACCCTTTCCAGGACATCCAACGAGTTCCTGGAGAAGCTTTTCGAGCATGAGGTTCCCGAGATATTCGACGGGCTCATCACCATCAAGAAGGTGGTCCGCGTTCCTGGCGAGCGCGCCAAGGTGGCTGTCGAGTCCTACGACGAGAGGATCGATCCGATCGGAGCGTGCATCGGCGTGAAGGGTTCCCGTATCATCGGCATCGTTCGCGAGCTCCGCAACGAGAACATCGACGTGCTCCAGTGGACCAACAACACACAGCTTCTCATCCAGAGAGCCCTCAATCCGGCAAGGGTATCCTCCATCGATCTCGGCAATTCCGAGGAAGACAAGATCAAGGTCTACATGCAGCCTGACGAGGTGAAGAAGGGTATCGGACGCGGCGGCTGCAACATCAAGCTCGCCGGCATGCTCGTGGGCAGGGAGATCGAAGTCTGGAGAGAGCTTCCGAAGGACGAGGCACAGGAAGAGGAGGACGTTCTTCTCAGCGAGTTCAGCAACGAGATCGACCAGTGGGTCATCGACCGCCTGGAGGCCATCGGCTGCGACACCGCCAAGAGCGTGCTCGCCTTCTCGCCTGAGGACATCGCCAAGAGGGCAGACCTCGAGGATGAGACCGTGGCGGAAGTGTTCCGGATCCTCAAGGCCGAATTTGAAGACTAGTCCGCCAGAAAGGACATATTATTAATTTAAAGGGGTTGAATATGGCAGAAATCAGACTAAATAAGATAATAAGAACATACAACATCGGACTTCAGAACCTTGTGAATTTCCTGATCAGCAAGGGTGTGGAAGTCGAAGCCAATCCGAACGCGAAGATCTCTGACGATCTTCTTCCGCAGATCGAAAAGCAGTTCGGAAAGGATCTTGAGCTTAAGCAGGCCTCCGAGAAGGTTGACATCAAACTCAACGAGATTCTCGAGAAGACCTCAAGGAAGCAGCAGGAAAACGCGAAGGAAGAAGAGGACGAGGAGCCTGTAAGAGAGACTGTCATCAAGACAACCATCTTCACTCCGGTGGAGCAGAGGCAGGAGGCCGCGCAGGCACCTCAGCCTGAGGTCGCGCCTGAGCCAAAGGACGACGCGCAGCCGGAGCGGGAGACGGCACCGTCACCGGAGCCTGAGACCAGGACTGCGGAGGAGGCTCCTGCCAAGGAGGCGGAGCCGGAAGTCCGTCAGGAGCCGGAGCCTGTGAAGGAGGTTCCTGCAAAAATGGAAGAGAAAGCCGAGGCGGTGACCGAAAGCAAGCCGCTGCCAGAGACCCCGAAGGTGGACACCGTCGTGAAGGAGGATGTCCCTGCGCCAACAACCCCGGCGGCAGGCAAGGATCAGCACAACGGTGAGAGACCGGATGTCAAGCATGAGAAGAAGCATGTTCCGGCTCAGGCTAAGCCTAAGGAGGAGCAGCAGGCCAAGGCAAAGCCTCAGGCTCCGGAAGAGAAGCCGTCTGACGACGACCCGGCTCCAGGGCTTAAGGTCCTGGGCAAGATCGACCTGTCACAATTCGAGCCGAAGAAGGGAGGAAAGAAGAGAGAGCGGATCGCCAAGGGAAGCCAGAAGGTGGATGTCGCCAAGGAAGGGAAACAGGCAGACAACAGCTCAAAGAAGGACAAAGACAAGAACAAGAACGCCAAGCAGGGACAGGAGCAGGGCAAGGGCAACAAGAAACGCAACCGCGGCGCGGACCGTTTCAAGCCTGCCATGACCGAGGAGGAGCAGGAGGCGATGCAGAAAGAGATCCAGAAGCAGGTCAAAGAGACCTACGCCAGGATGAACGACAACAAGAAGAACAACTTCGGAGCCAAGTACAGAAAGGAGAAGAGGGAGCAGGCCGCCGCCAAGACACAGGAGGAGATGGCACAGGAGATGGCGGAGAAGAAGGTCCTCAAGGTCACCGAGTTCGTGACCGTGAACGACCTCGCCACACTCATGAACAACACTCCTGTCAACGAGGTCATCAAGGCTTGCATGGAGCTTGGTCTGATGGTGTCCATCAACCAGAGGCTTGACGCCGAGGCGCTTGTGCTTGTCGCCGAGCAGTTCGGCTACAAGGTCGAGTTCGTCACGGCTGACCTGACAGAGGAGATCGAGGGCAGCAGCGAACAGGTTGACCGTGAGGAGGATCTCGTCCCAAGGCCGCCGATCATCACGGTGATGGGTCACGTTGACCACGGTAAGACATCGTTGCTCGACTATATTCGTAAATCCAACGTGATCGCCGGAGAGGCCGGAGGTATCACGCAGCACATCGGTGCCTACAACGTGAAACTTCCTGACGGAAGGCGCATCACGTTCCTGGACACCCCTGGCCACGAGGCGTTCACCGCCATGCGAGCCCGTGGAGCCCAGTTGACCGACCTCGCCATCATCATCATCGCCGCCGATGACGCGGTGATGCCTCAGACAGTCGAGGCCATCAACCACGCCCAGGCCGCCGGTGTACCTATGGTGTTTGCCATCAACAAGATAGACAAGCCAGGAGCGCAGCCTGAGAAGATCTATCAGCAGCTGGCGCAAATGAATATCCTCACGGAGGCGTGGGGTGGAAAATACCAGAGCCAGGAGATCTCCGCCAAGAAGGGACTCAACGTGGACAAGCTTCTTGAGAAGGTTCTCCTTGAGACTGACCTTCTTGATCTCAAGGCCAATCCTGACAAGAACGCCGTCGGAGCCGTGATCGAGTCCTCTCTGGACAAGGGCCGCGGCTATCTGGCCACCGTGCTTGTCCAGGACGGAACCCTCCACACAGGCGACATGATGCTGAGCGGATGCTACTACGGTCGTGTGAAGGCCATGTTCAACGAGAGAGGACAAAAGGTGAAGGAGGCAGGGCCATCTACGCCGGTTTCTGTTCTCGGCCTCAACGGAGCGCCGAGCGCAGGTGACAAGTTCAACGTCATGAGCGATGAGAAGGAGGCCAAGGCCATCGCCAACAAGCGTGAGCAGCTCATCAGGATCCAGGGTATCAAGACCCAGAAGCACATGACCCTCGAAGAGATCGGACGACGGATCGCGATCGGCAACTTCAAGGAGCTCAACGTCATCGTCAAGGGAGACGTGGACGGTTCCGTGGAGGCGCTGTCCGACTCGCTCATCAAGCTCTCCACCGAGCAGGTACGCGTGAATGTGATCCACAAGGCCGTGGGAGCCATCTCCGAGTCCGACGTGATCCTTGCGGAGGCTTCGGATGCCGTCATCATCGGATTCCAGGTACGCCCTTCCACGGACGCGAGGAAGATCGCGGACGAACAGGGCATCGAGATCCGTATCTATTCTGTCATCTACGACGCGATCAACGATGTGAAGGATGGTATCGAGGGCATGCTTGAGCCGATAAAGAAAGAGGAGATCACCGGAACCGCCGAGGTCAAGCAGACCTTCAAGATCTCCAAGGTCGGCACGATCGCCGGCTGTCTTGTCAGGGACGGAAAGATCTCAAAGACAGCGCAGTGCAGGCTCATCCGCGACGGAATCGTGGTCTACACCGGAGAACTCGCCTCGCTCAAGAGGGGCAAGGACGATGTCAAGGAGGTGTCAGCCGGCATGGAGTGCGGTATCGGCATCGAGAAGTTCAACGACCTCAAGGTCGGCGACAACATCGAGGCGTTCGTGATCACCGAGATCAAGCAGAAGCTTGACTGATCGGCGCGTCCGCGGAATCGGAATTGATGAATATGACAAAGGGACTGGCGGTCTGCCGGCCCCTTTGTTTTTTAGCCCTCACGCCTCGACAGGCACCGCGGCATGTCCGGCGCCGCTATTCTATGATTACTTGACTCCGTAAAGGAGGCGGTACAGCTTGACTGTACGGACAGCCTCGGCGACATCATGGACGCGGAGAATGTCTGCCCCGTTCTGCAGCGCGACGAAATCCGCCACCTGCGTGGCCGGCAAGACATCGGACGGCGTGACGCCCAAAGGTCTGAACAGAAAGCTCTTGCGGGAGAGACCCACAAGAATCTCCTTACCGAACTCCTCGAACACGGACATCTCGCGCAGCAGCTGCCAGTTCTGCTCCGCCGTCTTGGCGAAACCGAAACCGGGATCCAGGATCCAGTTCCTGACCCCATACCTGTCCGCCTCGGCGGCGATCCCCTCGAAAAACTCACGGACAGCCTCTGTGACATTGTCGTAGTCAGTAAGGCTCTGCATGTTCTTCGGAGTGCCGCGCGTGTGCATGGCGATGTACGGCAGGCCAAGCTGGCCGAGCAACTTCCACATCTCACCGCAGCCGCCGCTCACATCGTTCACGACGAACGGGCCGATGATGTCAAACGCCTTGCTGACGACCTCCGGGCGGAAAGTGTCGATGGAGATCCTGACACCCGGATGCTCCGCCGCAAGGATACGCAGCGCCGGCTCAAGCCTGCTCCACTCCTCCTCCCCGCTGATGGAGTCCGATCCCGGACGGGTGGAGCATGCACCGAGGTCAAGGATGTCCGCTCCCGAATCAAGCATATTCACAATCCTTCCGCGGAAGCCTTCCTCATCGAAAGTCCCGTCTGGACGGAGGTTGCGGCTGCCCGCGAAAAACGAGTCGTCGGTGAGGTTGACAATGCCCATCACCTGGATATTTCTGTCTACAGAGCTTACCATAATGGTTAAAATTTCAGCAAAATTAGACAAAAAATGAATATCTTTGCGCATAAAGAAAACAATCGCGCTATGTTGGTCGTTCTGGAAGGCTTGGACGGAGCCGGGAAATCAACGCAAGTCAAGAAGTTAAGGGCATATCTCGAAAAGATCTGCCCGGAGTTGGAGTACATCCACTTTCCAAGGTACGACGCACCCGTCTACGGAGATCTCATCAGCCGTTTCCTCCGGGGGGACTTCGGCTCAAACGAGGCGGTGCACCCGCAACTGGTGGCACTGCTGTTCGCCGAGGACAGGCACGGAGCGGCCCCTGCCATGAGGAAGGCCCTTTCGGAGGGCGGCACGGTGCTGCTCGACAGATACGTCTACTCAAACATCGCCTACCAATGTGCGAAACTGCCGGATCCGGACGAGAGAGAGCGCCTGAGGAATTGGATCATCGACACTGAATATGGCGATTTCGCCCTGCCGAAACCTGACCTGAACATATTTCTGGATGTTCCTATCTCGTTCGTCGAGAGCAGGTTGGAGGAGTCACGCACAGGCAGTGACAGGGACTATCTCCACGGTTCGCAGGACATCCACGAGGCGGACATCGAATTCCAGCGGCAAGTCCAGGCCATCTACCGCCGGCAAGCCACGCTTGACCCGGACCTCATCAGGATCGACTGCTCGGACGAGTCGGGAGAGATGCTGCCGCCGGACGCGATATTCGCAAAGATCAAAGAAATTATTGACGAACACATCGAGAAAAAATGAAGAACGTTTACCTTTTCAGGCTGAGAAGGCTGTGCGCTTTCATCATAGGAGTGGTCTTCGTGATCGCTGGAATATTCAAGCTCCTTGATCCTGTCGGAGCCGGGCTGGTGATGGAAGGCTACCTCCGCTTCCTCCACATCACCTTCCTTCTTCCACTTGCAAAGGCAGGAGCCGTGTCCCTCGCCCTCCTGGAGGCGATTCTCGGGTCGGCCATGATCTGCGGAGTGTGGAGGAAACCGGTCGCCGTTATCACCACCGCCATGATTGTCTTCTTCACGACGCTCACCCTCCTGCTCGCCATCTTCAATCCCGTCTCGCTGACGGACTGCGGATGCTTCGGGGAAGTGATTCATCTTACTAATTTCCAGACATTCCTGAAGAACCTTGTGCTGCTGGCTCTGGCGCTGACGGCATTCCTTCCGTTCAGGAATTTCGGCAAGAACAGGAAGCGGAAATATGTCTCCTTCGGCATCGTGACCGCCTCACTCATAGCATTCACGGTGTACTCGTTGACCGCCATCCCGCTGGTGGACTACACTGCATTCACCCCTGGCAGCGAGCTGCTGGCCTCGGAGGATGATGACGACGGGAACGATGACGAGACAGGGTACTACAAATCTACGATAATCTACGAGAAGAACGGCCAGGAAGGAGCCTTTGATCTGGACAACCTCCCGGACTCGACCTGGACCTACGTCCGTACTGAGACCATATTCATCAACGGCACTGATGTCGAGGACAACGAGCCGGCGCTTTCCTTCTCTGACTCCTTGGGAAACTATCACGACAAGCTGGCGACCGTCGGCAACGTGCTGGCCGTTTCCGTCTATGACGCCGGGAGACTGAGCGGAGACCGGTGGACAAGGATCGCCGACGCCCTGGACGGAGCCAAGGCCGCCGGGTTCACTCCCCTGCTGCTGGTCTCCTCGTCCAAAGACCAGTTCGACAACCTGGCCGCGCTCACGCCCGAAATCCATTCCAGACTGCTTTCCTCAACCTACCACGCCGACAGAAAGACCCTTGTCAGCCTTAACCGTTCGAACGGCGGCGCGACGTGGTTCAGCGACGGCGAGCTGATCCGGAAATATTCCAATGGTAGAATCCCGTCCGGTGAGACGCTGAGCGGGAAGACCGTGGACGACCCGACCGAGGAAATGCTTCATTCCAGCACCAGGAAGCGCCTTCACTTCCAGGGCTTCATCCTCTATGTCTTCGCCATGCTGCTGATTCTATAGCCGTCTTGGGAAGCTTCGGACATAAATATTAAAATTATATTCATTATCTTTGTATTGAGAAGATAATAATCATAATATTGACATTTATGTTTGATACAGATTTCATATTCACGTCTCCAGACGAACTCACAAGGGCATTGGCGGAGAGACTGAAGAGAAGAAGACTGGAGAAAGGGATCACTAGAGAGGGACTGCAATCATTGACCGGAGTCCCGAAATCTACCATAGCGCGTTTTGAGACCACTTCAAAGATTTCTCTCGAATCCTTTGTCAGAATAGCTATGGCATTGGGCTATGTTGAGGAGATGGATAAACTATTCATGGAAGCGAAGTACAGCACCATGGAGGAGATGGAAACCATCAAAAGGAATATGAACAGAAAAAGAGGAGTGCGGAAGTCATGATCAAATTACCAGAATCACTTAATGTTTATTATCATGATATGCTTATCGGGACGTTGTCCATGACTCCCGGCAATCATAGATGTGCGTTCGAGTACAGCCAAAGCTGGCTAGCGGACGGTTTTTCCATTTCCCCTTTGGAATTGCCCTTGAAAAGCGGCCTTATGCTGCCGAAGACCGATTATTTCTACGGCAATTTCGGGATATTTGAAGACAGTATGCCTGACGGGTACGGCAACTACCTTCTAAACAGGATTCTGCAGAAATACGGAACATCCTTGATCGAGATGAATCCTGTTGAACGGCTGTCATTTGTCGGTGCGAAGGGAATGGGGGCGCTTACATATGTGCCGGAATATACCATCAACACCGCTAAAGGGACCTCCACTCTTGACCAGATGCAGAAAGACGCACTGGACGTATTGTCTGAAAAGGATTTCTCCAGCACCGAGATTCTCTACATAAACAGCGGAAACTCAGGAGGATGCCGTCCGAAATGCCTGTGGAAAGACGATGAAGGCTCATGGCTCGTCAAATTCAGGCATACTTACGATCCTGTTGACATCGGGCAGCGTGAATATGAGATCCTCCAGAAAGCCAAGGAGTGCGGCATAACTGTCCCCGACTGTAAATTATTCAATGGCAGATACCTTGGCACGAAACGATTCGACATCACTCCTGACGGGACAAGGCTTCACGTAGCGACGGCATCCGCACTTCTGTGCGAATCAATCCGTCAACCGATGATGGATTATCGCAGGTTGATCCGGTTCACTGCATATCTGACGCAAGACACATCACAAGCTCAAGAAATGTTCCGCAGAATGATCTTCAACTACGAGATCGGAAACAATGACGACCATGCGAAGAATTTCTCGTTCATTTTCGACGGAAAGAGATGGAACATCTCCCCTGCCTACGACCTTACCGAGTGCCGTGACGCCAACCACGGATTCCATTCATCGCTCGCCAACGGCAAGGAACATCCGACCCTGGAGGATTTCCTGATCATAGCCGTGGATGCCGGGTTGACCAAGAAGCAGGCTCTGAATATTATCGACCAGATCCGCGATATAGTCAATCCTTTATAATTGGTCACTTCGACAGGTTCGGTGACCGATCGATCTATCAGAAGCCGGTGTAGTTCCAAGGGGTTATGGAGCGGAGTTCCTCCTTCACTGACTCGCTGACATCCAAGCCATTGACGAAATCCTCGATGGTCCGCTCATCAATTGCGGCACCCGTTCTGGTGAGGTTCTTGAGAGTCTCGTACGGATTCGGGTAATTCTCGCGGCGCAGGATAGTCTGGATGGCCTCGGCGACCACAGCCCAGTTACGGTGCAGGTCGGCGTCAATGGCCGGGCGGTTCAGGATCAGCTTGCCGAGTCCTTTCTTCAAAGATGCCAGGGCGATCAAACCGTGAGCCACAGGGACACCGATGTTGCGCTGGACGGTGGAGTCTGTCAGGTCTCTCTGCAACCTTGAGATCGGAAGCTTCATCGACAGGAACGTCAGCACGGCGTCAGCCATGCCGAGGTTACCCTCGGCGTTCTCGAAATCGATAGGATTGACCTTGTGAGGCATGGCCGAGGAGCCGACCTCGTTCTTGGCGACCTGCTGATGGAAGTACTCCATCGAGATGTAGGTCCAGATGTCACGGCAGAGATCTATGAGGATCGTGTTGATGCGACGCAGGCAGTCAAAGATGGCGGCCAGGTTGTCATAGTGGTCAATCTGGGTGGTCGGGAAGGATCTCTTGAGTCCCAGGGAGGCCACGAAACCCTCGGCGAACGAAGGCCAGTCGATGTCCGGGAAGGCGACCTTGTGGGCGTTCATGTTGCCGGTAGCCCCTCCGAACTTGGCAGGCCAGGTAAGAAGGGAGAACTGCCTCAGCTGCTCCTCAAGACGGGCGACGAACACCTGGAACTCCTTGCCGAGCCTGGTCGGAGTGGCCGGCTGGCCGTGAGTCTTGGCGAGCATGGGGACATCCTTCCAGGCCTCGACATCGGCGGCAAGGATGGAGATTACCTCGTGGAGTGCGGGAAGATATTCATTCTCAAGGGCTTCCTTCAGCATCAGAGGCTGCGCGGTGTTGTTGATGTCCTGCGAGGTGAGGCCGAAATGGACGAACTCCTGCCAGCGGGATATTCCAAGAGTCTTGAAATTCTCCTTGATGAAATATTCAACGGCCTTGACATCGTGGTTGGTGATCTTCTCGATGTCCTTTACCTTCTGGGCGTCTTCCGGAGTCATCGCTTGATAGAGCCGGCGCAGGCTGGCGAACAGCTCCTCACGGGTCGCACCAGTGCCTTCGCCAAAGTCGGCGAGCTGTGGCAGAGGAATTTCGCACAGGGCGATGAAATATTCCACCTCCACGCGTACGCGGTCACGGATCAAGGCGAACTCGCTGAAATACTGCCTCAGCGCGGCGGTTTTGGCGGCATACCGACCATCGATCGGGGACACCGCCAGAAGAGAATGAAAATCCATATTCATTAAACAATTATTTTCCAACCACATAGACATCATCGCCAGGTTCGGCGAATCCGAAGCTCTCGCGGGCGAAACGCTCCAGAGAGTCACGGTTGGAGGTCAGACCGTGGATCTGGCTGTCCATCTCCTTGATCTCGGTGCTGTACCTCTCGATCTGTCTTTCCTGGCTGCGGATCTCGAATCCGGCCTTTACCCAGCGGACTATGTTGTTCTGGTTCACAAAACCGACCAGGACAACGAACAAGGTTGTGGCCACAATGGCATAGCGGATGAAGGAGCGTTTCTCGGCGTTCCTGCCATCTTTACCGGTGTCCCAGATGTCCTTGAATTTTCCCACGGCGAAAAGAGCTTTATTTGTACAAAAATAACTAAATTTGTAAAATAAACCGATTGTTGAAAACATTAATATCCAAAAAAAATGAAACCAACACTTCTTGTACTTGCGGCCGGAATGGGAAGCCGTTACGGCGGACTGAAGCAGATGGACGGACTCGGACCGAACGGCGAGACCATCATTGACTACTCAATCTACGATGCCGTCAAGGCCGGTTTCGGCAAGGTTGTCTACATCGTCAGGGAGTATTTCCTCGAACAGTTCAAGCAGACCGTGAAGGAGAAATACAGCGGCGTGACCTGCCCTGACGGGACTCCGCTGGAGTTCGACTTCGTCATCCAGGAACTGAACAAGATACCGTCACGGTTCACCCTCAATCCAGAGAGGCAGAAGCCTTGGGGAACCGCCCACGCCGTGCTGATGGCAAAGGATGTCATCCACGAGCCGTTCGCCGTCATCAATGGTGACGACTACTACGGCAAGGAGTCCTTCCAGATCCTGGGCGACTGGCTAAGGGCCCACGAAGGCACAACCGGCACATGCAGCATCGTCGGCTTCGAACTTGACAACACTCTCTCCGAATATGGCAAGGTCTCCCGTGGCATCTGCTACTACGACAAGGATCTCCACCTCACGGGCGTGGCCGAGCACCTGAACATCGGGAAAGAGGCTGACGGCAAGGTCTATGGCGACAACTCCGTCAACGGACAGACCCACGTCAAGCTCGACGGCAAGGCCCTCTGCTCCATGAACATGTGGGGCTTCACCCCTGACTACTTCCAACTCAGCGAAGAGGTGTTCAGCAGCTTCCTTGAGCAGAACATCAACGAGTTGAAGAAAGAATATTTCATCCCTTACGCCGTTGACATCCTGATGAAGGAACGCGGCTACAAGTGCGAGGTTCTCTCCACGGACTCCCACTGGTTCGGCGTGACCTACAAGGAGGATCGCCCGGGCGTTGTTGCCAAGTTCCAGGAGCTTGTCGACAAGGGTGTCTACCCTACACCTCTCTGGAAGAAATAATGCCTTTCCTCAAGACACGAAAGGTCGAGAAGAACTACGACCTCTTCTCCGGCTGCGCCTGGTACACTCCGGGCGTGGCCGGTGTTTTCGCCATACTTGCCTGGTTTCTGGTCGGAATGATTATCGGTGGCCTTGCGAACCTCGGACTTCTGCTGTTCCTGCCGGGATTCCCGCTCTACTACAGCATGCTGATCGTCTACCCGGTGCAGTTCCTGCCTGTCCTGATGTATGTAAGGCTGAAGAGCATGCGCAACTCCACATTCGACAGGGGCTACGCCTTGGACAGCAATCATTTCGGGTCGAAAGGAGGAGCGCTCACGGCTCTCCTCATGGCTTTAGGCACGGTGGCTCTGGCCATGATGCTGGAACCTTTGATGAGCGTGCTGCCTGACATGGATGAGAACCTGGTGAGGACATTGGAGACTCTCCTTGACGGTCCGCTGTGGGTCAGTCTTCTGAGCATGAGCGTGCTGGCTCCGGTTCTGGAGGAATGGATGTGCAGAGGAGTCGTGCTGAGAGGTCTTTTGAACTATTCCCGCAAGGGTGAGCCGGGAGAGGACGGAAGCAGGAGAGGCATGAACCCGGCTCTCGCCATCGCCATCTCGGCCATTTTCTTCGCCACGATCCACGGTAATCTCTGGCAGGGGATCTCGGCGTTCATTCTCGGAAGTTTCTTCGGCTACGCCTACTACAAGACCGGCTCGCTGAAGCTAACGATGCTGATGCACTGCGTCAACAACACGGTCTCCGTGCTGTCCTCCAAACTGCCGGCGTTCAGGGATCTGGGAGCCGACGCAAGCCTTCTGGACATCATCCCGATGAAAGTCTACGCGGGCATATTCATTGTCAGCGCCGCTGTCCTGTTCCTGGCTGTCAGGTACTTGTCAAGAATCAAGGCTGACTCGCCGCAGGGATCCTGCGATGTGGTTCCGAGCGCCGACGACCTGACCCATGGAGAAAATCTATGACGATCCGGACGCCGGAGCCGTAACAATCCGGAAAAACGTTCGCTCCCGCAGGGTGACACTCCGTGTGAATCCCCGCAGGGGCGTTATTGTCACTGTACCCTACTTCGTTCCGTACAAGGCCGGACTGGAATTCTTCCTGGCAAAAAAAGACTGGGTCCTGAAAGTCCAGGCACGGCAGCGCGAGCGGATCGGAGCCGGGCATATTCCTACTCCTGAGGAGATAGAGGAGCTTCGCAGGGTGGCGAAAGAAGTACTCCCGAAGCGTTTGCGGGAACTCGCGGAAAGATATTCATTTGAATATAATTCCGTCCGCATCAAGCACAACTCCTCGAACTGGGGAAGCTGCTCGCGCAAAGGCAACATCAACTTGAACCTCAACCTAGTGCGCCTCCCGGACGAGCTGCGGGACTACGTCCTCCTCCACGAGCTCTGCCACCTCCGCCACCCCGACCACGGCCCGCGGTTCCACGCCCTCCTCGAATCCCTCTGCCCCGGCCACCTCGCCAAACAACGGGAGCTGCGCAGCTATCGGCTGTACTGATGAAGGATGTGATTTCTGGCTAAAATTATTCCTGACAAGAGTCAAGACTGTGTTTTATCTTTACGCATCTTCTTATAAATCACAGTTGACAAGATTGCAGAAATAAAGGCTAAAGCCAAAAGTACCTTTACATCATAAACGACATAAAGCACAAAACTAACTATCGAAATTATCAAACAGATATAACAGACAAATCTCATAGCGAATTTTTCAAATAATTTCCAGCAACGTAACCATAACCATTATAAAGGCCTATAAACTTGACTCTTGTTTTGAACATTTCTACGGAGTCAGTGACATTACTTTCTAAAAATAAGGAAAAAATCTGAATTGTCAAAAACAGTCACTGGAGGTGTGAAGTTGTTTTGGGGGAACTGCGGAATATTTTGTATTTTTGTGAGTTTAATAGTGACAGAAAATGGAAGAAGCGAAAAATCCAACGGCCGAGGAGCCGAAAAGACTCAACTTTCTTGAGGAGATCATAGAGGACGACCTGAAGTCCGGAAGAGTTAAGAGCGTGATGACACGTTTCCCTCCGGAGCCTAACGGGTACCTCCATCTCGGACACGCGAAGAGCATCTGCATCAACTTCGGGCTCGCCCAGAAGTACGGCGGAAAGACCAACCTCCGCTTTGACGACACCAACCCGACCAAGGAGGACACTGAATATGTCAATTCGATCAAGGAGGACATCCAGTGGCTCGGCTTCCAGTGGGACAAGGAACTTTACGCTTCCGACTATTTCGACCAGCTTTACGCCTGGGCCGAGCAGATGATCGAGCGCGGTCAGGCCTACGTGGACGACCAGACCCAGGAGGAGATCAGCAAGGGACGCGGCACCGTGGACAAGCCGGGAACCGAGAGCCCTTACAGAAACCGTTCAGTAGAGGAGAACCTCCGTCTGTTCAGGGACATGAAGGCCGGAAAATACGCTGACGGAGAGAAGGTTCTCCGCGCGAAAATCGACATGGCTTCCCCGAACATGATGTTCCGCGACCCTATTCTCTACAGGATCAAGCACGCCTCGCATCACCGCACGGGCGACAAGTGGTGCATCTACCCGATGTACGATTTCACCCACGGCCAGTGCGACTCCATAGAACACATCACCCACTCGATCTGCACTCTTGAGTTCGATGTCCACAGACCTCTGTACGACTGGTTCATCAAGACCCTTGAGATCTGGCCGAGCCATCAGTACGAGTTCGCCAGACTGAACCTCACCTACACCCTGATGAGCAAGAGAAAGCTTCTGGAACTCGTCCAGAAAGGCCTTGTCTCCGGATGGGACGATCCACGTATGCCTACTCTCTGCGGAGTTCGCCGCCGTGGCTACACCGCCGAGGCCCTCAAGATGTTCTGCGAGAAGATCGGAGTCTCAAAGCGTGACCAGATGATGGACATCCAGCTTTTGGAATGGTGTGTGCGCCAGGATCTTAACGCAAGGGCCAACAGGTATATGGTCGTTCAGAAACCTTTGAAGGTCACCCTCACCAACTGGGAGCCGGGCAAGGTGGAGTGGTTCGACTGCCCTCTCAACCCTGCCGAGCCGGAGGGAGCCACCCGCAAGGTTCCGTTCACGGGAGAATTCTACATCGAGCGCGACGACTTCATGGAGGACGCTCCGAAGAAGTTCTTCCGCCTCAAACCAGACGGAGAGGTTCGTCTGAAATACACCTACATCATCAAGTGCGAGGAGGTCGTCAAGGATGCCGAGGGCAATGTTGTCGAGCTCAAGTGCACCTACGACCCGACCACGAAGCCGGGAGGAGGCGAATGGCGCTCTGTCAAAGGCACGATCCATTGGGTTTCAACTGAATATGCCAAAGAGATCGAGATCCGCAACTACGACCGTCTCTTCGTCAAGGAGGACATGAACTCCATCCCTGAGGACAAGGACTACAAGGACTTCCTCAACCCGGAGTCACTCACAATAGCTAAAGGTTACACCGAGCCGGCCCTTCTTGAGGACAACTCCGGAATCGCCGTCCAGTTCGAGCGCACCGGCTACTACTACAAGGATCCGGACAGCACCGCCGACAAGGTGATATTCAACAAGACTACAGCCCTGAAGGACTCCTACAAGCCTGAATAACAGAGGTGGTTATGCACCTGCCCCTTTTCATAGCCCGACGGTACCTGTTCGCGAAGAAGTCACACAACGTGATCAACATCATCTCCGCGATCAGTGCCGTCGGTATGGCTATAGGGACGGCTGCCCTGATCATCATCCTTTCAATCTACAACGGCTTCGACGAACTTGTCAAATCGACACTCAGCAACGTGGAGCCGGACATCCTGATAACCCCGGCCAAGGGCAAGGTGTTCGTTCCCGAGGGCGAGGCCTTCGACCGGATCAAGGACAATCCTCTGGTCGGAGAGTATAATCTTATCCTCCAGGAGAATGTGTTCGTCGATTACGACGGCCATCAGGGAATAGCCAAGGCCAAGGGCGTGGACCGGGCCTTCGAGGAGGACTCCCCTCTCGCCGGCCACATCACCAACGGAGAGTTCTCCCTCCACAAAGGGCAGTTGCCGCAGATGGTGGTCGGAGCCGGACTCGCCTACAAGATGGGGATGAATCCGGCGTTCCTGGCATCAGCGGAATTATATTTCCCGATAAGGGACAGAAACTTCTCGCTCGCCAATCCGGCGGCATCCATCGAGACCGTGCGGATGCGCCCTTCAGGAATATTCTCGGTCAACCAGCAGATTGACGATGATCTGATGATCGTGCCGATCGAAGAGATGAGAAAGCTGCTTGGCTATGAGGAAGAGGTTTCAGGAGTGGAGATCCGCCTGGCCGAAGGCTCCACGGCGAAAGACATCCGTTCCGCGATCAAGCATATTCAGAAAGAATTAGGCCCTGAATTCAAGGTTTTGGACCGCTTCCGCCAGAATCCGTCGCTCTACAAGATGATGCGTTACGAGAAGGCGGCGATATTCCTGATCCTCATTTTCGTCATCATCATCATCGCACTGAACATCTTCGGCAGCATCACGATGCTCATCATCGAGAAAAAGGATGACATCGAGACCTACCGCAGCCTCGGCGCCACAGACAAGATGCTCCGCCACACCTTCACCCTCGAAGGATGGCTCATCTCCCTTCTCGGTCTCGCCGCCGGCCTTGTGGTCGGCATAGGCTTCTCCCTCGCCCAGCAGCACTTCGGCTTCATCAAGATGCCAGGCAGCTTCCTCGTGAACGCCTACCCCGTAATCCTCCAGTGGCAGGACGTCCTCGCCACCATCGCCGGTGTAGCCCTCATCGGCTACATCATCGCCCTCCTCCCCGTCCGCCGCAACATCCGGTAGATTTCCTCACGGGACAGCAGGGACATTCGGGAAGGAATGCTTATCTTCGCAACAATTAGAAGCTGTTTTGAATTGTTTGTTTGAAGGTTTGAGAGTGAAAAACTTCAGTTTCGACCGCTTCTTCCAAGGAAGATAGCGGTGCTATCTGACTGAAGAAGCGGGAAGAAAATGAAGATTTTTCACCTCAAAGAACATTTCAAACAATTCAAAACAGCTTCTTAACTAATCACATTATGATAATACCTGACTGGGCCAAGGAGCTGAACTGCTCCATAACCGTCTGTCCTGACTTTGACAATGATTCACCCTCGCGCGCGTGCGTCATGCGCGAGGATATCAACCAATGGCCTGATAGCCTCCTGCTGGGGTGTTGTGTATAGAGTTTCACAGTGCATCATGCCGTTCGGAAGCTTGATCCTCAAGGTTGTCACGGTCTTGGCGATGGCCAGTAGCCTGTCCACACTCATGCCAATGCCTATTTCGCGCATCCGCCTCTCTAGTTCCTTGTAGACCTTGTATGCGATGAAGCAGATGCAGATGTGCGCCTCGATGCGCTTTTCCGTGAAGTGGAAGATCGGGCGCATCTCCAAGGTCCCCTTCCCGATCCGGAACGCCCTTTCCACGACCCAGAGCCCGTGGTATTGCGCGATGACCTCCGAGGCCGGGAGCGATGTGTTGGTGACATAGCCCTTCAGGCCGTCCCAGCGGCTGTCCTCCGCTATCTTGTCCTCGTTTATGCTCACTTCGATGTCCCTGCTGATGTCCAGGAACTTGTTGTACCCCCGCTTGTTAACATCCTGTTTTGTCAGGGTGCCTTTCGCATAGGCCTTCCTCAGCCGCTCGACACCTTTGTCACGGTTCCATGCGTTCTTCCTCGCCCTGGCTTCGGAATAGCTCACGATCAGTCTCTGCGCACCTCCCCTGCGGCATTCCGCGACGGCTCCGTCAGCCCATTCGACGGACATCATCCACGCCTTCAACTCTAGGGACTCGCTCTTTATCCTCGCCCCGATGATATATTTGTACCCGGCGGACTCCAGAAGCGCCACATTCTTCGCGCTCATAAGGCCGGAGTCGGCGACCACCACGAAGTCCTCAAGGCCGAACCGCTGCACGAAGTCGTCAATTATAGGGATCATCGTGCGCCCCTCGTACTGACTTCCGTTGAATATCGAATAGGAAAGCGGGTATCCGTCCTCGCTGACAAGCAGCCCCAGCACTATCTGGGACTCCGACGTCTTGCCGTCCTTCGAGAACCCGGCCTGCCGAAGCGCGTCGTCAGGCTTCGGCTTCGACTCGAAGTAGAGCGTCGTGACATCGTAGAACACAAGGCCTATGCGGCCTCCAAGGACCCTCATCGTATGCTCGACGCTTATGCGCTGCACTTTCTCCCGCTGGCTGGAGTAGAGCCTGTCCATGTACCTGTAGATGTTGTGGAGGCGGATGTCCTCGTCGAAGTACGACTTCAGGTACTCAACTGTCGCCACCTTGCTCAATGGCTCGCACACCCTGGCGATGACCAGATGCCGGAGTATGTCGTCACCTATGGCTCCGAAACCGATGCTGTCGTATATGCCGTTCAGGATGACCTGCGGGGTGTTGTGGAGCGTCCTGTCAATGTGAGAGAACACCTCCCTGGCCGACATGACGGCCTTGTCGCTCTCGTCGAAATCGAGAGCCAACTGGCCGGTGTGCTCGTCCATCCATGCACGGGCCCTGCGCTCCAGCTCCTGGATCTCATGCGGATCCGACGACACACCGATGGTCTTGAGCTCACGGAACTTCCCCGAACTCTTGTCCACCACGACCACGCTGACCGTGCCCGATTTGTTTCTGCGCCTGCGGATAAACATGCTCGCAAAGGTAGCCAAAGTGAAGCGATTCACCCTGAAAAATTTCCGATTTTATAACAGGCGGATATTCAAATGGTTGCAAAGGAGGGTGTTTTTGGCTGTCAAAGTCAGGAAAAGATTCCTTAAGATGATGCAGGTTATTTTTTGAAGGTTACTAAATACCACTTGGAACCTATCTAAGCGGCTAGCCCGATGGTTCGGGCTCACCAACCATGGTTCGGCAGACTCTGTTGCCGTACGCTGGCAGACGCTTTGACGAGCTCAGCGACCACCAGCGTATCAGAACCGAAGAGCTGCACAGCGCCCAAAAACTTTCTCCGAACGCAGTGGGGAGTAAGCGATTGAAAATCAATTACAAAAGCGAAGCCCTTCAGCTGATATCAGCTGAAGGACTTCGCTTAATATACTGTGAAACAGAGGCTTACCCTCAGCGGATAGTTACTTTGCTTTTGCGGAAAGCGAGTATGGCTTGTCGGCAGGCTTCTGGCCGCGGGCCTTGTTCGGCTTGGAGGCCATGACGAACTCGAGGGTGCCTCCTTGGAGGAGGTCATCGTGGGTGATGTAGAGTTTCTTGAACTCAACGCCGTCGCGCAGTACCTTCTTGACATAGCGGTTCGTGTCGCTGACGCCGTCGGCCTTCACCTCAAGGGTCTTGCCGTTAGGAAGGGCGATACGGGCGTACGGAAGGTACGGAGCGCCGAACACGTACTGGTCGCTTCCGGGGCAGACAGGATAGAATCCAAGCACGCCGAAGATGTACCAGGCGGACATCTGACCGCAATCGTCATTCCCTCCCAATCCGTGAATATCAGGACGATACATCCTGTTGATGATTTCCCTCATCCAGTACTGTGTCTTCCACGGCTGGCTTGTCCAGGCATAGAGATAAGGAATATGATGGCTCGGCTCGTTGCCGTGTACATAGCCACCGATCAGGCAGTCTTTCGTGATGTCCTCGTTGGTTGCGTAGGCATATTCAGGAAGATCGTGGTAGAAGAGTTCGTCCAGCGCGGAGATGAACCTCTTCTCGCCGCCCATCAGCACCATCACGCCGAAAACGTCCTGCGGGGCGTGGAAAGAGAAGTTCAGCGAGTTGCCCTCGATGAAGCCCTCGCCCATCGTCTGCATGATGTCGAAATCCTTCTTGAAGGAGCCGTCAGCGTATTTCGGACGGGCGAAACCGAGTTCCGTGTCAAAGACATTCCTGTAATATTGCGCGCGTGCGAGATATTCATCGGCCACCTTGTCATTACCCGCGAGCCGGGCGGTGTGCCAGATGGTCCAGTCGTCGTAGGAATATTCCAGCGTGTTGCTGGCGGCGGTGGAGATCTTGTCGTAAGGCACGTAGCCGAGCCTCATATATTCCCCAAGCCCGGCGTACCAGTCTGCCTTTGAGGTGGTTACCATCGCCTCAAGGGCGCGGTCACGGTCGATGTCCAGCCCTTTGGTGATGGCGTCGGCCAGCACAGGGACGGCATGGTAGCCGCTCATGCACCAGTTCTCGTTGGCACAATGGCTCCAGACAGGAAGGAAGTGCAGCACGTTCTGGTCGTAGTGGGCCAGCATCGACTCCACCATGTCCCTGTCACGGTCCGGCTTGAACAGGGCCAGGAACGGATGCTCGGCACGGTAGGTGTCCCAAAGTGAGAACACTGTGTAGTTCGTGAAGCCGTCGGCCTGATGGATCTCGTGGTCGAGGCCTCTGTACTTCCCGTCCACGTCCATGTAAACTGACGGGTTGATCATCGTGTGGTAGAGGGAAGTGTAGAACATCCTCTTCTCGTCCTCGGTTCCCTGGATCTCAATCTGGGAAAGCTCTTTCTCCCAAGCGGATGTCGCCTCGGCGGCGATCTGGTCGAAAGACTTCCCGGAGGCCTCCGCCGCAAGGTTCTTCAGTGCGCCCTCCGCACCGGTCGCCGACAAGGCCACCTTCACGGTCAGCTCCGGGTTCCTGGAAGTGGCGAACTTGAACCAGGCCACCAGCTTGCGTCCGGCCATCGCCGGGAAGTTGTGGTACTGGTCGAACTTGCTCCAGCCTCCTTTATAATTGATCTTCTCCCGGTCCGCGTAGCCATATTCAGAAATAGGCTGCGAGAAGGAGATCGCGAAGTAGGTGTAGTTCGTGCGGGCCCAGCCGTTGGTGATGCGGTAGCCGGTCAGGAGGGTGTCGTTCCGCACCTGAACCTCCGCCCAGAGGGTCTTGCCGTCGTAGTTGTAGATTCCGTGTATGAGATCCAGAATCACCTGCCCGTCAACGCCTTTAGGGAATGAATATTCATGGACTCCGACTCTGGTGGTGGCGGTCAGACGGGCCTTTACGCCGTAGTCGTCCAACGTCACCTCGTAGCGTCCCGCCGAGGCTTTCTCCGTGGAGTGCGAGAAGCGGCTGCGGTAGCCGCCGTCAGGGTTGTCCGCCGTGCCGGGGTTAAGTCTCAGCGCTCCCGTGGTCGGCATCAGGAGGATGTCGCCCAGGTCGGAGTGTCCCGTGCCGCTGAAGTGGGTGTGGCTGAATCCGACGATCGTAGGGTCTGAGTAACGGTAGCCGGCACAATATTCATAAGCCCTCGGCTGGTATTTCCCGTTCACATTGTGAGGGATGGTGTCCGTGTCAGGACTAAGCTGTACTCCGCCGAAAGGCACGCACGCCCCCGGAAAAGTGTGTCCCATTCCGTCGGTGCCGATGAACGGATCTACATAACTTGCCTTGGAGGAAGGCTGCTGCGCGGCTGCCCCGACGCAGAGAAGCAGGGATATGCCTGCGTATAACCACTTAATGTTCATAGTCCAAATATACACAATTCTATTGTTTTTTATAAAAAAAGTCTTTAAATTTGTTTTTCATATCTTTGCGCCAAGAGTTTTTGGTACGCATTGGTTAAATCGGTTTATCATCAAAGTAGGACTCATATATTAAAGATAGGTAACACTTTAATTAAACAACAAATTTTATAAAAACGTTTATGTCTTTCAAAAAGATCGCAATGACGCTTGCGCTCATCCTGAGCACCGTTGCGGCCGTGGCCCAGACCAAGACCGTCAAGGGTGTGATCTACGAGGAGGAGACTGGCGAGCCTATGCCGGGAGCGACGGTCTCCGTCGAGGGTTCCACCCGAGGTGTGATGACCGACCTTGACGGCTCGTTCGAGCTGACCGGTGTCAAGCCTACCGACAAGCTAAAGTTTGAGTGCCTTGGAAAGGAGACTCAGGTTCTGCAGGTCGGTACTATGACCAACTTCGTCGTGAAACTCAAAAACGCGGCAAACGAACTTGACGAGGTGACTGTGGTCGCCTTCGGTAAACAGAGGAAGGAGAGCGTCATCGGCTCCATCTCCACGGTTGATGTCAAGACCCTGAAGGTTCCTTCCAGTAACCTCACCACCGCCTTGGCCGGAAACGTGGCCGGTGTGATCGCCTACCAGCGTACCGGTGAGCCTGGACAGGACAACGCCGACTTCTTCGTGCGTGGTATCACCACGTTCGGCGCGAACACCAGCCCTCTGATCCTCATCGACAACATCGAGCTTACCTCCACTGACCTCGCCCGCCTTCAGCCGGACGACATCGAGAGCTTCTCGATCATGAAGGACGCCACGGCGACGGCCCTTTACGGAGCCCGCGGAGCCAACGGTGTGATCTTCGTGACCACCAAGCGCGGTCAGGAAGGTCCGGCGAAAATCTTCGCCCGTGTCGAGACCTCGATCTCCGCCCCGACCGATGTCGTGGAACTCGCCGACCCTGTGACCTACATGAAGTCGTACAACGAGGCCATCTCCACCCGTGACCCTCTCGGAGAGTTGATGTACACCTACGACAAGATCGAGCAGACCGGAAAACCGGGCGCCAACCGCCTCATCTATCCGGCCAACGACTGGTACGACATGCTTTTCAAGGACTTTGCCACAAGCTACCGCGCAAACGTTTCAGCGCGTGGTGGAGGCAAGGTTGCGACCTACTATGTGTCCGGTGCCTACACCGAGGACACGGGTGTTCTGAAAGTCGATAAGCGCAACAGTTTCAACAATAACATCGACGACAAGAACTACACCCTGCGCTCCAACGTAGACATCAACGTCACCCCGACAACGAAGCTGGCTGTCCGCCTGACCGGTAACTTCAGGGACTATCAAGGCCCTCTGAACGGAGGTAGCGATGTTTACCGCCAGGTCATGCACTCCGACCCTGTGCTCTTCCCGGCCTACTACCCTGTGGACGACGAGCACGTGGGGATCCAGCACATCATGTTCGGTAACTACGAGGGTGGCTCCTACATCAACCCTTATGCCAACCTTGTCAAGGGCTACAAGAACTACCAGCGCTCCCAGATGATCGCCGCCGTACAGCTTGAGCAGGATCTCAAGTTCATCACCAAGGGTCTGTCGTTCATGACATTGTTCAACCTCACAAGGTTGTCCGAATTTACAGTGAACCGCCAGTTCAATCCTTATTGGTACATGCTGGATCGTTACGACTCCTACACGGGAGAGTACCACGTCAACCGCATCAACGAAAACGGAACGGACTACCTGACATATTCCGAGAGTGGGAAGACGGTGAAGAACACGATGTACTCCGAGACCCGCCTGAACTACAACCGCTCATTTGGAAAGCACGACGTGACAGGACTTCTGGTTTTCACCGCCAGCGAGTCCCTGACCGCCAACGCCGGCTCACTCCAGCTGTCCCTGCCATCGCGCAACGCCGGCCTTTCCGGACGTTTCACCTACGGCTACGACAAGAGGTATTTTGTTGAATATAACTTCGGCTACAATGGTTCCGAGCGTTTCCACAAATCCCACCGCTGGGGATTCTTCCCTTCGGCGGGTCTCGCGTGGATGATGTCCAACGAGAAGTGGTTCAAGCCGTTGACCAAGGTGGTCAGCAATCTCAAGCTGCGCTACTCCTACGGTCTTGTCGGCAACGACAACATCGGCTCAAGTTCCAACCGTTTCTACTACCTGTCGGAGATGAGCATGAACAACAGTGGTTTGGGAGCATCTTTCGGCGAGACCAGAAACGTGAGCTACAACGGTATCGGAGTCGTGCGCTACGCCAACGAGGCCATCACCTGGGAGAAGTCCTACAAGAGCAACTACGCCCTCGAGCTGGGTCTATTCAAAAAGCTCGACATCATCGCCGAGTACTTCACCGAGCACCGCACCGACATATTCATGCAGCGCGCCGACATCCCTAACACCATGGGTCTCCAGGCCGCCGTCTACGGCAACATCGGCCAGGCCCGCTCTAAGGGTATCGACATCCAGGCCGACTACAAGCAGGCCTGGGCCAGCGGCCTCTGGGCGTCCGCGAGGGCGAACTTCACCTACTCCACCGGTAAGTATGATGTCTATGAGGAGCCTACTTATCCGGAGTCCTACCGCCAGCACGCCGGCAGGTCGATCAGGCAGACATGGGGTTACATCGCCGAGCGTCTGTTCGTCGATGACGAGGATGCCGCCAACAGCCCTTCGCAGGCCGCTTTCGGTAGCCAGTACGGCGGCGGTGACATCAAGTACACCGATGTCAACGGTGACGGTGTGATCACTAACGCGGACATGGTGCCGATCGGCTATCCGACCTCCCCGGAGATCATCTACGGGTTCGGTGTGTCCCTCGGTCACAAGGGCTTCGATTTCTCGGTGTTCTTCCAAGGTCTGGGACGCGAGTCTTTCTGGATTGACGCCACAAGCGCCTACAGCACGAAGTACAACAAGTATGGAACAGCTCCGTTTGTCAACAACGGACAGCTTCTGAAGGCCTATTCCGACAGCCACTGGAGCGAGGACAATCGTGACATCTACGCCCTCTACCCACGCTACAGCGCCTACGAGAACCACAACAACACACAGGTCAGCACCTGGTGGATGAGGGACGGCTCCTTCGTCCGTCTCAAGCAGATGGAGTTCGGCTACACCCTTCCTCAGAAGCTTACCAACAAGATCCACATCGACAATCTCCGCGTCTACTTCCAGGGCAACAACCTCCTGTGCTGGAGCAAGTTCAAACTCTGGGATCCGGAGCTCGCCGGAGAGGGATTCAACTACCCGATCCAGAGGACTTTCAACATCGGTGTGAACGTGACATTCAAATAATCTTCGACTATGAACATGTGCAAGAATATTCATAAATCAATAGCGTCCTCCCTTGCGGCCGCGGCCTTGCTGCTGGGGTCGGCGGGCTGCAACGACTTCCTCAACGTGGTTCCTGACGACGGTCTGCCGTCGATCGAGACCGCGTTCAACCTCAGGTCCTCGGCTATCCGCTATCTGGCCACCTGCTATTCCTACATGACCCTTGAGGGTTCTATGGGCAACGACCCGGCCATGCTCGGAAGCGATGAGTACTGGGATCTTTATGGACGTACCACGACCAACACCACCGGCCGTGTGCCGTTCACGATGTCCTACATCGCCAGAGGCAACATGACCGCCAACAGCGTGTTCGCCAACGACTGGGCAGACATGTACAAAGGAATCCGCTGCTGTGACATCTTTGTCGACAACATCGGTAAGGTCCCGGACATGGATGAGACGGAGAAGGCGCAGTGGATCGCCGAGGTGACATTCCTCAAGGCCTACTTCCACTTCAACCTTGTCCGCAAGTGGGGACCAGTCCCGATTGTACGCGAGAGCCTCCCTATCGACTCCTCTGTCGATGAGGTTCGTGTCCACCGCAACAACATCGATGAGTGCTTCGACTTTATCATTGAACTTCTGGACAAGGCGATGCCTGACCTTCCGCTCATCAATCCATCGGTTGATGAATATGGTCGCGTCAACAAGGCCATCTGTGCCGCCTTCAAGGCCAAGGTGGCGGTCTACGCCGCCAGCCCGCTTTTCAACGGCAACTCCGAACAGGCGGCTCTCGTGGACACAGACGGAACCACGAGGCTGTTTCCGGAGAAGACAGATGATGAGAAGCTCGTCCGTTGGACAGCCGCCATGGAGGCCTGCCGCGAGGCCATCGCAGTCTCCGAGGAGGCCAACATCTCCCTCTACGAGGGCGACGACATCACCTACCGCATGACTGACTCCCTCAAGACCACTTTGACCCTCCGCAACGCATTCAACCAGAAGTGGAACAGCGAGCTCATCTGGGGCAACGAACAGCCGAATCCCCAAACAATGAATATGTACCACAAGCTCTGCATGCCGATCCTCAACGGGTACACCGACATGCTCGGAGGCTACATATTCATCGGCGTTCCGCTCAAGATCGCAGAGCAGTTCTACACCGTGCACGGGCTTCCTATCGCGAACGATTCCGAATGGGCGAACATCAACCCGATGGATCTCCGTGTCGGCGATGACCAGCATGCCTACTACATCTGCAAGGGCTACACCACCATCAAGCTCAACTTCGACCGAGAGCCGAGGTACTACGCCTCTCTCGGATTCGACGGAGGCAACTGGCTCGGGCAGCTTGGTAACTTCAACGACCTCAAACCGGAGGATGTTCACTATGTGGCCTGCCGTGTGGGTGGAGTCCATGCCAAGAGAGGCAACCAGACCGGTCCGGTGACGGGTTTCTTCCCGAAGAAGCATTTCCCTGTACAGGCTACATGGACAGGAACAAACACATTCACAGGACCCGGAACCACATGGTATCCTTGGCCGATGATCCGTCTGTCCGACCTCTACCTCCTCTATGCCGAGGCGATCAACGAGGCGGAAGGTCCGAACGGAGCGCACAGTGGTGACCTGTTCAAGTACATCAACGCCGTCCGTGAGCGCGCGAAGATCCCTGACGTGAAGACCGCCTGGGACACCTACAGCAACAGCCCGGGTTATTACAACACAAAGGTCGGAATGCGCGCCATCATCCACAGGGAGCGTCTCAACGAGCTGGCTTTCGAGGGTCAGAGGTTCTGGGATCTTCGCAGATGGAAGGAGGCCGCCGCCGAGTACCAGAAAGGAATATACGGGTTCGACATCACCGCCAAGAATCCTGAGGACTACTACGTCAAGAAGTTCATCTACGAGCAGAAATTCGGTCTCAAGGATTACTTCTGGCCAATTTACACACCTTACATCGAGGTCAATCCAAACCTCGTGCAGAACATTGGTTGGTAACAGTTAAGAATCATAGCAAATGAAAAGAACAATAGTTGCATCTACAATAGTTTCCGCCCTGCTTCTGGCTTTCGGCTGCGCCGAGGACAACCACGGAAGGCTCGACCAGCTTGATGAAAGCCTCCCGGCCCCGCAGCCTGTGGAGGTAACAAAGGTAAAGCCGATAAGCGGAGGAGCCGTCCTCTGGGTCAAGATCCCGGATGACAAGAACATCAAGGGCGTGGTTGCCTCCTACACCCGTGGCGGTGTCAATGTCGAGGCCAAGGTCTCCCGCTACGTGGACAGCCTCAAGGTCGAGGGTTACGCCGACACCGATGAGCATGAAATTGAGGTGTGTTCCTTCAACGTGAACGAGGTTAAGTCCAAACCTGTGACTGTCAAGTTCACTCCGGAGACTCCGGCCATCCGTAAAGTGACACCGACCATGATAGCCGCCGCCGGAGGCGTGAAAGTCAAGATCACAGGCAACGACAGCAAGTCTGATCTTGCCGTCTGTCTGCTTCGCGACGAGAATGTGGACAACGCCGACAAGCCGGTAAGTGATATAAAGTGGAAGGAGGTCACAACCCTCTTTACGGCCAGCAATGACATAACCCTCACACGAAGGGGAATTGAGGCCACAGAGGCTGTGTTCGGAGTATATGTGCGTGACCGTTGGGGGAATATCTCCGACACTGTCAAAACAGTGCTGGCTCCGCTGCCTGAGATCATGATTCCTAAGGCGGCGACGGCAGTGGATGTTGACGGCAAGCCAGGGAACGCCAAAGGCTTCTCCTATAACAGTGGCGCAGTCTGGAGTCTCGACGACAATCTGTTCAAGTATGAGTCGGAGAGGTCTTCCTTCCCTGTCAAAGGTCTCTGGGATGGTTCCGGAGAGTCGAAATCTCCGCATTTCCTTGCCGTCGACAAAGCTCCGATCCCTTGCTGGTTCACAATTGATCTTGGGTGCGAGGTGGAACTCAGCCGTATCGCCACTCTTCCACGAATTGACTATCCACAGATCTTCGGTGACGCGCACATCCGTAACTTCGAGTTTTGGGGCAGCAACAATCCGTCCGGTGTTCCCGGAGAGGGAGAACACGGCTTCGATGACAGCTGGAAGTGCCTTGGCAAGTTCATCCAGTTCAAACCATCCGGCTATCTTGATGATGGCACACCTGGAGTTGTCACCCAGGAAGACAGGGAGTATTTCAACAAAGGCAATGATTTCGAGTTGGACAGCGAGGCCTATCCGGATGCCTACTACCATTTTCGCTACCTAAGGGTAGTTCTAACGTCTTACGTGGCATGGGAGATGCCTGACGCGGCCAATGCCGCCGCACAGTTCGGAGAACTATCTCTTTATGGCCGGGTAACCAAAACAGAAAATTGAGACTATGAACACAGGAAAAACATATTTGAGCATTTTGCTGACCGTAGGGGTGGCCGTCGCGCTCTCCTCATGCGGTGGTCAGGACGAGATCTATAAGGAGTGGGTCAAGAAAGGCGGCTACGATTATCCGGCCAAGGCCGTCAACCTTTCTTCTGTGATAGGCTATAAGAGTGTGATAATCAATTGGGAGAAACCGATGGATCCGGCTGTCACCACGGCCACCCTTTTCTGGGACAACTACGCAAGTTCACAGAGCATCGACTACGCCGACTATCCTGATGGAAAGGTCTCTATGGGGGTCGGAAACCTTGAGGACCGATCTTACACTTTCGACATCGTAAACTACGACGCGGTCGGCAACAAGTCCCTCGCCGCCGAGATCACTGTCTCTCCTTACGGTGACAGCTGGATGGTATCCCGCTCCGAGCGAACTGTCACTTCCGCAAGGATGGACGGCAGGGATGCCAAAATCGTGATGTCCAAGGCCACGGACGAGATGGTCGCCACACGCTTCCGCTACAAGAACCTTCAGGATGAATGGGTCGAGTGCGAGACGATCCTCAAGCCGGGCGAGAACGAGGTGACCTTCCCGAACGCCCTCAGAGGCAAGAGGTTTGAATATTCATCCTCTTTCTGCCCTGCGGCGGGAAAGGACACTGTCTGGAGCCACTGGACGAAATCTGTTGATGGCATCTCATATGCTTTGGACGGCAAGAGGTGGAATGTCGCTGTCACAAAGAACCAGTATTTCGGAATCAATGTGGCAGACAACATTTTTGACGGTAACAAAGATCTCCCTGCTTTCAGCTGGCATAGCTCCAAATCGGACGCTACAAAGAATATATTCCCAAAAATACTTTCAGTTGACACGCAGAAAGCGTTCGGCGAGGAGTATTCATTCACTCGATTCGAGTTTTATGAGCATCCTGACCAACCGACACTTCGTTACATCAAGGATATCGTCATCTATGTCGGCTCAACATACTATGACCCTGATGACAATGATTATCTCAATCACTATGGTATCCCGTTCATAGGCACTCAGTTCAGCACGGAAGGCAAAGTTTCTACGGCATCTGCCACGCAAGGAGCGTCAGGACGTTATTTCTCCGTCGTGTTCAAGAATTCATGGAACACCAAGGACGGCTTCATCGATCTTTGGGAACTCGTCCCTTACGGCTACATCCCTTCGCAGGCTGATTAAAAATGACAGGTAAAATGAAAAGTGTTATAAGAGCCACAGTCTCTGCACTGTTTGCGTCAGCGCTGATGCTGGTTTCCTGCGGCAGCTACGACGACACCGAACTTAAGAACAAGGTGAATGAGTTGGAGAACCGCGTGGCCAAACTTGAGTCGGCGGTCAACGCCAACACTCAGTCCATTCTGGCACTCGTGGAGGCATCCAAGAACAACGATGCCGTCACAGGTTTCAGCGAGCTGAATGACAAATCTGGCTACATCATCACGTTCGCCTCCGGCAAGAGCATCACCCTCTACCATGGCAAGAACGGTTCGACTCCCGCGATCGGGGTGAAGGCTGATTCGGACGGAATCTATTACTGGACAGTTGACGGTGAGTGGCTACTCTCCGGCGGCAAGAAAGTGAAGGCTGAAGGGAAGGACGCTGTCACACCGAAGTTCAAGATAGAGAACGACAACTGGTTCATCTCCCAGGACGGAGGCAAGACCTGGACGAATCTCGGCAAGGCCAAGGAGAAGGACATCTTCAAAAGCGTGTCCCTTGATGGTGGATTCGTGAATGTCGTGCTGGCTGATGGGACTGCTTTCAAGATCCCCGTGTCAGACGGCAGCCTTGTCTCGATGATCGGCTGCATCAACGTCGTTCCGACACATTCGGACGGAGCGGCACGTGTCATCAGGAGAAACGGCTGGAACACCCTCACGATTAAGTACGAGGTTCTGCCTTCCGGCACTCTGGCCAAACTCTCCGAGGGCGGCGCTGTGAAATATTCGGTGAAAGCGTTCTACACCGCTACCAAGACTGCCGTTGGGGATGTCGTTGACCTTGAGGTGACGAATTCTTCCGTCAGCGGCGACTTCCTGACAGTCAAGGTGAAGTGCGACGCTCTCGACAATGCGTTCTTTGACGGAAGCCTTGCCGCAAGTGTGTCGCTTCACATCTCTGACGGCATCAGTAACGTCGCCTCCTCCTACACCCCGATGGTCTTCGGTGGTGATGTAGTGACCTCGAAGGTTTTCAATGCGAATGACATCGTGCTATCTTTGGGAGTTGTCAGCGATGTCCACGTCAATCCTCAGTGGACGGCGGACAAGTGGAAGTCCGCTCTTCAGCAGCTCAAGGCCAAGGCTCTTGAGAATGACCCGGACGGATTGGCGGGTGTTCTTGTCGCCGGTGACCTCATCGACAACCCTAACAACACCCAGCTGTCCCTCTTCAAGTCAACCCTTGAATCTGAGCTGGACGTGAAGAAGACTCCGCTTGTCTACACGGTCGGCAACCACGATGTGCCGAGTTATGCCTGGGCCGCGACCATGCCGTCCGATGTCACGTACATGAGGAATATGTTCGGCGACGATTACTACCTCTATGACAAGGACCAGGACATGAGAACCCGCTATGAGGCTCGCCATTGCGTTGTCGGCGACTGTCACATCTTCAGCGTCTCACCGAACGGAGACCAGCCGATCGTCTATGATCCGGCGGTTGTGTCATGGCTTGACAGCCAGCTTGCCGCCGTCACTTCCGCCGAGCCTGACAAGTACGTGATCCTGATCACCCATCCGATGATCAAGAACACAGTCTATGGCAGCCGTCTCGGCGAGGAGGGAGGAATCTGGTCATCATCCTTGTCTCACTACTGGGCGACGGACGCACTGACACCGGTTCTGAAGAAGTACCCTCAGGTCATTGTCTTCGGTGGCCATCTTCACTTCCCGCTGAACGATCCCCGCAGTGTCTGGCAAGGCGATTTCACGGTCTTCGGTTGTGGCTCTGTCCGTTATATGGCCATAGAGAACGGCAAGTATGAGGACATGTCCAGCGCGACCGTGATGAAGGACTGCAACGACTTCTCGCAGGGTAACCTTCTCCAGTTCGACTCCAACGGCAACATGCGCGTGCTTCGGATGGACTTCTGGAACAAGGATGTCATCGGGGAACCTGTCGTGTCCTCCTATCCGACATCCGACAAGAGTCATCTCACGAAGTACAACCACACGACCCGCAGCCTTGCCAACGCCGCCCCGGTCCTTTCAACGCTTGATGTTGATGTCACAGATGGTGTCGCCACCGCGAAATGGGCGGCAGGAACTGATGACGAGTTCGTTCACCATTATGTGCTGACCCTCAGGAAAGGAGGGACTGTTGTCACAACCAAGAAGATTCTTGCGGACTTCTACAAGAGCGCGAAGACATCGGGAATGAAGAAGGAGTGGACACGCTCCCTCGGCAACGTCACCGACGGCACCTACGAGCTGACCCTTGAGGCCTACGACTCATGGGACGCAGCCGCCAAGCCGCTGACAAAGACATTCCAGGTTGGATCGACGTCCAGCAGCCTTTGGACTGATGACAAGGCCGGAAGCGATGCTGTCTCTGGTGGAAACGGCACTGTCTCCAACGATTGGCTGACCTATGCGGACGGCAAGGTCTCATGGACAGCCAACACCACTGGAAAACCGAGAACAGCGAAGCTTACCCTCCCGGACGCTACTGAATATTCAGTGACCCAGATCTCCGTCGAGGATTTCAAGGGAAGTTGGACATTGTACTCCAAACTATTCGATCCTAATAAGACCATAGGGAAAGGTACGACCAATGCATATTCCACAACTCTGACTTTCGGAGAACCGCTGAAGAAAGAGACACTGAAAGATGTCTCTGGAACGGAACACGCCAACAATCTTGGTGTCAAAGGCCTGTACTTCAACGCGGTGATGGATGGCACAGTGAAGATCGACTATGAATCTCAGTCTGTCAACTTCGGGATATTCCTTGACCGAAGGACTGCTCAAGATGCCGGAAACGGCAGATATATGGCGTTCCTTCCAGAATTGAACATTGGGAACGCTTGGGGGGCTCTGAATAATTATGTTTTCGCTCCGGGTGCCGGAGTGTTCTCAGACAATAATTATGAGTGGCTATGGTTCAGTGTAAGTAAAGACTTTAGTACTCTTAAATACTTATATGAAGGCGGTGGACAGAAAACATCCAAGGGTGGACATTACATTTGTGGAATTTCCTGCGTCAAGGCAACCTCTACGGATGCTTCCACATTGACTACTGCCAGCTATGACGTGATCTACCAGGCCAACTACAATAATGCCGGTTCCCAAGGCATGTACTTCACAAGAAACTAAATATTATCTCTAATCACAATTAATTTTATTTAACGATGAAATTACACTTATTAACACTGACCGCAGCGGTCCTCGCGACATTCGCGTTCACCTCCTGTGGCGAAAAGGATCCCGACTACGGCGATCCTAACGTAAAGGTCAGCCCTGACGTGTTGAGTTTCAAGGTTGAGGGTGGAACAGAGACCGTCAACCTTACAGCGACAGTCAAGTGGACCGTTGAGAACACAAACAGTTGGGTGACCGTGACCCCTATGCTCGGGGATCCTTCAAATGAACTCCAGCCTGTGGTAATCAAGGTCTCAAAGAACGAGGACATCGAGCGTACCGCCACCGTCACTTTCAAGGAGACCGACGGTGCCCGCACCGCGAAACTCACCATCAATCAGGATGCTTATGTTCCTGAGATGAAGGCTGTTGATGCCGCAACCTTGACCAAGATGACGAACATCTACAAGTACCAGGCGTTCCAGCTCACAGGTGTTGTCAAGAACCTCAAGTCTGACGGAGCGTTCAACCTCATCGACAACACCGGCTCTGTTCAGGTCGCCGGCCTCAGCGCCTCAGAGGTTGCCTACGGCACTCAGGGCGGCAAGCTCGAAAATGTGAAGGAGCGCGACACCGTCACCATCATCGGTTATTATGAGGGAGGCAAGCTCGTATATGCCTATCTCGTTAAGGTTGAAGGCTACTCAGAGCCAAGCCCTGACACAGCCGAGACGAAGGCATTCCCTTACACCGCCGACTACAAGACCGCCGAGAACGGTGTCATCGTCAACAACCAGATATTCCCTCTGGCTTTCGATGCCATTTGGTCTTGGAGCGCTTCCACAGGTTGGCAGGCCTCCGGAAACAAGAATGATGTGGACTACACGACAGAGGCAACTTTATACACAGAGAAAGTTGACCTTAAAAATGCAGAGAAGCCGATATTGGTTTTCGAACACATGGTCGGCAGAACTTTTGCGGACATGGATGTGGCGAAAGAGCAGACTTCCGTTTGGGTGAGAAAGGAAGGTGGTGAATGGAACAAACTTGCCATCACTTTCTCTTACCCGGATGAACTTGGTGAACAGACTGTTTCTGAGGACATCAAGCTTGATGCGTATATCGGATCCGTAGTACAGTTCGCATTTAAGTACACCAGCGAAGAGGGTAAGTCCGCCGGTATCTGGCAGATTCTCAAGATTGAGGTAAAGAAGAACGAGGAACCTACTCAACCAGACAATTCCACTGGTACTGAGGATTATGACAAACCAGGCTGGGATTGGAACAAGTAATCTTTGAATTGGATTTAAGATGAAAAAGACTATAAAAATGTTTTTCGCGGCCGCTTTTGCGATAGTTTCAGCGGCTTGCGCCCGTGAGGAAATCTTCGAGAGCGAGATGACCAGAGGAGAGTCGAGGACTTTCACCTGCGCTATTGACGAGGATGCCCAGACTAGAACGGAAATTACCAAGCAAGGAAAGACCGTCTGGAAAGAGGGTGACAGGATTCTTGTTTCCAATGGAACAGAGTCTGACACTCTTACAGTTGACTCAAAGTTTGCTGGACAGAAGTACTTCGAGTTCACAACGACACTTCAGGGCAAAATTTATGTGGTTTATCCTTATAACTCTGTAAAAGAAATCAAAGACGGCAAGTTCACTCTTGAGATTCCTGAGGTTCAGAACGGTGAGTTCGGCAGCGCCAACATTGCATGCGCCATAGCGGAAGACAGGTATGTCAAGATGAAGAATGTGACCGCAGTTCTGAAGTTCAGGGTGCCAAAAGAGGTGATCACCCCAGTGACATCCGTAGTGATCAATTCGGTTGACAATAATGTGGCGGGACAGTTCAATGTGGATCTTACGAGCGGCACGCCGGTCGTTGAGACCCCGGCGGAGAACACGTACACGTCAAGTGTCACCGTTAAGACGGACGGCAACAATGGTAATAACTTCTATGCTACCGTCATTCCTGGAACATACAAGGCCGGATTCACGATGTCCGCTGTCACCCTTGACATCAACAAGGCCATCGAGAACAAAACCACTGTCTCAGACAAGGAACTCAAGGTCAACGCTTACTATGACCTTGGAAACATCGGAGCGAATCTCCAACCTCTTGGTGGGGATGGATCTGCCGCCAAACCTTACCTGATCAACAACTACGCCGAGTTCCTGATGTTCACCAGCTATGTGAACTCTGGAAAGACTATGCGCGGCCAGAGCGTCAAGCTGATGAATGACATCAAAGGTGTGAAGACTTCTGTGGGAAGCATATTGTTTGACAGCAAAGGCATTGTCCTTGGTGTGGGCGGTCAGGCTGGTGTCGGCACGGAAATCAGTGTCGGAAACATTCCTTTCCAAGGAGAGTTCGATGGCAATGGCAAGACTGTCACTGTTGATCTGAACAATACTTCAAGGGCATCGTCCGGCTTGTTCGCTAACCTTGCAGATTCAGCTTATATTCACGATCTTACTATTGCCGGAAATGTTGCCTCTACCTATAAGCACGCCGCTGGACTCAGTGGCTTTGTGCGTACGAGGACCAAGGAAAACGGTAAGACTCTCATCCGTATTGTCAATTGTAAGAACAAAGCCTCTGTAAGTGGTGATAACTATATGGGTGGCCTTATCGGATGGATTGACAACACAAATAAGGCTAACTCGATTGCTGTTGAGAATTGCTCCAATGAGGGTACTGTGACGGGAAAGAACCTTTATGTCGGAGGAATTGTCGGAAATGCCTCGTGGGCGAATTTTGTCAAGTGTGAGAATTCCGGTTCGGTGAAGTCATCCGTTTTTGTCGGCGGTATCGCTGGTTATTCTTATATGGGGTCAATCTTGGATTGCAAGAATTCAGGAAGCATCACAGCTACTGCGACCGCAGGCTATTTCTATAGCGTTAGAAAATGGAGCGGAAATAAGAATACTTGGAATGCTGATTATCGCGGTGGAGCCGCAGGTATTACAGCGTATGCTCAGAACATCACTCTTAAGCGTTGTGTCAACTCTGGTACTATCTCTGGTGTCAACAAGGTTGGCGGAGTCGCTGGAGCGGTTTTTTGGACAGATCTCTATTCATGTGATAACAGCGGGAAAGTAAGTGCCACAGCAGAGGCCGCAGGAGGAATCGTTGGTTGGGCGCTTATTAAATCATTGATATATAATTGCCATAATACAGGTGAGGTCTACAATGAAATGTATCAGGCTGCTGGTATTGTGGGGCAGGCTCAGAACACGGGTTCTTATGCGGTACAGATTGTGAATTGTGTCAATGATGGCAAAGCGACTGTTAAGAGCGGAAATGGCGCGGCTGGTATTCTTGGCTATGCCCAGCCTTGGGATAATGGTGGCAATGGTGGTACTTTGGAGATTAAAGGATGTATCAATAAGGCTGAAATCTCCGGCCCGTCCTATTCCGGCGGTATAATCGGAGCTGCTAATCCAATGTACGCAAAAAGTACCTGGGCAAAGATGTACGTTTCAAATTGTGAGAATCATGGTAAGGTCATAGGCACGGCTACTGGGGCAAAGACTAACGTTTTTGTCGGTGGAATCCTTGGCGGCTCTATGGGTACCAACTGGGTAAAGCAGGGTATAAACATCAGTAACTGCCTGAACACAGGAGACGTAGTGTATGCGGACGCCACAGCGCTTTATCCTAATGCCGGAGGTATCGCCGGAAGATTGTATCAGGGAAGCCCTGGTGGTACCGGAATATTAAACTGCTATAATTCCGGGAAAGTTGGCCCTGCTGCCGGAGATCCTGTCAAAGGCGCTCTGTATGGCGGTATTATCGGCTATGCGCAGAATGGTGGCGGCACCGGCCCGGTCATAAGTAATTGCTATTACTTGGATTCTTCTTGCAATCAGATGACAGGCAACGATTCCAAATATACTAATTATGGCTGTATCTCGGCTGCCGGCGCTGATGGCCTGCTTGCGACTATTCTCTCCTATAAGGACGTTAACTATGACAAGGTTGTTGACATTCTTAACGCTTGGAGAAACGGCAACCTTTCTTACTATTCCTGGACAACCGGTCCTAAGTTTGTCTATCCTTCCTACTCTGACTTCGGAAGCGGAGACTATGACCTTGGCAACGGTGGACAGATCTAATTAGAGGAGGAATCAAAATGAAAAAGAAAATATTTGCGTTAATCGCTTTCGCCGCCGCTTTCGTCGGCTGCTCAAAAGAAGCTTCCGAGACTCCTTCTCCTGCGCTTGAAGGACAGAAGTTTGTCATCACGGCCTCTGTAGGAGATCCTGTGACAAGGCTCGGCTACACTGAGAATGACCAGAATGGCTTCACCGCCAAGTTCACTTCGTCGGAGAAGATAAGCCTTTATTTCCTTAAGGCCGACAACAGTGTCGCTCTCAGCCGTGTTCTCAGCATCAATGGCTATTCAATCTCGGATGATGGCAGAACCGCCAAGTTCGAGACCACGGATCTTACGATCCCTACAGACGCTGTCAAGCTCGCCGCTTATCTCTATTCAGGTACCGGCTCAACCTACACTGATGAGAAGGCCACTACCGACCTTAGCCTTCAGACTAATCTCGGCGCCGCTCAATCCCATCATATTCTTTATGCGACGTCTAATGTTGCCGACATCAAAACCGATGCGAATGGTGTTGCTGTAGCGAATCTCAAGTTCGCCTACAAAACAGCGCTTCTTCGCTTCACATTGACTTTCCCTGAGGATGTTAAGGTTACGATGGACAAGAATACCGTCATCACCCTCAATAATGCCGGTAACACTGTACACAATGCCCTTGACATCGTTTGGGGCGAACTGGCCGAGACAAGTGCCAAGGGTGATATTGTTTTCTATCCTACTGACACTTTGGGCAAGAAGAACGTCGCAGTCGCTTATGCCTGTGTCTGGGCTGCCGACAATTTTAAAGACAGCAAGATTTCCGTGGCTCAGGGTGCAGACACCTACAGTGTTGCTCTTGAACTCAAGAAGGAGACCCTGGAGGCTGGTAAGGTCTATGATGTTACCAGAACCATAACGAATGTAGTTAAACCTGTAACTATGTGGACCAATGATGATGCTGGTTCGGTTGAATTCAAATATAGCGGTGGCGAGGACTTGACAAGTGATTGGCTTTCCTGCAAGGAAGGAAAGGTTTCATGGACAGCCAACACTACTGGGGCTTTGCGTAATGCCAAGCTCACATTCAAGAATGGTTCTTCATTCGAGATGTGGCAGGCGGATCCTAAGGATCTGGTCGCTACTTTCGCTGGTGCTTACACCCTTACCGGTGATGTCAGGACTCCTACCAAGGGCGGTGCCGCGACACAGGCAACGACTGATAATCAGGCTGGTGTCAAGTATGGGACTCTGGGTGGCGTAACGAAAGGATCTTGGTATGATCAGGCGTGGATTGCAGATGGTAAGGGTGACAGCATTGACATCACCCTGGAGGCTGCGGAAGGTGAGCACGTTATGTGTGCCAAGGGCATATACGAGAATCTCGTGATGCCTGTCGATCTTCTCATCGACTACGAGAAGCAGACTTTCGGGATGAATTTCGTCATCGAGAACAAGGCTTATCTTATCACTTCAGGAATGTATAAGGATCTTGGCCAGTACGCAGCTTTTGCGACAGAACTCATGGAGGGCAGCAACTGGTGTCTTGGATTCGGCAACGGGGGTGCGTTCAACTATTATGGTTCAGTAGATCTGTCCACCGGCAACATCGTTGTGAAGTTCGCCAAGGGACAGAAATGTACTGCATTCAATACGTATAATGTCGTTGGTATTCTCGTGAACAGGTACGCTTCCGAAAGCACAGCCGGAACCGCTCTTATCCGCTCACAGAAGAGTGCTTATGCCTTTAAGAACCTCAAATTGTCTGGCGCGGCCTACGCAAGAGTGATCCAGAACGATTTCACCATCACCAAGAAGTAATTCCAGCACTGTATGCCCTCTGGCTCATCCCGGTCGGCATTCCCATTATCCCCAATCCGGGCGGCCTATTGTGGCCGCCCGTTTTTTCCTTTCACATACTTTGCTTTCCCACACAACGTGAGACATCGTTTCATTTTCATTCGCACCTAGAACTCTACATCATTGACGAACAGCCATTTGCTATTCTGGGTATGAATATATTCGCACACTTAGAAGTCATAGATTCCGTTGTAAGCCATCCTGTGGCTCATTAATTCTCCCAAGTGTGAATAATCGCGCACACTTAGAAATGCATTAGTCTAATAATCACCGACTTGCAAGTCCAGGTGTGAGAATATTCGCACACCTAAAAGTCGCTGCCTTCATCGCAAGGCATCCTGTTGCCTATTTGTAAAGTGAAAAATCTTCCACACCTGAAAACATATCTGCTTAATAACCAGCAACTCACTGTTCTGTGTGCGAGAATACTCACATATCCGAGGGAAGCTTTCTCATTGTGGTACTTTCGGCGGCTTCCAGAAGTTCCCTGAGTGGATCGAGGAGACTGGAGGTATCTCCAGAAGGCCGCCTGGATTGGTGTGAGATCATATCCATTTGATTATTATGGAGAATGTGTTATATTTCCTCTAAAAAATGTTTCTTTCTTATGGGATGGGCGTAAAAATCGCAGATTTTATGTAAGTTTGCGGATAATAACATACGCAACCATGACCAATGACCAGAACAACAATGCCCGGCCGATGACCGGTGATTCCAGGATTGTCCTTTACCAGCCGGACGAGACACTAACGCTCGAAGTGAGACTTGAGCGAGAGACCGTCTGGCTTACTCAGGCACAGATGACAGAGTTGTTTCATACTACCCGCAACAATGTGACCATTCACATAGGGAACATATTCAAAGAAGGTGAACTGGATGAATCATCAGTGTGTAAGGATTCCTTACGTACTGCGTCCGATGGGAAGAAGTATCGAACTAAGTACTATAACCTTGATGTGATCATTTCTGTTGGCTATCGTATAAAGAATCCTATCGGAACCCGGTTCCGCCAATGGGCAAACACTGTCATAAAGCAGTATCTCCTTCAAGGATATTCAGTCAACCGTCACCTCATTGCCCTGCAGGAGAATATGGAGAAGCGCATGACCCGCATCGAGGACGCGCAGGTCAAACAGCAGCAGCAACTCGACTTCTTCATCCGCACCTCAACCCCGCCCGCCGAGATGGTGTTCTTCGAGGGTGACTTCTACACTGCCCGCGTGGCACTGGAGAACCTCGTCCGCGCGGCCACCAGGCGGGTCATCATCATCGACGCTTATGTGTCCGCCCTCACGCTCGACATTCTCAATGCCCGCGGCGACGGTGTCGAGGCGATCATCTACACCTCGGGTGTAGGACAGGGCATGCGGCGGCTGATGGACGAGCACGATCGCCTCTTCCCGAACTCCCATGTAGACGTGCGCAGGTGGCGCAAGACTTCGCACGACCGCTGGCTTATCACAGATGACAGGCTCTACCACTGCGGCCACTCGCTTGACTCCAACGGCGGCCACAAAATCTCCGCCGTAACTCTCATGGGGACACCGCCGGAAGTTATACTGTCGCAAATAGAGTAGCCCGTCCTCTCCTTCCCCGCACCCGGAGATGCGATAGTCTGCCAGTCTGCGGAGAACGCTCCTCATCGTCGCCAGAGCACCTTCTACAACATGTACGCATGAAGGAGTTTCGTAAATAAAAAATGGCTTTTCGGGTGAATAGGCCGTCAGAATTGCAGCGGAAGAGTGGCTGAAGGGCTTTGCAGACGTGTCCGCTATGCAATTCTGTCAATGCCAGCGGAACGATACGTCGCTGAGGTCGAGCTTCAGACCTTGACTCAGTACGGTTCCACGATAAATCAGATCTGCGGTTTCGACATTGTCGCAAAACAGCAAAACAGCAAAACAACATAACGACAAAACAGCAAGACAACATAACGGCAAAACGGCAAATCAGCAGCAAAATAGTTGAAGATCCAAGTTTGGAAGAGCAACATCCGCGTGGCGACGGAGAAGTTCGTTGGGATATTCATTGATAATGTGTTAAATTTGTTGCCGCAAGCTTTTGCGTCGGTGTCGGCCTGGAAGGGTGGGCCGGTCGCCGGAGGTTATGGCTATTCGTAAAATGAGAAATGGTATGAAATTCATAAGTTGGAACGTGAACGGGCTTCGCGCCTGCGCGGGGAAAGGGTTTGATGAGGTGTTCAACACGCTTGACGCGGATTTTTTCTGTCTGCAGGAGACGAAGATGCAGCCGGGGCAGCTGGATCTGGAGTTCCTGGGGTACACGTCGTACTGGAACTCGGCGGAGAAGAAGGGATATTCCGGGACGGCGATATATTCAAGACACACGCCGCTCTCGGTGACTTACGGCATCGGCGTTGAGGAACACGACCATGAGGGGCGCGTCATCACGTTGGAGATGCCTGAGTTCTATCTCGTCTGCGTCTATGTGCCGAACTCGCAGGACGGTCTTCGGAGGCTCGACTACCGGATGCGGTGGGAGGATGATTTCCGGGAATATCTTGCCGGCCTCGCCGCCCGGAAGGGTGTGGTGGTCTGCGGTGACATGAACGTGGCCCACAATGAGATAGACATCAAGAATCCGGACACGAACCGCCGCAACGCCGGGTTCACCGATGAGGAGCGCGGCAAGTTCTCCGGGCTTCTGGACTCTGGTTTCACTGACTCCTGGCGCTTACAGCACCCGGACGAGGTGAAATATTCCTGGTGGTCGTACCGCTTCCACGCCCGCGAGAAGAACGTCGGATGGCGGCTGGACTACTTCCTCGTCTCCGACTCCCTCAGGGACAAGATCGCAGCCACCGAGATCCACACCGAGATCCTCGGCTCGGACCACTGCCCCGTCGAGCTCGACCTTGATCTGTAAGACAAGGCCGTGCGCGGGAACAGGCCATCTGCTCACGAGGGCGCTATATTCATTGGTCTCGTGCGCGAAGAGGGCATCTTCGCTCACGAGGGATCTCTTTCCCTGCCTTTCGTGAGCGGGGAGGGGCATTTCACTCACACATTCAAAGGCTGTCTGGGAAGAATGAATATTATTGCGTATATTCCGCTGCGTAAAGTACGCAATGACACTGGCAGAGTCCCGTGGCGTATAACGCACTGAATGACAGTCAACTCTGAAATGCCGCCATCTCATTTGTCCCGGTGGCTATTTGGAAACCTTTGAAAGTAAGTAAATAACATGTTGCGATAGTTCTCGCAGTCCGGGCATATTTTTTAATTGAATATTTAGTCGTAACTTAGCGGACTGCTTGACAGGCAAAGAATTTGTGGGGAAGAATAGTTGGTCGCCTGGATGCGACAGCTGAGTTTGCGGGGGTGGATGGTGTCGAAGTATCGAAAGAAGTGCCGGTAAAGGAAGGACTGGAGCGGGGAAGAGGCGGAGCGGCATAATGAGTGGAACATTATTAACACTAATGAATATGAAAACAAATAGATTTTTAGGCTTCATCATGTCTGTGGCGGCTCTTGCTTTCGCGGCCACGGCTTGTGATGACAAGAAAGAGGACTTGGGCGCTCCGTCGGTGGAGGTTGAAAAGTCCGAGATTTCATTTGAGAAGACCGGCGGAACCGAGACCGTTCAGGTGACGGCCACCAGGGACTGGAAGGCCACTACCGAGCAGGACTGGATCTCCATCGGGCCGAAAGGAGGAGAGGCCTCCTCGAAGGCTGTGACTGTCGAGATCAAGGTGATGGAGAACTCTGGTTTGGATCGTGAAGGATCTGTGAAGTTCGACATCGGCTTTGACTCCAAGACTTTGGTTGTCAAGCAGAAAGGAACAGGTTCCGTGGCTGACATGACCGTCTACAAGAACGACTTTGACAAGGCGGAAGCAACAAAGACCTATGGAACAGGCACAAGCTGGCCATATCTCGATCAGTTTGACGGTTGGAAGAACGCGACTGGAACGGGAGCGGGAAGTGAGGAATATTCGTTTAAGGCGATGTCGGCCAGGGCGAACTCCACTTCCAACAGCAACTATTCCGACTATGCCGGATCCGGAAGCAACAACCTGTTCTTTGGTTCGAACGCCTATTTCTCCGTGACCGGCATCAAACTTCAGTCAGCCACTGACTATTCTTTGACTTTCGGAGCGGAGAAATATAGCCAGGATAATGGTAGCCTGTTCAAGCATAACGAGTTCCATGTCTATGTCAGCAATGACGGAGCTAAGTGGGTCGAGCTTGAGTATTCATTTCCTAATGGCGACAAGGAAGGTCGCTGGGATCTTGCGACCTCTAATTTCACGGTTCCGTCAGGAACAACGACGCTTGGCATCTATGTAAAGGTCGATGTGGCTAGCTCTTATCGCCTTGATGACCTTTGCCTTGCCGTCGCTTCCTCAGCAGGCACCGTCATCGACTTCTCCAAGGGCGTTGACCTCGGCACCGGCGGTGGCGGTGGTGGAACGACCACTCCGACCGAGGGTACCGTGGCTTCTATCGTTTCGGGCAAAACCGATGCGTCCGTGACTCTGAAGGATGTCCTTGTCACAGGCGTGACGAATAAGAGTGCTGTTGTCACCGACGCTACTGGTAGCATCCTTGTCTTTGTCAACGCTACTCCGGGAGTAAAGGTTGGAGACAAAGTCACTGTGACCGGTACCACGGGCAAGCACAACGGACTTATGCAGATTACTGAGCCGAAATTCCAGATCGCATCGTCAGGCAACACCGTGACCTATCCTGATCCTAAGGCTATTGACGAAAGCAATGTGTCTTCCTATAAGAGTGATGTGGTTGAATTCGTCACATTCAAGGGTAAGGTGAAAAAGAACGATGTTTACTACAACATATTCATAGGAGGGGTTACGGACAAGGATTTGTCGTTGTCTTACTTCCCTGGTGACATGGAATCTTTTGTGGACAAGGAAATTACCGTCAAGGGCTACTTCGTGGGAGGTGGAACCCACTACCAGATTGTGGCGGTCAATGTTGACGGTAAGGACATCACCGAGGCCGTAGAAAACGGCGGAGACAATCCTGGCGGCGGCGACAATCCTGGCGGAGAGACTCCGGACGAAGGGAAATTTGCCAGCAATGTAAAATGGACATTGGGAGAGAATGCCTATGATGGTACTTCTCCAGACAAAACAAAGCAGACAGCCACGATTAATGGTGTGAAGGTGGTGACCATCCTCAAACTTGGAACATCGAAAAAACCGGGAAAGGCCACATTGACAATCCCTGCGAACACCTCCAAGTTGTCCTTCTATGCGGTTGCGTGGAAAGGTAAGACAGCCACTTTGGTCGCTTCTTCTGCTGGAACCGAAGTCGGAACGCAGGCGGTGGCAGGTAATGTCGGTGCTACGGGAAATCCAGAGTATACAATCTCGGTTTCTGACTCCGATCATTACACTATGTCCCTGTCGCCTCAGGCTTCAGAATCAAATATAGAGATCACCACTAAGGAGAACGTGCGTGTGATTCTGTTTGGAATAGTGGCGGAATGATAGTGTAGTCATAGAATCTTGATTAACAAAGACTAAGGGATGCCCGGAAAAGCGGGCAGCCCTTTTGCTCTCTAATAATACGAACACATGAAGATAACGTTGAGCAGGTTTTGGATGATTTGCGCCGGGGTTGTAATGCTGGCGCTATCATCTTGTGGCTCAGGTGGTAAGGAGGATGTGCTTCCGCCGACAGTCGAGGTGAAGACCGCGGTGGTTGAGGCGGGAGGATATTCACAGTTCATTTATGTGAAGGCCTCGTCATCCTGGAGGATCACTATAACTTCGGTGGACGGCGGCGAGCCTGTGGATTGGATTATTGCTGATCCGAGCTCTGGCAGCGGCGACATGGATGTCACCCTGAAGGTGGAGGAGAACAAATCGGAGAAGGAGCGCTCGGCTGTGATCACGGTGGAGAACAGCGCGGGCAAGGCTTCGAAGACTATCAGTCAGAAGGCTAAAGGGTCAGAAGTGAAGCCTGATCCGACACCATCCGGCGGCAATCTCTCTCCGAAGACAGGGTGGATGGAGCTTCCGGCTATTCCGGAGGGGATGGATGCGTTCACGCATTCGATGACTGTCGGGTCGGTGAGCACGCGAAATTATTCATTCCTTTGGGATTACAGCAATCTGGTGGCGCCGTGGGTGGCTTATCCTCTGTGCAAATGGAACATTGGCAACAACATCAAGAGAACCAATGCTTGGGGGCTGGATCCTCTGCTTCCGGAAGGCAAGCAACCGGTGCTGTTCAGAGGCTTCAGCGAGGGGAACAACGGATGGTATGCCAGAGGTCACCAGATCCCTTCGGCGGACAGGCTCACCTCGTACGAGTCAAACTCTATGACATTCTACGGCACGAATATGACTCCTCAGATACAGGATGGTTTCAACGGTGACATCTGGGCTACCCTCGAAGGCAAAGTTCGCTCCTGGGCCAACAGTTCCGACACCCTCTATGTCGTGACCGGTTGCGTGATAGACTACAAAGACGGAGAGACCGTCAAGTACGCTCTTGACAACAATGGCAAGAAAGTGACCGTGCCGACAGCCTACTACAAGGCCGTGCTCCGCTACATGAAGAGCTCCACATTCGGTTATTCTGGCTATTCGGCCTGCGCCGTCTGGCTGGACCACAAGGTTTACAGCAGCAGCTCCATAAGCTCTTCATATTCAATGTCAGTGGATGACCTTGAGAAGAAGACAGGAATTGATTTCTTTGTGAACCTGCCTGCCGTTGTCGGCGAGGAAATGGCCGCCAAGATTGAATCCGAGGACCCGTCCAAGGTTTCCTGGTGGTGGTAAGATACCATGAATTAATACAATACTAAACTGATATGCGTTTGAGAAAAATACTTTATTCCGCTCTGCTGCTTCTGGTTGTGGCCGCCACGGCCTGCGCCAAGGGGGACAAGGGCGCGAGGGGGTATGTCATCGGCTTCTACAATGTCGAGAACCTCTTCGACACCTACCACGACGAGGGCAAGAATGACTATGAATATCTCCCCGACGGGGCAAACCGCTGGACTGACGCGCGGTACAACCGCAAGCTCCGCAACATCGCCACGGTGATCAAGGCGATGGCTGACGAGAACAAGGCTTTCCACACGGTTCTGGGCCTGAGCGAGGTTGAGAACCGCCATGTGCTTGAGGATCTTGTGAGCCAGAAGGAGATCGCCGACGCGAACTACCAGATCGTGCACTATGACGGTCCGGACCGCCGAGGTGTCGATGTGGCCCTGCTTTACAGGCCGGAGCAGTTCAAACTGATTGAAAGCAAATCCATTCCGTTTGATTTCAACAGTAATGACATAAAGTTCGACATGGACGAGGAGTCTCAGGGACACTTCCGCACCCGTGATGTGCTGATGGTCAGGGGCGAGATCAAGGGCGAGATGTTCGCGTTCTTCGTCGCCCACCTTCCATCCAGGATCGGAGGCAAGGGGAGCGACCTTAGGAGCCGTGGCGCGGAAATCATCTACGAGAACTCCGCCAAACTGATGAATGAATATCCCGGGATCAAGATCGTGGTGATGGGTGACATGAACGACAACCCTACGGACGAGAGCATGGCCGTCTATATGCACGGCAAGGAGAATGTCTCCGAAGTCGGCAAGATGGACTTCTTCTCTCCGTTTACCTCAATGTTGAAAGCCGGTTACGGCTCTTTGGCCTATCGTGGCGAGTGGAACATCTACGACATCATCCTTGCGAACGAGGCGCTTGTGAACGCTCCGAAGGGGACGCTCAGGATTGTTCCGATCGTGAAGGGCAAGTACTACGGACGCGTCTTCAACCAGCCGTTCATGGTTCAGCAGACAGGACAGTACAAGGGTACGCCGTTCCGGACATATTCATCCGGCTCCTACGTCGGCGGCTACAGCGACCACTACCCGACCTATATTGTCATTAGTAACAAGTAGTTACTTCAGTCGCTTCGGCACTTCGACAAGCTCGGTGACTGAAAGTGCAGTGACCGCAGAGGCTCGGTCACTGAGCTTGTCGAAGTGACCCTCCAAATGGATAAATAGTTAATATTCAATAAATATGAACAAAAGAATATTCCTTGCCGCATCGGCTCTGTTTCTGGCTCTGACTTTATCGGCCCAGAACTACACCGGTGGCGTGAAAGGTACGGTCGTCAGCCGCTTGAGCAAGGCGACCATTGACGGAGCGGATCTGATCCTGTATTCAGAAGGAAAGGAAGTCGCCCGTGTGAAGGCCGGACAGGACGGAACATTCCAGATCGGGAACCTGAAGGACGGAATGTACGACCTTGTCATCGAAAGCCCGGACTATCTCCAGTCCAGAGTGAACGTGACCGTCAACGACGGCTATGTCAAGAACATGTTCAATCTGTCCCTGACCCCGGTGGCGAAAGTCGCCGAAGTGGACGACGCCAGTTTCTCCGAGTTCGACATGGACGATTCCGGCTACCAGGACAGCCCTACCATCCTTTTCGGCCAGAACGATGTGTTCAACAACATGGCCGGCTACAATTTCAGTTCCGTGCGCTTCCGTGTCCGCGGCTATTCCAGTGAGTCTCAGGATGTCTATCTTGCTGGCGTGAGGATGAACGACGCTATCACGGGCTACACGCCGTACTCCCTCTGGAGCGGTCTCAACGAGGCCACCAGAAGCAAGGAGTCCGTGAACGGCGCCGAGGTCTCCGATTTCGGATTCGGCGGCTACAACGGCCTCACGAACATCATGCCGATGGCCTCTTCCGTCCGCACAGGCTGGAGAGGAAGCGTGCTGACCAACAGCGCTCTGTACAGGCTCCGCCTGATGCTGACCTACGCTTCCGGACAGTTGGACAACGGCTGGTCCTACGCTTTCAGCGCATCGGCGAGGCTTGGCGGAAATGACTGGATAAAGGGTGTTTTCTACCGCTCGTTCGGCTACTACGGAGCCGTGGAGAAGAGGTTCGGCGAGGAGCATAAGCTGGGATTCACATTCATGGCCGCCCCTGGCGAGCGTGGGGCGCAGAACGGTTCCACCCAGGAGGTCTACGATCTGATGGGCGACAACATGTACAACTCCAACTGGGGCTACTATAACGGCAAGGTGCGCAACGCCCGCGTCCGCAAGACCCACGAGCCGATCGCCATCCTCAAGTACGACTTCACTCCGGAGTCCCAGAAGTTCTCGGCCTCGGCCACAGTGCTTTACAGATTCGGCAAGAACGGCTACACGGCTCTTGACTGGTACGATGCCCCGGATCCTCGTCCTGACTACTACAGGAACCTTCCGAGCTATTTCTACATGGACAACACGGACTACAACCGTCGTAACTTCGCCAAGTACGCATGGGCGAAGGAGGCTTGGGAGACCGACCTCCAATCGACCACCCACATCAACTGGGATCGTCTCTATGCCGTGAACTCCTTGAACTCCACCGCCTCAGGCAACCGCTCGAAGTACGTGATCGAGGAGAGGCGTGTGGACCAGAACGACCTCAACTTCGCTGTCAACGCCAAGTGGAATCCTGTCAAGTTCCTGACAGTCAACGGAGGACTCTCCTACAAGTGGAACCGCACGGAGTACTACAAGATTCTGGACGACCTGCTCGGCGGAGACTACTATGTCAACATCGACCAGTTCGCCGAGAGGGATTTCGCCGCCTATCCGACGATGATCCAGAACGATCTGGACTACTATCTCAGGAACGGAGCCGCCCAGACCCTTGCCCAGGGTGACAAGTACGGCTACGACTACTATGCCCACGTCCGCCGCGCGGAGGCCTGGGCCTCTGGACGTTTCACGTTCGGCGGCTTCGAGGCGACGGTGGCCGGAAGGCTTGGATATTCGAAATTCTGGAGGGAAGGTCTTTTGAGGAAGGGTCTTTTCCCGGGACTTGACGACAACGGCAACCCGTTCACCTACAATGGGGAAGTCATCACCAAGTACGACCAGATCGACGGCAGGCCGATAACCTCGAAGGGCGAGTCCGACAAGAAGGACTTCCTGACGGGATCCGGAAAGATCAACCTCGGCTACTTCATCAGCGGAGGCCACAGGATCTACGCCGACGCAGCCTACATCACCGAGGCCCCGACATTCAACCAGGCGTTCATCTCCCCGAGGACGAGGAACACCGTGATGCCTGACCTCAAGACCATCAAGACATTGACGGCGGACATCAACTACGCCTACAGCAATTCCGGCTACGATGTTCGCGTCACCGGATTCTACACCTCCATCAAGGATCAGACGGACGTGATGAGCTTCTACGATGACTCGCAGAACTCGTTCACCAACTTCGCGATGTCCGGAATCGACGAGAGGCACGTCGGAGTCGAGCTCGGCTTCAAGGTGCCGACCCCGGTGCCTAACCTTTCCCTTCAGGGAGTGTTCACCTACGGCCAGTACATCTATACCTCCAACCCTACGATGTACCAGACCTTCGACAACAGCGCTGAATATGTCGCCGGAACCTACGGAGTGACGATTCCTTACTGGAAGAGCCATCCTACCGTGGACGGAAAGACCGTGCAGCACTATGTGCCTAGTACCCCGCAGCTTGCGACCAGCCTTGGCCTCGCATGGAACAAGAACTACTGGTTCATCGACGCGGATGTGGATTTCTTCGGGAACTCCTATCTGGACATGAATCCTCTCTACAGGACGGACATGGCCACAGCCGGGCCTGACGGCCAGGTGACCGCCCAGGAGATCGAGTACATGGCCGCGCAGGAGAAGTTCAAGAACTTCATGCTCGTGAACGCCAGCGTGGGCAAGTCATGGTATATTCAGAGAAAGTACCAGCTCGGCTTCTCGATGCAGGTGAAGAACCTCCTGAACAACAGGGATGTACGCACAGGCGGCTACGAGCAGACCCGCCTTGTGGACAACACCGTCAGCAAGGAGAGATTCTACAGGTTTGATTCCAAATACTTCTACATGAGCGGAATCAACTACATGTTGAACATTTATTTCAGATTCTAAGGATTCCAAGGTATGAAAAGAATATATTTCGCGCTGATCGCCGCCATTTTCGTCCTCGCCTCCTGCGAGGAGTGGGACCAGGTCTTCACCACGGACTACGGCAAGGCTGATGTCTACGAGCCTGTGACGATGACCCCCAACACGACCATCGCCCAGCTCAAGGCTCTGTACAAGTCCGGTCCGGTGAAGATCGAGAAGGACATCGTCATCGGAGGGCAGGTGGTCTCCGATGACCGCAGCGGCAATGTTTACAAGAGCATCTACATCCAGGACGCCACGGGCGGCATAGAGTTGAAGATCGGCAAGAACGCCCTCTACAACGACTACAAGCTCGGCCAGTGGGTCTATGTCAAGTGCGGCGGCCTCACGCTCGGCGCCTACAACGGAATGATCCAGCTGGGCTACGCCGATCCTACCGGTGAATATGAGACCTCCTACATCGAGGTTCAGTACATCATTGACACTCACATATTCAGAGGTAAGATTGACACTCCGCTGCAGCCTAAGAAAGTCTCCGCCGCCGATCTTCTGAAAGAGGAGAACATCGGCTGCTATGTCGAGCTTGACGGCCTGACCTACGCCAACGAGATCTTCTGCCTGATCTACATAGACTCCTACAAGGACAAGAAGTCCTCGTCCAACAGGATATTCCTTTCCGGCACAGGCAAGGACTACAAGCCGGTCGCGGATCCGACGTGGGGCATAACGACCTGGGCGATGTCCAAGCAGGGTTTCATCGGCTATCTGAATTCCGGAAAGTTCGATGACGGGGATGTGGCTGACTATTCGAGGAAGATCTCGGATCCCGAACTCAAGGCTACCCTGCTGAAGAACGCCGACGCCTATGCCGTAAGCCAGTATTTCAAAATGGGCAGCCAGACCGTCCAGATCCGCACGAGCGGCTACTCCCGTTTCGCCGACACCCAGATTGACCCGTCGGTGCTTGCCGGGACCCCGATCAATGTCAAGGGCATCCTTACCATCTACAAGGGCAATGCACAGTTCACCCTCATTGATCTTACAGGAGTGGAAATCGTTAAATAATTAAACCACATTATGAAAAAAACAATCTTAGCATTAGGAGCGATCGCGATGATGGCAGCCTGCACACAGACAAAGAACAATCCGTTCCTTGAGGAATGGGACACACCGTACGGCATTCCGCCGTTCGAGAAGATTCAGCTTACCGATTACATACCTGCCGTCAAGGCCGGAATCGAGGAGCAGAACAAGGAACTTGAGGCCATCCTGGGCAATCAGGAGGCTCCTACCTTTGAGAACACCGTGGCGGCTTACGAGCTGTCCGGCAAGACTTTGACCAAGACGACGGCCGTGCTGTTCAACCTTCAGGAGACAGAAGGCAGCGATGAGATGAACAGAGTTGTCGAGGAGGCCACCGCGCTGATGACCGAGCACGAGGACAACATCTCGATGAACAAGGCGTTCTTCGAGCGTGTCAAGGCTGTCTATGACGCTGACCAGAGCGGACTTACGAGAGAGCAGCAGATGGTTCTCAAGAAGCTCTACCAGAGTTTCACCCGCAACGGTGTGGATCTGGAGGAGGCCGCCCAGGCAAGGCTTAAGGAGATCAACCAGAAGATTGCCGCCGCGCAGCAGAAGTTCGGCACGAACCTTCTGGCCGAGAACAACGCGTTCAAGGAGCAATTCGGACTCCCTGTCTCATCCTACACCTCCGAGATGACATCCTGCGAGGACAGGAACCGCCGCGAGGCGATGTTCAAAGCCTATTCGTCAAGGGGCAACAATGGCAATGAATATGACAACAAGGCTCTCTGCCTTGAGATCCTGAAACTCCGCGCCGAGAAGGCCAGACTCCTTGGCTTCGACAATTTCGCAGCCTATCAGCTGGACAACAAGATGGCTCACGACCCTGCTACCGTGGACGCTTTTCTTGACAGGATTATCGGCCCGGCAGTGGCCAAGGCTAAGGAAGAGGTGGCTGACATGCAGGTGATTATGGATGAGGACATCCAGGCCGGTAAGGTGGCCGCAGGTTCGAGGATCGAGCCTTGGGACTGGTTCTACTACGCCGAGAAGGTACGTCAGCGGAAATATTCATTGGACGAGAATCTGACGAAGCCATATTTCCGGATGGAGAATGTCCGCAACGGCATATTCTTCGCCGCCAACAAGCTTTACGGCATCTCCGTCGAGCCGCTGAAGGACGTTCCGCTCTACAACCCTGCCGTCGAGGCCTTCAAGGTCATTGACGCGGACGGAAGTCTTCTTGGAATATTCTCGACCGACTATTTCCCTCGCTCTTCGAAGAGAGGCGGCGCGTGGATGACGAACTTCCGTGAGCAGTATGTTGACGCCCAGGGCAATGACGTTCGCCCTATCGTCATCAACGTCTGCAACATGACTGCTCCGACCGACTCTCTCCCGGCCCTCTTCACCATTGATGAGGTCGAGACTGTGTTCCACGAGTTCGGCCATGCCCTTCACGGACTTCTCACAAAGTGCCACTATCCTTCCGTCAGCGGAACCAATGTCGCCCGTGACTTCGTGGAGACGTTCTCGCAGTTCAATGAGAACTGGGCTTTCCAGCCGGAGATTCTCGCTGAATATGCCAAGCATTACGAGACCGGTGAGGTTATTCCTGACTCCCTCGTGGCCAAGATTAACAATGCCGGCAAGTTCAACCAGGGCTTCATGACCTCCGAGCTTTGCGCCGCGTCTATCCTCGACATGAAGTGGCACGAGCTTGACGAGGAGGATCTCGCGAAGCTTTCCGAGGGAGACCAGGCTGCCAATGTGGCTGAATTCGAGAAGAAGGTCTGCCGTGAGATGGGTCTTATCGACGAGATCATCCCGCGCTACCGCACCACATACTTCAACCACATCTTCAACAGCGGTTACAGTGCCGGCTACTATAGCTATCTCTGGGCCGAGGTTCTGGACAAGGACGCTTTCGAGTACTTCCAGCAGCAGGGCATCTACAATCCTGAGGTGGCTCTGAAGTTCCGCCAGACCTTCCTTGAGAAGGGTGGCAGCGAGGAACCGATGACCCTCTACCTTTCTTTCCGTGGCGCGCAGCCGGACCCGGGTGCTCTTCTCCGTGCCAGGGGACTGACTGAATAGTATGTGCTCTGGTCGCTGAGCTTGTCGAAGCGACCGGATGTTAAAAACGCATAATCTCCGCTGTCAGTGGGGGCAGAAAAAAGGCAAATGGCAAATTTTGCACGTTACCAAAATTTGCCATTTGATTTTTCTGCCCTAAGGGTGTCGATCTGTGAATGTCTAAAGGGATTGGTACACGAGAAGCCTCTCTGCGGTACCAAGTACTCTAAATAATGCCTTTGGTACACGAGAGGGCTTTCTGGGGAACAAACTTAATTTATTTTGTCAAAATTATTCTGATAAAATAATTTTGGCAGAATAATTTTTGTTATATTTGCCGTAGATGGGATTAACTATGGACAATTATATCAATCCGTTCTTTGTCGCGGGAAGGATTCCTCCAGAATTTTTCTGTGACAGGGACACAGAAACCAAGCGGTTGACGGGCTGCATATTAAATAGGGAAAATGTCGTTCTGACCTCTCCGAGGAGGGTCGGGAAGACGGAGCTTATTTATCATTGCTTTGATGAAGAGAGGCTGAAAGACAAGTTTTTCGTGATATTCGTGGATATTCTTCACACCTCCAGTCTGAGGGAACTTATAATGGAGTTCGGAAATGGGGTTTTCAAGAAGGTCGCGAGGCATAGTGACAAACTTATGAAGTCTTTCGCTTCGACTCTAAGGTCGCTTCAAGGGAGTTTTGGATTTGATCCGGTGAGTGGAAAGCCGACATTCAACGTCCGTCTGGGGGATATAACCGCTCCTGAATATACCATTGAGGAGATATTCGAATATTTGGAGAAGGCGGACAGGCGCTGCATTGTTGTCATCGATGAGTTCCAGCAGGTTGTGAAATACCGCGAGAAAGGTGTGGAGGCATTGCTGAGGGCGAATATTCAGCACTCTTCCAACTCTAAGTTTATCTTTTCCGGCAGTGAGAGGAGGATAATGGATCAGATGTTTCTGGACTCAAAAAGGCCGTTTTACCAGAGTGCGACCAATTTGAGTATGGATCCGATTGACAGGGGCGTTTATGCTCGGTTTGCACGGGGTCTGTTCGCAAGGTATGGAAAGACAGTTACGGAAGAGGGAATCCACAAAGCGTACGATATGTTTGAGGGAATAACCGCCTACGTGCAGAGGATAATGCACGATGCGTTTACTGAGACGGTTACAGGTGGAACCGCGGATGTCGATCTTGTGGACAATATGACGGACCGCTTTATCGAGGAGAGTTCCAGACGCATCCGGGAGCAACTTTCGGTAATAACGGAGCAACAGAAAGAATTGCTGTATGCGATTCATTCAGAGGGTATTGCTAAAGGTCTGACGGCTTCGGCGTTTGTGAAAAGACACAGACTGAAGTCCGCAAGCTCTGTCCAGTCCGCGACCAAACAGCTCCTTGAGATGGATCTTATTACAAAAGAGGGCAATGAATATACTCTCTCGGATCCATTGCTGAAACTTTGGCTTACACGTGAAATCCAATAATTCATTAATATTATGAAAAGAATGTTTTTGACCCTCCTTCTTGGAGGAATGACGCTTTCGGCGGTCGCTGGGCCTGCTGAAGTGACCGACGAGGCGAGGCTGTTGAGGTTCCCGGCGACCAACGGGACGGATGTTGTGTTCTCTTACGCCGGCGACCTGTTCACGGCTCCGCTCAGCGGTGGCGAGGCACGCCGACTGACCTCCCACATCGGCTACGAGATGTTCGCGCACTACTCACCGGACGGCAAGACGATCGCCTTCACCGGTGAATATGACGGCAACCGTGAGGTTTACATCATCCCGGCGAAAGGCGGCGAGCCTGTCCGTCTGACCTACACGGCCACCAACGGACGTGACGACCTCGGTGACAGGATGGGACCTAACAACATCGTAATGGGATGGACACCTGACGGAAAGAACATCATATTCAGAAACCGCACTGGCGATGGCTTTTCCGGCAAGCTTTGGACGGTTTCCGTGAACGGCGGGATGCCTCAGGAGATTCCGCTTCCGGAAGGAGGCTTCTGCTCCTATTCGCCTGACGGGAAGAAACTTGCCTACAACCGGGTGATGAGAGAGTTCAGGACCTGGAAATATTACCGTGGCGGAATGGCCGACGAGATCTGGGTCTATGACGGCAGGAAGGTCGAGAAGATCACCGACAACCCGGCACAGGACATATTCCCGATGTGGGTGGGCGACGAGATCTATTTCGCGTCCGACCGTGACATGACGATGAACCTTTTCGTTTACAACACGAAGACCAAAGCCACGGCCAAGGTGACATCATTCGATGACTATGACGTGAAGTTCCCGAGCACGAACGGCAGACTCGTTGTGTTCGAGAAAGGAGGCTACCTCTATAAGCTGGATCCGGCCACAAAGGCGACCGAGCAGATCCACATCACCCTTGGCTCCGACCTTGTCTATGCCCGTGCCGAGAGGATGAATGTCGGCAAGAAGGGGCGCACGTCGTTCAGCCTTTCCCCAGATGGCAAGAGAATGGCCATCACAGCCCGCGGAGAACTCTTCGACGTGCCTGTCGGAAAGGGAATCACGAGGAACATCACCAAGACCCCTGGCTCGAACGAGCGCAGCGCCGACTGGAGCCCTGACGGAAAGTACATCGCCTTCATAGGTGACGGAACAGGGGAGACCGAGGTCTACCTCTACGATGTCGCCGCCGGTGGCGAGCCTGTCCAGGTCACCAAGGACAACGACACCTACATCCGTGACCTCCAATGGAGTCCTGACAGCAAGCACATCCTTTACACCGACAGAAAGAACCGCATCGTTGAGGTCGATCCGTTCGCCAAAACCAAACGGACTGTTCTTCAATGCCCGGAGCAGGAACTCAGGGATGTTGAATATTCCCCTGACAGCAAGTGGCTTACCTACAGCCGCCCTGCCCCGAACAAAATGAGCGTGGTCTATGTCTATAACCTCGCTTCCGCCAAGGAATATCCTGTCACGGAGAAATGGTACGACTCCAGTTCCCCGACATTCTCAACAGATGGTAAATACTTGATATTCACATCTGACAGGGATTTCCGTCCGATCTACAGCTGGATCGAGTGGAACTTCGCCTACACGGACAGAAGCGGAGTTTATATGACGATGCTCGCTGCCGGCACACCTTCACCGCTGCTCCCGACAGACAGCGAGTCCGCCGTGGCTTCAGATGCTTCTGAATCAGAAGATGTTTCCGCACCGGCTGAGGCTGACAAGAAACCGGCCAAAGGCGGCAAGGCTTCCAAAGACCAGAAGGACGCTAAGGCTTCGGGCAAGAAATCCGTGGATGTGAAGATTGACGTGGACGGTCTTCTTGACAGAACCATCAAGCTCCCGGTCGGAGGTTCACGATCCTATTTCAGCGACGGCAAGAAGCTCTGGTACAGGGATGGTCGCGGCACTCAGGTGCTTGATTTCGAGACCGGTAAGTCTGAGCAGTGTTCTGAAGGAATGGTCATCTACCGTCCGGGAGACAAGAAGGCACTTTCGACTGCCAAGGGCAAATGGACAGCCGTCAGCTTCCCGTCCGCGAAAGTCGGCGGAGGCGAGGCAATCGACCTTGATAACATGTACACAACCGTTGACTACGCTCAGGAGTGGCCTCAGATCTTCGACGAGGTCTGGAGAGCGTTCCGCGACGGCTACTATCTTGAGAATATGCACGGCCGCGACTGGAAGGCCGTCAAGGAGAAGTATGCAGCTCTCCTGCCTTATGTCAAGACCCGTCTTGACCTCAATTACGTGATCGGCGGAATGATCGGCGAGGTCGCCAGCGGTCACGCCTACGTCAATCCGGGCGACTACCCTAAGCCTGAGCGCATCCCGATGGGCCTTCTCGGTGCTAAGATGAGCAAGGACAAGAGCGGTTACTTCAAGATCAATCACATTTACTCCGGCGCTGTCTATAGGAACGAACTCCGCTCACCGTTGACCGAACCGGGAATGAATATCTCCGAGGGCGATTTCATCACAGCCATTGACGGACAGTCTCTTAAGGACGTTGACAACATCTACAGGCTCCTTGTCGGAAAAGCTGACAAACTTGTCGAACTGACCGTCAGCAAGTCAGCCGCCGAGGGAGGACGCAAGGTCGTGGTCAAGCCTATTTCCGATGAATATCCTCTTGAGCATTACGAATGGGTTATGAAGAACATCCGTACCGTTGAGGAGAAGTCCGGCGGCAAGGTGGGCTACATCTATATCCCTGACATGGGACCTGAGGGACTTAACGAGTTCGCACGCTGGTACTATCCTCAGCTCGACAAGGAGGCTCTCATCATCGATGATCGTGCCAACGGTGGTGGAAACATCTCTCCGATGGTCATCGAGAGGCTTCTCCGCAAGGTTTACAGGATGACGATGTACAGGAACTCCAACCAGAACGGAACCATCCCGGAGGCTACCCACACCGGTCCTAAGGTGCTGCTGATCAATAAATATTCCGCTTCGGACGGCGACTTGTTCCCGTGGAGCTTCAAGGCCAACAACCTCGGAACCGTGATCGGGACGAGAACCTGGGGCGGTATCGTGGGCATCAGCGGCTCGCTGCCTTACATGGACGGAACCGACGTGCGCGTGCCGTTCTTCACCAACTACGACGCGGCGACGGGCCAGTGGATCGTCGAGAACCACGGTGTCGATCCGGACATCCTGCTGGACAATGACCCGATCAAGGAATATGCCGGTGAGGATCAGCAGCTTGACAAGGCCATTGAGGTTGCCCTTCAGCAGATCAAGGACCGCAAGCCACTTCCGAAGACCCCGGCTCCACGTACCTTCGTGGATCTTGGACTGCCTCAGATCAAGTAACGGATTACCAAGACACTGAAATCAAGACACTGAAATATGAAGACAACAGGAATCCGGCCGTCCATTCTGGCGGCAATGTTTATTGGTCTTACATTAGGTTTATGCGGATGTGGCGCGGCCACGGCGCCGGAATCCCTCCGGTGCGAGTACCAGGAAGGCGATGACATCGTGATTGACACCCAGGCCCCAAGGCTCTCCTGGATAAACAACACGACCCAGACGGCGTGGCAGGTGCTAGTGGCGACGGACAGGAATGCCCTCAAGGAAGGCAAGGCCGACATCTGGGACTCGGGTAAGACGGTTGGTGCCGAGTCGCATCTGGTGGCATATTCAGGCCCGGCTATGGAGTCCATGAAGGACTATTGGTGGACGGTCAGGATCTGGGACGGAAAGGACAAGGTCTCCGCCTGGGCGAGACCTGCCCGCTGGACGACAGGAATGTTCAGCGAAAGTGACTGGCGGGCGAAGTGGATAGGTGCCTCATGGCAGGATGACAGCGATCCGGAGGCGGACAACTCCGCGCCCATATTCAGAAAGGAATTCACTGTCAGAGAGGGACTTGTCCGTGCGAAGGCATTTGTCTGCGGACTTGGCTGGTTCGAGATGTCCCTCAATGGCAGGAAGGTCGGAGACGATTATTTCGTTCCTGGCCTGACGGATTACACGGCCAGACCGGCGCTTCTCACCAATCCGCGGATCCCGCTGGAGCCGGAAGTCACCGCCTACAGAACCCTGTATCTCGCCTACGACATCACCGACATGCTCGGCAAGGGGGCGAACGCCGTCTCGATGCTCCTTGGGAGCGGCTATTTCCATGAAGGGTTGTTCAACAACAACACCATAGCGAACTACGGCTACCCGAGGTTCATCCTGCAGATGGCGCTTGAATATTCAGACGGAGGCATTGAATATGTCTGCTCGGACACCACATGGAAGGAGGCTCACTCTCCGGTCGTGTTCAGCAACCTCTACCAGGGAGAAGTCTATGATGCCAACTTTGAGATTCCGGGATGGAACAAGCCAGGATTGGATGACTCCTCATTGAGCCACGCCGTCCTGAAGGAAGCTCCGCAGGGCAGGCTGACCGCCAACATGGGACCGACAGACAAGGTGCTGGAAACCCTTAAGCCTGTCAGTTTCGAGCGTCTGGAGGACGGCACGTTCAAGATTGATTTCGGCAAGGTCATCTCAGGATGGGTAAAGCTGGACGGCGTGAATGTCAGGAAAGGAGACACACTGAGGGTTAACCACCTGTCCGAGTATCCGGCCGGCAGGTGTGAATATGTCTGCGCTTCCGACGGCAAGGTCACGACAAGCCCTCGGTTCACCTGGTACGTGTTCCGGGAGGCGATAGTCTCCGGGATGGAGAACCTTGACGTCTCACAGGTCGTGGCAGAGTCGGTCGGCAGCAATGTGAAGCCTGACGCCGAGTTTGACTGCTCGAATCCGTTGTTCTGTCAGATCGAAAAGATCTGGAGACAGTCGCAGGTGGACAACATGCATGCTGGAGTGGCTTCCGACTGCCCTCACCGGGAGAGACTTCCTTACACCGGCGACGGCGAGGTAGCCATGCCGATGGTTCTCGCCAACTTCGATGCCGCCTCCTTCTACAACAAATGGATCGGCGATGTCAAGGGCAGTCAGAATCCGGAGTCAGGCTATGTTCCGAACGGCGCTCCGTGGGAGCCATGCTGTGGAGGAGGCCCGGCCTGGGGAGCCGCCATCTGTGTCATGCCTTGGGAGTTCTACAACAGCTACGGTGACAAGACGCTTCTCGCCGACTGCCTCCAGCCGATGAAGGATTTCGTGCGCTACTACGACACCTGGCGGGCAGAGGACGGCACCTCGTCCTTCCACAAGCCTACGCCACAGGGCGCGCCTCTCTACTGGTACAACCTCGGCGACTGGGCTCCGGCATTCGGCCTGCCTCAGGACGAACTCGTCCACACATTCTTCTATTGGTTGTGCGCCGACATCACATCGAAGGCGGCCAAGGTGCTTGGAGACGAGGCGGGAGCCGCCGCCTATTCCGCCAAGGCCGAAGGAATCCGTGACGCCTTCAACAAACGGTTCTACGATCCTGAGACAAAAAGCTACGGGGATTTCGGCTCCAATGTCTATGCCTTGTACATGGGTGTTCCCCGCGAGAGACTTGAGGATGTGCGCGCCACACTCCGCGACGAGCTGATGGTCAAGTACAATGGCCATGTCAATGTGGGATTCGTCGCTCACCGCTTCCTTTATGAGACGCTTGCCCTGAACGGAATGAACGATGTCGCCTGGACGCTCCTCAACCAAAAGGACTTCCCGAGCTTCGGATGGTGGCTTGAGCAGGGTGCGACAACCACGTGGGAGCAGTGGAACGGCAACGATTCGCGCAACCATCCGATGTTCGGTGGCGGTCTCGTCTGGTTCTACAGGATGCTTGCGGGAGTGCGCACTGATCCGGAAGAGCCTGGCTACAAGCACATCATCATCCGTCCGGTTCCAGTCCGTGAGTTGGGCGAAGTCTCCTACACGACGGCGACTCCTTACGGAACGTTGGTCTCCAAAGTCACGGTGGACGGTGACAAGGTACGCATGGAAGGCCGGATTCCTTTTGGAACCCACGCCACGGTCTATGTCCCGAAAAACACGGATGCCGCCATCCTTGACCCGCAGGACGACTCCAGCTACGAGATCCACAGCATCGGCCCTGGAGCCTATTCCTTCTGAGGTACCTGTCGTGCAGGCCGCTTTGAAAATCCCGTTCCCGTTCGTCGACAAAAAATTTGCAGTCTGAAAGGATTTATGTAAATTTACGGGATTGTTTAAAACGAATTTTCAACACGACTATGGGAGGCAGGAAAAAAGTGATCATATTCGCTGGCCTTGGTGGGCTGGCGATCGGTGTGTGCGCCATGTTGGCGGTCGGAGGGGCGATGAGCCGCACTTCCACCAACGAGTATTGCATGAGCTGCCACTACCACGAGCAGGCTGACGCGGACTGGAAGAAGTCCGAGCACTACAACAGCGAGAGCGGTGTGGTGACGGATTGCGCCTCCTGCCATCTTCCTCCGAAAGAGAACGGCTACCTTCGCTACTACATGATCAAGGCCAGGATGGGAGCCAAGGATCTGTGGGCCAAGATGACCAAGGATAAGGATGAGATTGACTGGAGTTCAAGGAGAACCCTTGAGCACGGATCAAAAATCGTCTATAATGAATCCTGCGAGAAGTGTCACGTCAATCTTTTCCCGACCGGAATCACAGATGACGGCATCACGGCTCATCTTTACTACGAGGAAAACTCCAGAAAACTGAATCTCCAGTGCATTAGCTGCCATCTGAACACTGGCCACGACATGCCGGGCTACGAGCATAAAAGACTGGAAGGCAAGGTGATGGACACGGGGGGTGGTGAGAGATACGACAGTGCTGCCGTGGTGACATCCTTCGCGAACTTCACGGAAACGGTTCCCGGTACGACAGCCGCGATCAAGATGGTCGCTGTTCCGGGAGGCGAGTTCACGATCGGCAGCCCGGACAACGAGCCGTTCCGCTCGGCGGACGAAGGGCCTCGGAAAAAAGTAAGAATATCTCCGTTCTTCATGGGCGAGGTCGAGGTGACCTGGCATCAGTTCTGGGCTTTTTACAACGAAACAATGTCAGAGGGCAGAACCCCGCCGGAGAAAATCTTCGCCAACAACAACCGTCCGGATGTGGACGCGGTCAGCGGTCCGACCCCACCGTTCGGATTCCCGGACCAAGGCTGGGGAATGGGCGAGAGGCCGGCGATCACGATGACCCACTACGCGGCGGAGACCTTCTGCCAGTGGCTTTCGCTCAAGACGGGACGCAACTACCGCCTTCCGACCGAGGCGGAATGGGAATATGCGGCCCGTGGCGGCACCCAGACCCCGTACTTCTTCGAAGGAAGTCCGAAAAAATATTCAAAAGAAACATTCTGGAACAGGCTGTTCGGGGCTGACACCACCTCGATCGCAAGTTATGTGGTATATTCAGAAGACAGTTTCGGCAAGACTCAGGAACCTTCCGAGGTGAAGGCCAATCCGTTCGGGCTTAAGAATATGCTGGGCAACGTGATGGAATATTGCTCCGACCGGTATGCCGCTGATGCATATTCAAGGATCGCCGACGGCGCGCTTGATCCGAAGGGTCCGGAGAGCGGCGATGAGTTCGTGGTCCGCGGCGGGGCATATTCAGATGACGCCTCGCTTGTCCGCTGCGCCGCCAGAGCCCACACCAAGACTGATGACTGGCTCCGCACTGACCCGCAGAATCCGAAGAGCATCTGGTGGTACTCTGACATCAAGGGTATCGGTTTCAGAGTTGTGTGCGATGTCCCCGATGGAATTTTATAATTAAATAACATAAAGACTATCAATAAAATGAGCAACAAAATGGACAGAAGATCCTTTCTTGGCAGGAGTGCCAGGATCGGAGTGGGTCTGGTGGGTGGAAGCGTTCTGCTTTCCGCCTGCGCAGGTGGTGACAAATCCGGTAAGATGACTCCCCTCAGGCAGCCGGGCGAGTACTATGTACCCGAGCTTCCTGACAAGGCCATTGACGGAAGGGAACTTAAGGTCGGAGTGATCGGATGCGGCGGTCGTGGAAGCGGTGCCGTTGAGGATCTGCTGAATGCCGCCGACGGGATCAAGGTGACGGCTTTGGGCGATGTGTTCGCTGACCGCCTCGGCAGCCTCCGTGACAGCCTGAAGGACAAGTGGAGCCAGGAAGTTCTGCAGGATCACTGTTTTGTCGGCTTCGAGGCCTACAAGCAGGTGATAGACTCCGGCGTGGACATGGTGATTGTCGCCACTCCGCCGGTCTTCCGTCCGACGCATTTCCAGTACGCTACCGAGAAGGGGGTTCACTCCTTCCTTGAGAAGCCTATCGCTGTGGACGCCAAGGGCTATCGTCTGATCATGGCGACGGCGAAACAGGCTGAGGCCAAGGGGCTTAGCGTGGTGACCGGAACCCAGCGCCACCATCAGAGACCTTACGTGGAGTCTTTTAAGAGGATCCAGGAAGGAATGATCGGCGAGATCACCGGCGGCAACGTCTACTGGAATCAAGGAATGCTATGGTACAAGGAGCGTCAGCAGGGCTGGAGCGACATGGAGTGGATGATCCGTGACTGGGTCAACTGGAAGTGGCTCTCAGGCGACCACATCGTCGAGCAGCATGTCCACAACATTGACGTGTTCAACTGGATGATCGGTAAGCACCCTATCAAGGCGACCGGTTTCGGCAGCCGCCAGCGCCGCGTCACCGGCGACCAGTACGACAACTTCAGCATTGACTTTGAATATGAGAACGGTGTCCATCTGCACAGTATGTCGCGTCAGATCGATGGTTGCTCGACCAACATCGGCGAATGTGTCCACGGAACGAAGGGCTACTGGAGCTCGGCGGATTTCGCCATCCGTGATCTTCAGGGCAATGTCCTCTGGCAGTTTGACTTCGAGGCGGAGAAGGCTCAGTACAAGCAGACCAATCCGTATGTGCTTGAGCATGTGGATTGGGTGAACCACATCCGTAAGGGTGAGGCTCATGTGGAGGCCGGAGAGTGTGGCGTCTCTTCTCTCTGCGGCGTTATGGGCCGTGAGTCTGCCTACACCGGCAACACCATCACCTGGGACGAGATCAGCGCCGCCGCTCTGGATTACCTTCCGGAGAAGCTTGAACTCGGCAAGATGGACATGAGCAAGTACACTGTCCCGGTCCCTGGAACTGAAAAGTAATTGATTATGGACAGAAGACATTTTCTTTCGTCAGCGGCGTTCGGATCAGCCGCTTTGGCCGCGGCCTCCATGCTGCCGGGATGTGCCACTGCATTGGACAAGAAGAAGTGCGTGCCACGTCTTGAGCTGAAGCTCTCGTTTCAGGAAGGAATCGCCCCGGGAAAGAATCTGGGCGAGCAGCTGGATTTCATGGAAGACCTGGAGGTGCGTGGTTTCGAGCCGAACGGACGGAACCTTCCTGCCCGCGTCAATGAGATTCGTAACGCCCTCAGCGGACGTGACATCGAGGTCTCTGCCATCTGCGCCGGATTCGACGGCTTCATCCTGGCCGAAGACCCGGCGGTCAAGGCGTCGTTCGACAAATCGATGCGCGAGATCGTGGCCGCTGCAGGTGAACTCGGCTCGGTGGGAGTCATAATGGTCCCGGCTTTCAACGGCCAGACTCCGTGCAGACCCCACACCCTGGACACCCGCAACTACCTCTGCGAGCAGCTCCACGACCTCGGAGAGTTCGCCCTTGAGCACGGCACGACCGTGATTCTTGAGCCATTGAACAGGAGGGAGGCCTTCTATCTCCGTCAGGTTGCCGACGCCGCCGCGATCGCACGCGATTCCGACAGCAAGGGCGTGAAGGTGATGGGTGATTTCTGGCACATGTCAGAGGAGACCTCCGACTATGGCGCGCTGACATCAGCCGGCATCGAGTACCTTCAGCACGTCCACATCGCCAGCCGTGGCCGCAGACTGATGCCGGGAGAGGACGGCGCGAAGGACGACTACAAGTCCGGATTCCGGGCGCTCCAGCACATGGACTACAAGAACTATGTCAGTTTCGAGTGCGGCACTGCCGGAGACCGTGCCAAGACCGTGAGGGAAGCCGTCAAACTCCTGTCGGATCAATGGTATAGTCTGTAATGGTTGTCGCAGGTCATACGTTCTGGCTATTGGCGGCCCTGCTCTATGTCTGTCTTCTGGTGGTCATCTATGTTTTGCGTGACCGCTGGCCGCTGTTCAGGCATCTGGCCGGACGGAAAGCCTGCCTGACCTCGATCTCAATCGTGCTGTTCCTGCTGCTCGTCTTCGGGCTTGTACCGCAGGACGGGGGCAGGGATGGTTTTTTCGGCGTTCTCGGTTTCAGGAATATGAGCCGGTCGCCGATCTTCATCCTCGCGTTGCTTCTTTTGGCGACAAGCGTCACACTGAACACGATCGAGGATATTCATAGATTCAGCAAGCATCGCCTCGGGGTGACCTGCGCCCATCTGGGACTGTCGGTGATTCTGATCGCCGGACTTTTCGGCTCCGGCGGCACCGTCCGGACGGTTATGATCGCGATGCCGAATGTCCCGGACCATCAAGCGCGGAACGAGGTCACTTATGAATATGTCAAACTCCCTTTCGAGTTGACACTCAGGGATTTCTCTGTTTATGAATATTCTTCCGACGTCACATTGACCCTTCCTGACGGCCGCTCATCAGAGATCAAAATCGCTGTGAACCACCCTGCAAAGGTCGGTTCGTGGTGGATTTACCAGTCGGACTACCTGTCGGACACGGAACGGGGAGAGTTCGCAAGCATATTCAAGTGTGTCTGTTCGCCTTTGTCGGAGGTTTTCCGCATTGCATTGTGGCTGCTGCTTGTCTCAGCCGCGGCGATGGTGTTCTTTGCTGGCTTCAAACCGTCTTTTGGAAAGAAAGGACCATTGTCTGTAAAACTACAAGATGGCGCCGCTCCCTTAGGATGTGAAACTTTCAATGAAAAGGAGGAACGGTTATGAGTTGGGATTCGTTTGTCTGGTTCGCCTTGGCAGCGTCACTGTTCTGGATTTCAGGAGCGATTGTCTCCGTGATTTCCAAACGTAGGCTCCCGGCCGCCGTTCTGACCGGATGCGGCTCTGCCATATTCATGACATTCATTGTCGGGGTCTGGATTTCGCTTGGGCGTCCGCCTCTCCGCACTATGGGGGAGACCCGCCTTTGGTTCAGCCTGTTCCTTTCGCTGATCGGGCTCGTGGTGTATCTTCGTTGGCGTTACCGCTGGGTACTTCCGTTCGGATGCCTGATGGCCGTGATGTTCGCCAGCATCAACATATTCAAGCCAGAGATTCACACTGAAGAACTTATGCCGGCTCTCCGCAGCCCGTGGTTCGTCCCGCACGTCATCGTCTATATGTTCTCCTACGCCGTGATGGGCATCGCCACCATCCTGGCCCTCCGTATTCTCTGGCTGACCCGCCGTTCAGCCGCGGGATCCGCTCCGGCCCCGGGGGCAACAACTCCTGCCACTGTCGATGCGGCCGCAAGTCCCCTGTCACCGTCCCTTCAAGGCGACCTGCGCCTCTGCGACACCCTGGTGCGCATGGGCTGGGGATTCATCACAATGGGCATAGTGATGGGCGCCCTTTGGGCCAAACAGGCCTGGGGTGACTACTGGACCTGGGATCCTAAGGAAACCTGGGCCGCCGCCACCTGGCTCAGCTATCTTCTGTACATGCATCTCCGCCAAGGCTCTGCTTTATCTTCGGTCACTTCGGCAGGCTCAGAGGCCATAGCTCGACAGAACTCGCCAGCCATTGAAGTGGCATCACACTCCAACAAAGCTCTCCATCGCACCCTTTTCCTTCTGATATTCTCTTTCATCCTCCTCCAGATGTGCTGGTGGGGCGTAAACTACCTCCCCTCAGCCCAAGGCTTCAGCCTGCACACGTATTAGTCTCTAATTATTAAGGGGCATTCCGACATTGCGTCACTTCCGTCGGTTTCTGTTGCCTATTTGGAATCCCGAACACATAAATTTGGGATTTTTTATGCCCTCCCTGTTGTTTTATAGATTCTTTTTCCTATCTTGCGCCTTCATTTAAACGTTGTAGGAAGACGATTTTTGGGGATTTTCCCTTGGATTTCATTTCTTGCAGAAAGGCTTCGCTGTTGATTTTGAGGAGACTGAATACACTTTAACTAATAAATAAGTTTAACAAAACCAGGTACTATGAGTAAAAAAATCTGTATGGTCTTGGTCTTTCTGCTGACGATGGCTGGTATGCTGTCGGCCCAGACAAGAACCGTCAAGGGTAATGTCGTCTTCTCAGAGGACGGACAGCCGGCGATCGGAGCCTATGTCTCGGTGGAAGGAACCAAAATCGGTGGAATCACCGATGTCGACGGAAATTTCCAGATTACTGGAGTTCCAGCAAGTGCGAAATTCGTTGTTGTGACCTACCTTGGAGCCAAGGAAAAGAAGGTCGCGATCGCCGACGTGATGAAAATCATCGTTGAGCCGGATTCCGAAGTCCTTGAAGGAGTTGTGGTTACCGGTATGCAGAAAATGGACAAGCGAATGTTCACCGGATCTGCTACGAAGATCAGCGCCAATGACGCCAAGTTGGATGGTATGGCCGACATCAGCCGTTCCCTTGAAGGAAAGGTGGCTGGTGTGTCCGTCCAGAACGTGTCGGGTACCTTCGGAACCGCTCCGAAGATCCGTGTCCGTGGTTCGACCTCCATCTATGGCTCGTCAAAGCCGCTGTGGGTAGTTGACGGTGTGATCATGGAGGACGTGGTCGAGGTCAGCGCCGAGGATCTTTCCTCTGGTGACGCCAACACCCTGATCTCCTCAGCGATCGCCGGCCTCAACTCCGATGATATTGAGAGTTTTGATATCCTTAAGGACGGTTCCGCCACTTCCATCTACGGCGCACGTGCCATGGCTGGAGTCATCGTCGTGACCACCAAGAAAGGTCGCGCGGGGCAGAACCACATCACCTACAATGGTGAGTATACCATGCGTCTGAAGCCGATGTACAGCACATTCAACATCATGAACTCACAGGATCAGATGGGCATCTATCAGGAGCTTCAGCAGAAGGGCTGGCTTAACTATGCCCACACCTCCACGGCCTCTGACAGTGGTGTCTATGGAAAGATGTATCAGCTTCTCAGCCAGTACGATCCAAGTACCGGTAAGTTCGCTCTCGCCAACACTCCTGAAGCTAAGGCGGAGTACCTCCGCGCGGCAGAGTACCGTAACACGGACTGGTTCGACCGTCTTTTCTCCACCGCCATCCAGCACACGCACTCTGTCAGCATCTCTGGCGGCTCAGACAAGACAAACTACTATGCGTCAATGAGTATCATGGACGACCCAGGGTGGACAAACCAGAGCAAGGTTCAGCGCTACACGGCCAACATGAACCTGACCTATAAGATTTTCAGCAATCTTTCCCTCAATCTTATCAGCAACGCCTCCTACAGAAAGCAGAAGGCTCCTGGAACCTTGAGCTCCTCGATCAACGCCGTTACAGGTGAGGTAAAGAGAGACTTCGACATCAACCCGTACTCCTATGCACTGAACACCTCCAGGACTCTTGATCCGGATGAGTTCTACACCAGGAACTACGCTCCTTTCAACATCATGTACGAGCTGGACAACAATTATCTCGATCTTGATGTTTTTAATTTCAGAAATCAGGCAGAACTGAAGTACACCCCGATCAAGAAGGTGGAACTCAGTGCTTTGGCCTCGGTTAAGTACTCGCAGACGACACGTGAGCACAATGTGCTCGACAACTCCAACCAGGCTCTTGCCTACAGGGAGATGAGTACTTCGACCATCAGGAACAGCAACCCGTTCCTCTACACGGATCCGGACAATCCTTATTCTCTTCCAGAGACTGTGCTGCCGCATGGTGGTATATTCCAACGTACTGACAACAAGATGTATGGTTGGGACTTCCGCGCGACCGCAAGCTACAACGACCAGTTCGGTGAGGATCACATGCTGAACCTCTACGGTGGTATGGAGGTCAACAGTGTGGATCGTCACGCTGTCTGGTTCAGAGGCTGGGGCATGCAGTATGACATGGGCGAGATCGCCAACTACAACTACCTCGTGTTCAAGAAGAGTTCCGAGGACGGAGCGGACTACTACACCATGGGCAACTCCCGTGAGCGCAGAGCCGCCTTCTTCGGTACGGGAACATATTCATTCAAAGGCCGCTACATTGTCAACGGCACCGTCCGCTACGAGGGTTCAAACCGTCTTGGCAAGTCCCGCACGGCAAGATGGCTCCCTACATGGAACGTGTCCGGAAGATGGAACGCCCATGACGAGCCGTTCATGAAGAGCCTCTACCCTTATGTTTCCCACTTCGCGCTCAAGGCTTCATATTCATTGACGGGAGAGAGCGGCCCTTCTTGGGTCAATAACTCCGAGGTGAAGATCAGCAGCGAGATACCTTGGAGACCTTCTTCAGGTCTCAGAGAGTCTCATCTCTACATCGCCAGCCTAGCGAACGAGGATCTTACATTTGAAAAGAAGCATGAGCTGAACATCGGTTTCGAGTCTGGCTTCTTTGACAACAGGATCAATTTCGCCTTTGACTGGTACAAGAGAAACAACTTTGACCTGATTGGTCTTACCAACACTCCGGGTGTCGGCGGTGAGGTCAGGAAGTACGGTAACATCGCTTCCATGAAATCCAACGGTGTGGAACTCAGTCTCACCACGACCAACATCAAGACAAAGGACTTCTCTTGGTCAACGAACTTCATCTACTCGCACACGAAGAACGAGGTTACGGATCTTCTTACCTCACAGAGAGTCATTGACCTGATCTCCGGTACCGGATTCGCCCAAGAAGGCTATCCGAACCACAGTATCTTCTCCATTCCGTTCAAGGGTCTGAATTCCGAGGGTCTTCCGACTTTCCTCAACGAGAGCGGTAATGTCACTGTGACGGACATCAACTTCCAGAACAGTGATCCGGACAAGCTCGGATTCCTTGAATATTCCGGAACTTCTGAACCTACCGATGTCGGCTCGTTCGGCAACACCTTTAAATTCAAGAGATTCACTTTGAATGTGTTCATGACCTACTCATTCGGCAACGTCATCAGGCTTGATCCGGTCTTCAAGAATTCTTACTCTGATCTCTCCTCGATGCCTAAGGAGTTCAAGAACCGTTGGGTTGTTCCGGGAGACGAGAACACCACTACTGTTCCTGTCATCGCCAGCCGTTGGCAGAACAAGAAGTACACATCATTGAGTTATGCCTATAATGCCTACAACTACTCCACGGAGCGCATCGCGAGCGGAGACTTCATCAGAATGAAGGAGATCTCTCTTTCCTATGAGTTGCCGTCCAAGATCGTAAAGGCGATGAAGATGAACTCTATGTCTCTCAAGCTGCAGGCTACGAACCTTTTCCTCGTCTATGCTGACAAGAAGCTGAATGGACAGGATCCGGAGTTCTTCAACACCGGAGGTGTGGCTGTTCCGGTGCCTAAGCAGTTCACTTTGACACTTAAACTCGGACTCTAAACACAAGAAAAGACATGAAAACATTCAAAATATCATACATTCTGGCTGCAACCGTCATCTTTGGCCTTTCAGCCTGCAACAAATTCCTCGACACGACTCCGGACAACAGAGCCACTGTCGATTCCGAGGAGAAAGTGATCTCTTTGGTGGGTTCCGCCTATTCAGAGAATGACCACATCCTCATCGCGGAGTTCTACTCTGACAATGTGGACAACTATGGTGTCCAGTACACGGGTACCAGCCGCTTCTTCGATTCCATCTATCAATGGAGTGAGCTGCAGGAATCCAACAACGAGTCTACCGAGAGAATCTGGGGATCCTATTATTCGGCCATCGCCGCCGCCAACCAGGCCATCATCGCCATCGACGAACTCGGCGGGCCAGAGCGCTCCACAGCGATGAGTCAGGCTCTAGGCGAGGCCTATCTCTGCCGTGCCTACTCGCATTTCATCCTCGTGAATATGTTCTGTCTGCAGTACAACAAGAAGACCAGCACCACTGATCTCGGAATCCCGTACATGACAAAGCCGGAGACCACTCTCGCCCCTCAGTACGAAAGAGGGAATGTCGCGGCTGTCTACGCGCAGATCGAGGAGGATCTTGAGAAAGGACTGGCTCTTGTGGGTGATGACAACTACACGGTGCCTAAGTACCATTTCAACAAGCTCGCGGCCTATGCTTTTGCGGCCCGTTTCTACCTTTTCTACGAGAAGTATGATCTGGTGATCAAGTATGCGGATATGTGTCTGGGGTCTTCTCCTGCCACAATGCTCAGGGATTATGACGTGCTGGCCACAATGCCGAACGGAAGCCCTCAGCAGCAGCCTACCACCCTCCACTATGTTGATCCGTCTGTCAACGCTAACCTTCTCCTCTTCACTGCCTTCTCGGTGATGGGACAGGCTTTCGGAGCGTACAGCACAGCCTCGATGTACTCGCACGGCTCTTATCTTGCCACTTATGAGGACTGCCAGGCCGCCCAGCCTTGGGGGACATCCGCCTACAAGGACGCCCCGTCCGTGTACACGGGAAGTATGGACAGAGTGATCTTCTGGAGATGCCCAAGAATATTCCAGTACACCGATCCTGTTGCCGGAATCGGCTATGTAAGAACTGTCTATCCGGCTTTGAGTACGGATGAGTGCCTGTTGAACAGGGCTGAGGCCTACGTTCATCTTGGTGACTACAACAAGGCCTGCGACGACCTCAACCTTTGGGTACACAATTGCAACAAGACCAAGGACGTCATGACTCCGGAATCCATCAAGGCGTTCTACGACAAGGTGGACTACTGGGAGTGGAACAAGGCCACTGTCAAGAAGCACATCAATCCTGTTTTCGGTGCCGTAGAGGAAGGCTCTCAGGAAGAGGCTATGTACCAGTGCATCGTCGCCGCCAAGAGGATCGAGTCTCTTGGTCTTGGCCAGCGTTGGTTCGACGTGAAGCGTTTCGGAATCGAGATCCATCGCAGAAGCATGAACATGGCCGGCAAGCCGGAAACCCTTACTGATTCGATGCCTATTGATGACCCTCGCAGGGCGATGCAGCTTCCTGTGCGTGTCATTGCCGCCGGCATCACACCTAACCCTCGCTAAACTTATTTTTCAGTAAAAATTATGAAAATGAAAAAAACAATAACATATTTCTTGATGGCCGTTGCTGCCCTTTCCGCCAGCGTCTCCTGCTCGGAGGACGAACTGGATCCGGTCAGCATCATATCGGTGGATCAATACACTAAGAATGAGTTTGACAAGTGGCTTGACGCCAAGTTTGTCACCCCTTACAACATCGAGTTCAAGTACCGCTACGAGAACATCGAGTCCGATCTGAACTATTACACGATCCCGGCGGATTATGAGTGTTCTGTTATCCTCGCCCATTTGGTGAAGTATCTTTGTGTGGAGACTTATGATGAGGTCGGTGGAGTGGACTTCACACGTCAGTATTTCCCTAAGGAATTTTTCCTCATCGGTGAATGGCAGTACAAGAACAATGGTACCTACATTCTCGGAACGGCGGAAAGCGGCAAGAAGATTCTTCTCGCCGGAGTCAATTACCTTAAGAAGTACCTGGATTCCGCTTCCGGACTTAACAGCCGTTATTTCAAGACGATCCATCACGAATTCACCCACATCCTAAATCAGACCAGAGATTACCCTGCTGGTTTCCGTGAGGTGACTGGAACTACCTATGTGGCAGACAGCTGGAGCGCTTCTCCTTACAATGTCGGCTATCTCCAAAGAGGCTACATCTCGTCTTATGCCCAGCATTCTTCAGGTGAGGATTTCGCCGAGATGCTTTCTCTCTATGTCGTCAACACTCCGGAATGGTGGGAGTCACAGCTTACCACGGCTGCTTCCGGCGGTGCCAATGGCGCGGAATTGATCAAGACCAAACTTGACTTTGTCCGTTCCTACATGATGGACTCCTTCAAGATTGACATTGATGTACTCCGCGCGACAGTTCTTCGCCGCCAGGGTGATGTGGTTTCCGGTAATGTTGATCTTACCGGTTTGGATCTTAATTAATACTAATGAATATGAAGACAAGAATCAAAATACTTTTTGCGGCAGTCTTGTTCGGGACCGTCTTCCAGTCCTGTCTTAAGGATCAGGCGGATGTCTTTGATGATTCGCCTACCGTGAGGATGAACGCCTATCTCGCGAATGCTAAGAAGGTTCTGATGAAACCAGAAAAAGGATGGGTGATGTACTACTATCCGGACAAGTACCAGTCTTACGGTGGCTATAACTACACCGTTAAGTTTGATGCGGAAAGCGCTGAGGTTGGCTTCGAGCTTTCTGAGGATTTAAGCGACACGGTCACAAGCCTCTACCGCCTTGGCAATGACACCGGCCCAACCCTCTCATTCGACACGAACAACGATTTCATGCATTACTTCTCCACGCCGTCCTCAACTAATTACCAGGCTTTTGGCGGAGACTTTGAGTTCATGTTCCTTGAAGTCAGTGACGCTTGCGTGAAGATGATGGGCCGACGTTCAGGCAACATCATTATGATGAAGCCTCTTGAAGAGGATGCCGTTTCATTCCTTGAGAAGGTAAGGTCTGCCTCAGAGGGTTTTATCATCAGTGGAATGGAAGGGTCTGTAGGAGGTCAGGAAGTCAAGGCCTCCCTCGACCAGAGCTACCAGCAGATAACTTTCAAGTTCGGTGACAAGGAAGAGGAACTCGCCTATATGTTCACTCCGCAGGGTATCCGCCTGTACGAGCCGATTGAGATAGGTGGCGTGACGTTCGATGAGCTTAAGTTTGACGCCAGCACCTTCAAGCTGGAAATCGTTAACTCTTCAGACGTGATCCAGGGTACCGTGCCGGAGGGCTTCAGAAGATACGAGGAGTACGAGGGAGAGTACTGGCTCTACTACAATCGTGAGAATGAGGCTGATCTGAAATACGATTCGGTCGCTGTCGTTCTTTCTCCGGGAGTGAAGAATTCCACTTACAAGATGTCAGGCCTGAATCCAAATTATGACATTACCTGGGAATACGACAGGTCAGAGGGAACGCTTACATGGAAGATTCACGCTTTGGGTTATCTCCCTAATGGTAACGAGGTGCGTCTCTGCGCTATGGACGGGGCTTCCGGAGGTTACACCTGGCCGAATAAGAAGGTGATGGGTTCCACAGTGTGGAACGGGGACGAGAAGAATCCGGTCTACTACATCCAGCCTGAGTATCTCTGGGGTGGCAACCGTGTGTCCAACTCATTCTATCTCTGTATGTGGGGTCCTAACGGGAATAGGCTTGGCGCTCCGGCCACAAGCACCGGATGGCGATTCCTCAATAAACTTACGAATGTAAGATGGTTATACTCTCTTGCTAAGAAATAGAAGCGGGTGCTTCCATCCTTCCGTCTGATCGGAAACGGATGGTTGTCCATAACAGCGGCGGGCGGCTAGAAGATTCTTTTAGCCGCTCGCCGTCATTATGTCTGCTCATCGCCGATCAGGATCGACCATATTATTAACCCATATTTGAGCCCACTTTAAAAAATGCACCGCCCTTCACCAAGGTTCATTGACTCCCGCATAAGGGCTTGGCAGGGAAGGATGAAGAAAGATGATAATACTTGCCTTGCGTGGTTGTGACATGTTGCAAGGTTCGTTTATTATTAGTAACTTGCACAAAGTACCACTTTTAAAATCCAACTCATAATATTACGCTTATGATTAATTACTCTCAACGTGTCTCCAACACCATCAACCTTGGTGCCCTCGTACTGATCAGTTCGTTCCTTCAGCACAACAAAGTTGTCCAGTATGTCCTTATGGCTGTGGCGGTGCTTGTAGTGCTGCTAGGACTGATCTCCTTCATCAGAGGCTTGTCTCAAAAGAGCTTCAAACTGAAAGACTTCTTAGCTCATGAGGATTGTGACTATGTGTCTTTGGGAATATGGCTTCTGGTCGCCAGCCTGTTGTTCTATTTTGGCCATCAGACCTGGGGATTCGTGGCTATTGGAATGGTAATCCTCCTGTCTATAGTCACTTTGGCAGGAAAACTTCTTCCTTCCGGAAAAACTGAATAGCTGATCTTGAATATATCCGCGGAGCCTAAGGTTCTGAGTGTCACCACTATACTATACTGTCCTTCTGCCCGTTACGAGGTGGGAGGACAGTTGTGTTATTCGTTGATGACCATGCAGTTATCCTTGCGTTGAACAAGGCGATATTCCTCGATTATCGAAGATCGGGAATGAAAATCAGGCATATTCAATCATTCTTGGGGATTAATTGCTAACTTTGCAGGTTGTCGGTTCGCGAAGGCTGTGCGGGCCGCTGAAGGAAGAATATTCAAAACATAACGATATGTACAGAACACACACATGCGGGGAACTCCGCATTGAGAATGTCGGGCAGAAGGTGACCCTTGCCGGTTGGGTGCAGAGGTCCAGGAAGCTCGGAGGAATGACTTTCATCGACTTGCGTGACCGCTATGGCATCACGCAGCTCGTGCTTGAGGCCGATGCCGACGCTGCCTTGGTCGAGAAGGCGACCTCTTTGGGACGTGAATATGTCATCCAGGCCATCGGCGAGGTTGTCGAGCGCCAGAGCAAGAACCCTAAGATGGGTACAGGCGACATCGAGATCCGGCTTGAGGCGATAAACATCCTAAACAAGTCCGCGGTGCCTCCGTTCACCATCGAGGACGAGAGCGACGGCGGCGAGGATCTCCGCGCCAAGTTCCGTTACCTTGACCTGAGAAGGAATCCTCTCCAGAAGGCGCTGGCCCTGAGGCACAGGCTTGCCCACGAGGTGCGCAACTACCTCGATGCCCACAACTTCATGGAGATCGAGACTCCGTACCTGATCAAGTCCACTCCGGAGGGAGCCCGCGACTTTGTCGTGCCTTCCAGGATGAATCCGGGACAGTTCTACGCCCTTCCGCAGTCTCCTCAGACCTTCAAGCAGCTGCTGATGGTCGCCGGCTACGACCGCTACTTCCAGATCGTGCGCTGCTTCCGTGACGAGGATCTGCGCGCCGACCGTCAGCCGGAGTTCACCCAGATCGACTGTGAGATGTCCTTCGTCGAGCAGGAGGATGTCCTGAATATGTTCGAAGGCATGATGAGGACGATGTTCAAAAACGTCCTCGGAGTTGACATCCCGAACCCTATGCCTCGTATGAGCTGGTACGACGCAATGGACAAGTACGGCTCCGACAAGCCGGATGTCCGTTTCGGAATGACCATTCACGAGATTACAGACAAGGTGAAAGGCAAAGGCTTCTCCGTTCTTGAGGACGCTGCCTACGTCGGAGCCATCGCGGTTCCGGGCGGCGCTGAATACACCCGCAAGCAGATCGATGAGCTGACCGAGTGGGTCAAGAGACCTCAGGTCGGTGCCAAGGGCTTGATCTACATCAAGCTCAACGCTGACGGTTCCGTCAAGTCCTCGATCGACAAGTTCTACACGCCTGATGAGCTAAAGGCCATCGCCGAGGCCGTCGAGGCCAAGACCGGTGACATCGTGTTCGTGATGTCAGGTGACAGCAACCGCAAGGTGCAGACAATGCTTGGCGTTCTGCGTATCGAGATGGGCAACAGGCTCGGCCTTCGTGACCCTAAGGTCTTCGCGCCGCTTTGGATCGTGGACTTCCCGCTTCTTGAGTGGAGCGAGGAGGACGGACGATTCTACGCGATGCACCACCCGTTCACCGCGCCGAAGCCTGAGCACATGAACCTGTTCTACAGCGACAAGAAAGAGGATCTCGAAAGGGTTTGCGCCAATGCCTACGACTTCGTGCTGAACGGCACAGAACTCGGTGGCGGCTCGATCCGAATCCACGATGCCGAGGTGCAGAAGAGGATGTTCGAGGTTCTGGGCATCGGTCCTGAGGAGGCTGAATATAAGTTCGGATTCATCATCCACGCCTTCCAGTACGGTGCTCCGCCTCACGGAGGTCTGGCATTTGGTTTCGACCGTGTCTGCACACTATTCGCCGGCAAGGAGTCCATCCGTGATTTCATCGCCTTCCCGAAGAACAACCAGGGACGCGACGTGATGATCGACTCTCCGTCCATGATCGACCAGTCCCAGCTGGACGAGCTCAGTTTGGATCTCCGTCCGCAGCAGGAGAAGTAGTTCCCGTCCTGTCGCCGGGTCTGTCGAAGCGACGTGAAACAAAGCATGAAAGTGTGACCGGATTGTCCTTCGGCCACACTTTCATTTCTCTCACACTCGCGTGGTTCACCCTGCTGCACTCGTAAAAGTAGACACGGAGGGGTGGAAAAAGATTGAATGAGTTATCTTTGTAGTTGAGTTCAGGTCGTTGGGCCTGGAG